>Ga0081606_1000033_pt1 | contig 158436 bp, 143 predicted proteins | sample EareggfetidaYelm_FD_71127 | JGI IMG/M metagenome (GOLD analysis project Ga0081606, IMG submission 71127) | Earthworm egg capsule microbial community from the University of Washington, USA - E. fetida Yelm (SPADES assembly) (version 2) | ecosystem: Host-associated > Annelida > Reproductive...
GGCCAACTCCCGCAGGCCCTCCACGCCCAGCTGAGCCTCCAACCGCCGTACGCCCTCCTCCACAACCCTCCAGCGCCACTCCGGGAGTCCCCGCCCTCGTGCCTCGGACAAGGCGCCCAGGCCTTTGCCTCCCGCGTACAGCGCCCCCAGCAGCAGGGCCGGCGCCAGCTCTTGCGTGGCCCGCTCGTACTCGCCCCGAGACAGCGCGGACGCTCCCTGGCCCGTGCCCACCACCAGGTAATAGAAGCCCAGCGGCACGCCGAACGTCACCGCGTCGAAGCTGCCCACCGCCACGCTTCCCGGCGCGAAGTGCCGCAGCGCCAGGGCCCGCTCCACCTCGTGCGCCGCCCGCTGGTAGGGCGGGGGCAACTGCGCCCACCGCGCGGACAGCTCGCCGTAGCGCAGGCCGTCCATCGTCGGACTGGTGGCGAGCGCGTCCCTGGCGGCCCGGCCCAGTCCCCGCAGTACGTCCCCGGCTCGTTCCTCCCGCTCTGGAAAGGCCGATAGCGGCAGGCCCCGCGCCGCCAACTCCTCGCGCACGGCGGGCATGAGCCCCAGCGTCTGTCCCAACTGTTTGTCCCGGGCCAGCAACCGCAGCACCTCGCGGACTTCGTCGTCATGGGCCGTATGCAGGACGAAGAGGGCGAACACCTCGGCGTGGAAGACGCCATAACGCTCGGTGGCGTCGACGAGGAACGCGGCGCGCTTGCGCTGGAGCAGGGGGGCGGCGTCCTCGCGCACCGGCCCCAGGGCACCCAGCCGCACCGCGCGCCAGTCGTCCAACGCCTCCACCAGCACAGGCATATCCACACGCTCCTGCAACGCGACGAAGTCACCGGGCGAGGAGCACGAGAGGAAGGGGGCCAGCAGCGCCTCGGCGTCTCCGGAGGACAGGTCGGGCCAGCCCGGGGGCACGGTCACGCTCCCACAAGAGAGCGCGTCTCCTTGCGGACCCTCCACGGGTGATGCATCCGCCCGAATGGGAAATCCGCCCGCTCCTCCCGCGGCCTCCGCCAGTCGAGGCAGCGCGCGAACAGAGGAGGACGGGCTGTGCACGCCCACGCCGCTCGTCAGACTCCCGAGAGGCGGGCCCGTGGCGCACCCCGCCACGAGCATGAGTGCCAGCAGCGCCACACCGCCGCCCTCCTTCGAGGCATGCCTTCTCTCGGGAACGGGCGCACGGGGGGTCGTCGGCATGAGGGCGTCCCCTTCGGTAGCACGACGGGCGAGATTCAGGGGGCCGTCCGACAGCGAGGCCTCACTCACTCCAGAGAAGCGCCATGTCCAACTCGATGGCATCGAACGGCTCGACGCGGACCCGCCCCTCGCCCGTGAAGCGCTCGACGCGGAGCCAGTCACCCTCCGCGAGCCGGAAGAGGTCCAGCGTCCGGGCAATCGGATCCACGTGCCACAGGTGCCGCACGCCCTCGCATGCGTAGATGCGCATCTTCGGCCCCTGGTCCAGCCGCCGCGTGCTCTGGGAGAGGATTTCGCAGGCCCAGTCCGGCGCGAGCGCGTAGTGCGCCGGAGCGTCCGCGCCTCCAACGGCTCGGGGCAGGCGCTCCCTCCTCCACCCCGCCAGGTCCGGCACGACCTTGTCCGGTCTCGGGCCCAGGTGGAGTTCTGGCTCGTCGAGGAGCACCCATCCCCCCGGCCCGTCCTCGCCGAACTTGAAGGGTCTCCCCAGGAGGATGCCCAGGTTGGCATAGACATTCGCGTGGGGACGCGCTGGGCGGGGACTGAGGTGAAGCTCTCCTTCGAGGATTTCCGCCACCATCTCCTCGGGGGCTGCCTGGAAGGCCGCTTCGACGGACGGGGCGTTACGGACGGTCATGGCGGATGATCTTCTCATGGCCCCCGCGTCGTGCAACGCGAAGGCCATGACTTGTCTCATCGTGTACAACTCCCCGACATCCGAGGTTATGTCCTCAGGGGCGCGTCTTCTCGGGCCAGACGGACAGCATCGTCCGCTCATAGCGCGCGAGCAGTTCACCGAGCGCCGAGGCCTTCTTCTCCACCTCCGCCTGACGCGCGGGCGCCACTGTCGACGCCAGCTTCGGAAAGGGGCCCTTCACCGCCAGCAGGTTGTGGGCCTCCAGCGGATCCGTCTCCAGGTCGTACAGTTCCCACTCGTCGGCCTCGACCCCGTGCGGATCGAAGTAGCGCGCCAGCTTCCAGGAGCCACTGCGCACGCACCGGATGTGGTTCGGCTGGCGCACCGGGCCCGGCGCCAGGCCCGGCACGTGGGGCACCCGCGTGGTCGGCGACGCGCGATCGCTCTTGCCCTCGCGCACCACGTCCACCACCTCGCGGAAGAAGGTGTAGTCCTCCTGGTTGTGCGCGGAGTGAGGATCCCCATCCGCTGGCAGCGGCTCGGTGATCTCATCGTCGGTGGCGAAGAGCACGCCCTCGCGCTCGGAGCCATCCGCCTCGCGCACCACGGACGTCCGCCCCATCACCACGCCGGTCAGGTCCGCGCCCACGAAGGGAGGCACCACCCGCTTCAGGCGCAGCGTCTCGCGCGCGTTCTCCAGCGCCTCGCCCTGGACGCCCATCAGACCCAGGAGCGTGGGCAGGATGTCCACATGGCTCGTCACCGCGTCGACCTGGCGCGGCACCAGGTCCCCGTTGAGCGAGGCGTGGCGGAACACCACCGGCACGTGCAGCGCCTCCTGGTAGGCCGCGTGCCACTTCTCCATCAGCATGCCGTGGGCCCCGCCATACTCGCCGTGGTCCGACATGAAGACGACCATCGTGTCCTTGTGCAGGCCCACCTCCTCGAGCGTCGCGAGCACGCGGGCGATGTGCTGGTCCACCACCTGGTGCAGGTAGGCGTAGTACCGCACGAAGGCCGCGACGGATGCCTTGGGCGCCTCGGACAGCGCGAAGGGGATGTTCGAGGCGAGCGTGAAGTCCAGCGCGGCCTGGAAGGGATCCTCGGGCGTCTTGCCGGCGGCCTCGAGGCCTCGCACCGCGGCCTGTCCCGTCTTCGACGCGAGCGACAGCCCCACCTTGTAGGAGTAGTCGTACTGGCAGGAGGGCTTGTTCTCCCCGAAGGACAGGGCGGCCTCGGGCGGCGGCTGGGCGCAGTCCTCGTCCATGCCGGCCGGGTTGAGAGGGAAGCGCAGGGTGCCACCCTGGGGCTGCGCGGAGAGGGTGCCCTCCCGGGGTATCTTCAACGGTCCGACGGGGGCCGCTTCCGGGTCCACACCGCGCGGCAGGGCCGGGTAGGTGGCGATGTCGTGGGGATTGGCGAAGGACACCACCGCCATCCACGGCTCCGTCTGGATGGGAGGCGCCGGCTGGAGGGGATGCGCCTGGGCGGCGTTGGCCTGGGTCCGGTTGACATCGAGCGCCAGGGCCTTGCGCCGCAGGAAGGTGCAGGCGAGATCGGCACAGCCGTAGTCCCGGTAGAAGCCCAGGTTGTTGAGGCTGGAGCCGTGGGGCTCGGGGTAGCTCAACTCCCAGTCCTCGAAGCCGTAGCGCTCGAGCGTGTGCTCCGGGGGATTGGAGACGTGCCACTTGCCGAAGTAGTGCGTGCGGAAGCCGGCGGCGCGGAACCAGTGGCCCAGGGTGGGAATGCCCTCCGGAGACAGCCAGGGGAAGGCGGCGGCATCCCCGCTCTTGAAGATGCCATCCGTCTGGGTGACGCCGGTGCGCGTGCCGTACTGACCCGTCATGATCGCCGTGCGGCTGGGGATGCATGCCGAGGAGGCGATGGTGTGGTTGCGCAGGACGACACCGTGCCGCCGCAGCTTCACGAAGCCGGGGAACATCGCGGCATAGGGGTTGTCCTCGCTCGGGGACTGGAAACCAAGAATCTCCTTGAGCGGTTCGGCGAAGCCTCCTTCGGGGCCGTATGGGAAACGCGGGAAGCGCATCTGGTCGACCATGATGACCAGGAGGTTGTGGGGAGCGGACGAAGAGTCGAGGGGGTTCTTCATGTCGGGGGACTCCAAGGGCGTCCCCACGGCGGAGCGCCATGGATACCGCCCACTGCGCTGATTGCGTGGAGCGTTCCGTACGGCCTCGCCCCTCGACAGCCCAACCCCGACGGGAGTCAATAAGGTGTCGGGTTCCGTACATTGACGCGTCAATCATGACGCGCGCCTCCCCGCCTGCCACACGACCGGCCCTGACATGTAGGCCTCCCGGGGTTGGCGGAGCCACCGCGAATCCCCACTGTTTCCCGGCAGGCGTATCAACCCAATCCGGGAGGGATTCCTCATGAAGAAGCTTCTGACCGCGCTTGTCGTCACGCTGAGCACCGCCGCCATGGCTGAGCAGCCGGCCACTCAAAGCCAGGCCCAGCAAGAGCAGCAACGCAACGAGGGCCGCCGCGTCACCACGGGCGTCGACGCCACGGAGGTGGCCCCGGCCATCAAGGACACGGCCAAGGACGTGGGCAACAAGGTGACCGGCGCGGCCAAGGACACCCAGCAAGCCGCCGAGAAGACAGCCGACCGGGCCGCCGAGAAGACCGGCATCGATCAGGCCAAGGAAGGCACCTTCAAGTTGGACAAGGCCTTCAGCGCCCGAGGCACCCTGAAGAACACCGGCGGCGGCGGCGTGACGCTCGTGCGCCCGGGGCTGCCCGACGCGAACCTGGACGTGCGTCCGGAGACCATCGTGAAGCTGGATGGCAAGAAGGTGGAGTCGAACGCCATTCCCGAGGGCGCGGCGGTGCGCGCCCGCTTCCAGCTCGAGGGCGAGGAGATCGTCGCCGTGGAGCTCAACGCCACCAGCCCGAAGAAGTAGCCGCGCTCCAACGCATGTGAGCCCACCGGGCCCGCTTCCCTCGGGGAAGCGGGCCCGGTCGCTTTCGAGCGCCACGCAGGGCACGCGGACGGCCCAGGGAGTGAATTGATTTTCCCCGGGAGGGGCCTTGCATCGGGCCCGTACGCGCGCGGCCCGCCTCGTACCGCCGGGCATGGTGCTTGCTCCATGGAACACGACCGTCACGAGACGGAATTGAAGAGGTGAGGACAGGCATGCGCGGATGGTGGGGAGCGTGGGCAGTGGGCGCGGTGGTGGCATGCGGTTGCGGAAGTCCGGATGACAAGACAGACGCCCCGGAGACGAACAGTCCGGTGGTGTCCACGGACCCATCGACCGACCAACAGCCGCCCATTCCGGAGACGCCGGGCCCCGACATCCCGACGATTCCGCCGCCCAAGGACACGGATCCTCCCCCTCCCCCGGACACGGACCCCGGCCCCCCCGAGGTGACGGTGGGCCCCTGGCCCGACGAGCCCGTGGTGAACTACTCGAGCCGATACGGGCTCGGCGGCCGTATCCAGGGCGTGGCCGTGGATGACGGCTACAACATCTGGATGCTCGATGGAGACCGCATCGGCGTGCTGCGCCCCGGCGACAGCGCCCCCCGGTGGGTGAGCGGCGTGGGACAGGCGGCCCAGGGCTTCGGTCCGGACCGGCTCGCCCTGGGCTCCAGCGTCATCTGTGGCGGCAGCGCGGGCCGCGCCTACGTGGGCTACCTCGCCGCGGAGTTGGATGAAGCCTTCATCTACAGCCCCGACGGCCGCTCCTTCCCCAGGTACGACGATCCGGATCCCACCCGCTTCGACACCTCGCGCTACCAGGAATACATGAAGGGCGACCTGGACGCGGTGAAGCTCACGGCCGATGGCCAGGTGGTGCTCGAGGAGCACCTGGGCCGCTCGGCGCGCAGCAATGGGCCGCAGAACGTGGGCATCCGCAACACGAACGATCACCACTTCGACGAGGACCGCTCCGTCTTCTCCTGCACCAAGGTGATGCGCGGCATGCACCGGGGTGACGTCTATATCGGCACCAACCACGGCGTGACGCGCATCCGGGGGCTCGTCTACAACAGCCACCGCCACCCGGTGTGGTTCAAGCCCAAGCCCCCGCCGAGCACTGGCCAAACCCAGATGGCCGGCTATACGTACGGGCTCGGCATCGCGCAGAACGGCGACGTGCTCATCGGCAATGACTGGCAGCTCGGAGTGGTGACGCCCTCCAAGGCCCTGGCGGACTGGGACCGGGTGGATCCCAACCTCAACCAGGACCAGCTCAACTCCTACCTGCCCGAGCTCAACAGCCAGGAGGACAAGGACTTCTGGCGCGGCGTGCAGCAGACCCCGGACGGGAAGTACTACGCGGCCAGCAAGGACTTCGGCCTGTGGAACTTCGACATCCCGCGCCCCTCCACCGCGCGTGGCACGAAGGTGCCGGGCGTGCCCACCGACAAGCTCACGTCGATCGCCGCCACGGATGATGGCTCGCTCTTCATCGGCACCGTCGGCTTCGGCCTGTGGCGGCTGGATGCCCAGAAGCAGCTCACCCACGTGGAGGACGTGGATGGCGTCCGGATCACCCAGCTCGTGTATGACCCCACCGTGAAGCCCGCCATGCTCTACGTGCTCACCGACGCGGGCCTCACCGTGCTGCGCGGCTACTAGCCTCGCGCCCGCGTCCCCTCGGAGCAGGCCTCCGGGGGGACGCCTCGCCACTGGGTGTCCTGGGGACGACATCGGGCGCACGAGCGGGGGAATTTCGCGAAGCGCCTCGGGTTTTCTTTCTGGCCCGCCGGCATCGGCAGGTCACCAGACGGGCGAGCGTCGAGCCGCCCCGTCGCGGGGACCTGCGGGTGTCCTCTACACTTCGCACCGTTCCCCCGACGGAAGGACATGCATGGCCCCGAGACTCGCCCGCCGCCGCTCCGCTTCCTCGACCGCCCAGGCGGTCTCCGGTTCCGCCCACGCCTTGCAGCGGAACTCCATGCGGCGCAACGAGTTGAAGGCCGTGGGTCCGGATCCGCTGCGGCCCGAGGCCCGGCTGCGCTGGAGGGATCACTTCACCCTGTCGGAGAACGTGCTGCACGTGCCGGGCATGCACCGCGCGCACGAGGGCCTGGTCATCGCGCACCTGTCCGACATCCACGTGGGGATGGCGACGTCCGCGGTGCGCATCCGCCGCGCGGTGGCCGAGGTCAACGCGCGCAACCCCGACCTCATCTTCCTCACCGGCGACTACGTCACCCACAGCGCCAAGCCCCTGCCGCGCGTCATCGAGCTGTTGGCGGGCTTCAACCACCCGGTGTTCGCGGTGATGGGCAACCATGACCATTGGGTGGACGTGCGGTACCTGCGCTCGGGCTTCGAGCGGCTGGGCTACACGGTGTTGCAGAACGAACACCGGGTGGTGGACGTGCGCGGCGCGCCCCTGACGGTGCTGGGCATCGACGATGGGCGGACGCACCGCGACGACGTGGAGGCCACCTTCCGGGGCGCCCCCGAGTCCGGCACGCGGCTGGTGCTCACCCACTCGCCGCCCACGGTGGACAAGCTGCCCCCCAACGCCAACCTGGTGCAGTTCTCCGGACACACGCACGGGGGCCAGTTCGTGGTGCGAGGCCTCACCGAGGCCATCTTCCGCCGCGCCGGCCAGCCCTACATCCAGGGCCACTACCATGTGCGCGGCAACCAGTTGTACGTGAACATGGGGCTCGGCTTCGGCTTTGGCGGCATGTACCTGCGCCGCGGCACCTACCCCGAGGTGGCCTTCTTCACCCTGCGCCACGCCGACTCGGCCCATGCGTCCTGAGTGACGGGCGTCAGCCGCGCCGCTCGTCGCGGGCGGCGGTGATGTGCCGGTAGGGCACCACGCGAATCAGCTCATCCAGCGAGATCAGCCCCGCGGCGATCTTCTCCAGCGCGTCGTCGACCATCGTCTTGAAGCCGTGCTGCCGCGCGTGCTCGCGGATCCGCGCGTTGTGGGCTCCCACGACGATGAGATCCTGCAGGCCCGGATCCACCAGGAGCAGCTCGAAGATGCCCACCCGGCCGCGATAGCCCGTGTGGTGGCAGTGGGCACAGCCCCGTCCCTTTCGCGGCCGCATCCCCTCCAGCAAGACACCGAAGAGGGCCTTCTGCTCGTCGGAGGGTGAATCCTCCTCGGAGCACTTCTCGCAGACGCGACGGGCGAGCCGCTGCGCCAGGATGGCCAGCAGCGCATCCGCGATGTCCGTGTCGTCCAGTTCCAGGCCTCGCAGGCGTCCGATGGCTCCCACCGCATCCGCGGTGTGGAGGGTGCCCAGGACGAGGTGGCCGGTGCGGGCCGCGTTGAGGGCGGTGCTGCCCGTCTCCAGGTCGCGAATTTCTCCCACCAGCAACACGTTCGGATCCTGGCGGAGCAGGGCGCGCAGCAGCGTGGCGTAGGACATCTGCTCGCTGACCTGCTTCTGGTTGACCTTGGGGACGAAGTACTCGATCGGATCCTCGGCGGTGATGATCTTCCGCCGGCCGTCATTGAGCTGGGACAGGGCCGAATACAGCGAGGTGGTCTTTCCGCTGCCCGTGGGGCCGGTCACGAGCACGAGCCCTTCGGGGTTGGCGAGCAGTTGCAAGAAGACGCGCTGCATCTCCTCGTTCATCCCGAGCTTGCCCACCGGGACGAGCCCGGCGTCCGCGTCGAGGATGCGGATGACGACGTCCTCGCCCGTGGGGCTCGGCACCACGCTCACGCGGTAGTCGATGACCTTGCGATCCTCCTCGCTCCGGTCAATGACGGCGCGGATGCGGCCATCCTGGGGGGCGCGGCGATCGGTGATGTCCAACTCCGCGAGGATCTTGATCCGGCTGACCACCTCCTGGACCGTCTCCGGATCCATGTCCGTGTATATCTGGTGGAGGATGCCGTCGATCCGCAGGCGGACATCCACATCCCCCGGGTAGCACTCGATGTGGATGTCCGAGGCCTTCTTGTCCACCGCCAGGGCGAGGATGTGGTTGACGAGTTCCACGGCGGACGGCTGGGATTTGGAGAGCGGGCTGGGGCGGATGACGAGCTTCGCCAGCACGCGGGGCCCTTCCCCGAAGCCGGTTCGCAGGGCGGATTCGACCTCGTACCGGTTGAGCCTCACCGGTTGGATGGGCCGCTCCAGCAGATCTCCAATCTGCTGGAGGACGTGCACGGCGTCCGGCCGCACCATGCCCACCGTCACCGGTGCATCCGGTTGCTCCGGATCGACCTTGCCCAGCACCACCACGAGGTGACGGCGACAGAAGGGCTCCGGGAGGAGCCGCTGGGATTTGCGATCGAGCTGAAACTGGGAGAGTTCGGAGAAGCCTTCTGGGCCATTCGGCATGAGGCTTCTTACCCGAGGGTGAACTCGCGGGAGTAGCTTGTCCCGGGGCGGCTCACCCCGACCCAGTCAGACTTCCAGTCTCCACGTCCGCAGCCACGCAAATTCCGTCAACGGGCTTGAGGCGTGACGTCGGAGTGTTCTTCGAAGAATCGCCTCACGAGGGTCATTGCGTTCATGAGCGCATCGACAGGGCCGACACCCATCACGCACTTGATGCCAGGAAGGTACCCCTCGATGAAGAGCGGGCAGTACCACGCACGGTCTTCTTCGCCGGGCAGGGGCCGAGGACGTCCGACCAGGATTTTCGACATCCTCGTGCTTCCATCACTGGCCATATAAGACCAGTGGTCCTCGGCGATGGGCTCATCGATCGTCGTCAGATGGGGGCGCCAATCCTGGGTACTCATGTGTGAACCTCGGAGGAGGAAGACCCACTCAGTGGAGTCGCGGCCCGAGAACACTTGGGCGGGGGCTTCTCACCTGAGGGTGAACTCGCGTGAGGAGCCTGTCCAGGGACAGCTGCCGGAGGGAATCGCTCAGCATGTGTCCTTCCCGCGGGCCGCCATGACCATTCAGGTCTATACATGGGCCCGACATCCAGAGTAGTAGAACGAGCTGTCGGGAGGAACGAACATGAGCAAGACGCCGGAGTGGAAGGGCGGCCGGATCGGCCCTTATGAGATTGGGAAGCGCTTTCACGGCATCGCCGAGGACGAAGGTCGGCTCTACGAAGCACGTCACATCGAGACGGGAGAGTCCGCGCTCGCGGTGATGCCGGGAACGGGCGACCACTGGCGCACGCGCACGCAGTGGGCGGTGATGACCACGAACTTCGTCCATCCGGACGTGCTCATCGTGCACCCCAAGCGCCAGCCGGGGCAGAAGGTTCCCTCGCTTCACGAACTGGCTCTGGGCTACATCCGCGTCGCGGATGCCCTGACGCACTTGGACGGGCGGGAAGATGGGGAGAACCTCTTCTCGCGCGAGTCCCGGCCGTCCCGTCCACGCGCCCCCGTGATGCGCTGGGGACTCGCGGGCGCGGCGGTGGCCCTGTCCGTGGGGCTGGTGCTCCTGCTCTGGCCTCGGACGCCCGAGCGCATGAAATTGGATAACACGCCCAAGGAGACCCCGGTCTTCGCGGATGGACAGGACCACGCCCCGAACGTCATCGCCTATCCAATGCCAGAGACGCCTTTCAAGGAACAGCGGAGGCCTCCGTGTATTGAAGGCAGGGAAACGGAGATCCGAGGGGGCTGCTGGATCCAACACAAGCTGGATGCACCCTGTCCCAAGGGCACGGCCGAGCATGAAGGCAAGTGCTATGTGCCCGTGAAGAAGCCAGACCCCCTGCCGAGCTCCGTGAAGCCCTGAGCTCCACTGGGAACAACCGCGCCACATGGTGCAGTGGCCCGAGCAGGTCTTGGTGCTTTCCACTGAACCCCCTTGTTCATACCTTCAGGTCCACACTCCCTGGAGGTTGATATGAAATCCCGCTCACTCACCTTGGCAATCATTGGCGCGCTCTCCCTGCCCCTGCTGGCGATCGCCCACGCGAACGGTCGCTCCGGTACGGTCACGCCCATCTTCGCCCAACCCATCCCCAACATTCCTGGCAAGTCGGTGAAGGCCCTCGTGGTGGAGTACCCGCCCGGTGGTTCATCGCCCGCCCATCGGCACGCGCCGTCGGCCTTCATCTACGCCCATGTCCTGTCAGGTGAAATCCGCAGCCAGGTCAACGATGGTCCGGCGCGCGTCTATCGCGCCGGAGAGGGCTTTTACGAGACACCCGGCTCCCATCACGGCGTCAGCGAAAACGCCAGCGCGACCAAGCCCGCAAAGCTCCTGGCCGTCTTCGTCGTCGACACCGATGACAAGGAACTGACGACCCCCGACAAGGAATAGGGCAACGGAGGGGCCCACCGGGGTCTGTCCCATGGACACGGCTCCTGTACCATCCGGTGCGTGCCCCCACCGCTTCGGCTCTCGGTCGATCGCTCGGCCAGGACTTCCCTGGCCGACCAGATTCACGCTGGCATCCGCGACGCCATCCACGCTGGACGGTTGGTGGGCGGCGCGCGCTTGCCGTCCTGGAGCGACCTGGCCACCCAGCTCGGCGTCGCCCGAGGCACCGTGCGCGCGGCCTATGAGCGGCTCGCCGATGAGCAGCTGATCCTCGGCCAGGGTGCCGCCGGCACCTATGTCGCCCAGGGGCTCGCCGCGCTGCCTCGGAGGGAACGGCCGGCCAAGACCTCGCCGCTGCCCGGGATGCTCCCCGATTTCGATTTCGAGCGGCCGCCCTTGCCCTTCCAGATGGGCGTGCCCGCCCAGGACGCCTTTCCCTTCACCATGTGGGCGCGAGTCATGGCGAAAGCGGCGCGAGCGTCGGCCTCGGCGCCGGTGAGCTATCCCGACCCACGCGGCCGCCTCGAGCTGCGCCGCGAGATCGCCGCCTATCTGACCATCGTCCGTGGCATGCGCTGCGATCCCTCCCAGGTGTTCGTGACGGCTGGCTTCTCCGGCGCCCTGGGGCTCACGCTGCAAGTCTTGCGACCGCGCGGCGCGGTCTGGATGGAGGAGCCCGGCTTTCCCATCACGCGCAGGGCGCTGGAGCTCACCGGCCTGACGGTGGTCCCGGTCCCCGTCGACGAGGAGGGAATGGTCGTCGCCGAGGGCATGCGCCGCGCGCCGCACGCCCATCTGGCGGTCGTCACGCCGGGTCAACAGGCTCCGCTCGGAATGACCCTGTCCCTGGCACGCCGTCTGGCCCTGCTGGACTGGGCGCGAGCGGCCGATGCGTGGCTCATCGAGGACGATTACCTCGGCGAGTTGCAGCTCGAAGGCCGCGCCGCCCCGGCCCTGGCGTCGTTGGATCCAGAAGGCCGAGTGCTGCACATCGGCACCTTCAGCAAGACCCTCAGCCCAGCGTTGCGGCTCGGCTTCCTGGTCGTGCCCCCCTCCCTCGTCGCGCGTTTCGGCGAGGCCGCCGCCTGCCTGGCGCCAGCGCCCACCGCCCCACAGCAGGCGGTGACTGCGTTCCTGGCCGACGGGCACCATTTGCGGCATCTGCGGCGCATGAAGCGGCTCTACCGCTCGCGGCGAGACGCCCTGGTGGCGAGACTGCGCGCCACGATGGGCGACGCGATCGGTATCCCATGCTCGATCGGCGGCCTCGCGGTGCGGCTCGACCTGCCGGAGGACGTCGACGATCGGGCCGTGGCGGCGGACGCCCTGGCCCAGGGCATGGCTCCCGTGCCGCTATCGATGTGGTACGCCGAGCCGCCACGCCGTTCAGGCCTGCTGCTGGGCGTCACCAATCTGGTCGAACGTCGCCTCGCCTCGGACTGCGACCGCCTGCTCGAGCTGCTCCGGCGCGCCCGGCGCCCCCCCTCCTCCCGCGGGCTCCGGTAGCCCTGTCAGTAGCGGCCCTTGAGGCCCAGGATGGGCAGCGCGATGGGCAGCCCCACGGGGCTCTTGGTGAGGGCGCCCGCGAGGCCTCCCACCGGCGAGTATGCGTACGAGTAGTCGTAGCTGATGACCTCCTGGTTGATGGTCACGTTGAGCATGTCCAGGTACAGCTCGAGCGAGAACGTCTCGTAGGCCCACGCCTTGGCCAGACGCAAATCGAACCGGAAGAAGGGTGGGAGCCGATCCACCCGGTCCAGGTCCACGCGCACCCAACGCGGCTGGCCGGAGCGGTCCGTGCCCTCCACCAGGGTCCGGCTGGTGAGGTTGCCGGACTCGGGCCGGCCACTGTTGAAGTGCAGCACGCCGCCCAGGGTGAAGTTGTTGGCGAACTTGTAGCTGAGCACCAGGTTGGCCACGTGCGTCTGGTCGAAGACGTAGGGGAGGAAGGCCTCGGTCTGACCCACCGGCTCGTCGAAGGCGTTGAAACGCGTGAAGCGCGTGAGGCGCGTGCTGCGCTGCAACGAGTACGACAGCCAGCCGAACCAGTTGCCTCCCAACGGCCGGCGGATGAGCAATTCCAGGCCGTAGGACAGGCCCCGGCCGCGGAAGTCCCCCAGGCTGCCCAGGTCGGGCACCTGTGGCTGCTCCTCCTGGAGGGTGCGGCGCACGACGCCCGTGCGCAGGGGGCCCGGAGGTCCCCGGGGATCGCTCGGGTCCACGGGCTCGGGTACGTCCGGGAAGGACGGAGAGGAGTCCTCCTCGCCGAAGGGCGTCAGCTCCACCGTGCGCAGGAGCGGATTCACATAGCCATCCAGGCTCACGTCGAAGCCCCAGAGGTCCTTGTACTCCACACCCGCGGAGAGCTGGAGCGCCCGCTGCAGGCCCTGGCCCAGCGCCGCGATGTCCACGATGGGCAGGCTGATGAGCGTGGTGGGCGGCTGGTGGTAGAGGCCCACGCCCCCCTTGAGCGTCAGCGCCTCGCTCATCTGACGGCGCGCCGACACCCGAGGCTCGGCCACGAAGGCGTTGACGCCCCCCGCCAGGTGGTAGTTGTCCAGGCGCAGTCCGGGCACCACCGTCCACGGCGAGCCCTCCTCGTGCCAGGTGACCTCGCCCCACAGTCCGCTGAACGTGGCGAGCGCCACGGGCAGGTCCGTGCGCATGTCGTCGAAGGTGCCCCGGCCCGCGCGGACCCGATTGGTGAGGGACAGGTAGGCGCGCTTGCTCTCCACGTCCAGGCCACTTCTCAGCGACAGGCCCCGGCCCAGCTCGCGCTCGTAGCCCAGGCGGGCGGTGACGTTGCGCTGATCGACGTCGATGATGTTGCCCCCCTCGACGGGGTCCAGACTGGACAGGGAGAAGCGATCCAGACCCGCGGTGACGCCCGTCTCCAGCTCGCCTCCCAACACCGGGTGCCGGTAGCGCAGGTCCACGCGGTGGAAGAGCACGGACTGCAGGGCGGTGGAGCCCGCGTTCGTCGTCGCCTCGGTGCCGAAGGTGTCCGAGGAGCCGAAGGCGAAGAGGCGCAGCCGCCCTGGCCCCAGCGTCTGCTCCACGCGCGCCTGGTAGTCGTAGAAGTCGAGCACCAGCTTCGAGCTGTCAGCGCCCGGGGGACTCAGGGCATTGGCCGCGAGCGCGATGAGCCAGGGCGTGTAGGACAGGCGGCCCGCCACCGAGACGTTGGTGCCAGTCGACTGGAAGGGGTACTCGATGAAGAGGCCCGCGTTGATGAAGTCCGCGTAGGCGCTGCCATGGACACGGTCATCGCGCGGGCGCGTGAGCTTGCCCTCCACCGCCCCGCCCGTGAGCCGGCCGTACGGCGTGGGTGGGTTGCCCGGGTAGAAGTCGATGGTGTCGATGAAGTCCGGGTGGATGACGGCCGGGCCCAGGAAGAGGTGGAAGAGGATGGGGACGCGGATGCCATCCAGGAAGTAGCCCGTGGCGGCCGGCTGACTGCCTCGCACCACCGGGTAGGACACGCCCGACAGCATGCTGCCCACGCCGGGCAGGAGCATCACCACGCGGAACGGGTCGCCCAGCGTGCCGGGAATCTCCCGCAGCTCCGCATCGTGCAGCGTGACACGCGACACCTCGGTGCGCTCGCGGTCTCCCCGGACCACCGTCTCGTAGGGGTTCACCACGAGCGGCTCCAGGCCGTACACCACCTCCAGGGACTCCCCGGAGCGCATCAGCTCCCGGAAATAGCCGGGTTTGTGTCCGGGCGCGGTGATGCGCACCGTGTGCGAGCCCGCGCCGAGCCGGGCCTCGAAGCGGCCATCCGGCCCCGTCTCTTCGGGCGCGTCCTTGAGCGAGTCGAACACGAGGCTGGCGCCGACGATGGGCTGCCGGTTGCCCTTCGTGCGCACCAGGCCCCGCAGAGTGACGGGCGGCAGGGGCGCGCCGGATTCGGACACCTCGACGGGGGCGGGCGCCTCGAAGTGGTATTCGAAGTTGAGGCGCACCGGCACCGCCACCCCGTCCACCCTCGCCGGAGAGAAGCGCAGTCCCGCGGCGGCATGGAGCGCGGCCTCGTCGAGCAGCGGGTGGGTGCCTTCCAGCAGTCGCACCTCGGACACCTCGCCCTCGGCGTCCACGAGCAGTTCCAGCCGCACCGTGCCGGGCACCGGCTGGGCCGCGAGCGCCTCGGGGTAGCGCGCGGGCGAGTCCGTCACCAGCGCGGGCGGCTCGAAGCGGGGCGTGCCTCCGTCCGAGCCCTCCGTCCCCACGACGAAGCCGCCATCCCCGCGAAGCACCTCCAGTTCCTGGGACACCACGCCCGCGTCCTCTCGGGCGCGCGGCGCGGTCAACTGCTCCTGGAGGCTGCCCGGGGGAGTGGTGGGGGTCGGCAACTGGGCGCGCACCGGCATCGAGGCCAGCCACACCGCGAGTCCCAGGACTCCGAGAGTCCCACGCCACCAGCTCTGAGCAACCGTCATGAGTACCCGCCCCACAGGAAAGAGGGCGACATGACGCCGGGAGGCTCGCCAGAAGACAAGTCCCGAACGCGCGCTTGTGTGCGCTTAGCGCTTCTGCAGCGCCGAGGCCACCAGGCCAATGAGCTTGAGCTGGGCGCCATCCAGCTTGCGCAACGTCCGCATGAGCCGGCGCAGCTCGGGCACCTCGTCGTACTCCTCCGGCGAGGCCTCGGCCGCCCAGGTGGGCACTTCCCCCGTATTGAGGCCCAACAACGAATCCGACGGCATCCGCAGCGCGATGCACAACCGCCGCAGGGACGGCACGCTGGGCAACATCCGGCCTCGCTCCAGACGGCCGTACACCTCGGTCGCCAACCCGACCCGCTCGGCGACGTCCGCCTGCGTCAGTCCGGCACGTGCCCGGGCCTCGCGCGCGAGCTCGCCCACGTTCGCTGCCAGCTTGCTGGTCGAAGGTTGTCCCATCGCGATTCCCTGGCCCTCGGTAAGGCGACCCATCAGGCGGGTTGATTAGGGTCGGACAGGCGGTTCGCGACAGGACAGGAGGGGTAGTTCAGCAAACCAGGGACTCTAAGAGTGCTCGATCCGGCGGGGGGTTGGGTGGGTTGCATCCCAATTGCACCCGGCGCCCCCCCTCAGAGGTGAACCCAACGCCCTGGGTGGTCCATCGAGCCAGAGCCAACAGGTGAGAGGGTGACCATTTACATCCTGTTCCCGACGAAGGACCTGTTACCTCCACCCGGAAATGACTCCGGGTGACGTCCCCGCCGCGCGTCCGGCCTCCCGCCCCCTCCAGAAGGGGGTCCGAGCGGCCCCTCCCCCCTCAACGCGGCACGATCCGGTGCACCTCCATCCGCGGGAGATCCACCCGGACGAGCCAGCCCTTCGCGTCGAAGAACAGCAGCGCGTCATCCACCAGACGCGCGGCGGCGCCCGGGTGGGGGCCCTCGAGACGCAGCCGCGCGAGCACCTGGCCCGCGGCCCTGTCCAGCACTCGCAGGGTGTGGCCGGGGTTCTCCGGTTGTGTCTCCAGGAGCCCGAGCCAGGAGCTCCCGAGGTGAACCTCCGACACGGGCTCCCGCGCCTCGGGCAGTGCGGGCCGGGATGCACGCATGCGCGAGACCGAAGGCAGCCACCGCACCCCCACCCCGGTGCTCGAGTTCAACGTCATCTCACCATCCGCCCGGAGGGACAGGTGGTTGGAGGACAATCCACCCAACACGGGGGAGTCCAACCCCTGACGGGAGCGGAGGGTGGGGCCTCCCGGCAGCGCATAGGCCCAGCGCTCGTAATAAGAGGATCCATCGGGGCTCGGGTACACGCACACGCAGCTCATCGCGGAGGCGTCCGCCGCGATCCCCACCACCTCGCTTCCCACCCCCTGCACCCGCCACAAGGCCCGGGGCTCCGAGGCGAGCGCGTCCAGCGCCATCACCGTGTTCCGCTCGGCCACGAACCACAGGCCGCCGTCGTACTCGCGAGCGAAGGCATCGGCCCGGAGGTCGCACCAGGGCTCGGCCCGGCGCCGGACGAGGTCCAACCGCGACACCCGCTGGAGCCCTCCCCGAGGCGCGAGCGCCAGCGCCCGGTCCTCCTGCCACGAGCGCACGAGCGAGAAGGCCGGCACGTCGAAGTGCGCCACGCACCGGCCGTCGGGAGCGAGCAGCCGCGCCCCCAGCTCTCCGAGCGCCACCAGCACGCGCCCTCCCTCCAGGGGCACCGCGTCATGAATGGGCCAGGGACCCCCCCCGTCCTCGCCGAAGACCCGGTTCAACGGCTCGGCGGAAACGGGAGGGTTCCGGGATGGCAGGGGGGGCAGGTCCGCCGCGAGCACCGTGTCTCCCGACTCCTGGACGAGGCGCTCGAGCTCCCGTTTCTCCAGGGACACGTGGCCCTCGGCGCGGTCCCGCAGGAGCGCACGCACGGCCTGACGCAGCAGGAGCTCCCGCACCGCGCCCCCTCTCTTCATGACCGACAGGTCGCTGGCGAACCGCTGGCGCGCCGAGGCCTCCCGGGGGCCTTCCGCGTCCAGCAGCTCGAGCACCCGGGGACGCATCGCATCGAAGCGCTCGGGGAAGGCGGGCAACAGCCGGGCCAGCGCCCGGGCCCCCTCGGTGCCCCCCACCTCCACGGCCCGCTCCAGCCACACCCGGACGAGCCCCCGCGACTCCTCCACGGGCCATACCGCGTCCGCCGCGCGGGCGAAGTCTCCCGCCTGCGCGAGCACTTCGCCCCAGAGCAGCCGCAGGGCCCGCGCGTCGGTGGGGTGGGTGCGCTCGAGCCGTGAAACCGCGTCCGCGAAGGCACCCGTGCGCCGGGCCACGTCCACCGCGCGCGCCACGTCCCGCGCCAACATCCACTGGCGCACCACCAGCCCTGGCGCCAGACCCCGTCCCTCGGCCAGCTCCGCCGCGAGCTTCAGCCGGCCATGCCGCTCCAGGAAGGACACCGCCTCCTCCGGCTCCTGCAACAGCTCGGCGAGGACGAACGCGGCTTCCTCGATGCGACCCTCGCGCTCCATCTTCCGGAAGGCCTCGCGGTAGCGCTCGCGCAGGGCGTCATAGATGACCTGGCCGCCGCCGAACACCTCCCGCCCCTGGCCCGTGCGCGGCTGGATGGACAGCGACTCGCGCGGCCCGGGCAATCCGAGCGACACGCGGGCCTGCTCCGTCAGGGCCGCCTTGCCCAGGGGAATGGCGTAGCGCAACGCCTCCTCCAGCTTGCCCTCGTCGAAGAGCGCGAAGAGCCGCCGCACGTACTCCGCCTTGCGCCGGCCGAGCAACGCGCCCAGGGGCGTGGCCGTGGCGAGCCAATGGGAGAGCCGGGAGAACAGCTCCGGACCCCGGGAGGACGACGCCCGGGGCGAGGACGCGGGCACCGGAGGCGTGGCGGTGCGCCGGGCCCGCCACCACGCGAGGAGCCGCGCGAACAGACCTGGAGACGCGGCGGGCGCATGGCCTTCCATCCGGGCCCGCAGGGCCTCGGCCTCCGGAGCGGGAGCGCCCACGCCGAAGTCGGCGCGCGAGGGCGGCGTCACGGGAGCGGGAGCCACCACCAGCGGAGGGGGCGCACCGAGTCCCATGACGGGCACCACGTTCCACCCGGACGTCGCGAGCCAGACCGACACGTCCACCCGAGCGAAGGCCTCGGGAGGATGCACCTCCGCCCTCCCCGCGCGCACCCGCACGGCGCTTCCCGGCGGAGGCGACAGGCGCTCGCGCTCGGAGGGAGACAGGGGCGCGGACCACAGGACCCCCTCCTCTTCCGTGAAGACGAGTCCCGGCGCCACGGCGCAGTCCATGCGCACGGGCACCGCCCACCGCAGCAGCAAGCCCCCCGCGAGCGAGAACACCGCCACGCCCGGAGCCCACGCGGTCAGCACGCGCCGCCGGGCCTCGGCCTCGCCCAGCAACGCCGGATCGAACCAGAGCGCGGCCACGGCCACCCGGCCCCGGTGGACATGCGCGCGCGGACGCACGAGGCTCATGGCGCGACTCCCGGCGTGGAGCTGAAGACGAGGGCTCGATGCTGGAGACTCCAGACGCCCACCAGGCCGTCCTCCGTGAGCCAGGCCAGCAGGGGAAGCGCGTGGCTGAAGCAGCAGGAGCGCACGCGGCCCGGCGCCATCGTCAGCCGCTCCGGGCCCCGAGCCGTCAGCCGCAGGAAGGTGCGCTGATCCTCGGCGAGCACCACCAGGCCCAGCTCCTCGGAGTCGACGGGCCAGCGCGCGAGGCCCACCACCCGCTGTCCCTCCGGCACGGAGAGCCGCGTACCGTCGGTCTCATACGAGTCCCGTCCCAGCCACCACCTCCCGGAAGGCTCGCTCAGCGCGAGGGGAGGACCGGCCTTCTTGCGAGGAAAGGGCCGGCAGAGGGCGAAGTGCGCCTCGATCGAGGGTTTGCCCTCGGACGCCGCCTGTGCCCCTCCAGACTCCGTCAGCCGCCGCGACCAATCGCCCAGGCAGCCGGTCACGAAGGAGTCCGGAAGGGAATCACCCGGAAACGCCCCGCTCACGAAGAAGAGGCGCCCCCGGATCTCGGCGAGCGCGCCGACGTTCTCGAGCACGGGCCTATTCGAGGAAGACAGCGGGAGGTCCACCTGGAGCGCGTGGAGCGAGTGCCAGGCGTCGAGCACCAGGGGCGTCTCCCGGCGCTCCTCGTCCCACCGGGACAGGGCCAGCAAGGGAGGACCGTCGTGGAGGGGCAGGACGAAGGGCGTATGCGCATCGAGCGTCCAGCTCCGCCCGGAAGGATGTCCTCGCAACCCGCCGTGCGCGCGGAGGAGACCCTTGCGCTGGGTCAGCACGAGCAGTCCACCGGTGGAGCGCCAGCCGAAGGCGACGACGACCTCTCCGTCCCGGGGTTGGAAGCGCTTGGGCCTGGGCACGGTGGCTCGGGGCGAGTGCGCCAGGGCCTGTGCCGAGACGCCGCCATCCGCATGGGTCAGGAGCAGCCGCTGTCCATCCATGGAGAAGCGCAGGAAGCGCACGGGGCTCGCGTGCGACGAGGGGCGGGACGTGGCGGAGGCAAAGGGATCCCGCAACAGCCGCACGCACTGAGGCGCGGGAGGCAACTCCAACACCACCTGACGCGGGCTCCCGGAGGAAGGCCGCACCTCCACGGCGAGCCGCCGCGCACCCGGCTCCAGCACCTCGTCCACGGCCACGCGGGACAGGCCCCCGGCACCGGGCAGCCGCGCCAGACGGGAGCCGCCCACCAGCCACACCTCGTCGGACCCATGCGCGCCCTCGAGTGCCTCGCGCCACGCGGTGAGCCGCTCCTCGGAGGGAGGCTCGGCGCTCGGGTGCTTGAGCCACGGGCCGAGCGTGGCGGCATCCACGCGCGAAGCCGGCCCCTTGTGGGGAGAGGCCTGGAGCACCCCCCAGACGAAGTCGGCGCCCGCGGCCTCGGCGCGCCGGGCGAGCACCACCAGCAGCGCCAGGTGCGCGATGCGCGGCGCGCCTACCTGCTCCGGCCCCGCGTCCAACAAGGCCACGCAGCGGCGCCCGCCCCGAGGCTGGCGGAAGGCGGGCCGCAGATGGGCCTGCTCCCCGAAGGCGGCACGGCGCACGAACTCGTCCGGGGCCTCCAGCGCCAGGAGCCATTCACTCATAAGCAACCGCTCGGGAGCGCCGCGCCGGGTGAGGCCGTCATAGCCCTGGGGCTCGTCTCCCTCGGCGTCTCCGCGGATGCGCAAGGGGCCGAGCGCCGCGGCCAGCCTCGCCACGGGGCCTCCCAGCGCGAGCGACAGCTCCTCGGGAAAGAGGGCGAGGTGAGCCGCCCACGGCCGCAGGGACTCGGGCAGGGCCATCATGGAGCGGCCTGCTTCCCGCGCCATCCCTCCAGGGCCTCGCGGGAGACGGGACGCGCGGAGCCCACGGGGACGAGGTGTCCCGAGCGCGGCAGGACGGCGAGCGGCGTGGCGCCCCCGGCATGGGTGACGAGCGCGCGTTCGAGCAGCGCGGGAGCCACGTCCGGAGCGAGCGTGCACGGCAGGAGGAGCGAGGGCGCCTGGGCATCGCGTCCGAGGTAGACGACGCCCTCGACCCAGGGCAGCGAGTCGGTGTCTCCCAGCAAGACGAGCACGCCGGGGCCGGCCACGCCGCTCCACCGGGCGAGCTGCGTGTCACTCGCCGCCAGGGCGCGCCGCGCGAGCCCGAGCGCCACCGGCCCCACGCCCGCAACCGCGAGCGCGGGCAGGGGGTGGGGCCGCGCGGTCCAGACGACGGGAGGAGAGACGTCCATACACGGAGGCTCCTGAGCGGATCGCTCAGTACTTCGAGATGTCCACGTCCTCCAGGTAGGCCTTCTTCACGGGCTCCTGGCTCTTCTTCACGGACACGGTGACGTCCTTCTCCTTCTTCACGTCGTACCGGAGGTTCTCCGTGACGCGCTGGCCGGTCAGCAGGTTGGTGCTCACCCTGAGCGTGGTGCCCTCGAGCCGATCCGCCTTGTCGACGTCCTCGCCGATGAACGCGAAGCGGCCCTCCTTCGCGTCGTAGCGGAAGCGCAGGAGCGTATGGGTCGTGTCCCGCGAGCCACTGAGCTGGTCGATGAGGACGACCCCCTTGGAGATCTTCACCAGCCCCTCGCCCGAGCCGCCGAGCGTCCCCGTGCACGTGGTGCAGTAGAGCACCTGGTTGGAAGCGCCCGCGAGCCGCAGCTGTCCTTTCTCGGAGAGCAGGGCCAGCAACGCGCGCGCCCGGTCGTTCGGCACACCGTCCCCGGCACTGGCGGGCTTGTCCTCGACCAATTGCAGGAGCGTGTCCTCACCGCCGTTCTTGTCCAGGTCTCCCTTGATCGTCTCCTCGATCTTCCACCCGGAAGGAACGAAGTCCTTGGCGGCCTGTCCCCGCTTCGGGACCTGGGACAATTCGAGGGGCTTCACCTCCTGCGCGAGCGCGGGAAGGGACAGGGACAGCGCCACACCCAGGACGAGCATCTTCATTCGCATGGGACGAGCTTGCCCTGTGCGAGCACTCCGCGCACTTCCTCGCGCAAGGAGCGCAGCTCCTCGGGAAGGACCTCGGGGGCGAACCCCGCGTCCATCTCGCGCACCACGCCCTCCAGCTTCAACCGCCATGAAGCGAGGGCCTCGGCATCCGTGTCCTCGGGCCGGGCGGCGAGCACGGCGCGCGCGGACTGGACGAGGCCACGCGCCCGCGCGAGGGGCCCCGCGCTGGCCTCGAGGGCCGCGGCCGGAAGCGCGGCGTTCTCCGAGTGCGCGAGCAGGTCTCGCAACACATCCCGCGCGAGCGCCTGTCCCGCCTGCGTGGGCACGGCGTAGACGAGCGGCCAGAGATCCGCCACACCGGGAATGCGGCGTCCGGCGAGCACCGCGGCGGCGGCCACCAGGCGCTGGGCCTTCACCATGCGCCGATCGCTCAAGCCGATGCCCGCGCCGCGCAGCACGCGCAGCGCATGGGCCAGGTGGGGGCGCACGGGCGCGAGGTCCGCTTCCCGCGCCACCCGGCTCAGGACATCCAGGGCCTCGAGTGGCGCGGTGCGAGCCTCGCCTTCCAGGGCGAGCACGGCACCACCGGCCAACAGTTCCTCCAACCTCGGGTCGGGCACGGGCTCCACGAAGATGCGCGCGAGGAAGCGGTCGGCGAACGCGGCGAGCGCTTCGTCCTCGGGCAGGGCGTTGGAGGCGCCCACGCACACGCGCAGGGGACAGCGCATGCGGGTATGCCCGCGGCGGAACACCCGCTCGTTGAGCAGCCCCAGGAGCGTATTGAGGATGGCGGTGGAGCCAAGGAACACCTCGTCGAGGAAGGCCACCTCGGCCTCGGGCAACATGCCGGCCGTCTCCGTTTCCACCAGGCCCTCGCGCAACTTGCGCAGGTCCACCGGACCGAAGATTTCCGAGGGCTCGGTGAAGCGGCCCAGGAGGTATTCGAAGTAGCCGCCCCCGAGGGCCCGCGCGGTGCGGCGCACGGCCTCGCTCTTGGCGGTGCCCGGCGGTCCGACGACGAGCAGGTGCTCACCGGCCACGGCGCACAGCGTCACCAGCTCCACCATGGCCTCGCGCTCCACCAGGCCGCGGCCCGCATCGACCAGGGCCTCGCGGATACGTGAGGAGGACTCATCGAACGAGAAAGACATGAAGTGCACTCTATCCGGTGAGTTCAGGTCATCGAATGCCATCCCGGGAACGAACACCCGGTGGGGGTGGACCCGGCGGGTCGGGTCTGCGTTAAGCTCCGCCCCCTCATGCGACGCGTGACGAGTCTCGGAAGCTTGGTGGTGGTGCTGTGGGCGGGAAGCGCGGCGGCGGGGCCTTGGCGTGGGTACGCCTCCGTCACCACCGGTGCCATGCTCGATCATACCTCCGGCATTAGCGCTCAGGGTGGAGCGCTGCAGGCCTACCTGGGCGTGGAGACGCCTTTTGGATTGTCGCTCGGACTGGTGGGCGAGGGGGCACAGACCTGGGGCGGGAAGTACGAAGGACAGAAAATGGAGCTGGACTACCTGTCGCTGGGCGTGGAGATGCGGCTGCGCTTCCTACGGGACGGCGGCGTGAATCCCTGGGTGGGACTGCGCGTGGCGGGCAGCCGCTCCACGCCACTGACCTTTCCGGAAGCACCCCTCACCGCCGATGACATCGACAAGATTCCACGGCGGATGTTGCACTCGGGGTTGAGCACGGCGCTGCGCCTGGGCGTGGACGCGTGGTTCGGCGAGCACCTGGGCATCACGGCCTCCACGGCCTGGCAGTGGTGCGACGTGCGCGTGGACGACGTCAACACGAGCCCCCCGACGCAGGCGTGCACCGAGCCGCTGCACTCCGTGCTCATCGGCCCCACGCTGCGCTTCTGAGCCGTCAGCCGCCCTGGCGTTCGCGCTCGCGCAAGGCGACGAACTCGGCGACGAAGCCAAGAAACCTGGCGATGGCGCGTTCATGGTCGCCGTCACAGTCGCGCAGGTACTTGGCATCCCAGCCGTCCGTGGGGAACTCCTGCTTCACGTCGCGGAGCCAATCACTGAACCGGCCATATTCCGCGTCGTGAAGGCCGTTCACGTCCTGGCAGGTCCGGAAACCATCGATGAAGGCCACCATGCGCGAGATGTTGATTTCGCCCATGTTCAGCAGCAATTGCCGCGGCATGTTGTCGCGCATGCCCATCAGGTAGTCGAGCAGGTGGACAGGCCGAGAAACCGATTGGCTCGTCGAAGAATGCCCTTCGCTCATGGCGTCTTCACCTGCTCCCAGATGACTCCCTGCTTGGCGTGAAGCCGGGATAGGTAATCAGTCAACTTCATCCCAAGCGGCCCTGTATAGGCATCGTAAATCGAGTCTCCTAGCTTGACGGCCACATGGTAGCCACTTCGAGTAACAGAAGCCTGCTTCCCGTTTCCGAGGTCGAAAACCATGTAGGGGTGTTGGTTGTTGGTTTTGAACGCGATGTACTCAGGAGCCCGTCCGAGTCTGTCGAACGCGGTGTGAATGGTACGCGCCACCTGTTGGCATCGGCCCGCGACCTGATTGGCGACAACGTAGGCCGATTGCAACTCCAGCAGCCATGCCGGTGGGGCTTGTCCAGTGTGGGACTCGTACATCACGAGGGCACCCGCGATGTCGCCCCGGGCCAGGTATGCCCACAACTTGAGCTGAATGGAGTCCGCGCCGGCCAGTACGCTCCGCTGTGTCAACCCCGTCACGGATGATGGGAACCCAGCCCGCGCGGGAGTTCCCACCACCGCCACCAGGAGCAACAATCCCAGCATCCAGCCTCGAAGCATGTGCGTGGCCCCTTGCACGCCCAGTGTAGCCCCCTCCCTCATCCCCGCGAGCGCGCGCTCGCTCACTGCTCCAGGGGCTGGAGGGTGCCCGCGCTCAGACGCGCGAAGCGCCAGAGCAGCGCGAGCGCCACGGCGGTGAGTCCCACGCACAAGCCCCACCAGATGCCCACCACGCCCCATTTCAGGACGAAGCCGAGCAGCAGCGCCACCGGCAGGCCAATCAAGTAGTGCCCCACCATGTTGGCCACGAAGGTGAAGCGCGTCTCGCCCGCGCCACGCAGCACACCCGCGCCCACGCCCTGCACGCCATCGGAGAGCTGGAAGACGGCGCACACCATCAACAAGGGCACCACCAGGGGCCGCACCTCGAGCGGCGCGCCCATGAGACCCGCGAGCTGCGGCGCCAGGAGCGCGTAGCCCAGCGCGCACACCATCATGAAGCCCGCGCCCGAGGCGAACGCCACCATCCCACTGCGCCTCGCTCGAGGCGTGTCGCGCGCGCCCACCGCCCAGCCCACCCGCACGCTTCCCGCGTTGCCAATGCCCAAGGCCATGGCGAAGGACAGGCTGCCGAAGGACAAGGCGATCTGATGCGCGCTCATGCTCTCCGGACCCAGCCAGCGCGCGAGCACGCCCGCCAGCGAGAAGACACCCACTTCGGCCGCGATGTGCGCGCCAATGGGAAACCCCACCCGCATCGCCTGGAGGATGTCCGCGCGCACCGGCCGCACCCAGGCCAAGCCTCGTTGCGCGGACGTCTTCCGCACCGCCCACGCGACGATGAGCCACTGCACGAGGCACGCCAGGAGCGTGGCCATCGCCGAGCCCTTCACCCCCAGGGCGGGCACCGCGCGCAGCGGACCCATCCACGCGGGCAGTCCCTCGCCGCCAAAGACGAGGAGGACGTTGGCGCCCAGGTTGAGCACGTTGGCCACCACCGTGGCCACCACCAGCACCAGGGGACGCGCCGTCGCCTGGAGGTAGCCCCGCGCGGTGATGAAGAGCAGCAGCAGGGGCAGACTCGGAGCGCGCCAGGTGAGGTAGTCGCGCACCTGCGGCAGCTCCTGGAAGTCCCCTCCCAGGAGCGGCAGGACCCGAGGTCCCACGATCAGGGGCACCGCCAACACCGAGCCCACGATCACGGCCAGGAAGCTGCCCTGCCACAGCAACTCCCGGGCGCGCGAGAAGTTCCTCGCCCCGAAGGCCTGGGACACCAGCGGATCCACGCCCATCATCAAGCCGATGGCGAAGCTGCTCAGGGCGAAGAAGATGGACGTGGACAAGCCCACGGCGGCGAGGGCTTGAGTGCCCACACGGCTGACCACCGCGGTGTCCACGAAGCTCATGAGCGAGTGACCCGCCTGCGCCACGGCGATGGGCAGGGCGAGCCGCCAGAGTTCGCGGAATTCTTCTTTGCGGCTGGGCAGGGGAGCGGACGGCATGGGGCACGTGCCTATAGCGTGTTTGCGCGGACGCCGCGCGATTCTCCTCTCGCGGACGTCCCGGCTTCCGCTCCCCTGACGGGCTCTAACGCGAAGGGTCGAAGCGCGTGGTGGCCAGGGGCTGGGACAACTGGCTCACGTGGGAGACGCGCACGCCCGCGTCCGTGATGGCGTACACGTAGTCATCCGCCATCACGCTGCGGCGCACGCTGGGCACGTAGGTGTAGCTCCACTGGGAGTAGTTGACCGTGCGGAACAGGTCGCTCATGCCGAGCGTGCCCACGGGAACGATGCCGGTGGCCGGATCCACCCGGAAGACGCGCAGGTCGCTCGTGAAGCCGTCCCAGTAGCTGCCGCCCTGGTTGCTCCAGTTCCAATCCATGAAGGGGATGGCGAGCAGGCCCTTGGCCGCGAAGTAGTTGAAGGCCTTGTGATCGTAGAGCGCCTCGCTGCCGCTGGAGGACGTGCCCACCATCCGCGTGAAGGCCTCGCGCGGATGGGCCAGGTCGCTCACGTCGAAGAGCGTCAGCTTGATGGAGCGCGAGTTCCAACTGCCATCCTCCGCCCTGTGCTCACCGATCGCCAGCAGGTGCGTGTCACCCAGCGGGTGCAGGTACGTGGAGAAGCCCGGCACCTTGAGCTCGCCCACCTTGCGCGGATGAGCGGGGTCCGACAGGTCGAAGGTGAAGAGCGGATCCGTCTGGCGGAACGTCACCACGTAGCCCTTGTTGCCCAGGAAGCGCGCGCTGAAGATGCGCTCGTCCTCGGCCAGCTCCTCGCTCTGGCCCAGCAGCGCCAGTTGGCCGCCCTGCTGCGCGTAGGTGGAGACGCGGCTGGACGTCTCGGTCCGGCCCCAGCGCGACGACTCATCCTTCACGCGCCGCGTGAGCGTGGTGGCCACGCGCAGCACGCCCTCGTGCTCGTCGAAGCTGAATTGATTGAGCGGCTGGCCCTCGATGGTGGCGCTGGCCACGTAGTGGGCACGGTGCGGCTGGGACAGCTCGAGCTTGTGCACGTAGGAGTAGTCCGTCTGCCCCGCGTCCTCCCACCACCACCAGTGCCGCGCGCTCAGGTAGAGCGACGTGGCGGTGGCGTAGACGAGGTCCGTCTGAGCCACCAGGGTGGTGATGCCCGGCGCCTGGGTCACCGCCGCGTCCAGATCGATCGAGGCCACGGTGACGAAGCCCAGCCGCGAGGGAGCGTTGGTCCGGTGGAAGTCCCGGCAGTCACGGCTCCACGCCTCCACGGTGCCATCCGGCCGACGGATGCGTCCCTTCTTCAGCCAGTCCCCCAGATTGTGCGAGCGGATGATGCGCTCGTTCTCGACCATCAATTTGTCGAACACCTGATCCACGTTCTGGGTGCTCCACCAGCTCGCGGAACCACTGGCGACGGGATACCAGCGCACGGCCGCGGGCCACACGAAGGACTCGCTCAGCACCACGCGCGCCGAGCCGCCCGCCAGTCTCGCGTCCTGGTAGCTGCCCGGCAGGTACATCTCGCCCACGACCCGGGGCGAGGCCAGCTGCGACACATCCACCGTCGTCACCTTGGTGAGGGCATTGGCGGAGTAACCACAGTAGCCGAAGCCCGGGCACGCGATGTCGGCCGACATCGGGCCCGAATTGCCCTGTCCCGGCTGGGACTCGTACACCTCGGAGAAGACCACCACCTGATCGCCGTGCAGGAACATCTGCCGCGGGAAGCCCTCCAGTTTCAGGGAGGACTCGGCGCGCAGCGACTGGGCGGGCCAGGAGCGGTGCAGGTAGAGCGTCTGTCCGGAGAGGACGAACAGGCGCGTGCCGTCGTTCTTCACGAAGTCCGCTTCGTCCACGCCGGCCACCTGGTTGTTGGTGCTCGTGTGGTCGCTCGGGCCGCTCGTGCCAGAACCCGCGTTCGGACTCGCGCTATCGCTCGCGGGAGGCGAGGGAGACGACTCCGGAGTACCGCCGAAAACGCCTCTCCCATAGTACTGCTTGGAGCGCTCCAGGGACGCGCGCATGTCGAGCACCGCGGCGTCCTCGATATAGGACTCGAGCGCCTCGCAGCCATCGAAGGCCTCCAGCCGCGCGTTCATCTGTACCGGTTGGTTCTCGGGAACGCCCTGACCCTCCTCCGAGCACCCCGCGACACCCACCAACGCGAGCACCACCCACTTCCGTCTGTTGTTGCCGTGCATGAACCTGGCTCCTCGTCCCGTGTCGACTCCGACGCGCGACGGGCAATGCCACGGATGTGCCAAGGGCCGGGCGCCAGGGATTCCAGGAGGTTGGCGTGAGCGAAACGGGCCCGGGGGCCTCGGAAAACCGAGGACCCGCATGGGCGCCCGAGAGGAAAACCGGCGGGAGCCGCGCCTAGGCCTGGCGCCCCGCCAGCAGTTGGCTCAGCTCGCGCGCCACCTGGGCGCACTGGGCGGCGTCCTGGGACTCGAGCGCGACGCGGCCCGTGTCCAGCAGGGAGCGCACATTGGCCGCGGCCGTCTGGGCCTGCTCGCCGGGGTTCTCCTCGGCGGAGTGCTGCAGCAGCTTCGCCAGCTTCTCGCCACGCTCCAGGAGCTTGCGGAACTTGTCCTCGGACTTGCGCGCGTCCGCCTGGGCCTGCTTCTGGGAGTAGGCGGCCTGCTCCTTGACGAGCCGGTCCGCTTCCGGAGCCGGCAGGTGGGGCCGGGCCTCCACGCGCACCTGCTCGCTCAGGCCCGTCTGCAGGTCCACGGCGCGCACCGCGAGGATGCCCTCGTTGGACAGCTCGAACGTCACCTCCAGGGGCGTGTCCCCGCGCGAGCCCGCCTGGAGGTTGCGCAGCACCAGTTCCCCGAGCTTGCGGTTCTCGTCCTGCAGGTCGCTCTCGCCCTGGTAGATGGGGATGCGCGCTTCCTTCTGGTTGTGGCTGCCCGGGTGGAAGAGCTCCTTGGCCACCACGGGCACCGAGCGGTTGCGGGCGATGAGCCGGCGCACCTTGCCCCCGAGCACGCCCACGCCCAGCGAGTTGCCCACCACGTCCAGGAGCAGCGCCGCGCCAGCCTGGCTCGTCAGCTCATCGGCGTGGATGGCCGCGCCCAGGGCTACGGCCTCGTCGGGGTTGACCTCGGTGGAGGCCGCCTTGCCGAAGAAGTCCGACACCAGCCGGCGGATGAACGGCACGCGCGTCATGCCACCCACCAGCAGCACCGCGTCCACCCGCGAGGGCTCCATGCGCGCATCGCGCATCACCGACTCGCACACCGCCAGGCATCGCTTGGAGAGCGCGTCGCAGAGCTGTTCGAAGAAGGAGCGCGTGAGGGCCGTCTCCAGGCCCGTGAACTTGCGCGTGGGCTGCGAGTGGTCTCCCAGGCCTCCGAGCGAGATGAGTGTTTCCTCGTACTCGGACAGCTCGCGCTTGGCCTGCTCGGCGGCGACCTTGAGCTTGTGCATGGACGTCACGTCGCGGTGCACCTGCTCGCGAAAGGGGTCCTCCACCTGGGCGAGCAGCCAGTCGACGATGCGCAGATCGAAGTCCTCGCCACCCAGCGCCGGGTCACCTCCGGTGGCCTTCACCTCATAGACGCCGTCGGTGACCTCCAGCACGGTGACGTCGAAGGTGCCTCCGCCCAGGTCGAACACGAGCGCATGGCCCTCGAAGCCCCGCGACAGCCCGTAGGCGAGCGCCGCGGCGGTGGGCTCGTTGATGAGGCGCAGCACGTCCAGGCCGGCGATGGCGGCCGCCTCGCGCGTGGCCTGGCGTTGGCCGTCATCGAAGTTGGCCGGAACGGTGATGACGCACTTGCTCACCTCCCGGCCGAAGTAGGCCTCGGCGTCGAGCTTGAGCTCGCCCAGGATCATGGCCGCCACCTGGGTGACGGGCACGGTGCGCCCGGCCATCTTCACGCGCACGTCCCCGGTGGTGCCGCCCATCAGGGGATAGGGCACCACGGCGCGCGCCGACTGGAGCAGTTCCGGGGTGAAGCGCCGCCCGATGAAACGCTTGGTGGCCCACACCACGCAGTCCGGGTGCTCCTCGGCCAGGGCCTGGGCCTGGACGCCCACGACGCGCTCGGCCGTCCGGGGGGTGAGCCCCACCACGGAGGGCGTCAGACGGCCTCCGGCGCGGGACGGGATGAGGCGCGGCTGGCCGCCCTCCACGGTGGCCACCGCGCTGTTGGTGGTGCCCAGATCGATGCCGATGACGGGGTCGCGCATGGTCCGAGAGTCCATGATACGCCGGGGAAGCGGGGCTCCTGGGAATCTCTTTCACACCGGCCCCACTCCGGGTGCACAGGGCAACTTATGGCACACTCCCGGTGCGGCATGCACCCGGCATTGCCCCCAACCAGGGGGCGTGCTAAGCGCGCCGCGCCATGGTGAACGTGTCTATTGCCCGCCGCTACGCCCGTGCTCTTCTCGACGTCGCCACCGAGGCGGGGCGTGCCGACGCCGTGTCCGAGCAGTTGTCGACCTTCGCCAGCAGCCTGGCCGACAACCACGAGCTGTCGGACGTGCTGCTCAACCCGGCCTTCAGCACCTCGCAGCGCAGCCGCGTGGTGGAGGGGTTGATCCAGGCGAGCGGAGCCCTGGAGCCCGTGCTGGCCAACACCCTGCGCCTGCTGGTGGATCGCAACCGGCTCGCCTACCTGCCGGACATCGCCCGCCTCTACCGCGACATGGCGGATGCCCAGGCGGGACGGGTGCGCGGCCATGTGACCAGCGCGGTGCCCCTCACCCTGGACGCCGTGCAGAAGCTCTCGGAGAGCCTGCGCGCCCTCACCCAGCGCAACGTGGTGCTCGAGCCGCGCGTGGACCCGAGCGTGCTCGGAGGCATCGCCGCCCAGGTGGGCAGCACCCTCTATGACGGGACCCTGCGCACCCAGCTGGAGCAGATGCGCCGCGAGCTCAAGCAGCGCTGAGCCGCCTGGGCTCCGACCTGGAAGGAAGCCGCCCTGTCGGCTTCCTTCCACTTCCCTGCAAGCCCGGTATTTCCAGCGCGACAGGGACAGGCTATGGTGGCCGCGCGGGCCCCGCCCGTCCCTTCCCAGCCATGCCGCAGCCCGCTACCCACCGTCCGTCTCCCGCTTCCCGGACCCCCTCGCTTCCAGAGGAGGCGATGTCCTGTCTGGGAGCGCTCCTCCAGGTGCCGGGCCTGGGTCTGGCCTTCCTGGACGCGGGGCTGTGCTTCCGCTTCGTCAGCAATGCCCTCATCTCCCAGAGCGCGCTGCCCAGCAGTGCGTACGAGGGGCGGACGGTCGGCGAGGTGTGGCCGCTGCTGGCGGCGACGCTGATGCCCCTGCTGAACCGGGCCCTCTCGGGCGAGCCCGTGCTGGGCGCGCACATCTCCGGTCCCCTCGGGGCTCCCGGCAACGGCGTGCGGCACCTGCGCATCTCCGTGCTGCCGGCGAGCACGGGCGGCCTGCGCTCGGGCGTGAGCCTGATGCTCGAGGACGAGACGGCGCGCGTCGCCCAGGACATCGCCCTGCGAGAGAACGAGGCGCGGCTGCGCGACCTCGCCGCGGTGTCTTGTGATGGCTACTGCCTGCACGAGGGCGGCGTCATCCTCGAGGCGAGCAGCGCCCTGGCCAACCTGTTGGGCACCACGCCCGAGGACATGGTGGGCCAGTCACTCGTGCGGTGGATCGCCCCCGAGTCGCGCGAGACGGTGCAGCGCGCCACGGCCCGGCAGGTGGTGGCCCCCTACGAGGCGACCGGACTGCGCTCCGATGGCAAGCGGCTCTTCGTGGAAGTCCTCGGGCGCCCCACGACGTACCGCGGCCGGGAAGTGCGGATGGTGACCGTGTGGGACATCGGCGCGCGCAAGGCGGCCGAGGAGGCCGCGGCCCGCGCCGACACCTTCCGCGAGCAGTTGTTGGGCGTGGTGGGGCACGACCTGCTCTCTCCGCTCTATGCCATCCAGCTCAGCGTGGGCGCGATCGAGCGCGGCGGCGAGCTGAGCGAGTCCCAGTCCCGGCAGGTGGGCCACGTGGCCACGGCCACCCGGCGCATGGAGCGGATGATCCACGAGCTGATGGACTACACCCGCGCGCGGCTCGCCGGAGGCATTCCCGTGAGCGCCATGCCGCTGAGCCTGGACAAGCTGCTCGAGCGCGTGGTGCAGCAGTACCAGGTGTCCCACCCCCAACGGACCGTCATCGGCAAGGTGGAGGGCGACATGCGGGGCACCTGGGACGAGTCCAGGCTCGTCCAGCTGCTCGACAACCTGGTGGGCAACGGCCTGCAGCACAGCCCCGTGGAGACCCCCGTGGAGGTGCGCCTGGCGGGCTCCGCCGATGGGATGACGCTGTCGGTGCGCAACGAGGGCCCCCCCGTGCCCCTGGAGGATCGCGCCACGCTCTTCGAGCCGTTCAAGCGCGGCAAGCGGATGTCCGGGGATGGACTCGGCCTGGGTCTCTACATCGTCCGGCAGATCGCCTCCGCCCATGGGGGCCGCATCTCCGTGGAATCCGGTGTGGGCCTGGGCACGCGCTTCGTCGTCTGGCTGCCCCGGCACGCGCCCGGCACCTGAGGCGGCGCCCTCCCGGGGTCAGCCCCACTTACCGGGAGGATGATCCTCGGCGTTTCCCCGAGCGGCCTTGCGCGTTGCGGTGGCCCGGGAGCGCATGCTAAGGGGCCCCCGACGATTTTGAGGTATCCCCGGCGGCACCCCACCGGCCGCCCCGTGCCAAGGACGCAAGATGGAAATCCGCGCCGACGAGATCAGCAGAATCATCCGCGAGCAGATCAAGGACTACGGCAAGAAGGTCACCGTTGCCGAGACCGGGACCGTGCTGTCCGTGGGCGACGGTATCGCCCGCATCTACGGCCTCGAGGGCGTGCAGTCGGGTGAGCTGGTGGAGTTCTCCAACGGGGTCAAGGGCCTGGTGCTCAACCTCGAGGAGGACAACGTCGGCGTCGCCATCATGGGTGACTTCAAGGACATCCGCGAGGGTGACACCGTGAAGCGCACCGCGCAGATCGCCTCCGTGCCCGTGGGCAAGGGGCTGCTGGGCCGCGTGGTGAGTCCGCTGGGCGAGCCGCTCGACGGCAAGGGCCCCATCCAGTCCACCGAGACGCGCCGGCTCGAGGTGAAGGCCCCCGGCATCGTCAAGCGCAAGAGCGTGCACGAGCCCCTGCAGACGGGCATCAAGGCCCTGGACGCCCTGGTGCCGATCGGCCGCGGTCAGCGCGAGCTCATCATCGGTGACCGCCAGACGGGCAAGACGGCCGTCGCCATCGACGCCATCATCAACCAGAAGGGCCTCAACGTCTTCTGTGTGTACGTGGCCATCGGCCAGAAGCAGTCCACCGTGGCGCAGGTGGTGGAGAAGCTGCGCAGCTCGGGCGCGCTCGAGTACACCGTGGTCGTGGCCGCCAACGCGTCCGACCCGGCGCCCATGCAGTTCTTCGCCCCCTACGCGGGCGTCGCCATCGGCGAGTACTTCCGCGACAACAAGATGCACTCGCTCATCGTGTACGACGACCTGTCCAAGCAGGCCGTGGCGTACCGCCAGCTCTCCCTGCTCCTGCGCCGTCCGCCGGGACGCGAGGCCTACCCGGGCGACGTGTTCTTCATCCACAGCCGCCTGCTCGAGCGCGCCGCCAAGCTGTCCGACGCCGAGGGCGCGGGCTCCCTCACCGCGCTGCCCATCATCGAGACGCAGGCCGGCGACGTGTCCGCCTACATCCCGACGAACGTCATCTCCATCACCGACGGGCAGATCTTCCTCGAGACGGACCTGTTCTTCTCCGGTGTGCGCCCCGCCATCAACGTGGGCCTCTCCGTGTCGCGCGTGGGCAGCGCGGCGCAGATCAAGGCCATGAAGCAGGTGGCCGGTTCCCTCAAGCTGGACCTGGCGCAGTACCGCGAGCTGGCCGCCTTCGCCCAGTTCGGCTCGGACCTGGACAAGGCCACCCAGGAGACGCTGGCGCGCGGCGCCCGCCTCGTGGAGGTCCTCAAGCAGGGCCAGTACGAGCCCATGCCCGTCGAGAAGCAGGTCATGCAGCTCTACGCCGCCACCAACCGCGAGGACGCGAACAAGCGCGGGTGGATCCGTCAGGTGCCGGTGAGCGACGTGGTGCGCTGGATGAAGGAGTTCATCGAGTACACCGACAGCCGCCACCCGACCCTGGCCACGGACATCCAGGCCAAGCGCGAGCTCACGGCGGAGATCAAGACCACGCTGAACAAGGCCATCACCGAGTTCAACGACCTGTTCCAGCCCACGGCCGGCGCGAAGATCTAAGCCGCTCCGCCCGCTGTCGAAGCACCGCCCGGCCCCGCGCCCCCTCCTGGGAACGCGGGGCCGATGCGTTTGGGGGGGCGCCAGGAGACGGCACTCAGGAGATGACCTTGCCGGCCACCGCGAGCGCCTTGTCGAGGTAGCCCGCGAGCTCGCCCAGACGCTTCACGGCCTGGGTCACCGCCTCCAGGTCCTGGGTGATTTCGGCGAGCGCTTCGTTCGTCTCCGTCAGGGCGGTGCCCGCCTGCTGGAACTCGGCGGAGCCCGCGTCGAAGCGCGCCCCCAACAACCGCATGAGCTGTTCGCGCAGCCGCTTGCCCTGGGCGAGGTACTCGGCGCGCGCGGCGGGCGGCACGGCACCACTCATCGACAGGTCGAAGCAGCGCTCGATGAGCTGGGTCAACGTCTGGGTATCGAAGAGCATGGGCTTACTCCTTCGCGGGCGTGCGGATGGCCTGGACGGCGGCGGAGGCGATGTCCACCCGGCCCTGGAAGGCCTGCATGGCGCTGGACAGCTCCTCGAAGGACTTCAACTCCCGCTCGGAGCGGGCGAAGCGCAGCAGGGCCTCGTGCGCGTCGCGCAGGGCCCGCGCCAGCTCCACGGGATTGGCCACCACCAACGCCTCGTAGACGGTGGCGGCCTGACGGAGGTCCTCGAGCACCGCGCGGCGCTCGGCGAGCGAGAGCGTGCCACGCTGGAGGTTGTAATACATGACCCGGGAGGCCACGGCCTGCTTGGCGCCCGTGAGCCGCTGCGGCCCGAGCACCTCCACCAGGTCCACCTCCAACAGCTCGAGCAGCGCCGTCACCTGGGGCGCGCCCCGCTCGATGCCCTCCTGGAGCGCCTGGCCCTGCTTGTTCTCCAGGTAGAGCGACGTCACCACGCCCACCAGCGTCGTCACCGGCGCCACGTAGCGGCCCGCGGTGGAGTCTCCCTTGCCCGACAGCTTCTCCAACTGGGTGCCCAACGTGCCCAACTGCGTGCCCAGCACCTGGGTGCCCTCGGGCAGCTTGCCCGCGTCCTCCGAGCCCGCCAGCGTGGCCAGACGCTCGGCGTAGGTGCCCAGCAGGGCGATGGCGTCCATGCGCGCCTGGATGGACTCGGGAGAGAAGAGCTTGCCCAGCAGGGGCGTGGGCTGTCCGGCCGCGTCCGAGGCCAGCACCTCCAACCCCACGTCATACAGGCGCTCGTCGAGGTAGAGATTCCGCTCGAAGCGGTTGAGCTCGGCATAGTACGTGCCGAGAGCGACGCCCGCTGCGGTGTTGGCTTCCTTGAAACGGACCACCGGCTCACGAAAGCTGCCCGGCGTCTTGCACCCCGGCAGCAGCGCGAGCGCGAGCGCGAAGGACACCATCACGCCCGGCCCAGCCCGGATCCTGCCTCGCCTCCAGTTCATCCAGTCCCCCATCACGTCCGTTCGGCGAGCGAGCCTAGCGCGTCCGGGGGATGGAGGGGCGCCCCCGGTCCTTCTCCTCAGCCCTTCAGGCGCGGGAGGATGGCGCGCAGGCTCGGGTCCATGCCACCCCGGGCGCCGAGCGCCGCGATGGCCCGGCGCTCATACTCCAGCACGTTCGTCCGCATGACGTACTGCACCTGGGCCCCGAGCGCCGCGGGCATCGCCAGGTCCAACTCGTAGATGTCGCCCGCCACCAGCGTCGTCTCCGGCGAGGTGCCCGTCTCCTTCCAGATGTGGCACAGGGCGTCGTAGTAGCGGCCCCGGCGCAGGTAGATGGGCCGCGCCAGCGCGTCCACCTTCGACGTCTCGGGCAGGGCGCCAAAGCGCGCGTCGGACTCCGTGGGCGGCTCGATGAGGAACTTGCGCGCGTTGCCCGACACCCGCAGCCGCTCGCGGCCCCGCGGTGCGAGCTTCGTGAGCTTCGCCTCCACCATGTCCGTGTGCGCGTTGGTCACCACCGTCACGGGCAGTCCCGTGTCCAGCAGCGCCTCCAGCACCTCCTTCGCCTCGGGCTTGAAGGCCACCCCCACCTGCGCGTACGCCTCGCGGTAGATCGTGTCCAACAGCGCCACCCGCTCGGCCTTGTCCGGCAGCACCCCCAGCTTGTCGCACAGCCGCCGCGCCACGAAGTTGGACAGCAGGAACGGATCCGCCGTGGCCGGCGCCACCGTGCGCCCTCCCACCTCCCAGCCGTGCTCCTCGTTGCTGGAGGACACCTCCGCCTCCACCTCGTCCCAGCCCGCCTCCCCCACGTCTCGGTCCAGGACCTCGGACAGGCGCCGGCGGAAGTGCTTCACGAAGGGCGCCCCCTCGGCCGCCACGTCCGTGAACGTCCCATCGAAATCCAGCACCACGCATCGAATCGCCATCGTTCCGAGTCCCTCTCTCTGTGTGCGAGAACGCACAGTGTGCCCCATGGGAGCGAAGCCGGCAAAGCGGCACCGGGCATGTCAGACCCCTCCGCTAGAAGCGTAGGTGGATGCCACGGCGGTCCCCTGGGAAGGCTACCGGGGCGTTCCTCTGCAACACGCTTCACGTCCGCCTGGGGTTTCCCCGAGGCGGTGGAGGCGGCGCGCCCGGTCCCCTCCCCGGACGCGCCGCCTTTACTTTTTCCTGGCGAACGCTCCACCCATCCACTGAGCGACACGCCCACCCACTTATCCTTGAGACCCACCCGGAAGAGCCGAATACATTCGGCGTTCCAACAATCCCCGGGTGGAGGCCCATGGACATCACAGTGGACGAGCTGGAGGAACGCCGGAGCACCCGGTGGACGGGATGGCTCATCCTGGGAACGCTCGGCGTGGTGGCCGCGGGGGGCTGGGGGGCGTCCCAATCCATCTCCGCCCTGATGACGCGCACGGAGCAGTTGGAGCGCGAGGCCGCCGAGTCCGAGGCCCGCGTCGAGGAACTCCAGGTGCTGCGCGAGGGCCTGACGCGGCGGGTGCGCCTGTTGGAGCACCAGCAACAGCGCGCCCAGGCCTCGCACCGCGCGGCGTCCGCCAGACGCGCCGGAGAACTGTCCGCCCGGCGTGACGCGGTGCGTCTGGCCCTGGAAACCACCCTGAAGGATGAACGGGAGCGGGGCACCGTCTACCTGGAAGAGGCCGAGGGCCAGCTCCGGGTGGGGCTCGTGGATCCCCTGCTCTTCGCCCCCAGCGGAACGGAGCTGACGCCCGAGGGCGCGGCCCTGCTCGCCCGCGTGGGCGCGGCGCTGAACGTGGACGGGCACCTCGTGCAGGTGGCGTCCTACCCGGACGCCTCGCCCTCCCCCACGGCCTGGGAGCTGTCCACGGCCCGCGCGGTGACGGTGACGCACCAGCTCGCGCGGACGTCGAAGCTGCCGCCGGAGCGGCTGGTGGCCATGGGCTACGGACCCTCGCGCCCGGTGGGACTCGAGGAGGCGCCCACGCCCACTCCCCGGCTGGAAGTGCGGCTCGTGCCCGCGCCCGCGCAGGACGCGGCCCGGGCTCGCGCGGTGGGCCGGCGCTGAGGGCTTTCCCCCTCCCCGGCACGCCCGGGGAGAGGCACGGCGCCCGGCTCAGGTGCCCGACAGACCGTCCGCGGTCGAGTCCAGGGGCGCGGCGGCCGGAGCCGACGCGGTGGCCTCCGGCTTCTTGCCGATCCGGCGCTTGGGCGGCGGCGCGAGCTTCGGTGCCGAGCCGAACAGCCGCTCGTACGTCTCCGGGGTGTTGATGTTGACGATGACGCCCGGATCCTTCACCGAGATGCGGCGCAGATTCAGGCCGCGCACGGCCCCCTCCAGTTGCGTCTCGCCCGTGTCCGTCTCCCGAAGCCGCTCGGCGGCCGCTCGCGAGAGGATCAGCGGATAGCCCGGCGCCCCGTCGAACTCGGGCCGCAACCCCTCCAGCGACTCCCCGAGCGCCTTGAGCAGCGTCTTGAGGGTGGTGGCGCGCACGGCGGGCATGTCCACCGGGTGCAGCAACACCACGTCCGCGCCCTCCTCGAGCGCCGCGTCCAGGCCCGCCCTCACCGAGCTGAACTGGCTGTCGCGCCACCGCTCGTTCTCCACCAGGTGGATCGCCGGGTGCTGCTCGCGCACCACCTCGGCGTCCTTGCCCAGCACCGCGAGCACCGAACAGCCCGCCTTGCCGAACGTCGATGCGAGCGACTGGAGAAAACTCTTGCCCCCCTCGTGCTCGACGAGTGCCTTGGAATGCCCCAAGCGCCTGGCCTCGCCCGATGCGAGAATGATCGCCACTGCCTTCATACCCACGCCTCCTCAGCCCCCAACGGTTGGCGTGGGGGCGACCCTCTACACCCTGGCAAGCCCGGAAGCTTCTGGCCGTGTCCTGGAGGGCAGCCCGTCGGGAAGAGGGCACTTCGCGGCGGTGAGTTGTTCACCACAGAGCCCCCCTCTCCTACGTCCCGGACCCACCTCCACCCGGCTAGTGCAACCAGGCCTCGGACCGCGTCCGCTCCGACGGCGACACCGCCTCGGACTCGGACCCGGCCCCTGCAATTCCTTCCAAAGCGAGCGCCGCGCGGGCGTTCAGAATTTCAGTCATCCGCACCAACGGAAGCGTGTTGCCCAGACGGCGCAACTCTTCCTCCGACACGTGACCGAGCACCTCGCCCCGACGCTCATCCACCACGGGCAACAGGAGCACGCCATGGCGGTGCATGACCTCGAGCGCGCGCATCACCGTATCCCGAGGATAGAGGATGAGGTCGGGCATCGTGTCGTTCTGGACCTGCGCCATGTCGTGCGTCATGAGAACCCCCGGAGAAGAAAGCCATCCAGCGACAGGAATCCTTAGCAATCTCCTTGCCGCTCACCGGCCGCGCGGGCCTGTGCAAGAGTCGCGACGTGCACGCTCGTCTGACGGTCCTCCTGCTCGCCGTCCTCGGCACGGCCTGTGCCCACACCGACACACGCCTCTGGGATGCCGCGCTCGGACTCGATCGACCGGACCGGATGACCCAGGCGGAGGAAACCCTGAACCAGGCGGGGGCCGAGGGCATCGAGGTCCTTCTCCGGACACCGGGAGCTGAACGCGCGGACCCCGTATGCTGGCCCTCCTCGAGCACCCCACCCCCGCCGTGATCGAGAAGCCGCGCGCGCGAGCATCCTCCAACGGATGCGCGAGGGGGCGGACAAGCCCCGGTGAGCGCGCCTACTTCTTCTTCACCGACTCCACCAGCTTGCGGAAGCCCTTCTCCGCGCCGTTCACGGTGCGCTCGGCGCCGGTGAGCTTGAAGAAGATCGGACCCTCGGGGCCCTCGACGATGGCGCCCAGCAGCCGCGAGCCCGGCCTGGGCGAGGAGGGGCCCATCATCGGGCCACCGCCCGTATAGGTTCCCTTGACGTCCACCGTGGTGATGGACAGGCCATTGAGCGTCTCCTTCTTCGTGCGCGTCTCCTTGTCCGTCACCACCGTGCCGTCCGGCTTCTGGAACTGGCCCACCCAGCGCTTCACGTTGGCGTCCACCGCGCCGCCCTGGCCCGCGCCGAAATAGAAGACGGCCAGCTCCGCCGGCTCCGTGTCTCCCTTCGCGGGGGCGATGCGGTAGGTGGCCGCGCGCATGGGCCGCTCGGGCTGGGCCTCCCAGTCCTTGGGCGCCGTCCAGGTGAGGCCACCGGCCTCGGGTGCGGCCGGCTGCGCGGCTTGCGCGGGCGGAGCGGCCTGCGTCTTTTGCGGCTGGGCCTCGGCCACACCCACGGCCGACAGGAGCGTCATCACACCGAGAAGTCTTTTCATGGGCACAACCTAACCCGCCTCCGGCCTCGCGGCATGTTCCCGTGCTAGAGGGGCGGAGTCTGTTTTCCCCTCCTGATTCTTCCCTGGAAGAGGTGGACGTGAGCCGTCAGAAGCCCGGACGCAACGAGCCCTGCCCCTGCGGTAGTGGCAAGAAGTACAAGGCCTGCCACGCGGGAGAAGACCGGGCACGCGAGGCGGCGGCCCCGCCCGCGGCGTCCGGCCACCCGCTCGCCCGGGAGCTGCAGGAGGCCATGGAGATGCTGCGCGGCGAGGACCTGGCGCGCGTCTCCAGCACCCTGGAGCACCTGGGCACCCTGTTGACGAAGTGGGGCCCCGCCCCCGGCCTGCGCTTCGACGGCCCGCTCTTCCACACCCACGTGTCGCGCCAGCTCGACACGCTGGAGGACGCCGTGGAGCGCGACCCGGGCCAGGCGCGCAATGAGCTGCGGCTGAGCACGGTGCGCGAGCTGGGCACGCGCGCCTTCCTGGACAAGCTGCGCGCCACCCTGCTCGCGCGGGCCACCACGGCGGGCCTGACCCCGGAGGACCGGCGGGCGCTGTGCCTGGGCGCGCTGCTCGCCTCCACCCCGAAGGACGGCCGCGTGCGCCCGGAGGACCGGCCGGTGCTGGACGTGGTGTTCAGCGCGCAGTTCCGCGAGTGGGGCGCCCAACACGGCCAGACCCTGGCGGCGGGCGTGGACGCGGAGGGCGCGACCCTGTCCGACGAGGCACGCGAGGCCCTGCGCCAGGCGGGCGAGGGCGACATGGACGCGCTGGTGAAGTACGTGGAGTCGGATCCCGGGCTCGCCTCGCGCATCGCCCAGGAGGCCAAGGAGCGCGCGGCGCGGGTGGAGGCCACGATGCGCCAGCCCACCACGCCCTCACTGCTCGCGCCCGAGGAGCAGGTGTGGCTCACCAGTGTCCTCTGGAAGCCCTTGAACGCCCTCAAGAACCCAGACCTGGACGCGAAGGCCCGGAGCGCCGCGGTGTCGGGCTTCCTGGGCGCGGTGAGGAAGGCGCTGGAGTCCGACCAGGACTTCCTCGCGAACCTGCTCGAGCGCGTGCGGGCACGCGCGAAGGACGCGGCGCTCGACGAGGGCACGCGCACCTTCTTCACCGACGCCGCCGTGGCCGTGGAGGCCGAGCCCGTGCGCATGGTGCTCGCCGCCATCCTCACCTCGCGCTCCGAGCCCGAGGCCCGCTCCGCCGAGGAGCAGGTGGTGCGCGCGGACCTCGAGGCCAAGACGCAGTGGACGGCCGAGGACCTGGAGCCCTACCGCGCGCTGCTCACGGACATGAAGCTGCCCGCCTCCGCCGAGCGCATCCACCGCGCCCAGGAGTGGCTGCGCGCCCACCCCATTACCCTGACGTAGGCGCGGCCATGAGCGACTTCACGGGCAAGGTGGCGATCGTGACGGGTGCCGGCTCCGGCATCGGCGAGGCGATCGCGAAGCGGCTCCTGGCGGGAGGCGCGCGCGTGGCGCTCGTCGACATCGAGGCCGACCGCGTCCAGGCCGTGGCGGCGCGGTTCGACCCCACGGGAGCATCGACCCTGGCCGTGACGGCCGACGTCTCCGACGCCAGGGCCGTCGAGGAGCTGGTGGCCCACACCCTCACGCGCTTCGGCGCGCTCCATCTCGCCGTCAACAACGCGGGCTTCACGGGCCAGGTGGGCGTGAACACCGGTGAATACGCGCCGGCGGAATGGCGCCGCGTCCTCGCCACCAACCTCGACGCACGGGCAGCGTGCACGTGATCGACGGCGGCTACTCGGCGCGCTGAGCGGGGGCCACGACCGTGGCCCTCATGTCTTGGGAATCACCGCCACGCGCTTCGTCGAGGTGTGAGCGTGGGCTCCCCCCTTACGGGTGCGTCTGGAGATAGACGTGCGAGCCACAGGGGTGATCGCCCACGGCCACATCCGCCTGGGTGATGGTGTTGCCCGCGGAGTTCTTCGGGTAGCCCACGAAGGTGAGCGTGCCCGAGTTGAAGCGCGTGCGCCCACCCGTGGCCCAGTACTGGGGGTAGCCGGCGGCGGCCCCGGGCGCCGACGTGATGGACAGGTTACCCGCGCACCAGGCCGGCGCTCCCGGCGGGAACTCCGCGGACAGGTCCACGGCCGTGTTCCCACGCAGGTTGTAGAGCACGATGAACGACGCGCTGGAGCGCACCGCCTGGCTCTTGCTGAAGGGCGTCCCACCCGACGTCATCTGCTCGAAGCCCAGCTCGATGCCCGGCTCCACGCTCGCCGCCGGAGGCGGGTTGTAGCAACTCAGGGGAATGTTGACGAACTCGATGATGGTACACGCGGGATTGGTGTGCTCGATGTCCGCGTTCCAGCTCCCAAGGCCATCCGCCGGATCGATCGTGTTCCCCTTGCGGATACCGATGATCTTCAACGACGTCCCCGTGGAGTTGAACTGGGCCGTCACGGCGCTCGCGCCCGGCTCGTTCCACACCCCCGTCTTCGGATCGAACCGCCACATCACGGTCCGGCACGTCCCGTTGAGCACACACGCGGGCATGGTCCCGCCGATGGCAGCGGGTACCGGCAGGCGCACATCCAGAATCTTTCCCGGAATCAGCGTGAGCGTGTTGCCATTGCCGTCCACGGCCGACAGCGTCATCGCGCCCACGGTCTCGAGCGCCACTGGAGCGCCCGCGGCGTTCCGCGCCGTCCAGTCACCGAGCATCGTGTTCGGGCCATGCGCGGCGACCGAGAACGTCACCGGCCCCGTCGCGGGAACTCCCGTCGCGGAGCCCAGGCTGCCCGCGGGCACCAGCACACGGATGCCGGAAGACGGATCCTGAACGACGGTCTCCTTCTGGGCATCGAACTTCACCGAGAAGGCCCTGGCCAGCACGTAATTCTGGCCGAGCTGACCCGCGGTCTTGAACTCGCTCACCGGCCCATAACCATCCTTGCGGATGTCGAACACGTAGCCCTTCCTCGAGTCCACGACCGATACCGAGTACGCCCCCGCGCTGTTCGTGAGGACGAGAACTCCGTTCACCGTCACCCGGGCGCTGGCGACCGGCGCCCCCGTGCTGTCACGCACCGAGCCGGAAAAGACAGCCGCCCCGACCGCGGCGGATTCGGTGCGAAGCTCCTCGGCGACGGGCGATTGCGGCATCCCCTCGCCACAAGCGAGGCCAAGGAGGGCGGGGACCAACAGCAAAGCAGGGGTTTTCATGAGTTTCTCCTGATGAAGTCCTGTCAGGATTTGCACGGTTCGTACCAACACCCACGCGCCCAGCCTTCCCGAGGGAGAACGCCGCTCGCATCACCCGGCGTGTCGCCACGCGGACAACACGCGAACCGAGGCACGTAGACCTACCGGCTACGGAACTCATCAAGGAGTACGCCGTGCCATGCAGCCAGAGAAGAATTCAACCATCCTGATGGTATTGCCACGAGTCCTCCGGCTCAGTGGATTGACGTAAAGGCCGGCTTCCCTCTGTAAACTGGGACATGGGCTTCCAGCTTGGGCGGCTCGCCCGAAGAGGTGTGGCAATGTCTTTTTCCTGCTCTGCCGATGCGTTCCCTGAGTGCATGCGGAGGCCCATCAGAGTGGGCGCTTCGGCCATGGCGGTGTTGATGCTGTTTACCGCGTGCGCAACGAGGAGCCACATGGACGAAGGGTTGATGGCATACCCTTCCAGTCCGTCCACGCACGTATATCCCGAAGCACTATCCGACGATGAGTACCAGGGAGATGGCGAAGCCATCTTTTCCAACCTTCCCTCGGATTTTCAGCCAGTACGGGTAAGTGATTTCGAATTTGTAACCGCTCTGACAACATTCTGGCTCCAAGTTCCGCTTCGGGTGTCCACCTCGGCATTCCCGCTTCATGTCGGCCGAAAGCTGGCGCTAGCATCCGCATCATCAAGTGTCGAAGCATGGCGCACAGACCTCGCTCGGTCCTATGATGGTTTTTGCGAACGGCGCGGCACTCCAGGTGACTGTCTGACGCTGTTTGATGACGGGCCCCTCCTGCAAGCCAACGACAAGCGAAGCATTGCCCTGGCACTGGCGGTAGGCCCCGCGATGGAAGGCGTGAATACAGAAGTAAGGACCATGCTCAACCCCACGCGGATGCTGGCGACGCTCAGTTTCACCATCACTGCCTACATGGCGCTCCTGATTGCCCCTGAACCCGTGACCAAGGGCGTAGCCCTCACGTTCTCAGTCTTGATGTGGGGTTATCTCGGATGGGAATTCTTCGATTTGCTGCGGGCTTATGCGCGACTCCACGAAGACGCACCGGAGGCTTCTACTTTCGCGGAACTGAGAGAGGTGGGAACTCGGTTCGGGCAAGCCCTCGGGCCCAGCAGCGTGCGAATTCTCATCATGGTCGCAACCGCGGCGGTGGGTGAAACCGCAGCCCTCATGTCAAAAGGACCGAAGCTGCCGGGCTTCGGACAAGCCTCGCGGTCGGTCGAGCTGAAGACCGGACTGCGCCTGATGGATTCGGCAATCGGAGCCGAACGGCTCATTGTCTCAGTGAATGAGGGCACGCTCCGTATCGTGCTGCCAGTCAATGCGGTGTCCATGACCGCACGAGACGGAGGCAACAAACGCTCTGCAATCAAGCCGGAAGAGGAGAAAGGAGGCAGACCTCTTCCCAATGGACATCGCGTCTTCAGATCATTCAGGGCATTCAAGCGCCACATGGGAAATGCAGGCAAGGGAAAGGAATGGCATCATCTCATCGAGAAGCGAAACGCAACACGCTTCGGGGCAGAGGCAATCCACAACACCGAGAACATCATCGCCCTGGAGAAATCGCTACACGAAAGAACAAGCGCGTTCTATTCATCAATTCGCGAAGGTATTACCAAGTCGTCGAAACTGACTGTGAGACAGTGGATCGGCACTCAGTCATACGAGTCCCAACGTGAATTCGGACTTCGGGCAATCGAGAACATCAGAGATGGGGTGTGGAGATGAAGTTGGAGGACTTGGCGGAAGATTTCGCCCAGAACGTATCGGCGCAAACCGACGCTATCTGGAATGGAGATGCGAAAACAGGGAACAAGCATGCAAAGCGCTATGTCGCCGCCTACAAGAAGTTGTGCGAACATGGCGATCCCGGTCGGGATGCACTTGCGCTTCTTCTTGGGCACTCGCGCATGGATGTGCGCGTGAAAGCAGCAATCTATCTACTTTCAGAACGGCCCAAGCAGGCATTGCCTGTTCTGGAGGAGGCAGCGAAAAACAAGGGCATGGTTCCCTTCGAGGCATCCCAGGTATTGAAGTATTGGAATGAGGGCACTTGGAGCCTGGATGTTGACTAGTTCGACCTCCGACCTTCGCGTCCGCCCCCAGACCGAGCGCCCTCACCACCTCGTCGGGCTTCTGCCACACGTCGTCACGTCACAGCATCAACGGAACCCGTCAACGATATAAACACCCGTCTGGTAGAACTCGAGTATCGCGTTCCCAGGAGACGAGCCCGGCATCTTCTTGAGCTGACCTCGGCCCAGGCGAGCCACGGCGCAGATGGGGATTGGATCTCCATCGGGAGGACGCGCCTCGTAGTAGCGGATGACGACGTTGGGCCCACCCGTCCAGATCTGCCCATACAACCGGGTCCCGGGAGGCAGCGGATCCAACTCATCGCTCAAGATGCTCTCGACAGGGCCATCATTGACGGAGATCGAATCCTGGCTGTTCTGGTTCGCGTCAACCACCGCGAAGGAGGCATCCCCAGGACGGAGCCGGAGATAGCGCATGGCTTCCAGCGCCTTCTCCGAGCATTTCTGGGGGCCTGGACTGCCATCCGGCCGCGTCGATACTCCCGAGCCCGCGCACCCCATCCCCGCGCTCGACACGACCACGATAGCTGAAAGGAAAATTGTTTTCGTAGAGGACATGGAGGGGAGTCTTAACTTTTCCAGCCGGGGCAACAAAGCCAGAATCAAGAAGTCAGCGGCTCAGAGAGGCAAGGCGTCGACGTACAGAACGATGTGGCCCAAGTTGCGCCATTCATCCCGGAAGAGCGTGAATACCAGCCTGTCACCCTCCTTCTTCGAGTCGAATGAGGACAGGTCCGCCACGACGGCGACACGTCCCGTCTGACCCGGGGAGAGCGACTCTGGAAAGGCACGCAACGCGAAGGGCCTTTCCTTCTCGGTCGTGAGCGCCTCGACCCGAGCCCGCATCAGCGTCCAGGGCGTCTCGGAATCGGTGTTCTTCACTTTGAAGACAACGGCCACCTTCTTCCTGGTCGCCTTCTTCCTGGAGGTAAGCACGGAGACACGGATCTTCATCCCCTCCTCGCGCAACCACACCGCGTCGAAGGGTTTGAACGGCGTCATCGAGAGTTCGTTCCTCGCCAGGAGCGCAGCGAGCGCGTGGTCCACCGAGCTTTCCTCCTCCCGGTGGCGGAGATTTTCCTCGTGGAGCGTCCGGTTCCGCTCGCGTGCATCCTCAAGCGCCACGCGAACAGCTTCGGGCGAGTCGGGATCCGGCAAGACATCAACCTGTGCATCCCACCGCATGCCGCCGCCCGTCACGGTGAGCGGCAACTCGGTGCCATCCCTCATCGTGACGAGCAGAAGGAAACGGTCTCCCGGGGACAGGTCCTTGAGCGGCACCAGGGACACGGACCGTCCCCATACCGACAGGGGCTCGAAGCGGCCTTCCCAACCCAGGAGCCTCGTCCGCTCCGGATCGCAGGGCTGCTCGAACCGGAGCGTGGTCACCCCATTGCCCGTCACGTACACGTCTGGCACCTGGCGCGAGGGATTCTTCGTCAAGCGCAGGACCCTGCGCACCGGGGTCGTTTCCGCCATCGTGGGCAGCGCCCACAGCACGAGCAGGACCGACAGCCATCTCCGAAGAAACCGAGCGCTCATCATGGGAGAAGTAGCCCAACCGGGACTGACCTCGCAAGTGGTCCCCGTGCATTCGCTCTGGCGAATGTTCCGGCTCAGGGCGTCTGGCGCTGGAACACCAGGAAGTACTGGTCCGGGAGGAAGTCGTGCGACTGGACAGGCACGAAGCCCGCGGCGCGCAGTTCCTCGCCCACCCGCTCGGGTGACAGCTTGTGCTTCGCCGGGGGTCCCTTCTCCGAGTCCACGCGGAAGTCGACGATGGCCACCCGTCCCCCCGGCGTGAGCTTTTCTCCCAGCCGCTTCAGGTAGGCCACTCGGTCACCCAGGTGGTGGTACGTGTCCACGATGAGCGCCACGTCCACCGGCTCGGGCAGCTTCGCGTCGTCCGGCGAGGCCAGCACCGCCTCCAGGTTGCTCAACCCCTCGCGCCGGGCGCGCTCGCCCAGGTAGCGCGCCATGTCGGGCTCGATGTCCACGCCATACACCCGCCCCTGGGGCACCGCTCGCGCCAGGCGCACCGCGAAGTAGCCCGTCCCCGAGCCGATGTCCGCCACCTTCGCGTCCGCCGACAGGCCGAGCGCCTTCACCACCTCGTCGGGCTTCTGCCACGCGTCACGCCCGGGCTCGTCGAAGCGCTTCGCCCACTCCTCGGCGTCCTCGAAGCGGTGCGGCATGACCGGCGAGACATGCGCCCGGTGGTGCTCCTCGTGCATATGAGGAGAGGCCTCGCCCTGGGACTCCGGAGCGGCGCGGTGCGCACACGCCCCCAGCATCACGACGGTGGAGAGCAGGCTCAGGGCACGGAAGAGAGGGGTCACGACGGGCTCCTTGAGAGGTCAGGGCTCGGGGAAGATGAGCAGCCCCCGAGACGTGTCGATGACATACACGTATCCGTCTCCCGGCACCCGGATGCCCAGCGCTCCGTCGTAGAAGTCCTCGCCCCGATGCGGGTCCGTCTCGCGAACGGTGTTGTAGTAGGCCACCTCCCGGGGCGTCTCCGGCACCGACACGTCCAGCACCCGCACGCCGTGCTGGTAGTGCGCGATGTAGAGCCGCTGGCCCACGAGCACCATGTTGTGGATGGAGACGTTGTCCGAGAGCTTGTACTCGCCGATGCGCACCGGCTTCGCCGGATCCGTCACGTCCAGCACCCGCAGGTGCGCGCCCCAGTTCTCGCCTCCCTCGAAGGCGATGAGCCGGTCACCGAAGCGCCCCACCGCGTTCGCGTGGCTCGTGGCGTAGGGGTAGGTGAACGCCCCCAGCTTCCTCGGCTCCACGGGGTCGCTCACGTCCACCACCAGGTAGCCACCCGACCAGTGGTTGATGTACAGCCGCCCGTCCAGCGCCAGCGCGTCGTGGGGATAGCCCACGTTCCGGTCCACGCCCGCCCCTGGCTCCGCGTACTCGCCGAGGAGTTGGGGCTCGGTGGGCTGACGGATGTCGAAGAAGAGCGTCTTGGGCACGGGTGACACGGCCATGGCGTACAGCCGCTCTCCCTCCACGAAGACGGTGTGCACGTTGACCGCGCCCTTTCCCGAGGGGAGGCTGCGCAGCAATCGAGGTGACGCGGGATTCGTCAGGTCGAACGTGATGACGCCCGTGTCCCCGCTCGCCACGTAGAGCGCGTTGCCCTTGGACCACACGCCATTCCAGTAGTTGTCCCTGGGCAGGCTGATCGTCGTCTTCAACACCGGAGCGGCCGGGTCGCTCACGTCGAAGACCGACAGGCCGCCCGGAATGTCGCCCCTCGGAAGGGACACCACGTAGGCGTGGCCATGGGTGACGTAGACATCCACCGGGAGGCCCTGGGCCACGAAGGACTCGGACACGAGCCGCATCCCCGAGGCCTCCGCCTCGCCCGCGCGCCGTGTCAGCCGCTCGGCCATGAAGGTGCCGTAGTTCGTGAACTTGCCGTTGCGGCAACTCGCGAAGCAGCCATACAGCCGGGTGCCCTCGACGCGACAGCCCACCAGGGAGTCTCGCGCGGAGACGGACGCGGAGATCTCGCGCGTGCTCGACAGGTAGAAGCGCTCGTCGTCGATGTGGTACCGCGTGGGCACCACGCCCCGGTACGAGCTGAGATGTCCGTAGGGCGAGAGGCGAAGGGAGCCCGCGGAAATGAGGGGAGGCTCGCGCTCGTCCCGGTAGACGAGGGGGTAGAGGCCATCGCGCGCGAGCCCCGCCAGGGAGCTCTTGTCACAGGCATCGAGGGTGAAGACCTCCGGGTCTCCGCACTCCACGCCCTGCACCGAGAACACCTGGCATGCGGCGTAGCGGCCCGGATCCTCCCAGTCCCCCCGGGTATCGGATACTCGCGAAGGCGTGGGCGTGACCGGCTTCGGGTCCGAGCCACAGCCAGACGACACCATCGCGGCGATCAGGGCCGAACGGACCCCTCGCATCTTCTTCATCGGAGACTCCCTTTCGTGGCGTAGCCGTACGTACGACGAAAACGACGTACGCATGTTGGAACCCCGCCCGGCCGGGGAACGAGGGGGCATCGACAGGGTGTACCCGGCCGTCTCACGCGTCTATCGTGAGGAGCCCCCAGGAGTGCTCCTCATGAGACCGCTGAATCCGCTCCGCCGCGCGGGGCTCCTGCTGCTTCCCCTCGCGCTGCACGCTCTCCCCGCCCTCGCGCACAACGGCTACCCCGACACCACCAGTCTCACCATCCGCCGAGATCACCCCGACGACATGCTCCTGGGGGCCACCTTCGGCGCCGTCATCTCCCATGACCGGGGCCAGACCTGGAGCTGGCTCTGCCCCGAGGCCCTGTCCTACGGCGGCTGGCGCCCCGAGACCTACCTCTGGCAGCCCGATGGCACCCTGCTCGCCGCCACCGGCTCGGACCTCATCCTGTCCAAGAACAGCGGCTGCACCTGGACCAAGCACCCCTTCTTCACCCCCGAGCGCGCCAAGGACAAGGTGCTCTGGCCCATCGGCCTCGCCTCGCCCGGGTCCAGCCCCTCGCGCCTGTGGGTGACCACCGGCCGCTCCGGCACGAAGAACGGCCTGTACCGCAGCGACGACGGCGGAGCGACCTTCTCCCTCACCTCCCTGTCCAGCGACACCGACATCTACCCGAGCGTGAAGGTGGCCCCCTCGGACCCCACGCGCCTCTACGTGTCCGCCAGCACTCCGGACGGGTTGCGCATCCACCGCAGCGACGACGACGGGCTCACCTGGAAGACGTTCCCCCAGCCCTTCTCCGACATCCCGACGACCTCGCGCCCCTATGACTTGTTCGTCCTCAAGGTGGCCGACCATGAGCCGGACCGGCTCTGGGCGCGCGTCACCGCGTCGGAGAACTCCGGCATCTGGACGTACATCCTGGAGAGCCGCGACGGCGGGCAGACCTTCCGCTCCATCGTCCACCCGCTCCAGCAGGAGCATGACGGACTCGACGAGCCCTTCATCAACATGGAGGTCTCCGAGGACGGCGACACCGTGTGGGCCGCCACCCAGACGCGCCTGTTCCGCGTGCGCGCCGGGGAGACCCGCGCCACCATGCTCTCGCTGCCGGATGGCAACGCCTGCGCCGAGCGCCATGACGGCGTGCTCTTCGTCTGCGGCGCCTCGCGGCTGCACGACTGGGCGCTGGCCACCACGTCCGACGATGGCGACTCGTACACGCCCCTCTTCAACCTGCCCGACATGAAGCCCCCGGCCTGTCCCGCGGGCACTCCGGGGCATGACGTCTGCCGGAGCCGCTGGCCCCAGTTCGCTCCCACCATCGAGGCGGACCCCACCCTGCCCCCCGCCGGGCCCACGCCGGACGCCGGCACTCCGGACGCGGGGGAGCCGGACCCCCGCGGTCCCGATGCCGGAGACGGCCCACCGGACGCGGGCCCGGGTGTCCAGAATCCCCCGCCGCCCCCCAAGAAAGGCTGTTCCTCCACGGGAGGCGGAACATCCCTCCTCGGACTGCTCGTCCTCGCCCTGTCTCGCCGTTCCCGCGGCACCCACCCGGAGCACACCCCATGAACGTGAAAGCGCTGAGCACCGCCTGCGCGGCCGCCCTGGCCCTCGCCACCTCCGCATGCGGGGAGGACAAGACGCCGGAGGTCTGCGTCGAACCCCTCTACGGCGGCAAGGCCACGGACGAGGCCTGGCACGCCATGGTGGACGTGCGCGGCAAGTCCCTGGACACCTCGGGCTCCGTCTACCTGGCCAGCCCCACCGAGGGCGAGGTGTACCCGGCCGGCGCGCCCGCCCCCACCTGGGCCTGGAGCCTGCCGCAGTCCCTGCGCCCCACGCCTCCCGCCCCGCGCGCCCGCGCCTTCCGCCCCCTCGAGTGGCTGGGGGATTGGCTCCTGCCCTCGGCCCACGCCCACCTGCCGCCCTACACGGGCGAGCTCTACTGGGTGGAGGTGTTCGCCCCGGGCCGCGCCTGTCCCGTGGCGCAGATCCTCACCTCGGAGCTGACGTGGCAGCCGGACGCCGAGTCCTGGGCCGTCCTCGGCCAGAATGCCGGGCAAGCCCTCACCCTCCAGGTGACGCGCGCCTACCTGCTGCAGAACACCGTCACCGAGGGCCCCTACCGCCTGGATCCGCCGCGCACCTTCCGCCGGAGCGCGCCATGAAGGGGCTCCTGCTCACCCGGCTCCTCGTGCCGCTCGTGCTCGGCGCGTGCACGGACGACTCCGAGCCCACGCTCGATTACGCCCACGAGAACCCCTGGCCCCAGGGGCCCCGGCTCCCGCCCATCGGCGGCGGGCGCATCGTCGTCACCAACAGCATGGACGACACCGTGAGCCTGCTGGACCTGGACGCGCTCGACACCCCGGCCTGGGGAGAGCTCGCGCGCGTGCCCGTGGGACTCAACCCCGTGGAGTTGGAGGGGCCGCACCACGCCGCCTTCTCCCCGAACGGGGACTTCTATTACGTGGGCCTGTCCTACTCGGTGCCCGGCGCGGGCTCGGGTCCCCACGGCGCGCACGGCACCGGCACCGCGGATGGCTACTGCCTCAAGCTGGACGCCACGACGAACCAGCTCGTGGCCTCCACGCGCGTGGACCGCAACCCGGGCGATCTGGTGCTCAGCCGGGACGGGCGCACGCTGTACCAGACGCACTTCGATCTGCTGCGCGTGCAGGAGGTGGCCAAGAGGGGCGGCACCCGCGAGGAGATGAACGCCACCCTGGCCATCATCGACACGGACACCATGAAGGTGAGGAAGAAGGTGTCCGTGTGCCCGGCGCCGCACGCGGTGCGGCTGTCCCCGGACGAGACGCGCGCCTATGTCGCCTGCATCTCGGACGAGGTGGCCGTGGTGCGGCTGGATGACCCGGCCTACCCCGTCACCCTCGTGCCCCTGCCCCAGGCGGGGAGCCCCGTGTCACCCCGCCACTCCCCGTATGCGCTCACCTCGTCCCACACGGACGGGGGCCTGTGGGTGAGCACCCTCAACGGTCCCACCGTGTATGCGCTGGACCCCAACACGCTGCGCATCGTGCCGGAGCGCTCCGTGGTGCCCGAGGGAGGCGACCCGCTGCGCCAGGGCATCCCCATGTTCGGAGACGTGAGTGAGGACGGGCGGACGCTCTACATGCCCTTCCAGCGGGTGGACGCCGTGGCCATCATCGACGTGACCGGAGAAAAACCTTTTGTTAAGGAAACAATCGAACTGGCACCCGAGGGCTGCCTCAACGTGCACCAGGTGACGCTCCTGCCCCAGGGCAGGCGGGCGCTGGCGGTGTGCGAGGGAGACCACGTGGGCCCGGGAACACTGCATGTGCTGGATCTGGAGACGCGCGAGGTGGTGAGGACGGTGAAGGTGGGCATCTACCCGGATTCGGTGGGCATTCTCAGGAGAAGGCCATGAGGGCGTGGGCGTGGGCGATCGCATTGGGAATGATGGTGGGGTGCGGGCCCACGCCGGCACGGGATTTCGGAGAGGCGCTCTTCAAGGATCCCCTGCTGTCGGAGAGTCAGTACAACTCCTTTTCCTGCGCCACGTGCCACGCCACCTCGGAAAAGGAGGCCCAGGAGAAGATGTACACGGGCCTGTCGCTCGTGGGCGCCGCGTCCCGGCCCAACTGGTGGGGCGGCTACGAGGTGCGGCTCATCGATGCGGTGAACTTCTGTTACACGGCCTTCATGCGGGGCACGACGCCGCTCGCGGACGAGGATCCCAAGAGCCGGGCCCTCTATGAGTACCTGGTGAGCCTGAGCCCCGAGAGCACCTCGCCCGCGCAGCCCTTCACGCTCGTGCGCGACGTCGCCGAGGTGCCTCGCGGGGACGCGAACCGGGGCGCCGAGGTGTACCTGGCCGCGTGCCAGGACTGTCACGGCGAGCGCAGCACCGGCACCGGGCGCCTGACGTCCCTGGCGCCCGTGCTGCCCGAGGTGTCGCGCGAGTACGGCCAGCTCTTCCCCAACGCCACCCCGGCCATGGTGTTCATCGAGAAGGTGCGACACGGCCGCTTCTTCGGCGTCGGCGGGAACATGCCGCCCTACAGCCTGGAAGCCCTGTCGGATGAGGACCTGGGAGCACTCCTGTCCTACCTCGGGCTGTGATGCCCTTGGGGGATTGCGTGGCCTCGGGCACTCGCGCGCCGTCAGTGTTCACCCCCGTTGTCTGGATTCCGTGGGCGGAGTCCACGCGATGCCCGTCATGTTAGAAATCCCCGGACACCGTGAATCACCGGCCCCGTGGCCGGGAACCGCGTTACCGGGGGGAGTCAGACATGATTGGCACGTCGAGGGGACTAGAAGCCCAAGCGTTCAACGCGTCCCAGGAGTTGCAGCGGCGGCAAGCCTTGGTGGGGCCTCGGGACACCACGCGCGGCTTTCTCTTCATCACCGCGCTGGACGTGGTGAAGAACCAGTTGGGTAAGCAGGCCCACCAGCGCTGCGTGGAGGCGGGGGGCATCCCCTCCTTCACGGCCTTCTTCTCCTACCCCGTGTCGGCCTTCCTGAGCCTGAGCTACGCGGCCGCGCAGGAGTTGAGCGTGGACCAGGGGGGCTTCTCGGGCGCGCTGCAGTACCTGGGCTTCCGCGCCGCGCCGCGCTTCCTCGAGTCCACCACGGGGAAGATGTTGATGTCGCTCGTGGGCAAGGAGCCCCGGCGGCTCATCGAGAGCCTGCCCACGGCCTACAAGACGGCGTGGGACCATGGTGGCTGCGCGATCAAGTGGCTCGGCCCGAAGAGCGGCCGGCTCACGTACACCAACGCCCTGCCCGCTCCTTACTTCGCGGGCTCCGTGCAGCAGATCCTCTCGTCCGCGAAGCTCCGGGGCCAGGTGCTCAGCCGCCAGGTGAGCCTGACGGATTGCAGCGTGGAGTTCTCCTGGGAGTAGCGCGACGGGGGGAAGGACGAGCGGCCCCGGGCGCTCGCGGGCTCACGCCACCCGCGAGTGCCCGGCGCCGGCCGGAGCCTCCTGGTAGCGCCCCGTCTGCAGGGACCAGTCGACATTGGCGCGCATCCACCGGCGCAGGCCCAGCACAAACCGGGACACCGAGGCGTCGTGCTCGCCGAACGAGGGCAGGCCCGCCTCGCGCAAGAGGAAGCAGCGCACGGCGGTGTCGTGCATGCGCACCGCCAGGTCGAGCGCATCCCCAAGCCCGAGCCTCCGCTCGTGCTGGAGTGAGAACACCAGGTTCGGATGGAAGGCGTCCTCCTGATCCTGGGTGAACGAGAAGAGATCGTTCGCCCAGGCGATGACGTCCGTGGCCGTGAGCATGAGCCGCACGAGCGCCGGATGGGAGCGCACCTCGTCGGGCAGCATGAAGTCCTCGATGGCCTCCACCTGGGTGAAGACCATGGACGTGCCCACCGACAGCCGGCGCAGCTCGATGTACGACGCCACGTCCAGGCAGAGGTGATCGCCGCGCACCTGGGCCTCGCGCCACGTGCCCTGGAACCAGGCGCGGCACGCCTCCACGAAGCGCCACATCCACGCGCGCGGCATCCGCTCGGCCATGCGCGCGCGGATGTCCACGAGCAGCCACAAGAGCGGCGGCGCGTCGTGCGCGGGCTGGGCGCCTTGCAACACCGCCAGCGCCTGCCAGTTCTGCTCGCGCACCCAGTCCGCGGACACGTCGCCCACGTCCAGCTGGTCATCCCAGGCGAAGTTCCAGATGAGGAAGTCGAGCGCCAGGCACAGCCGCTCGGGGCAGGCCGTGGGGTGGCAGCGGCCCAGCAACGCGGGGAAGCGCGCCTCCCTCAGCTTCTGGAAGAACACGTGCCGCGCGTGCACTCCCAGGTACGCCGCCCAGCGCGCCAGGGCCTCGTCCTCGAGCTGCCGCAGGCGCGGATGCAGCTCGGACGGGAAGGGACAGAACAACGTGGGCGGCGAATAGGTGGTCATCGTGTCTCCCCCCTCGACGGCGATGTGCCTGGCGGGATGTGCAAGGCCCGATCCCCCGTGCGCGGAGCCTCGCCCCTCCCCGGGGGACGGGAAGGGACGTCTGGCTTCGTGAGCTATCCGTCGCTGTCGCCCGTTTCTCCGGGTGGCGGCCGTGACCCGGGAGGTCCCGCCCCACCCGCCCGGCCCCGGTCCGAGCCAACCGCGCGGCAGTGGACGCGCGCGCCGGGAGCCCCACGCCCGACGGGACGACCTCGCGTCTGGCATTCAAAGGAGTCCTGCCCACCCGGATGGGAACGCATCCGCCGGGAGGCTGGAGAGGGGGTTCGGCGAGGACCCGGGCCCCGGCCCGCCTGGGGGCTCCACCGCTGGGAGAGCTGGAGAGTGGTGGCTCGTCCGCTCGCCCGCCGCCCGCCCGTTCACGATCCAGCGGGAGGACTTACCTTGGGGAGACTCAACTAAGCGTCAGCGCCCAGGCGCGAGGAAATCACAATGACCAAGACCATCCGCATCGAGCCCTCCACCGTGTCCGGCCCCAGCCACTCCACCCGGCAGGAGGAGGAGGCGCACCAGGACAAGCGGTTGCCGCTCAAGGGCGAGGGGACACGCGGCGAGGTGCGCTACGGCCATGCCCATGCGCAGACCGAGGAGCGCTACCAACAGCGCCGCGCCGAATACGACAGGAAGCAGCACATGAAGGCCGAGGCACCCCTTCAAGAGGAACGGGAGCCCGCTCAAGAGGCGGCGCCCGAGACCAGCGAGGAGCTCTCCGCGCCCGAGCGCGTGAAGGAGATGGCGCGCGACGCCGTCCGGAGCGTCGTGGGCGCGGCGAAGAAGACGGTCCAGGGCCATCCCATCGAGGGCGCCCGCAAGCTCGCTGGCGACGCGGTGTCCGGAGCCCGCAAGGTGGCGCGGGAGGTGACCAATCGATCAGGCGGCAAGCATTGAGCCCTGAGCGCCCCGGGTCTCGTCCCCCGCCCGCCTCGTGGACACCTTGAGTGAATATGTCTGGAGGAAGCTCACATGACCCGACTACTCACGGTGTTGGTGACTGGCGCCACCGGTAAACAGGGGGGCGCGGTGTCACGTCTCCTTCTCAAGCGGGGCCACGAGGTGCTCGCGCTTGCCCGCGATCCCCAGTCCATGGAGGCCCGGGAGTTGGAGAAGCTGGGCGCGGAGCTGGTGTGGGGGGACTTCGAGGACCCCGACAGCCTGGAGCACGCCATGTCCGGGGTGGACACGGTGTTCGCCATGGCCACGCCCATGAGCGAGGAGGGCCTGGAGGGGGAGGTCCGCCACGGCCGCCACCTGGTGGACGCGGCGAAGTTCTCCCGCGTGCGCCACTTCGTCTACTCGTCGGTGGCGGGCGCGGAGCAGGCCACGGGCGTGCCGCACTTCGAGACGAAACACGTGGTGGAGGAGCACCTGCGCTCCAGTGCCCTGCCCTCCACCATCCTGGCCCCCGTCTTCTTCATGGAGAACTTCCTCGGTCCGCTCTTCGCCCAGCGGATGCACGAGGGCGTGTTGGCCCTGCCACTGCCCCCCCACCGGGGGCTGCAGATGGTGGCCCTGACGGACCTGGCCGCCATGTGCGTCCGGGTGATGGAGGGTGGCGAGGAATTCGTCGGCCGGCGCATCGAGGTGGCCTCGGACGAGGTGACGGGCGAGCAGGCCGCGGCGCTCATCTCCTACGTGGGCGAGCACAAGATTCGCTACGAGCAGGTGCCCCTGGAGGCGGTGCGCTCGCGCAGCGAGGATCTGGCCCGCATGTACGACTGGCTCGCGCACGAGGGCTATCACGTCCCCATTCCCCTCCTGCGACAGGACTACCCCGAGGTGGGCTGGCACACCTTCGAGGACTGGGCGCGCACGCAGGACTGGCGCGCGCTGCTGGGCACCACGTGGCGAGGCACCACCGCGGCCGCGCCCTCGCTCACCTGAGCGTCCCCACCCACTGGGCGGGCGGGCATTCCGGAGGGGCCCCGCATCCGCTCCGAGCCCCTCCTACCTTCCTGTAGGAGGAACCTCTCTCATGCGTATGCGCGCTTTCCTGCCGCTCCTCAAGGCGGCGCTCCTGTCCGCGGGTTGTGCGTCCACCCCCACGTTGCAGCCGCTCGCCACCTCGCCCACCACGGCCCAGGGCGCGGCCCTCGCACAAGAGCAGGGCGTGCTGCTGGTGGCCCGGGGCGACGCCTGGCGCGGCAACCCCTCCGACCTCGAGCGCGTCCTGACACCGGTGGAGGTGCGCCTGGAGAACCATGGCGAGCGGCCTCTGCGCATCGACACGGCGGACTTCGTGCTGGTGGGTACCTCGCGCTTCGAATACGCGGCGCTCGAGGGCGGTCAGTTCCGTGACGCCAGCCTGATGGGCGTGGGCGGCTCGGGCGAGGTGGCCGTGGGCGTGGACCCCGCGCCGGGCTTCGCCTGGGGCCCGGGCTTCTACGGCACGGGTTGGTACAACCCGCTGTATGACCCGTTCTACGGGCCCTACGCCTACTGGTACCGGCCGCCTCCGGAGCCGCTGCCCACGCGCGACATGATCCGCGAGGCCCTGCCCCAGGGCACGCTCTCGCCGGGAGGCACGACGACGGGCTTCCTCTTCTTCCAGAGCGTGGGCGATCGCGAGAGTCAGGTCACCCTGCGCGCGCGGCTCGTGGATGCGCGCACCGGCGAGCAATTCGGCACGCTCGACATTCCCTTCCACGTGCGCTCCTGAGCGGACGGGCCAGGTGGGGCGCCCCCCGCGCCCCCACTCGCGGCTAGTGCAGCAGCGCGGGGCGCTCCATGAACAGCGGCGGGTGGGGCAACAGCGAGTCCTCGCCGATGCGGCCCACCTTGCGGCGAATGGCCTCGCCCTCGAGGGGCAAGCCGAAGAAAGGCCCCAGCAGGCAGACGTCCAAGGCCCCCTCCACGAGCGGCACCAGGCCCACCAGCGCGACCAGCCGGCCTGGACCGGAACTCCGGGCGAGCCCGCCCACCACCAGGGCGGCACCGGCCAGTATCCGCGTCCAGCGCCCCCTCCTCGAAGCAATCCATCCCATCAGCATTCAGACACCTCCCGTGTACCTCGGAAGATGAGCATGCGCCTGGACGGACGGCACCGGCCACGGGCTCCTTCCGGTCCGTGAACCGGACAACCCTCGGCCCGAGCCTGGTTGCTTGCCCAGTGTCCGGAGCAACCCGGGAGCCCTAACTTGAGGGAAGGGATGGGCCGCGTGGGAGCCAGGCCCAGGTAGGAGGACGGCACATGGTGGAACGCTCGGAGTTGCACGAAGGAATGCCAGTGTGGACCCATCGCGGCGAGAAGCTGGGCTACGTCGTCGAGGTGACGGACGAGGAGTTCATCGTCGAGAAGGGGATGCTCGTCTGGCGCAAGGGCTACGCCGTCCCCCTGGAGGACGTGCGGGAGATCGTCGCCAACGAGGTGTACCTGAACCATGGACCGGACAGTCTGCTCTCCGGCCCCCGGGAGATTGAACGCCCGGCGCGGCGCACCACGCACTGAGCCGCGCGCGGGGCCTCAGGCCTCGAAGTCCACGCGCCGCGCGGCGTCATCTCCCCGCGCGCCCTGGTAGACATGCCAGGCGGCGATCAGATCCTGCCAGGGCGGCCCCACCGCGCCGAAGACGGTGACCTCGGCCGCGTCGCGCCGGCCGGGCTTCGTGCCCGCCAGCACCTCGCCCAGCGCGGTGGGCACCGGCGTCTCGCCCAGGAGGGAACTCCACGCCGGATGGTCACAGAAGAAGGAGGACTGGCGCAGCAACCCCGCCGACAACTCGGCGCGCCCCGGCCCGTCCGCCCCCACGGCGGTGACGTGCGTGCCGCCGCGCAGCATGCCCGGAAAGAGCAGGGGCTCGCGCGCGCTCGTCGCGGTGATGACGAGGTCCGCGTCCTCCACGGCCTCCTCCACCGACAGGGCGGGCCTCACGGGCAGGTTGAGCGCCTTGTACATGCGGGCGGCGAACTCCACGGCGCGGGCGGCATCCTCGTCATACACGCGCACGTGTTGCAGGCTGCGCACCAGCCGCAGGCTCTTGAGTTGCATGGACGCTTGGGGCCCCGCGCCAATCAACGCCACGCGCGAGGCATCGGGCCGGGCCAGCACATCCGAGGCCAGCGCCCCCACCACGCCCGTTCCCAGCGCCAGGAGGTGCCCGGCGTCCAACACCGCCAGGAGCGCGCCCGTGTCCAGGGCATGCAGGTGCACCACGCCGCGCGAGGCGGGCGGGCCCCCGGAGGACACCGTCTGGAGCTTCACGGTGTAGGCGGGAATCCCCGGGAGGGTGCCGGGGAAGGACACCCGGACAAGGCCCGCGGCGTGGGGAGCGGCCTGGACGGACTGGGGCTCGGCGTCCCGGCGCGCGGCATCGGCACGGAACGCCTCGCGCATTTCCTCCAGGAGCGTGAGGGCCTCCATGGAGCGCTGGACGTCGGTGCGGGTCAGTAGAAGCGTGCTCATCTCGTGTCCACCCTATCCGTTTCCCCCCACCCCCCGTGGGTGAACTGTTCACGGGAGAGCGGATCGGCCAGACGAAGCGCCAGACGCAGGCTTTTCCGGGTGTCGAGGGGAACGCCAGGCTCCGCGGGGGCGTTGCGTCCTGTACCGCGAGAACACAGGCCGGGGCGGACCATCATGGACACTTTCAGGTGTGAGTAGAGAGCCCTGGGGGAGTTGCGCGCATGCAGGAGCAGGATCCATCGCCATCGCGCCAGGCGCGTGAACCCGTGACCGGGAGGAGTTCGCCATTGGCGGAGTTCCTCCGTGAACACCGCGAGCTCCTGCTGCTGGACTGGGAAACCGCCCTGCGCGAGCGCGCTCCGGACCAGCCCCAAGAGGAGGCCGTGCTGCGCGATCACCTGCCCGAGTTCCTGGAGCGCCTGGCCGACGCGGCGGAGCTCCCCTCGCGAGAGGGCGCGTCACTGCCCCTGCCCATCTCCGACGAGCACGCCCTGCTGCGGCTGGAGCACGGCCAGGGGCTGAGCCACATCGCCCTGGAATACGCGATCCTGCGCCACTGCATCTTCCGGGGCCTGATGCGCGAGGGACTCTGGCCGGAATTCACCGAGCTGGAGCTGATCAACAACGTCCTGGACCAGGCCCTCATGAGGGCCACCTCCCTCTACGCCCACGTACACGAGCGCATGCTCAAGGCGCTCGAGCGTGTGTCCGAGGCGACACTGGAGAGCGAGGACATCGACAGCTTCCTGCCCAGGCTGCTGCGGGTGCTCCAGGAAGCGGTGATGCCCATGGATGGGGCCTCCATCCTGCTGCGCGAGGGCAACGAGCTGCGGCTGCGCGCGGCGGTGGGGCTGGGCGCGCACCAGGCGATGGCGTCGGGCTTCCACATGAACCTGGACGAGGGCCTGAGCGGTCATGTGGCGCACGAGCGGCGTCCCCACCTGGTGAGGATGGCGGCCCACCACCCGGAGCTGCGCTCGGAGCTGGTGCGTCAATTGGGCGTGCGCGCCGCCTACAGCGTCCCGCTGCTGCATGGCGACACGCTCATCGGCGTGGCCCACATGTGCTCGCGCACCGTCTTCGACTTCAGCTCGTCCGATCAACTGATCTTCCGCGTCATGATGACCCGCGCCACCAGCTTCATCGTGCAGGCGGAGCTGGCCGAGCGCGAGCGCCTGGCGCGGGCCACCGCCCAACGCTCGCTGGCCCAGCTGGACACCCTGTTGGAGGCGTCGCCCGTGGGCATCGGTCTGTTGGACCGGGAGCTGCGCGTGCTGAGCATCAACGAGACCCTGGCCCGGCTCAACGGCCACCCGGTGGCGGAGCACCTGGGCCGCCCCCTGCGCGAGGTGGCCCCCGACTGGGTGGCCGACCTGATCGAGCCCAGCTTCCGCCACGTGCTGGACTCGGGCCAACCCGTGTCCAACCACGAGTTCACCAGTCCCTCTCGGGACGCGAGCTCCAGGAATCACTGGCTGGGCAACTACTACCCGGTGCGCGCCGCGGACGGCACGGTGGTGGGCCTGGGCTGCGTGCTGGTGGACATCACCCATCAGAAGGACGTGGAGACGGCGCTGCGCCGCTCGGGCGAGCTGCGCGAGCAACTCATTGGCGTGGTGGGGCACGACCTGCGCAACCCCCTCAACGCCATCAGCGCCTCGGCCACGCTGCTGCAACGGGATGCGTCCCTGAGCGACGGCTCGCGGCGCGCCGTGGAGCGCATCCGCAACAGCGCGGCGCGCATGGCGCGCATGCTCAGCGACATCCTCGACTTCGCGCGCGGCGGCAATGGCGGCCTGCCCGTCCACCGCGAGTGGATGAACCTGCACGAACTCTGCGCAAGCACCCTGGAGGAGCTCCAGGTGGCCAACCCCCACCGGCGCCTGGAACTGGAGACGCGGGGCAACGCCTGGGGGTGGTGGGATCCGGACCGGCTCGCCCAGGTGGTGGGAAACCTGGTGGGCAATGCCCTGCAACACGGTCATCCGGACACACCCGTGCGCGTGCGGGTCGAGGACGCGAGCAACGACGACGAAGTAACCTTGTCCGTGCACAACGAGGGCGAGTCCATCACGCCCGAACTCCGGGCCACCCTCTTCCAGCCCTTCCGCCACGGCGCCACCGGCAAGGCCGCCACACGCAGCGTGGGCCTGGGGCTCTACATCGTCCAGCAGGTGGCGCGCGCGCACGGGGGCGAGGTGGAGGTGCGCTCGGAGCCGCACGAGGGCACCACCTTCACGCTCCGGCTGCCCCGGGGCCGCTAGCGGCCGTGACGGCGGTGCTGCGCGCGCACGGGGACGGGCACGCGCTGGAGATGACCGCCCGACTGGTCATCCTCGTCACGCACCCCCGCGCGCGCCAGGTGCTTGTCCAGCCGGCCCAGGAGCATCAGGCCCGCCATGCGGAAGTCGGAGACGAACGACCACAGCGGGTACTTGAAGGACGCCGGGCGGTTCTTCTCCACGAAGAAGTGGCTCACCCAGGCGAAGCCGTAGCCCGCCACCAACGCGGGGAGGATCAACGAGGCATTGCCCGTCACCACCGCCGTGCCGCCCGTCAACACCCCCAACGACGTGCCGAGGAAGTGCAGCCAGCGCGTGCTCGGCAAGGCATGCTCGCGCAGGTAGAACGGCCAGAACTCAGCGTAGGTCGGGATTCGCTCAGTCATAGAATGGATTCTGCGTCCGGATACGCCCCGTTCGTCAACCCTTGCCACCACGACTTTGGCGCTTCGGCATCATTCGTCCTAGGCTGGAAAGGGTCTCGGGGGAGATGCAACGTGAACGACTGGACGCCCAAGCCCATTCCCGCCGCCTCTCTCGCCCGACTCCCCCTGACGCCCGAGGAAGGCTTCGTCCTGTCCCGCCTGGATGGCGCCACGCCCGTGCGGCACCTGACCGCCCTCACGGGCCTGCCCGCCGATCGCATCCAGGCCATCCTCGCGCGCCTCATCGCCCACGGCGCGGTCCTCAACGCCCCTACCCCACCGGCGGAGCTCCCCCCACCCGTCCGAGCGGCCGAGCAACCGCTCCCCACCCCCGAGGACGCGCTCACCGAGGACACTCCGGCCGAGGACGAGGAGCCCTCCACCGAGGACGAGGGGGCCGAGGCCGCCGCGGGCACCTTCCGCCAGCTCTTCGAGCGGCGGTTGCATCCGCTCGCGGCGGACGAGCGGAGCCGGCTCGCCCGGGACGCCGTGGACCCGGAGCTGTCCGCGCTGTGCTTCGACTCCGTGCCCGCCGTCATCCACTCGGTGATGGAGAACACGCGCGTGGGGCTGGCGCATGCGCGGCTCATCGCCCGGCACCATGCCAACCCCGTGGGCCTGGAAGCCCTGTGTGGCCGCGCGGCCTTCGCCTCGGACGCCGGGGTGCGCCGCTGGCTCGTGCGCAACCCCCAGTTCCCCGCGAGCCTCTTCCGCCGCCTGTGGGCGGGGCGCCGCCTGATGGAGCAGTTCAAGGTGGCGGTGGACCGGGACGTGCCCGAGGGCACCCGGCGCACCGCGCGCGAGCTGCTGCGCTCGCGCTTCACCACCGCGCCCGCCGAGGAGCGCGTGGAGCTCATCCTCCTGACCGAGGGCCGGGTCCTCGGCGCGCTCTCGGGCATGCCGGTGGACGGCAAGACGGCGTCGCTGCTGTGCGGGCGCGTCTACCGCTCGCCCATGCTCATCCAGAACCTCGCGCGCTGGAGCGCGGCGCCGCCCGTCCTCATCGCCCACCTGCTCAAGCAGGAAGCGGTGCGCCGCCAGCCTCAACTGCGCCAGTTGCTCCAGCGCCACCCCAACGCCCCCGCGGACGCCCGCCGGGGCTAGGCAGGGGCCCTCACGCGAAGGCGCGGCCCTCGAGCTTCTCGATGGCGGCGCGGATGTCCGGAGGGACGGGCACCTTGGTGTACTCGGGATAGCGCAGCACGACGAGCACCGTGCTCCCCCGCGCGTAGCGCACCCCGCTGTTCGCATCCTCCACCGCGTACTCCATGGTGACGCTGGTGGTGCCAATCCGGGTGACGCGCACCCCCACCTCCAGCTCCGCCGGGAAGGCGACCGGGCGCAGGTAGTCGACGTTCGCCGTGGCGATGATGGGACCCACGCCATTCTCGATGCGCTGCATGTCGGACGTCACCAGCCCCACCCGGGTCATGTAGGCGATACGGGCCGCCTCGAACCAGGTGAGGTAGCGCGCGTTGTTCACGTGGCCATAAGCATCCATGTCCACCCAGTGGATGGGAAAGCGCACGGAGACGGGGAAGTCAGTCATGGCCCTCATGCACCACGCGGGACCTCCCGAGGGCAACCCGAATCCGCTCCCTTGCCCGCCTGCTCTCGCGCTTCGAGAGGCGCGCGCCTCCGGGTGGGGGGAGTTGACCCGGACGAGCCGCATGGGAGACCGTCGGACCTAAAGTGACATCGCACGAGCCTGGCACCGCGAAGAAGAAGTCCGCCCCGAGCACGCACGAAGCACCCGAGAGTGACCGCGTCCTCTTCGTCCCCTCGGGCACCACGACCAGACCCAAGCGGCATGTGGACATGGTGAAGTGGCTGCACCCCGCGCAGCTCATCCGCACGGGCCTGGACGCGCTGGTGGCCGCCGTGTTCGGCGCCCGCGCGGACCACCGCCTCATCGAGGCCGTGGTGCGGCCCCAGCCGCTCTTCTTCGACTACTCGGACGAGGCCGCGGGCGAGGACTTCTGGCTGGACTACGTCTCGGACACCGGCGACGGGTGGAATCCCACCTATGCCGTGGCGCGGCTGCTCGCCAAACCCTCGCTGGAGCTGGAAGACGGACGCGGCCAGACGCACGCCCTCGAGCGCGGCCGCATCCTCGTGCTCGGAGGAGACCAGGTGTACCCGGGCGCCAGCCGCGACACCTACGAGGAGCGCCTGGTGCAGCCCTACGAGGAGGCCATGGCGCGCTCCCCGACGCCCAGTCCGGACCTGTTCGCGATTCCCGGCAACCACGACTGGTACGACGGCCTGTCCGCCTTCATGCGGCTGTTCTGCGCCAACCGCTGGCTCGCCGGACGGCGCACGCGCCAGAGCCGCAGCTACTTCGCGCTCAAGCTGCCCCGAGGCTGGTGGCTCGTGGGCACGGACGTGCAGTTGGAGAACGACATCGACGTGCCCCAGGTGGAGTACTTCCGCCAGATGGCCACGCACATGCAGCCGGGGGACCGCGTCATCCTCTGCAACGCGGAGCCGGCGTGGATCCTCGCGGCCACCGCGAAGCGGCCCCGGGGCTACCTGGAGAACAACCTGGACTACCTCCAGGAGAAGGTGTTCGGCCGGCGCATCAGCCTCTTCCTCGCCGGCGACCTGCACCACTACCGGCGGCACGAGGACCCCGAGGGCCGGCACAAAATCACCGCGGGCGGCGGCGGGGCCTTCATGCACCCCACCCACACGCCCAAGGCGGAGCGGCTGCGCGACGGGTACACCTTGCAGAAGAGCTTCCCGGACGAGAAGACGTCCATGAAGCTGGCGCGCCAGAACCTGCTGCTCATCCGGCACAGTCCGCTCTTCGGCCTGCTCACGGGCGCGCTCTACCTGCTGCTCGCGCTGGCGACCTTCACGGAGCTGGGGCACCACGGCGCGGCCCGGCTTCCCGACGCCATCCGCATGGTGGCCGCCTCCATCGTGCACCGCCCGTGGTCGCTCGTGCTGGGACTGGGGACGATCGGCGGGCTCATCGGCCTGGCGGATCCCGCGTTCGGACGCGGACGGATGCTCGCGGGAACGCTGCATGGACTCGCGCACATCATCACCGCGTTCTTCGTGGCCTGGTCCTCCCTCTATTTCATCGTCAGTGGACTGGGCATCTGCGCCGAGCCCCAACCCCAGGCCCTGGCCTGGATCGATCCCACGGATGCCGGATGCGCGGGGTGGGTGCCGCTCTGGACCAAGTTCTTCATGGGCTGCGGGCTCACCTTCCTGGGCGGCTTCCTCGTGGGGCCCTTCGTCATGGGCCTGTACCTGACCATCAGCGTCAACGGCTTCGGCACCCACTCGAACGAGGCCTTCATCTCGCTGGCCATCCCCGACTGGAAGAACTTCCTGCGCCTGCGCATCGACCGCGAGGGCGGGCTCACGGTGTACCCCGTGGGCCTGGAGCGGGTGCCGCGCAAGTGGAAGGAGACGAACGCGGGGCCCTACGAGCCCGCCTACGAGCCGGACGATCCCCGCGCCACCGGGCCCGTGCTCATCGAGCCGCCCATCCGGGTGAGGCCCCGCGCCTAGCCCGCCTCCCTGGAGCAAAAGCGGCCGGGCCCCGCGCAACCCGGGCGCGGCCCTCGCATCCCACCCGCTCGAGGACCCCTTCGGGTCTTCCCAGGGCACGAGGAGGACGGCATGGAGACGCGGAAGATCGGCTCACTCGAAGCGTCGGTGGTGGGGCTCGGGTGCAACAACTTTGGCTGGCGCCTGGATGCCCAGGCCACCGCCACCGTGGTGGGCGCGGCGCTCGACGCGGGCATCACCTTCTTCGACACCGCCGAAATCTATGGCGATGGACAGAGCGAGGAGTTCCTCGGCCGGGCGCTCGGCAAGCGCCGGAGCGAGGTGGTGCTCGCGACCAAGTTCGGCGCCCACCGGGACGCGCGGAGCAAGAGCGCGAGTCCCGCGGCGATCCGAGAGTCCGTGGAGGGCAGCCTGCGCCGCCTGGGCACGGACCGGATCGACCTCTACCAGCTCCATGTCCCGGACCCCGAGGTGCCCATCGCGGACACCCTGGGCGCGTTGGACGAGCTCGTGCGCGCGGGGAAGGTGCGGGAGATTGGCTGCTCGAACTTCTCGGCCGCCCAGCTCCAGGAGGCGCGCTCCGGGGTGAAACCGGGCGCGGCGCGATTCGTGAGCGTGCAGAACGAGTACAGCCTCCTGCATCGCGAGCCCGAGGCCGAGGTACTGCCGGAGACCGAGCGCACCCAGCTCGCGTTCCTCCCCTACTTCCCGCTGGCCAGTGGACTGCTCGTGGGCAAATACCGCCCGGGACAGGCCCCTCCCGAGGGCGGCCGTTTGAGCCAGGGAGGGCTCGCCGACCGCTTCCGCACCGAGCGCAACGTCGCCCGCGTGGAGGAACTGCGCCGCTTCGTGGAGTCGCGCGGCCACACCTTGCTGGAGCTGGCCTTCTCGTGGCTGCTCACGCGGCCCTCGGTGGCGTCGGTGATCGCGGGCGCGACCTCGGCCGAGCAGGTGCGCGCCAACGTGGCGGCGGCGAACTGGCGGCTCGACGCGGAGGAACTGACCCGCGTGGACACAATCACCCGGGGTTGAGCGAGAATGCGGACCATGTCCAAGAGTTCCGTTTTCGGTGGGAAGGCCCAGGGCCTCCGCCTCGAGCGCATGTCGGCGTCCCCTCTCTTCCGGGACGGGTTCTTCCGCAACACCACCGGGGTGGGCTCGGGGCTCAAGCCCGGCACGACCTTCTCGACGATGGGCGAGTACTTCCGGGGAGGCGACGACCGCAAACCCCCGGGGCTCTTGCCCACGGAGAGTCCGCTCGAGACCTGGGCCCGGCCCGTGGACACGGGGCTGAGGGCGACGTGGCTCGGACACTCCACCGTGCTGTTGGAGCTGGGTGGACTCCGGGTGCTGACGGATCCCGTCTGGGGTGAGCGCGTCTCGCCCTCGTCCTTCCTCGGACCCAAGCGCTTCCAGCCCATGCCGGTGACGCTCGCACAGCTTCCGCCCCTGGACGCGGTCATCGTCTCACACGACCACTACGATCACCTGGACCATCCGACGATCCTCGAGCTGGCGCGCACGCCGGTGCCCTTCTACACGTCGCTCGGCGTGGGCGCGCACCTGGAGGCCTGGGGCATCCCGCCCGAGCGCATCACCGAGCTGGACTGGTGGGAATCGGCGACCCTGCCACGAGGCGAGCTGCGCATCACCGCCGCGCCCTCACAACACTTCTCCGGCCGAGGCCTGGGAGACCGCAACCGCACGCTCTGGTCGTCCTTCGTCGTGGAGAGCCCCCGGCACAAGGTCTTCTTCAGCGGCGACACGGGACTCACGGCCGAGTACGCGGAGATCCGCCAGCGGCTCGGCCCGTTCGACCTGGTGATGCTGGAAGTGGGCGCGTACCACCCGGCCTGGGGCGACATCCACCTGGGGCCGGAGAACGCGCTCGAGGCGCTGAAACTGCTCGGGGGCGGAGCGCTCCTGCCGGTGCACTGGGGCACGTTCAACCTGGCGCTGCACGCCTGGGACGAGCCCGCGGAGACACTGGTACGGCTCGGGGCGGAACAGGGCGTGCGCCTGGTGATGCCACGCGCGGGCGCCGGGGTGGAGCCCTCGCGGGTGGAGGGCGTGGACCCGTGGTGGCGCGCCGTCAGGCGACGGTGAGGATTTCCGCGCCGGTGTCCGTCACGACCAGGGTGTGCTCGAACTGGGCGGTGCGGCTGCCATCCGCGGTGACGGCCGTCCACCCATCGTCCCACTGACGGTGGTGCCAGTGGCCGAGGGTGATCATCGGCTCGATGGTGAACGTCATCCCGGGCTCCATGATCGTCTTGGCCTCGGGATCATAGTGGTGGGGAATCTGCAGCGAGCTGTGGAAGCGCTCGCCGATGCCATGGCCACAGTAGGCGCGCACCACGCCCATCTTGTGCTGGGTGGCATGCGCCTCGATGGCCCGGCCGATGTCATTGATGGGCCGGCCCGGCTTCACCGCCTGGATGCCGAGCATGAGGCACTCCCGCGTCACCTGCACGAGCCGCTGGCTGTCCGCGTCCGCGTTGCCCACGAAGTACGTGGCCGAGCAGTCCCCATGGACGCCATCCAGGAAGATGGTGATGTCCAGGTTGATGATGTCGCCGTCCTCGAGCGGGCGGTTGTCCGGGATGCCGTGACAGATGACCTCGTTGACCGAGGTGCACAGGGACTTGGGGAAGCCGTGGTAGTTGAGCGGGCTCGGGTAGCCGCCACGCTTGATGTACTCCTCGTGCGCGATCGCGTCGATCTCGTCCGTGGTGATGCCGGGACGCAGGAAGGCGCTCGTCGCGTTCATCACCTCGGCGGCGGCCTTGCCGGCGCGGCGCATGCGGGCGATCACCTCCGGGCTCTTCACCTCGGGAGGCAGGGGCCCCCGGGCGGGACGGCCGGTGGCGGCGTAGTCCGGGCGGGGGATGTGCGTGGGCACCGGACGCATGGGGCTGATGAGGCCTGGACGGATGCCCCGCGAGGGAGCATCGGGCCCTCGCTTGCGTGCCTCCACGGTGTCCGCGCCCCGGTGGCACTTCTTGTACTTGGTCCCACTGCCGCACCAACACGCATCGTTGGGCTTGGGCGGGACGGCCGGTGGGACTCGGGCGGGGGAAACGTCGGTCATGACATGGACCTATAACCGCTGGGCCCGGTCGAAGCCACACCCCGTGTGGACTCCTGTCTGGTCGCCCGTGGGTCACCAGGGAAGGACCACCGCACGAGGTAGAGCGATGGGGGCGCCCGGATGCCCGCCCCCTTGGGAGGAACGAATGAGAAGAACCCACCCCTGGGCGGAGAAAGGCCCTGGCCCAGTGAGAGGGTGTTGAACTGAGGCAATCTTCTGGAGCGTGGGGTACTCGTGTGCCGCCAGAGGCAGCACCGCTTGGGCCGCATCCCTGTCCTGCACATCCGCCGTCGACATCCACACCAGCAGCACCAGACCCAGCGTGTCCACCAGCAGGTGGCGCTTGCGACCCTTCACCTTCTTGCCCGCGTCGTAGCCCTTCGTCTGCGCCTCCTCCATCGTCTTCACGCTCTGACTGTCCAGCACGCTCGCTGTCGGCTCCTCCTGGTGGCCGGCCTTCTCGCGCACCTTCCTTCGCAGCGTGTCGTGGATGCGCTTGAGCGTGCCAGACGAGCTGCCAGTCCGGCAGGTCGTGCGGCATGTAACGCCACTGCGCTCCTGTGTGGGTGATGTAGAGGATGGCGTTCACCACCGCCCGGCGCGGATGCAACTGCTCCTGGGGCCCACAGTCGCTGGCCTGGACAAAGGGCTCTACCAACGCCCACTGCGCGTCGGTGCCGTCGGCGGGGTACTCAGTGAAAGCAGGAGTCGTCCACCCGCGAGGTGGTCGCTACGGATGCGCGCAGCGGCATCAGGCGCATGCGCTTCATGCTCTTGGCCATGGGGGTCTGGTCCGGCATTTCGAAGTCATCCGGGGAATGCCGCGGGGATGGATGACCTCGGCTGAAGTCGACCCGTGGCCGCGCGAGTATGACGATTCCGGCATCCACCTTGGCCGCTGCGACATGGCTGGCCATGTTTGGCCGCGCTGCATCGCCAGCGACAGCCCGCGCGCCCTGAAGACCGCCCAGGCCATCCATACCGGCGAGATCGTCGCGACGCCAAAGCTGCGCGAGCCGGTTCTGGGCTCGATCTGGGATGGCAGCACGGTGCGCCTGCCCTATGGCGGCTGGAAGCTCCTGCCGCGCCTGGTGGGGCCGAAATTCACTTCGCTGGCGCGGATGGCCGGGCTATGCGTGGACATAGGCGTTGCGAGGCCTTGCTCGAGAGGGTCGAACCGCGTCCGCGAGCACCTCGTCGGCGCATGCCAACCCCGCACGCAGGGCGAGCAGCGTGTCGCCAGCGGGGGCGCATCCATAGGCCAGATACAAACCGTCAGCCCATAAGGGGAGTGGCTTCCCGGCCCGTGGCGGCGCATCGGCGTAGGGCGACAACTGGCTGCTGCAACCGACGGCCTGTTCGTAGTCATCAGGCGGTACGAGCCGGCTCCAATGAATCGCCCGCGTGAACCCTGGGAAGCTTTGCTCCAGGCGCTCGGCCATGTGCGACCAGAGTTGTCCGGCCTGGGCGGTGGTGCAGTGGGCTGGCGCGGTGGTGAACAAAGTCATACGCCAACCCTTCGCGGAAGGCCGGCCTTCGGCCAGATCGGGGCAGATCAGCTCGAATCCAAGCCGGTCCGGCACACGGCCGGTGAACAGCTCCCGCAGCTGGCCGAGGGTGTCTGGCTCCATGAAGCTCATGCTGTAACAACCTTCCGGCAAGGTGAACCCGGCGTCGAGCATCAAAAAGACCGCCATCGCGGACAACCCCGTGGGGCGCGCTTCCTCCACGCTGGCATCAAGCACGTCGCCGCTGAACAGCTTCCTCATGGTGTGCGGCATCAGCGTGCTGAGCACGATGTCCGCCGGCCACTCAGCCTCTGGCGTGCGGACGCCGATCACCCGTCCCCGATGGACCACGATCGACCGGACGGGGGCCTGGTAGACGAGGCGTGCGGCGGGGTCACAGGTGATGACACGCTCCAGGGCCCGCGGGATGGCGGCCAGCCCCGGTATTGGATACCTGTTGGTCGCGATGGCGTTCAACCGGGCCAATCCCTCGCGCACCGGCCAATGCCATGGGGCCCGCCCCTGCAGCAGGAACGGCATCAGCACGAGGTCCCGGATGAACGATGGAGTGGCGGCCGCATCGCTCAACGTCTGACCATTGTGCAACCACCCGCTCGTCAGCCGCCCCAGCGCCACCAACTCCCGAGGAGAGGCCAGCTCACCCACCAAGGCACGGGTATCGAGTGGCTGACCGTCGTAACAGGTCAGCACGCGCGCCCGGCGGGTGGGCAGGCGGAGGCGGTAGGCGTGCTCCAGCAGCGCGAAGAAGCGCGGCGAGAATAGGTTGCAGCCCGCGACGAAGCCGTCATGGCCGTGCCCGAAGGAGACGGTCCGGCATATTCCGCCAGGCGTGTCTGTCTGCTCCAGGACCACGAGCTCGTGGTGCGGTTGGGAAACCAGCCGCGCCGCCGCCGCCAGCCCGCTCAGTCCGGCGCCAACCACGACCACGCGCCGCCACCCGCGCAGCACCGCGGGTGCCGCGGGCCGCCCTTCCTCCTCTCCGTTCTTTTCGCCGCCGCCGTGGCCGTGGGCCTCTCCGGTCTCCGGTGCCTTGAACAGGGCTCGCACCAGCCGGCTGGCCCCCAACCCGTGTAGCAGTGCCGGTACCAGCCGGGCTTGGCCGTACAACAGCTCGAGACGGCAGCCCATCCGCTCCTTGGCGGCTTCGTTGGAGATGCCGAAGTCGATCCTCCGGCACCCCGAGGCGATGGCGTGCCGCACGATCGCATAACCCATGTAGCGATGCACCGGCTGCTCCCGGGTCTCCTCGGGATCGACCCCGGAGAACACCGAGCTGAGCAGCTTGCCGAGCCTCAGGCACAGATCGAACGCCACCAGCTCGTCGCCTCGCCAGAGCAACAGGAACACCGCTTCCGGGCGCTCGGCCATCGCGCGGAAATAACCTTCCGTGAGGCGGATTTGATCGGGGTCCCGATATTTGTCGTAGAGGTTCAACCACAGCTCCAGCAGGCGGGGAGCCAATGCCGCTGCCGGGCGCTCGATGCTCAAGCGGAACCCCGCTGCCTCGACCGCGCGGATGTCCCTTCGCGCGGACTTGCGCCGGGAGCCCTTCAGACCCGCCAGATACCCTTCGAAGTCGCTGAACTCCAGCGGCAGGAGCGCGGTGCGATGCAGGGGGAGGGGGGACAGCCGGAGCGCGGGTGCGAACGATGTACCCGACGCGTCCGGCCCGGACGAGACGAAGTCGCGCAGGACGAAGTACAGCGCCCTGTCCTGGCGCGCCTTCGCGAACAGGGCCTCCTGCAGGCGGTGGCGTGCCTCGGGCGTGTCATGACCGGGTGCGAACGCGAACGGTTCACCTAAGTTGACCGGCGACCCACCCAGCCAGATCTTCGGACGGAGAAGGCCGAACTTGAAGCGCATGTCGCAACCGAAGCTCAGGCCTACGAGCTTTCCGCCATCGCGCAGCACGGCGTAATGGAAATGGCAGTCCAGGCCACTGTCCTCCAGGGCCGCGAGATAGCCATGCTTGAAGTAATCCGTCGGCGCCAACAGGGCGTCCCACTCCGCGGCGGGGAAGCGCGTGATGCTGTCCTGCGTCTCCAGCGCCAGCACGTGGGCTGCCGGCTCCCGTCCGCTGATGCTTTCTTCCTTAATCATCATGGTGCAGCTCGAGCACGGCAGCGGCTCCCAGCCGGTTCAGGACATTCAATGACAGGGCCTGGCGTTGTGCCTGCGCCCTGAGCTCGTGGAGCGAGTTGTTGGTGGCGAACGTGCCGTCCCGCTGATTCAGCTTCAAATAGAACCGGGACCTGCGGGGGCCATCGCTGGTCAACGTGCTGGCGATGATCCGCCCCTCGGGCCGCAGGCACCGGCCCATTTCAGCGAACACGGCCGTCTTGTCGTGGAAACAGTGGAAGCCGAACAGCGACACGAGGTTGTGCAGGATCCTGTCACGGAGGGGAAGCCGGGTGGCATCCGCCCGCATCAACACCACCTCATGCAGTCCGAGTGCCTCGCACTTGTGACGGACATGGCGCAGCATGGTCCACGAGAGATCGGCGAAGATCCACGGGCCACCCCGTTGGTAGATGGAAACACGCCCCAGGAAGGGGCCACCTCCCGAAGGAAGGTCCAGGCTCGGACCGGGCGGAAGTGCGGCCAGTTGTTCGCGCATCCGCTCGTAATAGTCATCCACATCCATGCCAAGCAACCAGGCATCCAGGTGTTGCAGCCACGGATGATCCATGAACGTGGCGTACATCCTTCCCGGTAGACCTTCGTAGGGGCGGTCGGATCGCGGTGGGCCGTTCAGGCTCACTGTCAGGTCCAGGATTCCCTCCGTCCTCTGGAACGCACTTCCGCAGGCTTCGCATTCCAGGCCCGTCCATACTCGGCGGCAGAGCGCCGGCTGCGTACAGTTCGGGCACCGCAGCAAGGCCATCGCCCAATCAGGAATGGCTCGGTAGTTCAGCTCACCCATGGGGCGTCCCTCAGAAACCGAAGAGCTGGCGGGCCTCTCGCAGCGCGGCGATGAGACCCTCGATGTCCTGAGTGGAATGCCGATCATTCTGGATGAGACGGATCAACGCGTGGTTGCGTTGGACCGCGGGATAGCGGAAGACAGGTACCGCGAAGCCCTTGTTGCCGAGGAACTGGCGGACGTTCTCGGCAATCAGATCCTTCCCGACGAACACCGAGAGGATGTACGAACGGCTGTCGTAGAGCCGGAAGCCCTCCTCCAGCAACCGCTCGCGCGTCCGGTCCACCTTCGTCAGGTAGTTGTCTATGCGCTCGGGCTCTCTGTTGAGCTTCTCGAGGATGTAGGCCGCCGTGGCCGCGGTCGGTGGCTGCATGGACGCGGTGAAGAGCGACGTGCCCGACAAGGTCTCGAATGGCTGCACGTATTCACGTGGGCCACTGATGGCGCCTCCCTCGAGACCAACGGCCTTGGAGAATGAGACCATCCGGAACGTGGCGCGGCCCAGTTCCTGGTACTCCTGGTGGTAGGGGCGGTTGGAAGGGCCGTAGATCATGAATCCATTGGCATCGTCCACGTAGGAGATCGCACCGTGCTTCTCGCACACGTCGAGCAGGGCTCCGATGGGGGCAATGCCGCCATCCGAGGAGTAGATGCTCTCGAAGGTGACGACCTTCTTCCGCGAGGAGATCTTCGACAGGACGGCGTCCAGATCGGACGGGTCATTGTGCCGGAAGGAGAACAGGGTCTTTTTGTGCTCCAGATGCGATGCTCCCTTCCAGAGGCTCCAGTGACAATCACGATCCATGATGATCACTGTGTCCCGATTGTCGACGTAGCAGTCGCGATCGAACCGGAACCGGATCGTCATGGCATTCAGGAAGCCGATGTTCGCCAGCAACCCGCTGCCAAAGGTCAAGGTATGCTCCTGCCCGGTGAGGCGGTTCATGATGTCTTCCAGGGTCGCATGTGCAACGCAGACGCCCTGGGTGACGCGAGAGCCGCCAGTGACGAGTCCGAACTGCCGGCTGGCATCACAGAAGTAGTCGATGACCGCCGGTTCCTCCTGGAACCCCAGGAAGCTGATGGAGGCGAAGTTGACGATTTCCCGCTCGCCATGACGGATATGGGAGCCGAGCACCCCGTTGAAAACGGGAATCTCATATACGTATCCACATGCCACGGCTTTCTCCTGGTAGCTGCGAAGGCCGAACAGGTCATCGTGGCGGAAGTCGGGGAGCGGCTCTGTGTGGACGGTATTGAATTCCATTGTGTTTGCCTCTCTTTTTGAAGATAGTCCCCTCCGCGTCGATGTGATAGTGCCCGTCATTCGCGTGGCCGGGCCTGGTGCCGTACCGGAGTGCGCTCCACCTCGTCCATCGCTTGTGGTTGGGCGAGCAGGGGAGCGCTCTCCAGTTCCACCCGCTGGCCTCTTTCCTGCCTGGCCCAGTTCAACAGCCTCTCCGGCCATACTTCGGATCCCCGGGAAGGTGTCAGACGATTCGTAGGGTGCACAGCTCCGAACGAATCCTTTGACACCATCCCAGGACACCATCCCAGATCTGCCCCCTGGATTTTCAGCACTCGCGCTCCGCTACCCGGGCATCGACAATCTCAGGTTGAGTGGGTTAGCCGAGCACCTGGGCAATCAGGTGAGGGGCCCTCAATGGCTGACCTTCCTGGGCCAACCCGTCCTCGGAGAGTTGGGCGGCACGAAGAGGCTGAGCGCTCGACTCAAGACACCGGGCACGACCGTCCAGGCGATGGGGAACGAGCGGGCCCTGGTCTCGTTGGGCGATTGGCCCGCGTCAGGAGATACCGAGCAGGGCGACACACTCCCCGCCTACCGCGAGCTGGCGCGCGTACTGGGGCCATGGCTCTATCATCGGCCCTACTTCGGGCGTGATCCTCGGGAAGAGGCGGAACTCCGTCGTTGGGAGCGCCGCTTCCTCGATTGAGCATCGCTTGGAACCAGGTGTAAAACGATTCGGGGGGGAGCCGTCCCGGCCTTCCCCCGGCGGCCTCGTCAGAGAACAAGCGCGTGTGATTCATGAGGCCGCGAGGTCGCGCAGTGCTGCTTCAGCAGGCCGACGAGTTCTTCCGCATCGTCGACACGGAGGGGCGTGAGATAGAAATAGCGTCCATCCACCAAACTCACCATCACGGTCCTGGGTGAGAGGCGATGGATACCGCCAGGACGAATGGCGAAGAGGGGGATGTGGATGGGAGCCCTCCAGCGATACCGCCAGACCAACCGCTTCCGGGTGAGCCAGAACCACCCAGAATCACGCACGCGAATACTTTTCCAACAGAAGAAGGGCATGACCACGCTGGCCACCCCTCCGACCCAGATGAATCGCACCGGTGGCTCCACCTGGCCCCTTTTCAATGCCTTGGAGAAGACAGGATGAAGGGCGTAATAGAATCGGAGACGGAAAGGCTCTCGTGACGTGGAGCGCCGCCAAACCCGTCGCTTTTCATCGTGTCGATCTCGACAATAGCGGAGGAGAAACACCAGGGGTATGCCGAAGATGCAGGCCATGGAAAACCACGATATCCAGGAGCTAGGTCCAAGGAAAATAACGACCACCATCACGAGGTTGGGAAGGAAGCTCAGGCCGCACGTCGGAAGAAAGGCGCCTTGGAACACAACCTTCTCCTCGGAAGAGACGGGGTCCGCGATCGCCTGGGTCAAGAATTGTCCGAGGTAGGCGAGGATGTCCCCTAAGCGAGACGCGTCGGCGGCGGGCATGTCGAGATGCTCGCGCGCGAGCGATTCCAGCCTGAACCGAAGCCGGTCCACCTTCCAGGCGAGCCCGAGTGCCGGCTCCGTGTCGGGCCAGTCTTCTTGCCGGGCTCGCCGATGGACGCGGAGCAGCGCCTCCTTGATTCGAGGCTCCTGACGAACCAGTTCCACCAGTGCGTCCATCCGCCGCAGCGTCTGCTCTTGCCACCGCTTGGCACACAGGGCCCTCTCCAGGAGGGTGTAACGAGCGTGAACTTCCTCCAACGTCTCGATCCCACCTTCGAGACCATGGCGGATGTCCGTGGACACGCGAAAGGCGTGTCTCGGAAGCCACTCTTTCTCGGGACGAAACTCCGGGAGCGGCGGGAGGCCCAAAGGACGAGGCCTGGCCGCCTGGGGGCTTCCTCGTTCTCGGACGTCAATCAAGCGCCACAGCATGAACTCACGCCCTCATCGTGGAGGAGAAGATAAGGCATGTAGGCGGACCCGGAGGAGTGTCGTGCCAGCCAGGGCACGTCCCCTTGCAGGCTTCGAGGTGTTCCGCACCAGGAAGGTGTCCCGGGCAGGCAGGAAGGTGTCAGACGATTCGTAGGGTGCACAGCTCCGAACGAATCCTTTGACACCATCCCAGCAGGACACCATCCCAGGAACAAGGCAGTGCCGTGTCTCCTGGTGACAACAGTCACCAGATGAAACAGGAGTCACCAGGGTCCTGGCGTCTTCGGGCCCCGGCGTGCTCCCACTTCCTGACGGTTTCTCAGAGGAGGAGAGGCTTTTGTCTCGAACTCCCACGGAAAGAGAGGCCCTGGCACGGCTCCTGCTCTAGCCCTCGCCCATACAAGTCACATCAGGAACCTCCGCCATGTCCGCCATCTCCGCCCGACTGAACAACTCCTCCCCCTCGCGCATCTCCCTCGACACCGCCCGGTTGTTCAACCCGCCGACGGCCACGCCGAGCACCTCCGAGGCTTCCCAGCCACGCCATCCGCTCGCGAACCCGTTCAGCGCCGACCGCTTTGGCGGCGGCCCCGCTGGAGCCGGTGGCGCCCAGGAGCTCATCCAGAAGCTGGAGGACCTGGTGCAGACGGTGGGCAAGCTGTCTCAGTTGCTCGGCGCCCCGGGCTCACAGGGCGCGGGTTCCCCCGAGGCCGGTGCGACGCCGGGGGTCGGCGGCCCCACGAGCCCGGGAGGCGCCTCGCCCCTGGAGGCCGCTCCGGCGCGGGAGCAGGTGCCGGACCTGGGCGACGTGAGCGGACCTGGGGGCGCATCCGACGCCAAGTCCTTCCTCGGCAAGGGATTGCACTCCAAGGAGAATGTGTACGAGGAGATCGCCCATGACTCGCCGGGGCTCGGCGAGAAGAACAAGGCGCTGTGGGACGCCGCCCATCAGGCCGGGGCGAGTGACGAGGAGGCATCCCTCCTCGTCGCCCAGCAGATGCAGGAGGGCGCCAATGATCCCTCGAAATCGGGCGGTGCCGAGAACTTCGGTCCCATGAACCTCAACCGCGGCCTGCTCAAGGACTTCGGAGGGGTGAAGGAAGAGAACCTGTCCAAGCTCAACGAGAACTCGGGCGGCAAGTACACGCCCGAGGCACTGCGCGCGAACGTGGAGGGAGCGCTCACGGCGATGCGCACCATGGGCACCGAGCGCTACCTGGACCACACGCGCGGCGGAGGCTCCGGCTACGATCGCCCCACCGAGCGCCTTCCGTTCGCCGGTCCCGCGACGGCGGATGACGACACACGCCGCTTCGGGCGCAACATCGCCAATGCGGCCAACCGGGTGCTCGCGGACTTCCAGAAGGACCCCCACTCCATCAGCCGCGACTGGCGCCAGGCCGCGTCCATCCCCTACATCTAAAAGAGACGCACCGCGCGGCGCGGCGCGTCTCCGGCAGGAGCTGACGGGTCAGCGCCAGTCCGGCGGCGCCCAGTCGACCCGGGGCACGGAGTAGCCCTCGGGGCCCTGCAACACCACGGACAGAGTCGGATCGTTGAGCACCACGCTGCCCGGGCTCGTGTCCACCCGCGACACGTCCACGGGCACCATCCGGTTGGGAATCGCGAACTTCTGCCAGGTCGCGATTCCGTACTGGTGCCGGCCATCAATGGCCACGCCACAAATGGGGTACACCCGCCCATCGGGCATCTGGAGCTGGTCGAACACGGCGTACACCCGCTGCGGCCACGTCTCCGCCACGCCCATGACCTTCACGTACAGTTCCTCGCCCTGGATGATCACGAGCATGTCGGCCGAGACGGGACCCGGCTTGATGTTGAACGCGCCGCCCTCCTCGATGGACTGCGCCGAGACCGGCGTGCCCGACTCGTTCGTGAAGAACGCGGGGTGCTCCTTGGGTTTGATGTTCAGCGTCACGGGCGTGGCGCGAGCCTCGGCGGAACACCGGGCGAGGTAGTCCACGGGGTCTTGCCGCTTGGGCACGGAGGCGCATCCCAGGGACTGTGCGGCGGACACGCCCAGCAGACCCGTGAGCAGCGCGCACCAGCGCGAAGGCAATGGCCTGGCGGAATCGAGGGATGTCGCGGAGCGAGTGGAGGAGGGCACGGGCTGTATTCCTTTGTCGGAAGGCACCGGTGAGGCCGGCGCGGTGGCCTCCGAGAGGACGTCCTCCCTCCAGACAGGAGGATGTGCCATCCGGAGGAGCATCCACCCTACTCCGAGCCCTCCCAACACCAAGGCCAGGACGACGAGCCACCTCCGCCACGCCGCGCCCTCCGCATGAGCGGAAGGCAATGGCGCGGAGACCGCTCCCGGTGCCTCTTCCAGCAGTTCCACGCCCTCGGGACGACCGACGTCCCAGGCTCGCTCGGAGGGCCGCTTCCCCAGCTCCCTCCAGGGTCCGCTGTCCGGAGCTTCGGCCAGCCATTGCTCCAAGCTGCTCCGAACGGCGCCAGCGCTCGGAGGCCGCTTCTGTGGATCCTTCCCCAACAGGCTCAGGGTGAGTTCGGCCAGGGCATCGGGAATGGAGGGCTCGAGCGTGCGCGGGTCCACCGGCGTCGTGGTGGCGATGGCGTGGAGGAGCTGGTCCAACGGCAGCCGACTGTCGAACGGGCGGCAGTCCGTGAGCGTCTCGTAGAGCAGCACTCCCAGGGCGTAGAGGTCCGCGGACGGCAGCGCGGGCATACGGGATCCGGGGCGCAGGGCTCCGGAGAACAGGAAGGAGATGACCTCGGGCGGCTGGCAATACAACGTGCCGGGGGCGATGCCCTCCGTCAGGGTCAACGCCCCTGGCAGATGCGACGAGCCGAAGTCGATGAGGAAGGGCACGTCCGACTCTTCCCCGACCAGGACATTGTCCGCCTTGAGGTCCCGGTGGCAGACGCCCCGCGCGTGCAGCACCTCGAGCGACCACGCGAGCACGGCCAACGAGCCCACCGCGCGATGGAGCGAGACCCGGTGCCGCCAACGCCACACATGGAAGGTGCGGCCTCGCACGTAGGGGGTGACGAAGTACGAATAGCCCGTCCGCTCATCGGGCCACCGGCCCCATTGGAGCACGGGCTGGAAGGCGGGGTGGTTCAGGCGCTCGATGGCCGCCACCTCGCGACGCATCCATCCATCCACCCGGTCCGCATCCTTGGCGGAAACGGGCCGGGCCGCCATCTTCATGGCGTAGCGCTGATCCCCGCGCTCCACCAGGAAGACGAAGGCGAAGCCGCCCACGCCCAACCGGCTCACGATGCGGAAGTCCCGCACGAAGTGCCCTGGACGCAACTGGTTGGGATGCCGAGGTTGCCTCATGGGGCCTCCCGATGAAGCGGCTGGAACACGCCCAGCGCCTCGGCACCATCCAGCGCCAGTTCCACCCCTGATACTCCTTCTTGCAGCACGCCCGTCGCGATGTATCGATGAACGATGGAATCATCCGCGGGCCCCGACACCAGACGCGCGGACGATTCCCACAGGACGCCGTCCGCGAGCGGAGTCCGCACCCGCACTTGGACCAGATGCCACGGAGCGAGCCCCTTCTTCTGGGCACGCACGGCCAGGGTGGCGAAGAAGCGCCGTCCCATCCACACCACCGAGTCGACCTGACCGGACGATTCCCGAGCACCGTAATCCGTCACCCGCTGCGCCACGTCGAGCCGGGGACGCGCAGCAGGTGCCGCGAGCAGACTCCTCGCCACCTCCGCCACGCCCTCGTCCTCGGCGCTGGGGGAGGCCCGCACCACCTTGACACTCAGGTCCACCGCCGCGAGCCGCGTCACGAGCACGAAGCGCAGGGGCTCGGCGCCGGGCTCGACAAGGACCGACATCGCCACGCGCTCGTCCGCGCCCAGGTTCCGCCTCGGGAGAATGACCAGGCATCCCTCGATCGGCAGCAGTTCGCCCAGGGAGGTCCGCTCCTGCTCGGACACCTGGAGGTCGGGCCGCGCGGGCGAATCGAAGCACACGAGGGTGGCGACTCCCACCTTCACGCTCAGTTCAGTGGGTGGCCCCACTCCGGCCCGCGAGGACAACACGAGCGTGCGCCGCTGGAGCATGGCGACTTCCGCCTCCCGAGCAGAGGTTGGGAGGGACAGCAGGAGGGGCAGGAGGAACCAAGCTCCAGGGCGCACGCGACGGACAGTAGGTGCGTCCCCGCCGTCCACGCAAGCAAAAAACCACTTCTCCGGTCCCGTCCATGGAGTGGACTTCTCCCGTCACCTGTTGCCACGCCCGTGGGTGCTCACGGATGATGGACCGCAACACGAGGGGGTCATTACATGCGCGCGAAGCAAGTGGGTTCCCGCTCTGGCTGGCTCGGAGCGGCATGGCTGTTGTTACTCGCGGGGTGTGCCACGAGTCCTCCCATGCCGGGGCTCCTGAGGAAGGACACGCGGCCTCCCCCAGCGAAGCCAGCCCCGTGGAAACAAGGCCCTCGCATCGATGATTCACGGGAATGGGACCCGAGGGGGAGTTCTTCAGAGACGTGGTGAGCACTCTGGCCGGAAGCGTTGGCGGACATGTCAGCCCGTGTCACTGACATGTCATTGACACGGGCGTTCCCTGGCACCCGAGGGTGGGCATCACCGTAAGGGATTGAAACGACTGGAGCCTGTCTTTCGCGGGCCCCTGGCGCGAATGTTGCGAGCCACGGCGGCGCATCAATCCGCGGCACCTCAGCAACAACCTCGGAGAGCCTTGTGCAAAACAAAACCTGGACCGACGCCGCCCTCATCGATCATCTCCAGAAAGCCGTCTACCTGGAGCTGTGGACCATCCCCCTCTACCTGACGGCCGCCTACTCCTTGCAGGTCTCCGGCACGGACGCCCAGAATCCGCCCCGGTTGATGAGCCTCCGCGGCAAGAGCAACCCCAAGCGAAGCCGGGAGCAGCTCGCCTTCAACAACATCTATTCGGTCGTCGTGCAGGAGATGCTGCACCTCGAGCTGGCCAGCAACCTCTTCAATGCGCTGTTCGCCCCCAGGGGGCACTCGCCGAAGTTCACGGGCGAATGGGCGCCTCGGTACGACAAGTTCCCCTCCTGGATCGCGGTCAAGAAGCCCGTGCAGCTCGGACCGGTGAACCCCGAGCAGATGTCCCTCCTGGCCGCCATCGAGACCCCCGAGCCAGGGACCGATGGCGCGCCGAACGGGCCGCAGGAGAGCTACGATTCCATCGGCCAGTTCTACAAGGCCATCGAGCAGGGGATCAATCAGCGCTGGAGCGAACTCTACCAGCCCAACGCGGACCACCGGCAGAAGAGCGAATTCACCGACCCGGGATACCTAGGCGACGATTACACCGGGTTCAGCAGCATCATCGACGCTCAAGACAGCGACACCGCGCGGAAGCAGGCGAATGCGGTGATCCAAGCCATCATCGGGCAGGGCGAGGGCAGCCGGGGACCGGTCATCGACTCAGACCTCCGCCCCGAGGACGCCAACGATCTCGAGGATCGGTTCAGCCATTTCGCGCGCTTCCGGATGGTGCAGGCGATGATGAAGCTCGACGGTCCGCTGAAGACCTATCCCCCCACGGGGAGCAGTGGGCTCGAGGCCGCGCAGCAGCAGCTCACCGCCGGCTTCACGAGCCTCCTGACCGCGCTGGAGAAGGGTTACGCGGGGGACGACGAGCTCGACCTCGGTAGCATGTGGGCGCTCCCCGGGCAGATCGTGTCCGTGTGGGCCGCGGGCGGAGTGCCCCGGTACTAAACCATCCGAACCGCGCGTCAGGGAGGGGGCGAAGAGCCCTGACGCGCCGGGTCATCCGCCGCGAGCTGGCGCGCGCGCCGCTCCACGGCCCGCACCGTGTCCATCACGGCGTCCGTCTGGCCCACGCCCGCGAGGAAGCCGGGAATGGAGCCCCCCGGCTCCACGGTGAAGCGGTAGACGAAGTGCACGCTCCCGTCGGCCTTGGCGGTGAAGAACCAACTGCCCGCGTTGCGCAACAGCCGCACCACGCCGCGGCGCTCGGGCAGCACGTCGTTGGCGGGGGACCAGCGCTGCTGGAGCGTCTCGCGCCCTTCCTCGTCGCGGCCCTCCTGCTCCTCCACGCGCAGCACGTAGTCCCGGTTGGAGATGATGGGCAGATCCAGCTGCGTGTACGTCACGCGCGAGCCCGCCTCCTCTTCCGACAGGACGCGCGATTCCTTCACGTGGGGCATCCACCGCCGGAACTTCTCGTGGTCCTTGAGCGTCGACGCGATGTACGGCAGCCCCACGGCCATGTCGCCCTCGGCCCAGAACTCCCGGCCTCCGGGAATGTCCGCTCGTGGACGCACGCGGATGAGCACGTCGCCCGTCGACACCGTCTTCCAGTCCGTGGACTCCGCGGCCTCGGCTCCCCCCACCGCCAGGGTCATCACCAGGAGCAGAGCCCCCGCTGCTCGCCACATGTTCCACCCTCCTCGCCCGGCATCCAGCCTCCGGTGCCCCCACCTTCGCCCATCATCGACACCCGTGTCGCCAGAACCATCGACTTTTCCCACGGTCCAGGGCACGAAGATGCTCATGATCGGCCACCCGGCAGCCCCTCCCCCCGAGCGCGGGCTCTTCTGCAACCGAACCCTCAACCTGCGGGCCATCAAGGCCATCGGGTACGACATGGACTACACCCTCATCCACTACAAGGTGGAGGTGTGGGAACAGCGAGCGTACGAGTACATGCGCGACCGCCTGGCCGCCCAGGGATGGCCCGTGGCCCACCTGCGGTTCGATCCCGCGCTCGCCATGCGCGGCCTCATCATCGACACCGACAAAGGCAACCTGCTCAAGGCCAACCGCTTTGGCATCGTGAAGAAGGCGCTGCATGGCACCCGTCCGCTGAGCTTCGAGGCCCAGCGCGACGAGTACGTGCACCACCTCATCGACCTGCACGAGCGGCGCTGGGTCTTCCTCAACACGCTCTTCTCCCTGTCCGAGGCGTGTCTCTACGCCCAGGTGGTGGACCTGCTGGACGAGGGAAAGCTCGGCGGCCCCATGGGCTACAACGACTTGTACGAGCACGTGCGCCGCAGCCTGGACGCCACGCATATGGAGGGCGCGCTCAAGGCGGAGATCATCGCGGATCCGGAGCGCTACGTGCTCCATGATCCGGACACGGCGCTCGCGCTGTTGGATCAGAAGAACGCGGGCAAGAAGCTGCTGCTCATCACCAACAGCGAATGGGCCTACACGCTGCCCATGATGCACGCGGCGTTCGACCCGTACCTGCCCCAGGGCATGACGTGGCGCGAGCTGTTCGACGTGGTCATCGTCAGCGCGCGCAAGCCCGAGTTCTTCACCACGCGCGCCTCGCTCTTCGAGGTGGTGACGGCGCCGGGGCAGGAAGGGCTGTTGCGTCCGCACACGGGGCCGCTCAAGCCCGGGGTGCCCTACTTCGGAGGCAGCGCCATCGAGGTGGAGCGCTCGCTGGGCATGAGCGGGGATGAAATCCTCTACGTGGGCGACCACATGTTCGGCGACGTGCACGTGAGCAAGAACGAGCTGCGCTGGCGCACCGCGCTCATCCTTCGCGAGCTGGAGGACGAGGTCCAGGCCATCAGCGCCTTCCGGGCCACCGAGGCGCGGCTCGCCGAGCGCATGGAGCAGAAGGAGCGGCTGGAGGCCGAGGCGTGTCAGGTGCGGCTGGAGTTGCAGCGGCGGCGGCTGGGGTATGCCCCACGTGACGAGAGCCTGCCCGCGGACGAGCAGTTGCACGCGCGGGCGACGGAGCTGCGCGCCCAGCAGGAAGCGCTCGACGCGGAGTTGGGGCCCATGGCGCGCGCCGCGAGCGAGCTGTCCAATCCCATCTGGGGTCTGCTCACCCGGGCGGGCAACGACAAGAGCCACCTGGCGCGGCAGGTGGAGCGCTACGCGGACATCTATACGTCCCGCGTGAGCAACTTCCTGTTCGCCACGCCCTTCGTCTACCTGAGAAGCCCCCGGGGCAGCCTCCCCCATGACCCGAGCCTGCCCGGCGGCACGCCTGTCTTCGCGTCCCAATCCCCTGGCGGGGACGGCGGCATGCCCTGAGCGGGCCCGGCGGCCCCCCACCTGTCATTGGGTACGCCGCCACAGGTGTTGCAGCTCCCAGGACAGATGGCGCTCCATCTCCTGGGCCTCGGCCTCGGACAGGTACTCGCGCAGTCCCTGGAAGACGGCGCGCACGAGCGGCTCCACCTCGGAGGCGTCCTGACCCACCGCCCGGGCCACGAACGTGAACAGCTCCTCGGGCGCCTCGGAGGAAACCGAGGACGCCAGGAGCGACAGGGGCACCAGCTCCAGCAACTTGAGGGCCAGGGGGTCCGGGGACTCCGCGTCCTCGTCGGGATCGAGACGCTGGAGCAGCGAGGTGATGACCGACACCGCGGCGGCCTCGGCCAGACGGGCGTCCACCTTGCGGACCTCGGACAGGTGGGTGAGGAAGGAGGCGGAGTGGGCGCCAGGGCGAGCGGGGGCACTCTTGCCGCCACGGCTCTGGGGGTTTCCCGGGGGGGTGTCGGACATCGAACGCTCCTCGCGTGAAAGGTTTCCCGGCAAGGTGCGCATGACTCCGGCCGGGCGGCTGGCGCGGACGAAGGATGGGGGCTGGGGGAGGGCCCCCGCCCTGGGGGGTAGACGAGTCACCAGGGGGATCGGCAAGCCATGTCAGACTCGGTTAGTATGCATGGGGCCGTGAGCTACTCGACCAACGGCGCATTGCGAATCCTGGGACAGGGCGACCTTCTCGGGGAGGCTTATCGGATGCCTGTCCTCAATGGGGGCGGACGGAAGAAGCGGGCCCGCAGGCAGGAGGTGCAACCGAAGCCCGGTTTCGCCACCGCCTTGAAGCTCGTGGTTCAGCTCGGCCGGGAGAAGGCGAAGGAAGTGGGGAAGACGGCGCTGTCGCGCTGCCCTCGCTGTGGCCACGTGGGCCCGACGGAGCAGGATTTCGGCACCCGCGTCATGAAGGGGGGCGAGCGTCGGCCCCAGTCATGGTGCCGAAGCTGCCGCAAGGTGAACCTGCCGCCGCTCAAGGCCCTGCCCCATGCCGCCAACCGCCAGGTGAAGGCCACGCTGGTGACGACGGCCAACGAGAAGCCCGAGAAGTCCGAGAAGGCTCGCACCCCGTCGGCGGCCCAGGACGGCTGGCTCTTTCCGCCCGAGGCCCTGGGCAAGCGCAAGCGCCGCAAGTCCTGAGCCGTCCCCCAGCCCGAGCGGACAACCAGGGGGATGGCCCCCCCTGGGGTGCCGTCTCCCCGCCACGTCCTCATTTCTTGATCGAGGGGGCGGAACATCACAGGGGAGTGCATATGGCGGTTCGGACCGACACCGTGGGCATCAAGAACATGCGGCAGGTGGGCGTACACGCTTCTCAACCCAGCCAGCAGGCGAGCAAGGGCAAGCTCCTTCCCTTCCAGGATGAGATTCCCATGATGAAACGGGATCGGCTCCTGGCGCGGGCTACCCTGGGCCCCGCGGCGGAAATCCCTCAGCCCAAGACGCCTCGAGGGGAAGCCACGGTGCGCGGGCGCAAGAAGCCCCCCAGCGAGATGCACATCAAGCGCATCGGCGGATGACGGGCACCGGCATGCGCTTCGCGGCGCAACTAACCCAGGACGCCGGAGGAGGGCGGTCTATGGTGGGGGGAGAATGAGCGACGCGCTGTTCTCCTCCGAAGTCGAAACCCCCGACACCCGCCATGTGGGCCGGCTGTGGTTCGCGGACCTGTTGGATCTCTCGCTCTCGGCCTTCGTGGGATGGGGGCTTTTGCGCGCGTTGGACGTGGAACGTTCGCGCGGGGCGCTGATCGCCGCCGGTTTCGGCGTCTGGGTCGTCATGAGTGTGTTGGGCGCCCTGAAGGGGTGGACGCTGGGACGGGGCGTGGTGGGCCTGCGCCTGGTGCGGGAGACGGGAGCGCCCGGTCCCGCCCGGGGAGTGGCCCGGAGCGTGCTCGTCCCGGTGGACATGCTCCTGTCCATCCCCTTGCAGCGCAGACCCCTCGATCGGCTCCTGGGCGTGTACCCGGAGGCGGTGCCGCTCGAGCTGAAGGCATGGCGCGGAGGGCTCGGGTGGATGGGGCTGTGGCTCGGGTTGGGAGTGGCCTCGGTCTGGTTCGGGGTGGTGCCCACGCGAAGCGAGGCCCTGAAATACCTCAAGACCCTGGACGGGTGGCGCTGCTGCCATGGGAGGAGCTCGCCCACGGCGGACAAGTGCGAGCCCGCGGTGTCACGCGCGGTGAGGGAGGCTCGCGGCGGGTATGAGCGGGCCCAGGCCGTCGTGGCGGATTGTCCGAAGGCCGCCGCCCTGCCCTGACTTCTGAAGGAGACGGCGGCGCCTGGCCCATACGCCCACCACGCCCCCCAGGAGACCCAGGCCCGGCGCGCCCATGCAGCCACGGGCCTCGTCCGGAGGCGGCGTCTCGCACGACGTGAAGCACCGGCAGGCCTCGGCGCCCTCTGGCTCCAGCCGGGCACACAGCCCGCCCACTCCACACGAGGCATCGTCCGTACAGCTCGCGCCATAGTCACCGGCTTGCAGCGCATGCAGGAGACAACGGCCCGGCTCGCCCGCTCCCGGGGAGACACACGACAGCCCCGAGGGGCATTGCGTGTCACGCGTGCACGGCGCGGTGCACAGGAGCCCGGGCGCAAGCGCCGCCTCGGAGGATTCCGGAGAACCGGCGAGGAAGGGCTGGAGGAAGGACTCGCGCAGCGAGGCCACGCGGACCTGGACGGCCTCCTCCCGGCAGGCGAAGTCCCCGCTCACGGTGATGCCCGCGAGCACCTCGTGGCCCTCCGCGTCTCGCACCAGCACGGGCCCTCCGCTGTCACCCACACAGCTCATCGCCGGAGCGGGGCCCGCGTGGAAGGACGTGGGACCCACGTCCGTCACCCTCAACCCGCCCTGACGCCGCCCGCCCGAGGCAAGCGCCGCGTCCTTCGTGGACCCGAAGCCCACCACGCGCACGTCCTGGCCTGGCTCCAGTCCGTCCCCTCCGGGCCCGGGCAGCCGCAGCGGGAGAACGTCCACCGGCGAGGCCAGGCGCAACAGGGCCACGTCATGGGCATGCGTCGAGGGCTCGTAGTCTGGATGCCGCACGGCCCTCGCCACCCGGACGAACCGGCCTCCCGCCCCCGAGTCCACCGGCAACCGTTCCCCGAGGAAGACCTCGTAGGCGCCCTCCGGGCCGAAGATGTCCAGACAGTGCGCCGCCGTCAGCACCACGTCCGGAGCGATCAACGCGCCCGAGCACAGGGGCGTCAGTGATTCACCCGCGCAGCGCACGCGCCGGGCGACCAGCGCCACCACGGCCTCGTCCTCCGGTGCCTCCGAGCCCTCCACCACCGCGTCCGCGTGGAGGCCCTTGGCAGGGGAACCGTCCGGTGCCGGGGACGAGGGAGCACAGGCGAACAACAGGCCCAACAACGGTCCCCGGAGCCCACCAAGACCAGACGGCATGCTCACTCCGCCAGAGACGCCGTCTCCGCCCGCAGGGAGCCCAGCCGCGCCCGGTGACGCGAGAGTTGGACGTCCAACCGCCGCGCCTCCGCCCCATCACCGCGCTCCCGGGCACGCTCGCGTTCGCGCTCCAGACGCTCCACGTCCCGGTCCAACAACTCCGTGATCCGCACCAGCTTGCCGTGCCGCCACGCCGCCGTCTGGGGCTTCTCCGGTTCGATGGGGTCATTCACTTGCGGCGGCGACCGCGCGTCCTCGGGCTCCGGCAACGGCTCGTCCAGCGCCGCCGTGGCGTCCTGGAGACGAGGTCCGGGAGGCACGGACTCGGGGGACACGGCGCGCACCGTTCCGGGCTCCCAGGAGGGAGCGGAGGGAGGAGGCGTCGGGAGCGCGCTCCGGACACGGGCCGGCTCCTCGGAAGGAAGGATCTCCGGCGAGGTCGCCAGGGCGAGCACCAGCCACGCGGTCCCCAGCAGACAACCCAAGAGTGGAAAGGCGATACGGGAGCGGGAGTTCATCGCACGGTCCTTGCCTACCAACGCAGCTTCCAGCCATCCGGGTGCCGTTCCACACGCAGGAGCATCGGCTGCTCACGCACCTGCCCGTCCCTCGCCACGCGGGTCCGCACCAGCACCGCGTCCGGCTCCCTCCCGTCCACCTTCACCTCCAACACCTCCACCAGGGACAAGCCATGCGCGTTCAGGTCCTCCACCATCGCGGGGCAGCTCCCGGGGATGGCCAGCAGCGGGCCCACCACGGCGCAGTCCCTGGAAGGCAGGGCCGTGAAGAAGCGCTCCACCACGTCCCGGGCCGCCTCGCTCTTCCCCGCGTCCGAGGGAGCACAGGCCAGCACGGCCACCAGTCCCCATCCACTCCAGTGCCCGCGAGCCATCAGTAGCAGTCAGGCGCGTACAGCTCGTCGTCGCTCGCGGCGGCGAACTGATCATTGCAGTAGCCACTCGTCAGCGCGTGGCCATTGCGCACACAGCCGTCATGGTTGGTGGCATCCAAGGTGTACTGGGTGTCTCCGCCGCAGCCTCCGCCGCAACGGCCGAAGCAATTGCCCATCACCTTCGGCCGGCTCAGGTGGTCGGGCTCGCCGCACACCCACTTGCCACCGCTCATGTACAGCTCGTCTCCATCACACGTGGCGTGATCGCCAAGCTGGGCGATCTGCTGATTGATGGCCGCGTCGAAGCCACCGTGCTGACAGTCGTGCTTCACGTACGAGTACCAGTTGTAGGTGGTGCCGCAGCTGCCCGTGTTCTTGCCATTGCACTTCGCATAGCTGCACAACATCGTGTAGCCACGGCCCTGCTCGCCCATCACCGTGCGCTGCAATTCGAGCGTCGCCGGATGCTCGGCCCACAAGCCCACCGCGCGCCGCAGGTATTTGAGCTCGGGCGAGAGCGAGCTGCCCGAGGGCAGCTCGGCATTGAGCGCCGCGTACAGGCCCGACAGCAGCTCGCGATCCCCGTCCAGCATCTGCGTGTCCTCGCCGTTGTCCTCCGCGAAGCCGTCGAGCGACGACACCCCCTGCTCGGCGTCCACCAGACCCGTGAGCGTCATGCCGTTCTGCCGCACCTCGAGCCGGTAGACGCCGGACTCCACCCGCCGCGAGGAAAAGCGCACCTCGGCATCGCCCTGGGCGAAGCGCCCCGAGGCCCCGTCGGCCTCCCGCGTCAGCTCCAGACCGCTCGCCAGCGACCCCCGAGAGGCCAGCTCATTCCCCTGCCCGCCGCAGCCCCCCAGCACCATCGCCGCGACCGCTCCCAGGTAGTTCCGCATCCGCTCGAGACCTCTCGCACCGGTTTCCTGAAGAATCAGAAAACGAGAAGAAGCCCGCTTTAATGGAAGTGTTGGATTCCGGCAAGTCGGGTCGCGTCACCCCTGGCCCGGGAGCCGCCGGTACCACAGCGGCGCGTCCGGACCCGCGGCCCGCGCGAGCCCCGAGACGCCGTCGGGCAGGGACTCCTGGGAGCCAATGACGAGCAGCCCTCCGGGGACGAGCCGTTCCATCAGGCCCGCCAACACCCGCCGCTGCACGGGCGGCGCGAAGTAGGTGAAGGCCACGTTGCGGCAGAGCACCAGGTGGAAGGGACCCTCGGGCATGTGCTCGCGCAGGTCCTCGCACCGGAAGTCCAGGCCCTCGCGGTACTCGGGGCGCAGACAGACCTCGTCGGCACCGGAGGTGAAAGCCTCGCCCACCCACTCGGAGGGCAGTTCGCGCAACGTGGCCCGCGCGTAGCAACCCCGGCGGGCACGCTCCAGGAGCGCGGCGTCCGCGTCCGTGGCCACCAGCTCCAGGTGGAAGTCCGGGAAGCGCGGCGCGAGGCCTCGCCGGAAGAGGACCGACAGGGAGTAGGGCTCCTCGCCCGAGGCACATCCCGCGCTCCACACCCGCAGACGGGTCTCGCCCCGGGCCCGCGCGGACGCCAGGACCTGGGGCAGCAGCGGCTCACGGAGCGCGTCGAAGACGGCCTGGTCCCGGTAGAAGCGGGACACGGTGACGCGGCACAAGGCATCCAACAGGGCGCGCTCGGTGGCGTCCTCTTCCAGAAGGGCGAGGTAGGCGGCCAGTCCCGGCACTCCGAGCGCCTTCATCCGCCTGCCGACGCGCTTGCACACCTGGCCGCGCACACGACGGAAGCCCTCCAGGCGCAAACCCAGCCGAGGCGCGGCCCACCGCAGCAACTCCTGGCATTCAGCGTCCGTCATGAGGGCCCAGTCTATTCGAGGAAGCGCCGCTGCCAGCGCCGCAGCTCGTCGGGGGGAAAGTCACTCTGGAGTTGGTGCCCTTCGTAGAGCCAGGGCTCCAGCACCCGCGCCAATTCCCGGTACGCGGGCAGCAGCAGGCCCTTCTCGTAATCTCCCGCCTCCGGCCACTCCCCGAGCGTCACCACCGCGCGCCCTCCCTCCACCGCCTCCACCGTGGTGCCGGGGGAATGCAGCCGCGCGCGCAGTGCCTCCACTCCGCCCAACTCGCCCAGCACCTGGGGCCCCACGAACGTGAGCCACGACGGGCCCCGGATGCGCGTGCCGATGTTGCGCGAGTAGTCCTCCACGCTGGGGATGTCCAGGCCGGGATAACGCATACACCGCTCGTAGATTTCCTTCGTCGCCTCCGACAGAATCGTGGCGCCCTGCAAGGCCAGTCCCACGTTGCCCGAGCACCACGGCAGGGGCTCCGCCAGACGCAACGCCAGCTCACGCACCCGGGCGGGCCCCTGCTCCTCCAGGTACTCCGTGGACAGCCAGAAGGACAGCACGCATGCCGATTTGTCCGACCTCGGCCGCTCAGGATCGTCAATCCGCCTGCTGCCGAAGTACTCGACCCCAAACCAGTCTGGATTGTGGTCCGCGTCCGTCAGGAGAACACGCGGCCATTGCGTTTCAAGCAGGTTTCGTCGGGTGAGCGTCCAAGCCTCCTCGTCGAGTTCCCACCAGTCTCCTTCCTCATCCAAGTAGAAGCCCAGACGTCCTGGCCTCACCGCCTCCACGTAGATGTCCAGCGAGCGCATCACCGCTTGGGCCATCTCCGTGTGGAGTCGACGCATGTAGAAGTCGAGTCTCAATCCCTCGTGAATCCAAGTACCACTGCGCTTCAATTGAAAGCGGATGTGCGGATAACGTTCATTCACCATGAGAACTCCGAGCGGGGGCCAACGAGCTCGACAATGTTCCCAAAGGCCTCCTCATAAATGTCTCCTTGTGACTCACCTGCATACCGATGTCCCGAAGGGTATGTCCGCCAATCGGGTCTCTTGGTGAAGTTCACACACCGGAATTTGAAGTCGAAGACGGCCTCGACTCGGAGCGGGTCTCCCGCGTGGAGGACCACGTCCGGCTCCAACGTCCCCTTCAACTCCTCTCCTCCCTGGCGCAGCAGCGCCGCCTTCTCCTCCTCTCCAATCAGCGACTTCTCCCCCGTCTTCCGGTTGAACCGGTAGCGCGGCTCCAGCAGATAGCCTCCGGGGCGCAGGCGCTCCAGCCTCTCTCCCGCACACCTCAGCGCCGCCCCGTGCATCTCCAATCCCAGCCGGATGGCCCAGGTGACGCTCCGACCCTTCCCGTCCACCGTCATCTCCTTGCACTCCTTCGCCGTCGGCATCGGGCCCACGAACGCTCCCGCGTGCCCCATCAGCACCTCCGTACGCGCCTGGTCCGCGCACTCTTCCATCTCCTTCTTGAGGGCCTGCCTCTCCTCCGCTCCCGGCTTCTGGAGCACCGCCTTCGCCGTGCCCGCCACCACCCCCACCGTCACCGGCACCTGCTGCCCTTCCATCGTCGCGCACAGCACCGGACTACGCGCGCAACTGGCGCTCACCGAATCCAACGCATACCGGCTCGGCACCCCTACTCCCCGCACTCCCACGCACCCTCCCAACCCCACGCTCCACACCAGCCACCACCCCGCCCGGCTCAGGGAGCGAACACCCGAACGGGAAGGAATGCCCCCGTCATGGGGCAGGCCCAGCAGAACGGGCGCGCCCGGGGTGAAGGGGCGCGGGAGGGCGAAGACACGAGGATCCCGGGGATCCACGGCCGGATGGCGACCAGCGAGGGGGTCGTGCGAAGAGTCCAGGGTCGGCTCGCGAGGAGAAGGGTGTTTGAATCCGAGTGGAGCACCTCCTTGTCACGACTCAACCCCCCACCCAAAGTGCCGGGGCCCCACGGAGCCCAAGATGACCCGTTCCTTGAATCGTCTGCTCGCCCTGTCCCTCACCTGCCTGACGCTGGGCGCCACGGGCTGTGGCGAGAGTGAAGCCGCGAGTCCCGCCAAACCCGAGGCCGCCACCAGCCCCCTGGCCACCGAAATACTCGCCGCGCACAACGAGGCCCGCGCCAACGCCCGGCCCACGCCCCAGCCCGCGCTGCCCGCGCTCACCTGGTCGACCGAGGCCGCCAAGGTGGCCCAGACGTACGCGGCCGAGTGCAAGTTCGACCACAACAAGAACCGGGGCCCCTACGGGGAGAACCTCGCGGCGGCGGCGCCTCCGGGCGCGAAGACGAACACCCAGGTGGTGCGCGACTGGGTGGACGAATCCGCCGACTACTCGTACGACAAGAACAACTGCGCGTCCGGCAAGGTGTGCGGCCACTACACGCAGGTGGTGTGGCGCAACACGACCCAGGTGGGGTGCGCCACGGTCATCTGCACGAAGAACTCGCCCTTCGGCACGCAGTTCCCCAAGTGGCAGCTCTGGGTGTGCAACTACTCGCCCCCGGGCAACTACGTGGGCCAGAAGCCCTACTGAGGGACAAAAACGACGGGCCACCGGTCCTCCCCAGGGAGGAGCACCGATGGCCCGTGGCGTGTCCCGCGTGAGCGGTCCGGACTACTTCTTGGCGGGCTGGCCCTGGGGAGCGGCCTGGCCCGGCGCCGCGCCACCCGGAGCCGGCATCTCCGGCATCGCGGGAGGCGGCTCGGCCTTCTGGATCTCCAGCAGCTCCACCTCGAAGATGAGCGCCGAGCCGCCCGGGATGCCCGGGGTGCCGCGGTCGCCGTAGGCCAGGTCGGACGGGCACACGAGCTTCGCCTTGCCGCCCACCTTCATCTTCTGCACGCCCTCGGTCCAGCACTTGATGACGCCGTTGAGCGGGAACTGGGCCGGCTCGTTGCGCTTGTAGGAGCTGTCGAACTCCTTGCCGTCCGTCAGCGTGCCCCGGTAGTTCACCTTCACGACGTCGCTCGGGCTGGGGCTCTCACCCGTGCCCTCGGTGATGGTCGTATAGATGAGGCCGGACTCGGTGCGCGTCGCGTCCTTCTCCTTGGCCGCATCCTCCAGGAACTTCTTGGACTTCTCCTTCTCCTTCTCCGCCCGGGCGGTGGAGCGGGTGCGCGCCAGCTCCTGGAGCTTCGGCCCGTAGGCCTGCATGTCCACCGCCGACTCCTTGCCCGTCAGCTGCGCCGTCAGGCCAGCCTTCACGAACTCGATCTCCTCGGGCGACATGTCGAACACCTGGATCTGCCGGCCCAGCGTGGCGCCCAGGGTGTAGAACGTCTTCTGCTCGTCCGTCTGGGGGGTCGGTCCCGCGCCCCCGGCATTGCCGCTGGAGCCCTGCTGCTGACAGCCCGTCGCGGCGAGCAGCACCGCCACCATCAGAAATTTCCGCATGTGTCCTGCCTTTCTCACCAAGGCGGCAAGCGCCACCCGTCCGGGCGCCCTTATACAAAAAAGCCCCCTCGGCAGGGGTGCACACCGCGCTTATATTTTCCCGGGATGACCGGGAGCACTTGGAACGGGAGTCCCGTCCGCTCCAAGCGCGTCCGGCAACCCCCCGTGTGGGGAGTTCCAGGGCGCCCATCTGGCGCGGACGACGCGGAAACGGATGGAGCCACAACGAATGGACACCCGCATCCGGGGAATGGAGCGGAGTGACATGTTGATTGAGGAACGCTCACGCGGACGTCGGGTGACGACGCCTCTCGATGAGGAGGGTTCCATCTGTTACGGGTCCGAACGGACTGGATGGAGGCGCAGTGCAAGCAAGGGAGGTTCTGCACACCAGCGTTTTGTTGGTGGACGACCAGCCGGCCGATCTGGAGGCCCTCAAGCGCCATCTCCAGCCCTTCTCCCTGCGACTGGTGACGTGCGGCTCCGGAGAGGAAGCACTCACCCGCTGGGAGGATGAGGACTTCGCGCTCGTGCTCATGGACGTGCGGTTGCCGGGGCTCGATGGCATCGAGACGGCCCGGCGCCTGCGCGCCCAGGCGAAGCTGCGCCCCATGCCCCTCATCTTCCTCACGGGAGCCGAGCGCGAGGAGGCGTCCATCGCGGATGGCTACGACACGGGAGGGGTGGACTGGCTGCGCAAGCCCGTGGACCCACGGGTGCTGCGCGCCAAGGTGGGCGTCTTCGTGGAGCTGTACCGCGAACGGGAAGCACTGCGTCAACAACAGCTCGCCCTGCGCGAGCGGGCCCGGGAAGTCCTGGAGGCCAAACGAGAGCGCTCCGAGGCCCGGCGGCAACGGGCCGAGGCCGAGCGCGAGCGGCTGGTGGTGGAGCTGCGCGAGGCGGTGCGCTTGCGTGACGAGTTCCTCTCCGTGGCGAGCCACGAGCTGCGCACGCCCATGACGCCGCTCGCCCTGCGGCTGCAGCGCATGCGGCAGGAGATCAAGAAGGACGAGCCGGACGTGGCGCGGATGAGCGGGCACCTGGACGCGGCCAACGCCCAGGTGAAACGGCTCACCCGGCTGATGGACAGCCTGCTGGACGCCACGCGCATCTCCAGTGGACAGCTCACGCTGCGGCGCGAGCGGGACGTGGACCTGGCGGCCATCGTGCGCGACGTGGCCTCGGCCCTCGAGGCCCAGGCGGCGAGTGCCCGCTGCGCGCTGGAGCTCGAGTTGCCCGCGCGCGTGCTCGGCGAGTGGGACGTGCTGAGGCTCGAGCAGATCATCACCCACCTGGTGTCCAACGCCCTCAAGTTCGGGGCCGGGGGCGCGGTGAGCCTGCGGCTGGAGGAGCACGGCGGGTGGGCGCGCCTGAGCGTGCGCGACGAGGGCATCGGCATGGACGAGTCCGTGCGCGCGCGCCTCTTCGGGCGGTTCGAGCGGGGTGTGTCCGAGCGGCACTATGGAGGGCTGGGCCTCGGCCTGTTCATCACGCACCAGGTGGTGGAGGCCCTGGGCGGACACATCCACGTGGACAGCGCCCCGGGGCGGGGCTCCGTCTTCACCGTCGAACTCCCCCTCGCCGCCGGAGGAGAGACCGGGGAAGGCGGTACGTATGAGGCATGAGCCCTCGGAGGCGCTCGAGCCGCTGCGCGTGCTCGTCGTCGACGACAGCCCCGCGGATCGCCTGATGGCGGTGCGCGTGCTCAAGCGCGCCTTTCCAGGCATCCACCTCGAGGAGGTGAGCGAGGAGCCGGAATGGCACCGGGCGCTCGGCCAGAAGCGCTTCGATGCCGTGCTCATCGACTTCATGCTGCCGTGGACCACGGGGCTGGAGTTGCTGCACGACGTGCAGCGCTCCTGGCCGGGCATCCCCGTCCTCATGCTCACCGGCACGGCCGAGGAGTGGCAGGCGCTCGAGGCGGTGCAGGAGGGGCTCGAGGAGTACCTGCCCAAGACGCCCGAGGCCTACGCCGCGCTGCCGCGCTCGCTGCGCTTCGCCCTGGAGCGCACCCGCCAGCGCCAGGCGCTCGTCGAGACCAACGAGACACTGCGCCTGGTCATCGAGGGCGTCCACGGCCACGCCATCTTCCTGCTGGATACCCAGCGGCGCATCGCCACCTGGAACGCCGGGGCCGAGGCCATCACCGGCTATCCCGAGCACGAGGCCCTGGGCAGGCCCTTCCGCGAGCTGCTCATCCCCGAGGAGCTCCGCGGCGCGCCGGCCGCCCTGGAGATGGAGCAGGCCGAGCAGCGGGGCATGTACACGGGCGAGGGGTGGCACTTGCGCCGCGACGGCAACCGCTTCTGGGCGGACATCACCGTGAGCGCCCTGCACAAGGAGGGGGGAGCGCCGCGAGGCTTCGCCATGGTGATTCGCGACGCCACCGAGCGCCGCCGCATGGAGGAGGAGCAGCAACGGGCCAACGAGTTCCGCGAACGCCTGCTGGGCATCGTCAGCCACGACCTGCGCAGTCCCCTGCAGGCCATCATCCTGCAGTCCCAACTGCTCGCGCGCCAGGTGCCCCACGACAAGGTGAAGGCCTCCACCACCCGCATCAATCAGGGCGCCGAGCGCATGACGCGGATGATCGGGGATCTGCTCGACTTCACCCGGGGCCGGCTGGGCGGGGGCATTCCGGTGGATCGCCGGCCAGGAGACCTCTTCGCCCTCGCCGCCGAGGTCACCGAGGAGTTGCAACTCACCTCGCCCCACAACCCGCTGCGGCTGCGCACCGAGGGGAACGGGCAGGGCGACTGGGACCGGGATCGCCTCTCGCAGGTGGTGCAGAACCTGGTGACCAATGCCTTGAAGCACGGCGCCACGGGGCTGCCCGTGCAGGTGACGTTGGAGGGCGAGCGGGATGGCGTGGTGATGCGCATCCGCAACCAGGGCCAGCCCATCCCCCCGGAGTTCGTGCCCCTCCTGTTCGATCCCTTCCGGCGCGCGGGCAGGCAGGACAAGCCCAGCGATCCCCTGTCCGGACTGGGACTGGGGCTCTACATCGCCCAGGAGATCGTGCACGCCCATGAGGGCACCATCTCGGTACAATCGGACGCGGAGGAGGGCACGCTCTTCACCGTGTGGATGCCGCGCCACGCGGCCTCCGCGAGCACCCGTCCGCGGGACAATCCCCGCGCGGAGACACGACGGGAGCGGACTCCGGCGGAGGAGGAACACACATGACACAGGGCACGAGCGTGGGCGTGGCACAGGTGGAGGTGGAAGTGACGGTGGCGGCCTCCCCGGAGCGGGTATGGCGGGCGCTGGTGGAGCAGACCGGCCAGTGGTGGCCCCGCTCCTTCTACGTGGGCGCCTCCTCCAAGGACTTCGTGTTCGAGGCACGTCCGGGCGGCCGGGTGTACGAGGACTGGGGCCAGGACGCCGGAGCGCTCTGGTACACGGTGCTCGTGGTGGACCCGCCCTCGATGCTGGAAATGGCCGGACACCTGACCCCGGCCTTTGGCGGCCCCGCGACGACCACGGTGCGCGTGTCGCTGACGCCCAAGGGCCAGGCCACGGTGGTGAAGGTGGAGGACGCGGTGTTCGGCCGGATGGACGAGAACACCGTGCCCCGGCTGCGCGAGGGCTGGCGCACGTTGATGGGCCCCGAGGGCCTGCAGGGCTGGGTGGAGAAAGACACGGCGGCCTAGGGCCCGGTTGTCCGCCCGCTCATCGGCGCGCGCCTCGCCAGAGGGGGATGGCCAGGGACTCCCGGTGTGACCACCCTTCCCGAAAGGCGCCACCGCGGGGGTGGACGCACGGGCCAGGGAGGGGCGATTGGACAGGGCGACGAGGACGGGCGCGCTGGGTGCACTCCTGGGACTGATGGGAGCCGGAGCCGCGGGGGCCCAGGAGCCCCCGGAGCCGCCTCGCTGGAGCGCCACGCTGGAGGCGAACACGGACTTTCCCCTGTCGGTGGGAGGAAGGCTGGGCATCGAGTCGCCGTGGCACCGGCTGAGCCTGTCGACCTCGCTCGGCTACCAACCCTCGGCCTATGTCCAGGCCATCAACAGCGCCTCCGTCTTCCTGGGCGCCTATGACCGGAACGAGGCGGACCTCATCGAGGACACGCTCCGGGGCTCGTTCGTCTGGCGCACCCACCTGGGCTGGCGCCCGGTCGCGAACGCGGGCCTCTACGTGGAAGCGGGCTACGGACGGGTGGCGTTCGGAGGGAACACGAGCGCGGAAGACGTCCTGGCGGCCCTGACGGGAGTGGAAGCCCCCGCGGACGAGAGCGTGCTCGAGCGGGACTACCGGGTCCGCGCGGTGTTGCACCTGCTGGACGTGGAGGTGGGTTGGCGCTGGCGCCTGGGCGAGCACTGGACGGCGCGCACCGCGCTGGGAGCGGCCGTGACCCTGGATGCCCAGAGCCGGGTGGACCCCCACTTCACCCCGGAGGACGCCGAGCCCGTCGCCACGTTCTCACGCCGGGCCGAGGACGTGTTGGACAGGACCTTCGAGCGGCATGTGCGGCTGCCCGTGCTTTCCTTCTCCGTGGGCTACGCCTTCTGACGAGGGGAGTGGATTAGGCTCGCGCGCCCATGAGCTCGCTGCGACGCGCCACCCGAGACGACACTCCCCAATTGTTCGACCTGTTCGGCGCGGTGCCGATGCAGGGGGAGCTGGTGCTGTCCACGCGGCGCGAGCCGGACTTCTTCCGCCTCTATGACATGCAGCGCGGCACGGCGGAGTCGTGGGTGCACGAGGTGGAGGGGGGCCTGGACGGCATGGGCACGATCTTCGTGCGGGACGGCTGGCTCGATGGAAGGGAGTGCCGGGTGGGCTATCTGGGAGACCTGCGCACGCGCTTCTCCGCGAGGCGCAGCCGGGGTCTGGCGCGCTTCTATGGGCCCGTGCTGGAGGAGACCGCCGAGCGGCTGGGCGTGGAGGGCTTCCTCACCGCGGTCATGGCGAGCAACGCCTCGGCGGTGAGCGCCCTGGTGAAGCGCAAACCGGGCCGGGTATCGCAGCCGCGCTACACGCTCCTGCGCCGCTTCGGCGCGGTGTCCGTGCACTTCACCCGGCGCCTCACGCCCCGCCCCGGCCGCATCCAGGTACGCCGCGCCACGCCCGAGGACATCCCCGCCATGGCCGCGATGCTGGACGCGGACCACCGCGCACGCGCTTTTGGCTACCGGTATGACACGGGCGAATTGGAACACCGTCTGGCGAACTGGCCGGGTCTGAGCGTGGAGGGCTGCTACCTGGCTTTCGACCCGGGAGGCACGCTGGTGGGGTGCACCTCGGTGTGGGATCCCCAGGCCGTCAAACGCTATCAGGTGCTGGCGTACCGGGGCTCGATGCGATGGATGAAGTGGGGTTACGACGCGATGGCCACGGTGCTGCGCGCACCGCGACTGCCCTCCCCTGGCAACAACTTCAATTACTTCTACCTGTGCAACACCAGCATCCAGGGAGACAACCCAGACATCCTGCGCGCGCTCGTGGAGCGGGTGTACGCGGACCACCACGACCGGGGTTATCACTTCTTCTCGCTGTATCTGGATGAAGGAGATCCGCTCCAGTCAGCGCTGAAGGGATTCTTCCAGCGGCGGTTGGACTTCCACCTGTACGCGGTGACTCCCGCGAGCCGGCCCCGGGATCACTTCCCCGAGGGACGCACGGGCTTCGAAATGGCCCTGGCGTGAGAGTCCGGGTACACTGTGGGTAAAGACGTAAGCTTGAGGTGGCCCGTGAAACGTCCCACATTGATGACCCTGTCCTACATCTGGATGCTCGGGTGTGCCGGAGGCCCAGGCGTCGCCGGAGAGACGACAGATTACGGCCTCACGGACGGGCATGTCTGGGTTCGTGGCCCATGGGAAGCCATCCTTCCTTCCAAGAACATCGACGACATCATCGATCAACTATGCCCCGCCGTCATGGAACTGCCGCGAGCGCAGTGGCGAGACCATGGGCAGGAGTACTGTGGCATCCTCTATGGATTGGAAGATGGCCTGTATTATGCCAGCCATCCATCACCCCTTTCTCCCAAAGTGGTTGTGGGTCCGGACAAACGCAAGCGATGCAGACTGCCCAATCAAGTGAATGACGCACGTGGAACGCCATCCACCCTGGCGGACTTCCACAGTCACCCCTGGGCGTCTTCCCCCATGTCGCAGGAAGACAGGCAAGCCCAATTCCAAAGATGGTCCATCCGCATCCAATTCGACACGACCTGCCACATCATGAAGCTGATTCCGCACCATCAAGAGGAACGTCCAGGCGAGGTCTATGTCCGGCAAGGGAAAAGCTGGAAGCTCGACACCTCGCGATTCTCTTGGAGCCACCATGAAGCCCAAGCTGCTGCTCCCCGTCTGCTTTCTGCTTTCCGCCTGTTCCTTGCTCCAGTGGTACAGGCGCCCCGAACATGCGCCTCCCGAGGAGGCAGCCCGGTTCCAATTTCCACTCGAGCTGCCAGCCGAATCCCGCCTGAAGATTCCGGGCGTCACCGCGACGGCGATCCAACTCGCCATGGACGACTTCCGCCCGCCGGGAGCCAAACCTCATTCTGGAGCCACGGCCGAAGAACAATGCTTCTACCGGCGCGAGTCCTATAATGTCTTCGCGGCGCCCGCATCCAATGGGGTGATGCTCGTCCGTTTCGTCCTCGCGCCAGAAGCGTGTGACTCGAAGGACCCGGTCCTCGACATGGGCGCCACCTACGCGATCGATGTCCAGCAATGGCGGATCCTCGCCATTCAACCGTGAACTCCCACCGGCATATGCTCCGGGCATGTCCAGACGCCATCTCCTCCAGGGTGCCGCCCTGTTGGCCGCCCTCTTCATGGGCCCCGGGTGTGCCTCGAGCCGCCTCTCGCGCCCCCTGACCGAGGCCGACCACGACACCTACGAGGCGCGTCTGGACCGGGCCCAGCCCTTCCTGAAGAACACCCACCAGAACCAGGACCTGGAATCGCTCGCCCGGGAACTGGAGGCGCGGCTCGAACACCAACCCCAGGACGCCCGCCTCCATGCCCTGCTCGCGCGCACGGCCCTTTCGCTCCATCACCAGGAACAGGCCCGCGCGGAAGCCGAACAGGTGTTCGCGCTCACCCCGGACTCGGCCGAGTCCCACTACCTGCGCGCCTTCTTCCTCGGAGGCCGGGAGCAAGCCCCCACCGCCCTCGCCGAGGCCCGGCGCGCCACCGAGCTCGACCCCGGACTCGGCCGCTACTGGCGGCTCCTGGGCACGCTCCACCTGCAACTCCACCAGCCCACCGAGGCACGCACCGCCATCGAGCGGGCCCTCGCCCTGGAGCCGGACGACCTCCAGACCCTCTTCCTGTCCGGAATGCTGGCCGAGGACGAGGGCAAGGACGACGCGGCCCTGGCCGCCTTCGAGCGGGCACGCACCATCGCGCCGGACTTCGCCCTCGCGCACGCCAACGCCGGACGGCTCCTCCAGGAGCGCGGCCAGTTCGAGGCCGCGCTCGCGTGCTTCCAGAAAGCAGCGGACCTGGAGCCCCGGGACTGGAGGGCCCGCGAGCGGCTCGTGCAGTTGCATCAGGCACTCGGACACACCGCCCAACGCGACGCCGAGCGCGAGGCCCTGTTGAAGCTGCGCCAGGCGGGCCTGGTGGACCAGGACTTCTTCATCCGCGAGCAGTGGCGGGAAGGCGAGCGGAGCATCGTGGTGGTGGAGAACTTCGACCTGACGGGGGACTGGGCGCGGCGCTACGAGTTCCAGGTGTTCGCCCCGGGCCTGGAGCGGCCCGAGCGCGTCATCTCGCTCGGCTCCTATGCCTTCACCAACGCGTTCGCCCGCGAGAAGAACCCCTCGGCGCCGCGCCTGTTCCACCTCGATGCCTACGGCGCGGATGACTCCCACGAGACGTATGGCCTTTTCGAGGGCGAGCCCTCCTACGACAACACCCGGGCGCGAGTGCTCGCCATCCTCCACGGTGAGCTCGAACCCACGTCCAGCACGAGGCGAGACGCGCGATGAGCGAGCTTCCTCGTCCCCTCCTTCGCATGGCGCTCGCCACGGCCCTGCTTCTCACCCAGCCCGTTCACGACAGCGAGGCCCGTGTCACCTCGGGTGATTCCGACTGGGTGCTCAGCCGCATCGAGCAGGACGAGTCCTACCAGGGCTGAGACGTCACGAGGCCAGCGCCGTCATCGGTTCGGCGGCATGCGCCACCAGGGGAAGCAGCAAGGAGAAGGTGGTGCCACGGCCGGGCTCGCTGCTCACGCGCAGCTCGCCGCCCATCTTGCGCACGAGCGCGTGGCTGATGGACAACCCCAGTCCCGTGCCCGCTCCGGCCGGCTTGGTGGTGAAGAACGGATCGAAGATGCGCGGCAGCACCTCGGGGGAAATCCCATGGCCCGTATCCGAGACATCCACGCGCACGAACCCACCCTCGCGCACGGAGCACACGCGCAAGGTATGGCCCCTCGGAGCGCCGGACGGCATGGCCTGCAACGCATTGACGATGAGGTTGAGGAAGACCTGGCTCAGACGGCTCTCGCTGGCGAGCACCGGGGGAAGCTCCGGCTCGTAGCGCTTCTCCAGCCGTGCCGTGCTTCGCTGCTGGGGCTCGGCCATGCGCAGCGCGAAGTCGAGGCTCGCGTTGATGTCCACCGGTGCGAGCGCTTCCTCCGAGGCGTGTGAGAAGAAGCGCATGTCGTGCACGATGTCGCGGACGCGCCGGCAGCCCACGAGGGATTCCGTCAGCACCTGCTGGGCCTCGCCGAGCGAATGACTCACATACGCCGAGGGACCGGGCAGGGACATCAGACGCGGCCCCAGCTCCTCGAGCCAATCCCGCAGGTGGCCCAGGTTGGCGAGCACGTAGGCGATGGGGTTGTTGATTTCATGGGCGATGCCCGCCGCCAGCACGCCCAGGGACGCGAGCCGATCGTTCTGGAGGCTCTGCCGCTCCAGGAGCCGCTTCTCGGTGAGGTCGTGCCCCACCAGGAGCAGCCGCCGCGAGTCACCCACTTCCTGGAGCGAGCCCGAGATGTCCAATGACACCCGCTCTCCCCGCGCGGAGCACAGCCCCAGGTCATTCACGCGCACCGAGCCCTTCGCGCGCAGCTCCTCGAGGGCATCGCGCACGATGACCCGCTCGCTCTCCGGCGCGAGCGTGTCGAGACACGAGCCAAGAACCGCCGCCTCGCCTCCGAGCAGCCGCGCCGCCACGGGATTGAACTCCAGCACATACCCCGCCTCGTCCAGCAGGAAGACGGCGTCTCCCGAGGACTCCAGCAACTGGCGGTTGCGCGCCTCGGCCTGCCGCACCCGCAGGCGCAGGCGCAACAACAGCTCCACCTGACGCTTGAGCGCGAGCAGGTGATGGCACTGCACCTCGCTCAAGGTGCGCGGCACGGAGTCGATGACACAGAGCGTGCCCAGCAGGAAACCGTCCTCGGAGCGGATGGGAGCGCCCGCGTAGAAGCGGATGTGGGGCGCTCCCGCCACGAGGGGATTGGTGGCGAAGCGCACGTCCTGGAGGGCGTCCTCGATGACGAACACCTCCTCCTGCTCGATGGCGAAGGTACAGAAGGAGATGCAGCGCGCCGTCTCCGTCACTCCCGGCAGGCCCACGTTCGCCTTGAACCACTGCCGCTCCCGGTCCACCAGGCTGATGAGCGCCACCGGCACGCCACACAGACTCGCCGCCAGTTGCACGATGTCGTCGTACTCGGACTCGGAAGGCGTATCGAGGATGTCGTGCCGCTCGAGAGCGCGCAGACGGTTGTCTTCGTACAGGAGACCCGGGGAAAGCATGCCTTGCGATATGGGTCCGCCCCCCCTCCAGGTGGCAGTACACCCAGTACGTTGTGCATGAAAAGAAACACTGGCAATGTAAGCCGGACAACACCTGCCTCTGTTGCCTGACGCAATGCGCAATATCTGACGCGACGCGCAACATCTGACGCGACGCGGCAATGCCGACCTGTAGCAACTTCAATCCGACATGTACGACAATATAGACAAATTAAGCATTTAATCCCCCCCGCCCTCCCGAGACGCTCATGACCGCCATCCCATCCAACCGGAGCGTGCTTCCCCAGACGGCCCCCGCGTCCACCGCCACCAGTGCCAACGCGGTGTCCAAGAAGTCACTGCTCAACCCCATCGACCTGGGCAAGGCGGTCCTCGACGGCATCAAGGACATCCCGAAGAACATCGAGATGGGCAAGGACGTCTTCGAGGCCACGACGATGCGCGAGCTCAGCCGCATCTTCGGGGGCGACGCGAAGCCGGATCGCATGAGCGATGGGGCGCTGCTCGGGGCCCATGGCCAGCAGTACCCGGCGGGCACGCCGCTCGGACAGGTTCCCGGGGTGACGCCGAAGAACAACGCCAATCCCGACAAGACCATCCTCTATACCAACGGCATCATGACGCCGGCCGCAGGCCAGTCGCGTGAGATGCAGGCCATCGCGGACCGCTCGGGCGCGAAGGTGGTGGGCGTGCACAACGCCACGCAGGGACTGGTGACGGACCTGGCGCAGTGCGTGACGGACAAGCTGGACAAGGGCAGCAACCCGGCCGTGGATTCACTGGCGAACACCGTCTACAACGAGCTCAAGGCGGGCCGGGAAGTGCACCTGATGGGCTACAGCCAGGGCGGCCTCATCACCGCGCGGGCGCTCAATGACGTGCAGCAGCGTCTGCGGTTGGAGGACGGCCTGTCCCAGGCGCAGACCGAGAAGCTCATGGGCAAGCTGAGCGTGGAGACGTTCGGCGCCGCCTCCACGAGCTACCCGGACGGCCCCCAGTACGTGCACTACATCAACAACGCGGACGCGGTGCCCACGCTCACGGGCCTGGGCGGCAGCGTGGATCCGCTCGCCTTCATGAAGGACGCGGGCAAGGGCGCCGTGGTGCACCGCTTCACCGACGGCAACGCCAACCTCATCAGCAACCACATGCTCGACACCCTGTACATGCAGCACCGGGTGCCCTTCGAGCAGGCGCGCCAGAACCAGTTCTAGACGTCCTCCCCCGTGAAGCGGTGCTGCTTCGCCGTGTCCCGCATGAGGACATAGACGAGCAGCGAGCAGAAGATGCAGCCGGTCACGTACCAGAAGAACCAGGTCTCGTGACCGACGTACTTGAGCCAGGTGCCCACGTACTCGGCCGTACCGCCGAACACGGACACGGTGAGCGCGTAGGGCAGTCCCACGCCCAGGGCCCGGACGCTCGCGGGGAACAGCTCCGCCTTCACCACGGCGTTGATGGACGTGTAGCCGGAGACGATAACGAGCGCCGTCATCACCAGCAGGAAGGCGGTGAAGGCGTCGCGGGTGTGCATGAGCGCCGTGAGCAGCGGCACGGTGCACAGCGTGCCCAGCAGCCCGAAGCCCATCAGCACCGGCCGGCGGCCCACCCGGTCGGAGATGAAGCCGAACACGGGTTGCAGGAGCATGTAGAGGAACAGGGAGCCCACGGAGATGAGCGTGGCCTGGCTCCGGGAGAGTCCCACCGTGCCCACCAGGAACTTCGGCATGTAGACGGTGTAGGTGTAGAAGGCGAGCGTGCCGCCCATGGTGAGGCCCACCACGAGCAGAAGCTCCCTCGGGTGGCGCAACAGCTCGCGCATGGGGCTGTGCGGCCTGGCCTTCGCCGCCTCCTTCTGGAAGGCCTCCGTCTCCACCATGTTGCGGCGCATGTAGAAGCCGAACACCGCCAGCCCGGCGCCGATGAGGAAGGGCAGCCGCCAGCCCCAGTCCTGCAACTGCGCCTCCGTGAGCACCAGGCGCTGGAGCACCAGCAGCGTCAGCGTGGCGAGCAACTGCCCCATGATGAGCGTGACGTACTGGAAGGAGCTGTAGAAGCCCCGGTGGCGCGAGGTGGCCACCTCGGTGAGGTAGGTGGCGCTGGTGCCGTACTCCCCACCGAGCGACAACCCCTGGAGCAGCCGCGCGAGGACGAGCACGAGCGGCGCCAGGAGTCCCACCTGCGCATAGGTGGGACACACGGCGATGACGAGCGAGCCCAGGCACATCAACGACACGGACAGGGTCAGGGCGGCGCGGCGGCCGCGCAGGTCCGCGTAGAGGCCCATGACCCAACCGCCGATGGGGCGGATGAGGAAGCCGAGCGCGAAGACCCCCGCCGTGTTGAGCTGCTCGACGAGGGGGTTGTCGTTGGGGAAGAAGGACTTCGCGAAGTACAGCGAGAAGGCCGAGTAGATGTAGAAGTCGTACCACTCGATGAGGTTGCCGACGGAGCCGCCGAAGATGGACAGCAGGCGCTGGCGGACACCGGAGGCGGTGTCGGGACGAGGCGGATTCACCCCCCGCTTGTAACCCAAACCTCCCCCTCCCTCACCCGCCGGGAGCCCGGCTGGCGGCTGACCGCCCAACCTTGAATAATCCACGGATATCCCCGTCTTGAGGAACAACTACCAGTTACTCCCCGAAGGAATCCCCACCATGGATCGCATCATGTCCTCGCGGATTGTCCGCACTCTGTCGTTGGTCGCCGCGGTGACCCTCCCCGGCTGCATCGTCGAGGGAGGCCATGGGCACAACAACCTGGTCGACAACACCCCCTATTACCCGGGATGTCCCGCCCTGCAAGGCGTGGGCAGCTCGGGCCTCATCGGGCTGTCGTCCTATCGCGGCCACGAGGTCTCCCTCGAGTCGTACACCTTCGCCGGCGAGTACATCCGCCACTACAAGGGCCGCGGCATCCTCGGCCCCGTGCGCTCGTCCTTCGATGGGGACGACGCCACGTTCCAGATCGTCTCGGGCCTGGCCGACAGCCGCTGCATCTCGTTCCAGTCCGTCAACTACCCGGGCTACTACCTGAACCAGAGCAACGGCGAGGTCTTCCTGGATCCGTCGAGTTCCGACCTGGCCTTCGCCGAGGACGCCACGTTCTGCCCCCGGCCCGGTCTGGCGGACCCCTACGCGCTCAGCTTCGAGGCCTGCGGCTTCCCGGGCCTCTACCTCAACCACCTCGAGGGCTACCTCTACGTCGGGGATGAGCCGGGGTACGAGTTCGAGGAGGACGCGACCTTCCTGATCGACGCGCCCTTCTAACCCCCAGGCTCAAATCCAGAAGGCGATGTCGCGCTCCTCGTCCGACGGGCCCGGACCGTGACCGCCTTCCAGGAGCCAGCGGCGATAGACCTCGATGTCCGAGTGCAGCAGGTCCGCCTCGGTGCCGGAGAAGACGCCTCCCCCGGGGCCACTGAGCAACCCCTCGCGCTGGACCTTCATGATCTCCACGTCCTGGGTGATGACCTGGGTGGTGTACCAGCGCACCAGGGGCTTGAGGGCGTGGCCCACGAGCGAGCGCGGCAAGTCATACGGCAGCCGGTAGCTGATGGCCGTGTAGACGAGGCTGTCGGTGGGGCCGATGGGCGTGATCTGCGAGTTGATGACGAAGCCGCTGCGCTCGCCCCACAGGTAGTCCACGCGGGTGATGTTGGGCGCGAAGTAGTGGTCCGTGTGGACCATGGGCATTCCGCTCGGGTTGAAGAGACGGCCGAGCCCCGACACCGTGTCCTGCTCCTGCTTGTAGGTGACGAGCACGCTGCCCTCGGAGCGCTTCACCGTGGCGGGCACGCGCTTGCGCGCCGTGTTGCGAAACCACCCCTCGTGGACGAAGACCGTGTGCGGCACGTCCATGAAGTTCTCCACCAGGTTCGTCACCCCGTTGGGGAAGCGCGTCACCATGAAGTAGACGCTCCACTCGGGCTGGCCCCAGAACGGCACCCGGAAGGCGGGGCGGCGGGCGCGCTGGGAGTCCCCTCCCATGAAGACGAACACCAGCCCGTCCTGCTCCAGCGTGTCGAAGCGCTGCAACCGGCCCAGGTCACACGGCCGCACCTGGAGGCCCGCGCGCGCATGGCCCCGCGCGTCGAGCGATTCACCGCACTGGGACGGCCCGAGCGATGGCACCTCCACCACCGCGCCCGAGCCGTCATACACCCAGCCATGGTACGGGCAGCCCAGGCGTCCCTCGAAGACGGCCCCCGCGGACAGGCGCGCGTTGCGGTGCAGGCACCGGTCGCGCAGGGCCACGGGCCGGCCGTGCTCGTCGCGGAAGAGCACCACGTTCGTGCCGAAGAACGTGCGCGCCAGGGGGGCGCGCGAGGTGAGCTCCGTGGAGAGACACGCCACGTACCAGTAGTCCTTGAGCGCGCCGCAGCGGGTGAGGTCCGCCTCGGCTTCCAGGTCCACGGTAGGGGCCGGGGCCGATGCGAGCGGCGGCACTTCTCGGGGATTCCTCATGAGCGGGGCATTCCTTGTTGGGTGAACCAGGCCGTCCAGCCGGGCTGCCGGTGGAGATCCGCGGGTTTGATGTCTCCGGCCCGCTGGCCGAGCGCGATGCAGCGGGCCTCGTAGCGACGCACACCGTCGGTGACGCGCAGCACGCGCAGGGGCCCGAGCTGGCCGAGTTCGCGCGCGTAGCGGTAGTGGAAGCCCTCGCACAGGACGTTCTCCAGCGCGTGGGCGGCCTCTTCCAGGCGCGTCGCGGGCGCGTCGGTGTCGAGAAAGAGCCGGTACGAGGGCGGCGCGGGGGCCTCCCACTCGGGCGCCATCATGGCGAAGGTCGGACGTTGGCCGAACAATCCCGGCAGCGTGGCGGCGAGCACGTGGGAGACGCGGGTGGCGGCCAGCTTCTCGCCGACCAGGTCACACACGGAGTCGGCGCGGCCCAGGAAGCGCAGGCAGGGCGTGACGCGGTGGAAGCCCTCGACCCGGACCAGGTCTCCCAACTGATAGCGCAGCAGTCCGCCGGACGTGGACATCACCACGGAATAGGTGCGCCCCGCCTCCAGCTCATGGGCCAGGCGGGGACGCGCACCGGGGTGCTCGGGGTCGACGAACTCGAAGAAGTGGCTGCGCACGGCGAGCACCGGCGCGGGGGCCGCGAAGAGCGGCAACGTGACGACTCCCTCGGTGGCGAGCAGCCCCTTGCCCTGCACCTCGACGCCCGGGAAGTGGCGGCGCGCGGGAGCCACGGCGTGCGCCGCCTGGGCATCCGTCCACATGCTCAGCAGCGCGAGCCGGGGCCAGAGCACGGGGCCTCGCACGTCCGAGCGCAGCGCCTCGCGCAGCACCCGGGCCCGGTCCGGCTGGGGCGTGAAGCGCATTCGCGACAACGCCGCCCTCAACTCCACGCTGTCCGGCACCGGGGGCCTGCACACCCCGCGCTCCAGGTCCTCCGCCAGGCGCTCGCCATGCCGCTCCAGCGCGTCCATCAAGAGCGAGAGGAAGCTCGGGTTCCACACACTGAGGAAGGCCAGGTCCGCGCGGGCCACGAGGAACCACAGCGTCACGTACCGGCACGACTCCACGTCCGGCAGCAGCGCCACGGCCCCGGGCACGGCGAACACACGCGCGAGGAGCGGTTGCAGGGGACGTGGGAAGTACGCGGAATCCTCCACGCTGCCCACCGGAGTGCCGCCCGGGGTGCGCCCCTGCTTGCGGCCGATGGGCGAGATGGACCAATAGCTCGGACCGGCGCGGACCGCCGGGCGCGCGTGCAGCAGGTCGAACAGCATCGGCGCGAGCCCGTGATGGAACTCGCTCAGCAGGCCCCGGGTGACGGGAATGTACTTGGACGCGCCCGAGGAACCTCCAGAGGGCTCGAAGCGAAGCAGCGGCTCGCGGGTGAGCACGCGCGGCGCGCCCGCCTTGAGGGCCTCGATGTCCGCGAGCACCGAATCCGGAGTGGAGAGGGGTACCGCGTCCTGGAACTCGCGAGCGGTGCGCACGCGCGGGAAACCCGGCACCCGGTCCGCCTGCGCGGTGCCCTGGACGGCGGCGAGGACGCGGGACAGACACCCGGCCTGGGCCCGCTCGGGACGCGCGAGCGCCCGGTGGAAGCGCAGCGCCGAGAGGGACTGGGCCGCCATCAGGCCCGACAGCATCACGCCCGCGCCCCCACGCCCATCCACCGCAGACCCCGGCGCATCCACAGGCGCACCTGCTTCACCAGGAAGCCCGTCAGCGCCCAGGCCACGTCCCTCGCGCGCAGCTCCGCGAGACACACCAGCTCCTCGCCCTCCACATGGCCGGGGTTGCGCCGCGCGAAGTAGGCGATGTGCGGATGGGTCGCCGCCTCGCGATCGATGGGAGACACGCCCTCGCGCACCCGGTAGTGCGCGTCCGAGAAGCGCACCGTGCCTTGGCTCGAATCGAACTGCTCACCGAACCAGCGCGAGGTCAGTCCGCTCAGGAACGCCAGGCGCTCGGGGGGCGGCTGCCAGTCATGGCGCGGCACGGTGTGGGGGAAGTGGTTCACCGCCAGCAGGTAGGTCTTGTACCCGGCGCTCAAGAGCAACCAGAACAGCGGACGCAAGGGGTTGCGCAGCTTGCGCTGGAGGAGGAAGCGCGTGAAGCGGACCTGCAACTCCTTCTGTCCCCAGTAGTCAGGATGGATGACGGTGTCGCCGGAGAAGATGATCTCCACCGCGCGGCCCTCCATCTGTTCCTCGACGACGCGCAGGGTGCTGAAGCCCACCAACTCCCCCGAGCGCCCCGCGGACAGCAGGATGACGTACTGCTTGTCGGCCAGGTCCCGGGCGAAGCGCTCGGCGCTGACGCCCGCGTAGCACACCTGCATCAGGGACAGCATCTGCGCGCGCTGACGCTCGGTGAGCGCGTCCCGGGCCACCGTGGCCCCCTTCAAGGCGGAAAACATGGGTGCGTCTTCTCCTCAGTGGCTGTCGAGCAGGGTCGCCGTGGTGCGGGCCTGACGGACGACGTGGTAGCGGTCGGCGTCGAGACGTACCTGCTGCACCTCGCCGCCGTACCAGTGGAGGGTGGCCGTCACGGGCCCCGCGTAGGTGCCCAGACCGAAATGCATCCGGGGGTCCGCCGAGGCGCCCAGGCCCCCGAGCAATCCCATCTCCTGGACCTGCTCCACGCGCTGGCCTCCGTGCTCGTAGGACACGACGACACGGGTCCCCACGGCGACGCGGCTCGTGCCCACTCCATTGCCCTCGAGCGACAGGCCCACGAAGTGCGCCGCGTCCCGCCCCGCGCCCCCCATCAAGGTGTTGCGGTAGACGGACACCGGCCCGTGCTGATTGGTGATGACGGCATCCAGGTCTCCATCGTCATCCAGGTCCGCGAGCAGCACGCCGCGCGAGTTGTCTGGATCCTCCAGGCCCAGCTCCCGGGCCACGTCCACGAAGTGTCCGGGCTTCTGGTCGCCGAGGTTCATGTACGCGCGCCGTGCCTCGTTCGGGTAGACGGTGCGCCCGCGGATGTCGCCCCACTTGTCCGCGTACGTGTGCACCTCGGGACCGGACTGCATCAACTTGTGGTTGATGTACCAGTAGTCCTTGCGGCCCGAGTCGATGAGGTGATCCAACCGGTCATCGAGGTGGCCATTGGCCTGCACCAGGTCCGGCCAGCCGTCGTTGTCCAGATCTCCCGCCGCCGCGCCCCAGCCGAAGCGCTGCTCGTTGAGCGCGCCCCGGAACGTGGCCTCGTCCTTGAACGCGGGGACGAAGGCATCCTCGCCCTTGGACAGCATCCACAGGAGGCTGCCCTCCGCCTGGAGCGAGTGGTGCACGTTGGACACGTAGACATCCAGCCAGCCGTTGCGATCGAAGTCCGCCACGCTCGAGTTCATGCCCTTGTAGGTGTCCTTGCCCACCTGGCCGAACAGCGAGCCCCGGACGCGGCGGAAGTGACGGCCCTGCTCGTTGAGGTACACCTCGTCCGGACCGAAGTCGTTGGCGATGTACAGGTCCGTCCACCCGTCCTGGTTCAGGTCCACCGTGCTGACGGCGAGCGACCAGCGCGTCTCCTCGAGTCCGAGCGCGGCCGAGTCCAGCTTCTCGAAGGTGCCATCGCCCCGGCCCCGGTAGAGCGCGTTGAGCCCGCCGTTGTCGGCGTCATGCCAGCCGTTGTGCATGAAGCGCAGCATGCGGCGGTCATCGGGGTACTCGGGCTCGGGCAGCTTGAAGAGGTTGAAGGGCGTGGGCGTGGTGTAGCCCGGCAGGTGCGTGGTGAGGGCGTTGGCCACGAAGAGATCCAGGTGCCCGTCGCGATCGAAGTCGAGCATCGTCACGGCGATGCTCACCGAGTGGTCCCCCACGCCGGCCTTCGTGGTGACGTCCTCGAAGGTGGCGGTGCCCGTCTCGCGCAGCAGGTTGCGCAGCAGCCGCGAGGGCCCGAACGCCACGGCGATGGCCAGGTCCTGATCCCCATCCCCGTCGTAGTCCACGAAGGTGCCGCCCGAGGCGCTGCCCTCGCGGGTGTAGTTCGCGGCGATGGCGTCCAGGATGGGCATCCGCACGCGCTCGAAGCGCAGGTCCCCCAGGTTGCGGAAGAGCGCCGCGCGATCCCCCTCCGCCTTGAGCGGGTTGGCGAGGAACAGGTCCAGCTTCCCATCCCCATCGAAGTCCCCGGCGGCCACCGCGTCCCCCACGCTCAGCACCCACTTGGACACGTGCAGCACGCGGGGATCCACGTGCGTGAGCACATCCCCCATGGTGGAGCCCAGCCCCGTGTGCGAGGCCTCCAGGCGCTCCATGTGGAAGGGGAGCGGGCGCGCGTGCTGGGCGGGTGCCACGACGAACACGTAGCCCACCGCGAGCGCCATGCCCAGGCCGCCCACCGCCCCGAGGCGCTTGAGCGGACCGGGAGACAAGAGGCCCGCGAGGTACTCCCGGCCCCCCTTGCGCCACAGGGCCCGGCCGTGAAGGAAGAGGAAGCGCGCCGTGGCGCACGTGAGCGCCGCGTAGAAGAAGGTGAAGACGCTCTCCTTGAGGTGGAGCACCAGGTCCACCAGCGTGAGCGCGAACGCGAGGATCACCTGATCCCGAGGCCGCTTGGGCGACGTGCCCGGGTCGGTGATCATATAGAAGGTGAAGATGAAGAACGGCGGCGAGCCGAGCGTGCCCAGGAAGAGCACTTCCGGAGGCAGGTGGTGGCGCATGATGTACGCGCGCAGGGCCGTCTGCAGCGCGTAGAAGCCGAGGAAGCTCACCACCAGCCACGCGCGGCCCACGCGGAAGAAGAAGAGCACCAACGCCGCCATGAGGATGAAGGCGCTGAGCGCCACCTCGCCATTGGCCCACTGGTAGGCGGGCGCCGCGGTGATGAGCTCGCGCGTGAAGAGCAGCGACGTGGCCACGCCGAACATGGACGGGTTGAAGACGTGGCGGCCCTCGAAGGTGAGCACGTACTTGGAGCCGATGGTGAGCCACACCGGCAAGAGCAGCAGCCAGCTCGAGTGCGAGTAATTGAGCAGGAGCGCCAGCGAGCAACACGAGATGTACGCGCTGAGCGGAACCACCTTCTCGCGGCGCAACAGCCAGGTGAGCCCCGCGTCCAGCACGCTGCCACTCACGACGATGGCGGCCATCTGCGCCGGGCTGCGGTTGAAGCCGAAGAAGGAGAAGCCCAGCACACCGTACAGGGTGAGGATGGCCGCGAAGGGCAGGCGCGGATCATTCCAGCGGGGCCAGATCCATCCCCACCGGATGGCCTGAGGGCGCACCGGGTGTGCTATCGACTGCTCAGCGTTCATGATGGGGCGCCTCCGAAGCGCGCGGCGAGACTGCCGTGGCCTCGCGCCCCTGTCCAGACCGCCCGGGACTTGCATCCGCCCTCGCAAGCCTGCTCACCATGAGGGCCTCACATGCTCTCTCCGCTCTCGCGCGTCCTCCTCCCATGTCTCGTCGGCCTGTGCGTGCTCGCGGGCGTGCTCTTCTGGCGCCAGCAGAACGTGAAGAAGGCCCAGGGTGGCCGCATCTCCCCACCCAAGATGGCGTGGCTGCTCTACGCCGTCTTCGTGTGGTTCCTCCTCTGCCCGCTCGTGGCCAGTGACGCGGGCGTGCATCCCCACCTGCGGCTCGTGCTCGGCGGCTTCGCGGCCTTCATGTGGGCCCGCGGCGCGGTGGAGATGTACATGCTCTACGTGACCCGGAACTGGAGACCGCCCTACGGCATCACCCATGACGTGCTGAGCCTGGCGCTCGTGCTCGGCGGCCTCGGCTTCTATGCGGTGCGGCGTGACGCACCGCCCTCGCCCCTGGACGTGTGGACGCTGTGCCTGCTGGCGCTGGTGACGGTGACGCTCGTCATCGAGGTGCTCTACGCCGCGCTCTTCTTCCACGCCGTGGAGGGACAGACCACGGGCGAGGACGGCATCTGGTTCGCCGACGAGGAGCAGGCACGCTTCCAACGCATCAACCGCATGACCTTCGCTTGCAATGTCCCGCTCTACGCGAGCCTCGGGGGACTGCTCGCGGTGGCCCTGGGACTCGGGGGCTGAGGCCCGCGCGACGTTCAATCCTGGAACTCCGGATCAGACCGCCATGTTTCCTTAACGTAGGATTTCTGTTAATAAGGAGTGCCTTTCCGCTCCGGAAAAACCCGAGGAGCCGGAGGATCCGGCCCTCGCCCTCCCTCTTCGAAGGATGGATGATGAAGGCCACGTCTCTTGACTCCCTGATGGCGCGCGCATTGGTGTTGGGTGCGTGTCTGCTGACGGCTCCAGCCCTGGGGGCCAGCGGCGTCAAGGTGCTGGAACCCCGGCTGTCCACGGTGAAGCCCACCAGCCCCGAACTCGACTCGGAGACGCCCGTGGAGCGCGTGGTGGTGAAGTTCCACGAGGGCACCCGGGTCCGGATGCGCCAGGGCCTGATTCGCGCCATGAGCGGCGAGCGCAACCAGGACGAGCGCGGCCGCATGGCGCGCTACAAGCTCTCCGAGGGCCGGCTCGATCAGGATCTCACCGAGGCCCAGCGGGTGATGAAGCGCTCGCGGCGCTGGGGCACGCCGGGGCGGCTCTTCCGCCAGGACGAATCCGCCCTCGCCGAGCGCAAGCGCTCCGCCGAGAACCTGAGCGGCAAGGAGATGGCGGACCTGGACCTCTACTTCGAGGTGCCGCTGGAGCCGGGCATGAAGGCCTCGGAGGTGGAGGAGCTCATCGAACAGCTCAACGCCCTGGACAGCGTGGAGATCGCCTACGCGGAGCCGGTGATGTGGGCGGCGAGCGTGGAGGCGTCGTCGGACAGGTTCTCCTCCAGCGCGCGCCATGACACGCGCCAGGGCTACCTGGACGCGGCGCCCACGGGCATCGACGCGCGCTACGCCTGGACGGTGCCCGGCGGAAGAGGCGCGGGCGTGAAGCTCGTGGACGTGGAGGGCGCCTGGAACACCGGGCACGAGGATCTGCCGGCCTTCTTCCACCAGGGGGGCACGTCCTTCTCCGACGGGGAGTGGCGCGACCACGGCACCGCGGTGCTGGGCGTGGTGGCCAGCCAGTCCAACGGCTACGGCGTCACCGGCATCGCCCACGAGGCGTGGGTGGGCAGCCAGGGCATCGCCTCGCAGAGCATGGCGAGCGCCATCCACCACGCGGCGCGCGCGGTGGGCCGGGGCGGCGTGGTGCTGGTGGAGCTGCAGGCGCCCGGTCCCCGCGCCATGAAGAAGTGCGCCTGCAACCAGAGCCAGTGCAACTACGTGCCCCTGGAGTACTGGCGGGCCAACTTCGACGCCATCGCCCAGGCCACCGCGCACGGCGTGCACGTGGTGGAGGCGGCCGGCAACGGCGGCGTGGACCTGGATGACCCCGTCTACCGCGGCGCCTTCGACCGCTCGGTGCGCGACTCGGGCGCCATCCTCGTGGGAGCCAGCGCCTCCACGGACCATGCGCCCACGTGCTGGACGAACCATGGCAGCCGCGTGGACGTGCACAGTTGGGGCGAGAAGGTGGTGACGCTCGGCTACGGCGACCTGTCCGGCGCGAGCGAGAACCGCAACTACACCGCCACGTTCAGCGGCACCTCCAGCGCCGCGCCCATCGTGGCCGGAGCGGTGGCCTCGTTGCAGGGCGCCGCGCGCGCCGCGGGCAAGGGCCCCATCCGGCCCCGCGTGCTGCGGGAGCTCCTGCGCGCCACGGGAACGCCCCAGGTGCCGGGCCCCAAGCACATCGGTCCCCAGCCCAACCTGCGCACCGCCCTGCCCCGGCTGCTCTCGCGCTAGCGCCGCCGCCGTCCGCCTCCCAGGGCGAGCAGCAGCACGCCCCCCACCACCCCCGCGCCACCGATGGCCAGGTCGCGCTGGGTGCGCTCGGAGTAGCGCCCGGTGACCTTCTGCGTGGCGCGCTCCACGAATGAGTCGGTGGCGCGATACGCGGTCACCAGGAACACGGTGCCCGCGACGATGAGCAGCAATCCCAGGATGCGGACGATTCCCACGGCGTCTGTCCTCTTGGTGGTGAAGGCCGAAGCCCCCGGCGGCGCGCGGCTCGGGCCGCGAGACCTCCGGGAGTGTCGGACACCCTACACTCTCATGACCGTTCGGGCACCTTTCGACATTCCCAATGGAAAGCGCTCCTGGGTAGGGCACGACCCGTTAGTGTGCGCGCCGCGAGAGGAGCGAGAAGCACGTGAGTGAAGCCGAGACCCACGAGGGGCCCGTGCGCCGGGTCGCCACCGGCTCCGCCGGACTGGACACGTTGCTCAACGGCGGCTGGATTCACGGAGGCACGTACATGGTTTCCGGGGCCCCCGGCACGGGGAAGACCATCCTGGGCAACCAGCTCTGCTTCTCGCACGTGGCGGCCGGCGGCCGCGCCGTCTTCGTCACCATGCTGTCCGAGTCCCATGGCCGGATGGTGTCGCACCTGCGCCGCATGTCGTTCTTCCAGAGCGAGCAGATCGGCCAATCGCTGCACTACGTGAGCGGCTACGCCACGCTCAAGGCCGAGGGGCTCGAGGGACTGTCGCGGCTGCTCTACCGCTCGGTGCGCGAACATCAGGCCTCCGTGCTGGTGGTGGACGGGTTGCTCGCGGCCCAGGAGATGGCGGGCTCGGTGCTCGCCTTCCGCGAGTTCCTCCACGCCCTGGGCGTGCACAACGCGCTGGCCGGCTGCACCACGCTGGTGCTCACCCACCGTCAGACGAACGCGGCGGACCCCCAGTTCGCCATGGTGGATGGGGTGGTGGTGCTGGAGATGCACCTGGAGAACCTTCAGTCCGTGCGCACGGTGGAGGTGACGAAGCTCAGGGGCGAGTCCCAGCTCTCCGGCCGCCATCTGTTTGAAATCAACGACCAGGGCCTGGTGGTGTACCCACGGCTGGAAGCGCTCTACGCCCAGCCGCCCGAGGACCCGCCCGCGTCCTCGGAGCGGTTGCCCTTCGGCGTGCAGCACCTGGACGACATGCTCGGGGGAGGACTGCCCGTCCACTCCTCCACGCTCCTGTCCGGCGCTTCCGGCACGGGCAAGACACTCCTGGGGCTGCATTTCCTCGCGGACGGGGTGCGCCGGGGGCAGCCTGCCCTGTACTTCGGCTTCATGGAGACGCGCTCCCGGCTGCTCGCCAAGGCCCAGGGCATGGGACTCGTGCCGCCCACCGCCCTCGGCTCCGGCATGCTCCGGGTGGAGACGCACTCGCCGACGGAGGTCCTCGCCGATGCCCGCGCCCACGAGCTGCTCGGCCTCGTGAAGCACCAGCGCACGCGCCGCCTCTTCCTCGATGGCCTGGGGCCCGTCCTCGGGACGATGACCCCCCAGCGCGCCTTCGCCTTCGTCACCGCCCTCACCTCGGCGCTGCGCTCGCTCGGCACCACCACCGTGATGACCCAGCGCACGCCCCTGCTCCTCGAGCAGAAGCACGAGGGGCACCTGCTGGGCCTCGAAGCCCTCATCGACAACCTCGTGCAGCTCCGCTATGTGGAGCAGCGCTCACAGATGTACCGCTTGCTGTCCATCCTCAAGATGCGCGAGAGCGACTACGCGTCCACACTTCGTGAGTTTTCCATCTCCTCGGGAGGCCTCACCGTGGCGCGCGATCCCAAGAGCGCCGAGGCCCTGCTCGCGGGCAAACATCGCAAGTCGCCCATGAAGCGGCGCTCCCCGTCCAGGCGGGTGGGAAAGCACTCATGAGCAAGCTCCTCATCGTGGACGACGAAGTGGCCATCCTGGAGGCCCTCACGGACATTCTCTCCGTGGAGGGCTACGACGTGGCCACCGCCGCCAACGGCGCCGAGGGGCTCGCGCATGTGGGCAAGGACCGGCCGGACCTCATCCTGCTGGATCTGATGATGCCGGTGATGGACGGCCAGGAGATGCTGCGCCGGCTCAAGGAGGACCCCTCCCTGCGCGTCATCCCCGTGGTGGTGATGAGCGCGGGGCGCGTGACCAAGGCGGAACTCCAGGGCAGCCGCTTCCTGGCCAAGCCCTTCGAACTGGACGATCTGCTCAACACCGTGACCGCGGAGCTCAAGAAGGCGGCGGCCTCGGCGTGACGCGCGGCCCCGAGGCCCTCCCCCCCGCGGCTCAGGACCCCTGACCGCCCGGAGGCGTCGTCGGGGGTACGAAGAGGTGGGTGCGGTAGTGCGTCAGCTCGGCGATGCTCGCGCGCAGGTCCGAGAGCGCCGTGTGCCCCGACGCCATCTTGCGCTGCGCCACCTTGTCCGGATACCAGGCGTTCGCCAGCACCTTGAGGCTCGAGACGTCCACCTGCCGGTAGTGCAGGTAGCGCTCGAGCATCGGCATGTACTTCACCAGGAAGCGCCGGTCGGTGTGGATGGAGTTGCCACAGAGCAGGCCCTCGCCCACATCGCAGTACTGCGACACGAGCGCGGTGACTTCCCGCTCGGCCACCCGCAGGGACATCTGCGATTCGCGCACCCGCTTGGCCAGGCCATTGCGCGTGTGCATCTCCCGGACGATGGGCTCCATGCGCGCGAGCACTTCGTCCGGCTGCCAGATGACGCGCTCGATCTCCGCCTTGGGCACCAGGTCCGGGCCGGTGATGATGACACCAATCTCGATGATGGCGGACTCGTCGGGATCGAGCCCGGTCATTTCCAGGTCGAGCCAGACGAAACACGGGGGAGGAGCGGAAGCGGGCATGAGCCAGGCACTCTACCCCGAGCCCGGCGGATTGAGAGATGATGTCCACTTCATGGAACTGACCGTCTTCAGTGGTACCGCCAACCGCGCCCTGGGCGAGTCGCTCGCCCACGCGCTCGGACGTTCTCTCGGCCGCGCCCACCTCGAGCGCTTCCCGGATGGCGAGCAGTACGTGGAGATCCAGGAAGACGTGCGAGGCCGCAACGTGTGCCTCATCCAGCCCACGGTGCCACCCGTGGGGGAGAACCTGCTGGAGCTGCTGTTGATGGCGGACGCGTGCTGGCGCGCGGGCGCGGCGCGGCTCATGGCGGTGGTGCCCTACTTCGGTTACGCGCGGCAGGACCGGCGCACCCACCCGGGAGAGGCCCTGGGCGGCAAGCTGGTGGTGGACTTGCTGGAGCGCGGCCGCTTCGAGCGCGTGGTGGCGGTGCACCTGCACACCCCGGCCCTGGAGGGCTGCTTCGGCATGCCGCTGGAGCACCTGGACCCGGCCCACCTGCTGGCCGAGGCGGCGCGGCCCCACGCCGGCCAGGGCGCGGTGGTGGTGTCCCCGGACCTGGGCGCGGTGAAGATGGCCGAGCGCTACGCGCGCCAACTGGGCCTGCCCCTGGCCATCGTGCACAAGCGCCGCACCAGCGGCTCCGAGGTGAGCGTCCGGGGACTCGTGGGCGAGGTGCACGGCCTGCGGCCCATCATCGTGGACGACATGATCTCCACCGCGGGCACCATCGCCGCCACCGCGGAGACGGTCCTCAAGGCGGGCTGCGCCGACGACATCACCGTGGTGACGACGCACGCCCTGCTGGTGGGCCCCGCCGTGGAGCGGCTGAGCCAGGTGCCCATCCGCCGCCTCATCTCCACCGACAGCGTGCCCCTCACGCGCGCGCTGCCCTTCGAGCACCGGGTGGTGGGACTCGCCCCGCTGCTCGCCGACGCCATCTGCCGCGTCACCTCCGACCGGCGCTGACACCCGGCGCGGAGCCCCCGTGCCGCGCCACCCACGCGCGCCACGCCTCCACGTCCTCGCCCAGGTCCTCGCCCGCCAGCAGGGCGAGCACGTTGTGCGCGGGCTCATGGTCGACGGCGTCCTTCATCCGGAGCATCCGCAGCAGCACCTCGCCCGAGCGCTCGAGGATGCGCTGGCGATGCACGGCGCCCTCCGTCTCCACGAGCCGCACGAGCGCCCAGCCCGCCTTGTTGCGGTCCGTGGAGAGCGGATACCAGAGCGCCTCGAGCACGGTGTCGAGCGGGATGAGCACGCGCGGCTGGGCCTCCTGCATCGCGCCGAGCAGACGCAACGCCTCGTTGCGCACCCCCTGATCCGGATCCCTCACCGACGGTAGGACGGCCTGGACGAGCCATTCCCGCGAGGAGACATAGGGCAGGAGCATGAGCGAACGGAAGCGCTTGCCGGAGTCCTTGTCCTCGCGCAGCACGCGCACCAGGGAGTCGGCGTGGCGCGGCACGCCGTCGATGAAGCGCGGCTCGAAAGGAGCGAGGTCGGGGTGCGCGAAGCCGCCATGGCAGACGAGGGCGCGGCACGCGTCTCCCCCGTACTCGGGCACCGCGCCCTGCCGGCGCAGTTCCCAGAAGCGCGTCTGGTAGCCCTTCCAGGCCTCGAGAAGTCCCTCCGGATCCGTCACGTCCCCCTGGGGCTCGGCGGAGAAGGACATGCGCCACTCGTCCCCGGGTTCGACCAGATCCACCGTCACGAGCATGGTGTGCGTGGGGTACTGAATCACCGAGAAGCGGCAGAACGGCAACGGCCAGGCCTCGAGCAGGCGCTTCTTGCTCTCGATGAGCCGGTCGATGAAGTCCTTCTGGCCGGGGTCGACACTCGTGCCCGGGGCGGGCAGGGTGAGCAGGCCGAGCATCTGCTCCCGGTGCGGCTCGTGCACGCCGAAGAGGTCCACGCCCTCGAAGACATAGAGGTTGCTCGGAGGAGTGTTCTGAGCGGGCACGCTCCTCGCGTCGAACGCCGGGTGGGGCAAGGCGGGCGGCGCGGCGGTGGGCACGGTCTGGCGGGACGTGGTGCCACACGCGGTGGACAGAAGGACGAGGCCGACGATGAAGCGCTTCATGGTTCCCCCGGCTGGACGCGCGCAGCTTATCGGCTCACCGCGCTAGAGTCCCCGCCATGTCCGACACGCTACAGACCCACCTGGAAGCCGGAATCCTCACCCTCACCTTCAACCGGCCGCAGAAGAAGAACGCCTTCACGGGCGAGATGTACGACGCGGCGGCCCAGGCCCTGCTGGACGCCGACGCCAACGACGCCGTGCGCGTGGTGGTGCTCACCGGCGCGGGCGGCGCCTTCACCGCGGGAAATGATCTCAAGGACTTCCTCGAGCACCCGCCCGCGGGAGAGGACAGCTCCGTCTTCCGCTTCCTGCGCGCGCTCGCGCACCACACCCGCCCGGTGGTGGCCGGCGTGGACGGCGTGGCGGTGGGCATTGGCACCACCCTGCTGCTGCACTGCGACTACGTGGCCGCCAGCGAGCGCGCCGTCTTCAGCCTGCCCTTCATCAACCTGGGCCTGAGCCCCGAGGGCGCCTCCAGCGTGCTCCTGCCGCGCGTCGCGGGGACGGCGCTCGCCTCGGAGCTGCTCATGTTCGGCGAGCCCTTCGACGCGGCGACCGCCCTGCGCGCCGGCATCATTAATAAGGTGGTGCCCGACACCCAACTGCACGAGTGGGTGAAGGGCCGCGCCGCCGCGCTCGCCGCCAAACCCCAGGAGTCCCTGCGCCTCACCAAACGCCTGCTGCGCGAGCCGTTGCGCGCCACCGTCGACGAAGCGCTCTCCCGCGAGGGCACCCACTTCATCCAACGGCTCGGCTCCACCGAGGCCCGCGAGGCCTTCAGCGCCTTCCTCGCCAAGAAGAAGTAGCCGCCCGCGCGCAAGCACACGGCAAAAGTACAGCGGCCCTTCCCACTCCTGTCGGGTTTCCCGCGCCTACCTCCCAGAGGATTCGTTGGATTCACGTTCTTGAGGAGACAGAGCCGGGGAACGCCGCTTTTTCAGTATTTTTGCCCCCCCTATGATTGTGCGAGTGCGCGTCAAACACTCCCCCCGGTGACCGACGCGCACGGGGGGTCACGACATGCGAAGCATTGGATTGACGGCCGCCATGCTGTTGCTGCTGTCCGCGTGCACACGTGTGCCGGACAGACCCTTGAAGGTGGGAACCCATCCCTGGGCGGGCAGTGAGCTGCTCTACCTGGCGAGACAGCTCGAGCTGTACCCGCCGCGGAGCATCCACCTGGTGGAATTCACCAACACGCACCAGCTCGCGCGTGCCTTCCGCAATGGCGTCATCGACGCGGCGACCGTGCCCCTCATCGAGGCCCTGCGCTTCGAGAACATGGGCCAGCGGCCTCGCGTGGTGCTGATGCTCGACTCCTCTCACGGCGCCAACTGCCTCATCGCCCGCGCCGAGGTGACGTCCCTCTCCGCGCTCAAGAACAAGCGCGTGGCGCACGCGGGCGGCACCATCACCAAATACCTGCTCGCCCGTCTGGCCGAGCGCGGAGGACTGGTCACCGAGGATCTACACGAGGTCATCCTCCCGGAGGAGGCGCAGGAGCTCGCCCTCAAGGAGAAGAAGGAGGGGAAGGGCTGGGTGGACGCGGTGCTCACCACGCTGCCCCACTGCGCGAAGCTGCTCGAGGGCGGGGCCACGCGCCAGCTCTTCGACAGCTCGCAACTGCCGGGCGAGTTCGTCGATGTGCTCGTCGTGCGTCAGGAGGCGCTGGAAGCCCAATCGCGCCAGGTGGACATGCTCTTGCGCGGTTGGTTCGCGGCGCTGGCCCACTACGAGGCCGAACCCGAGAGCTCCGCGAGGAGGATGGCCCCGCGCCTGGGACTCGACGAGGAGCGCTTCCAACAGGCGCTCGGCGGCATCCAACTGGCGACCGCGCACGAGCAACGCCTGCACCTCATGGGGAACAAGCCCCGGTTGCAGGCGACCATCGAGCGGATGGGGGAGACGATGCTGCACAGCCAGCTGCTCACCGAGCCCCCGGACTCCGTGGGGCTGCTCAACGCCGAGCCCCTCGCCCGGGTGTTGCCATGAGCGCGCACGCCCCCACCACCTTCTGGCACCGCTTCCTGTCGGTGCGCTGGCTCATCCCCATCCTGCTCGTCATCGCCGCCAGCAGCTTCGGGCTCTTCACCCTCAAGAGCGACGTGGCCCAGGGCGACCTGCAGACCGAGCAGCAGGCCGTGGCGGAGATGACCCTGCAGATGACGTACCTGCAGGGCACGCTCGAGCGCCTGCTACGCATGGGCGATCTCCCCGCGGTGAACGAGGAGGTGGCCGCCCTGGGCTCCAACTCCGCCCTGCGGCAGGGTCTGCTCGTCGACGAGCGGCAGAACGTGGTGGCCTCCATCCGGCTCGCGCAGCGAGGGCTCCCGGTGCACGAGGCGTGGCCCGAGCTCACCCGGCACCAGCACACGCAGCGCATGCAACACGCGCGCGTGCGCATGGCGGGCAGCGTGCAGGTGAGCGAGGACGGCCAGCAGGTGGTGGGCTACTACCCCGTCACCCTCCAGACGAGCCATCGCGGGGACAAGGTGGGCATGCTCGTGCTCCAGCAGGACCTGACGTCCAACAAGCTGGCGCGGCGGGTGGCGGCGGAGCGGTGGGCGGCGCGCTCGTGCCTCGTCATGGGGGCGCTCGCGGGCCTGTTGGGGCTCGTCGTCCACGTGGTGCTCGGGCGGCGCATCCAACGGCTGGTGTCCACCGCGCACCAGCTCGCCCAGGGCGAGCTGCACGCGCGCGCGGGCCTCCGGGGCGTGGACGAGGTGGGTCTGCTCGGCCGCGCCTTCGACGACATGGCCGAGCAGATGGACCGCAGCAACCGGCAGCTCCAGGAGAGCCAGGAGCGCATCCGCGCGCTGCTGGACTCCACCGCGGAGGCCATCTTCGGGTTGGACCTGGAGGGCCGCTGCACCTTCTGCAACCGCGCCGCCCTGCGCCTGTCCGGCCACGAGCACGCGGAGGCGCTGCTGGGCCGCTCCCTGCACGCCATCATCCACCCCGAGGGCTCCGGGTCCGGCGACTGCCGGGTGTGCGAGGCCTTCCGCGAGGAGAACGCGGTGCACGGCGACGACGAGCTCATCCGCCGCGCCCAGGGGAGTGACGTCCCCGTGGAGTACTGGAGCCACCCGGTGAGCCGCAGCGGCGAGCGCGTGGGCAGCGTGGTGACGTTCGTGGACATCGGCGAGCGCAAGCGCGCGGAGTCCACCCGCCGGCGCATGGAGGAGGGCTTCCGCACCCTCATCGAGCACTCGCCCGACGCCATCTTCCTGCACCGCGCCGGCACGCTCCTGTTCGCCAACCGCGCGGCCGCCACGCTCCTGGGCCACGCGAGCCCCGAGCCCCTGCGCGGCCTGCCCGTGTCGGAGCTGGTGCTGCCCGGCGAGGAGGGCGCCCTCACGATGACGAGCCACGCGGGCGTGGCGCGCGAGGCCCGCTTCCGCCACCACGAGGGCCGTCAGGCGGTGGGCGAGGTGATGACGGTGTCGCTCGTCTTCGAGGGCCTGCCCACCGTGGCCTCCATCACCCGCGACATCACCGAGCGCCGCCAGGTGCAGGAGCGCATGCTCGCCACCGAGCGCATGGTGTCGCTCGGCACGCTCGCCGCGGGCGTGGCGCATGAAATCAACAACCCGCTGGCCTACATGCTCAGCAACCTGCACTTCGTGGACACCGAGGTGCGCACCCTGGCCCAGTCCATGGAGGAGTTCTCCGGGGACCAGGGCCGGGAAATCCAACAGGCGCTGCGCGAGGCCATCGACGGCGGCAACCGGGTGCGCGACATCGTGCGCGACTTGAAGACATTCTCCCGCGGAGGGGATGACAAGCGCAGCCACGTGGACATCCACGTCGTGCTCGACTCGTGCGCGAACATGGCCCGGAGTGAGATCCGCCACCGGGCCCGGTTGGTGAAGAACTACGGCCTGGTGCCACCGGTGTATGCCAATGACTCCCGGCTCGGGCAGCTCTTCCTCAACCTGCTCGTCAACGCCGCCCAGGCCATTCCCCACGGCAACTCGACCCTGAACGAGATCCGCGTCACCACCACGAGGTCCGGGGCCCATGTGCTGGTGGAAATCCAGGACACGGGCGTGGGCATTCCCCCGGAGAATCTCACCCGCCTGTTCGACCCCTTCTTCACCACCAAACCGGTGGGCGTGGGCACGGGGCTGGGTTTGTCCATCTGCCACGGCATCGTCACCGCGCAAGGCGGGCGCATCTCCGTGGAAAGCCGTCCCAACCAGGGCAGCACCTTCCGCGTCCTGCTGCCGGCCCTGGAAACGCCGAGGGAGAACCTCACACGCGTGGAGCCCGAGCGCGTCGCCTCGTGAGGCGAGCGACCCGGGCTCCCCGCCTCGTGGACTAGCCTCCTCCCAGCCGCCGCAGGCGCGAGGGCTCCAGTTGCTCGCGCACGCGCTCGGCGGCCACCCGGAGCCGCCGCACCACGCGCCCCACGTCTGTCTGTGATACCTGCGGCCACACGCCCGGAGGCGTGCGCGTCACCGGCGGACGCACGGCCCGCTCCGACGACGACCCGGACTCTCCGAGGCCCTTGGGGCCCTGCTCTTTCACATGCGTCATGGCCACCTCCGGAAGGGATGTTCTCCTGAGCCGGTAGGCTAAAGAAGAATTCCCACGATAGTCAAGAAATCCGGGGAATCATTGAAGCAAGTGTTATCAAACAGAAGGAGGCCCCTCCCCGTGGGGAGGGGCCTCCGAGACATCAGCGACGCGAGGTATTGGAAGCGCGCCGGGTGGACGTGAGGAAGGCCTCGATGCTCGGCCCCTGGGCCGCCTTGAGCGCGATGCACAAATCCATCTGCTCCAGGGCCCGGGCGTAGGTGCGCGGTCCGCCCTGGATGCCCGCCATGCGTCCGGCGAAGAAGGTGGCGAGCTCCTGCCGGTGGACCGGATCGCAGAAGGAGCTGACGGCCACCATGAGCAGGCTCACCCGCTCCTCCGGGAAGCGCCCCGCGAGCACGTCGTAATGCTCCTTCACGAAGTCATACGCCACGTCCTGGGTGCTCACCTGCCACCCCGCGGCGAACAGCAACACCCCCACCTCGCGCAGATCCACCGAGGGATCCAACAACAACCGCAACTGCTCCTTCACGAGCGACGGCTCCCTGAAGCCACGCAACGCGCCAATGAGTTGCTCGCGCCGCTTGCGCTCCGGCTCCGCGCGCATGGCCTTCATCAACCGCGCATGGAGGGCCGAGTCTCCGTGGGCGGTGGCCACGGACAGCATCGTGTCCACCAGGTCCTCGTCCCGGAGGGGCGACGCTCCCGCCAGCCACTGTCCCGCCAGGCGCCGGGCCTCGGCCACGAGCACCGGCTCTCCTCCCTGCTCGCCCGCGAGGCGCAGCAACTGGAGCCGCAGGAGCCGGGTGTCCTCGTCCTCGCCCGCGCGAGGCATGAAACCGAGCGCCCGGGCCCGCCCTCCATAGGTGTCACGCAGGAAGCGCTCGCGGTCCTCCCAGCTCCGCGCGGACAGCAACGAGCGATTCAAGAGGCCGCCCAACTCCATCGAGGCCTCGAACACCTGCCGATCCTTCTCTCCGGCCAGGCCCGGAAGGAGCCCGAGCGCGTCCGCGGCCGGCATCGTGCCGTTGTTCACCAGGGCCCGCACGTCTCCGAGCAAGGCCACGCGCTCGGCGCGCGACAGGGAGCGGTTGTCGGTGGACAGCAGCCGCCCGAGCATCCGCGCATCCAGGGCGCCGCGGTAGTACCCGGCGCCGTCCGCGTTGGGCAGGAACCACGCGGGGCAGCCCTTGGCCTTGGGCAACGGCAGCGAGGCCGTCTCGCCCTCCAGCACCGTGCAGGCGCGCTCCGGCTTGCCCGCCGTGGCGTAGCGCACGCACAGGGGCACCTTCCAGCGCTGCGAGGCATCTCCCGTGGAACCCAGCGGCAGGAAGCGGCTCTGGGACAGCTTCACCTGGGGCACCGCCGCCGAGCAGTCCAGCTGCGCCGTGATGAGCGGTGCGCCGCCCTGCTCCAGGAAGGAATCGAGCACCCCGGACACGTCCTGTCCCGCCTCCGCCGACAGGGCGGACAGGAAGTCCTTCGCGGTGGCGTTGCCATGGACATGGGCGCCCAGGTAGCGGCGCACCCCGCGCTGGAAGACGTCCTGACCCAGCCACGACTCCGTCATGAGCAGCACCGAGGCGCCCTTGCCGTAGGTGATGCCGTCGAAGGCGTTGTGGATGTCGTTCTCGCTCTGGATGGGCTGGCGGACGCGGCGCGCGGACACCAGGGAATCCGTGTTGAGCGCGTGCGAGCGGCCACGCACGCCCTCCACGGGCGCGTCCCAGGTGGGCTGTGCCTCCGACATGATGCGGATCGCGGCCCAGGTGGCGAAGGACTCGTTGAGCCACAGATCGTCCCACCACGCCATGGTGACCAGATCGCCAAACCACTGGTGCGCCAACTCATGCACCTGCGTGGAATAGAACTCGCGCTTCCATTCCACCGAGTCCGCGGCGGCGCCCTCCAGGATGAGCCTCGTGTTGAACGTCACCAGGCCCGGATGCTCCATGGCGCCCCCGAGCAGCGGCACGGCGAGCACGTCCAGCTTCTCGTACGGGTAGGGGCTGCCGAAGTAGCGCTCCAGGTGGGCGAGGATGTCCGGCGTCGTCTGGGCGGCATAGGAGGCCTCCGCGCCCCGGCCCTTGGGGGTGATGATGCGCGTGCGCACGGCCTTCTGTCCCGAGGGCGCGGCCTCGACGAAGTCGAAGCTCCCCACGCCAAAGGCGATGAGATAGCTGGGCAGCGGCTGGGTCCGCGCGAAGCGCCACGTGGTGCCTCCCGCCGCGCTCGGCGCCTCGCTCACCAGGGGGGTGTTGGTGACGGCCGTGAGCCCCGCGGGCACGTGGAAGGTGAGCTGCCAGGGCACCTTGAAGCCCGGCTCGTCGAAGCACGGGAAGACGCGCCGCGCCCCCAGGGGCTCGAACTGGGAGAAGACATACCAGCCCCCCGCCTCCTGGGTCCGGAAGGCGCCCTGGGTTTCCCGCGTGGACAGGACCCCCTCGTAGACGAGCCGCAGATGCGCGGCGCCCGGCGCGAGGGGACGCGCGGGAACGAAGCCGAGGAAGTCCCCCTCGCCCTTCGTCTGGGACACGGGCACCGGCGCGCCCGCGACCGTCAGCGTGGCTTGCTTCACCGTGAGCTCATGGCCGTGCAGCCACAGCACGTCCGTGCCCTCCTTCACCTCCAGCTCGATGTCGAGCACGCCCTGGAAGGCCGGTTGGGTGGGGTCCACGGTGAGCTCGGCCGTGTAGCCCGTGGGCAGCACCCGCGTGGGCAGGCGCAGGGAGGGGGACTGGGGGCCAGCTCGGACCGGGGCCGGGGCCTCGGCGGACGGAGGAGCGGCGGCGGGCTCGGCGGGAGGAGACTGACGGGAAGCGCAAGCCGCCAAGGCGGCCAGCAGGGCGAGCGTCGGACACCGGAGGAGTCGGGGCATGAGCGTGGATCTAGCCCAGGAAGGCCGGGCGGTGTAGCAACGGGTCTGGGGTCCGGAAGCCCTCGGGGCCCCTTGGAGTTGAACGACCGATGACCCCGCGGACGCTCTTCATCGGAGACGTGCATGGGTGCGCCGAGGAACTCGACGCGCTGTTGAACGTGTGTGGCCACCGCCAGGGCGAGCGCGTGGTGCTGGTGGGGGACCTGGTCGCCAAGGGACCGGACTCGGCGGGCGTGGTGCGCCGGGCCCGGGAGCGAGGGATGCTCGCGGTGCGCGGCAACCACGACGAGCACGTGCTGCGCTGGCGCGCGGGGAAGATGCCCAAGGGCAAGAAGCTCAAGCCCGAGCACAAGCAGGTGCTGGAGACGTTGACGGACGAGGACTGGGAATACCTGGAGTCCCTGCCGTGGCACCGCCACTTCCCCGAACTCAACGTGCGCGTGGTGCACGGAGGGCTGGTGCCCGGCGTGGCGTTGGAGGAGCAGGATCCGGCGTTGATGCTCAACCTGCGCAGCATCACGCCCCAGGGCGAGCCCTCGAAGAAGCTGGAGGACGGCGTCCCCTGGGCGAGCCTGTGGAAGGGGCCGGAGCTCGTCATCTTCGGCCACGATGCCCTGCGCGGCGTGCAGCGCTACCCGTACGCCATCGGCCTGGACTCGGGCTGCGTCTACGGACGGCGGCTCACGGCGTACGTGCTGCCCGACGACCGCTTCTACTCGGTGGAGGCGAAGCGGGTGTACATGGACCTGGACGGGTAGGCGGGCGGGAAGGCCCTGCTCAGGGCGCCTTGAAGATGTCCACCGAGGCCAGGCCCTCCGGACCCATATAGCCGCGGTACATGCCCTGGGAGTTGAAGGGCATGGCCACATTGCCCTGGGCGTCCATCGCGATGACGCCGCCCTCGCCCCCCGCGGCCACCAGCACCTCCATGACGACCTGGTTGGCGGACTCCAGCACCGGCAGCTCCAACAACTCCACGCGGGCGCAGATGTCTCGGGCCACGGTGTAGCGGATGAAGTATTCGCCGTGACCCGTGGCGGAGACGGCGCAGCGGGGGTCCGCGTACGTCCCCGCACCGATGATGGGCGAGTCCCCCACCCGGCCGAAGCGCTTGTTCGTCATCCCTCCCGTGGAGGTGCCCGCGGCGAGGTTTCCCGCCTGATCCAACGCCACCGCGCCCACGGTCCCGAACTTGTGATCCTCCCCGCCCGTCCCCGCTCGCGTCTGGGGAGGGGGGGGCTCCTGGGGCTGGCCCGGCTCGGCGGGCGCCGTCGTGCCCTGCTTCTCCGCCTCCAGCGCGCGCTGCAGGGACTCCCAGCGCGCCTCGGTGCGGAAGTAGTCCTCGGCGACGAGCTCCACGCCCTGCTGCTTCGCGAACGCCTCTGCGCCCTCGCCCACCAGCATCACATGGGGGGACTTCTCCATCACGGCGCGCGCCAGGGTGATGGGGTTCTTCACGTGGCGCAGACCCGCCACCGCGCCCGCCTCGCGGGTGCGCCCGTCCATGATCGCGGCATCCAGCTCGTTCTTCCCCTCGTGGGTGAAGACGGCGCCCTTGCCGGCGTTGAAATAAGGCGAGTCCTCCAGCACGCGGATGGCGGCGGTGACGGCCTCCACGCTGGTGCCACCCCGGGCGAGCACGGCATGGCCCGCCTGGAGGGACTCGGTGAGCGCGGCGCGCACGGCGGCCTCCCGCTCGGGGGACAGGGACTCGCGGGAGATGACTCCCGCGCCTCCGTGGATGACGAGGCCCCAGCGAGGGGCGGGCCGGGTGCTGTCGTCGGAAGCGCGCAAGCGTCGCTCCTCTTCCTTCTGGGTGACGAGGCTGGTGGCACAGCCCAGGGGCAACATCAACACCGCGAGGACGGCGGCGTGGAGGGCACGGCGAAGCGGAGCGGGCATGGGCGGAGTTGTACTCCACCCGTCCGGCGTCCGCGCACCCGCCCCCCCAGGCCAGGTCCGCCTACTTCGCGCAGTACTCCGCGGCCGTCGTGTAGCCAATCACCTCGACCTCATTGTTCGTGAAGGCGACGTACTCGCTGGCGCCCACGTGGGTCGTCTCGCCACTGCACCAGTCGTAGGTGTAGCCCAGCCCCGTGAAGGGGTAGTGCGTGGTCTGCCAGGGGCTGTAGCTGCCCCCCCAGTAGTTGCTCAGCCAGGACTTGTAGGTGTTCGGCGTGCCTTCGGGATAGGTCAGCGCGCACGTGCTGTCGGTGATATCCGAGTCCGGGCAGGGGCGGATGAGCGCCGACGGCTTCACCCACATCTCCACGAGCTTGCGGTTCTGGTAGTCCCCCTCCGAAGCCGGGGTCAGGCCCAGGTACTGGTTGATGCGCGCGACGAGCTCGTTGCCCGACAGCCCCCACGCCTTGCACGCCTCCTGGAGCTGGGGCGCGGGGGTGAGGAACAGGTCCCGGGTCAGCTTGTTGATGCCCGTCGTGTAGCCGCCGTAGGTGCTCCACACCACCATGCGCACCGCGGTCTTGTCGCCGTTCCAGACCACCTTCGGGTTGGAATCGGAGAGGGCGAACAGCGCCGTGCTGATCTCCGCCTGGGTGGGCGTCTGGGCATCGAGGTTGGCCAGGTCGAACGTGGCCTGATCACACGCGGAGGAGCGCGGCGGGTTCGGATCCACGGGGGTGGGATTCGTCTCCTCGGGGTCTCCGCCACAGGCGGACAGGGACATCAGGACCAGCGCGGACGAGAGCCAACGGTGACGGGGCGTATTCATGTGCTTTACACTCCTGTGAGGTGGGGGACCGCACAGTCGCGCAAAGGTGTCGCCGTCGTCGAGAGCGGGGTTGCGAAAAAAACCGTCAGTGCAAGGAGCCGGTCGGATCCGAGGGCTCGTGCTCCGGCCCGGACGCCGGGGAATCCACTACCGCCCGGGCCATCGGCAGCCGGACCCGGAACGTGGACCCCAGCCCCGGCTGACTCTCCACCTCGATGTGGCCGCCGTGCGCCTCCACGATGCGCCGGGCCACCGACAGGCCAATCCCCACTCCCGGCGCCTTCTCTCTCGCACGTCCCGTGCGCTGGAAGGGCATGAACAGACTCCCCAACTCCTCGGCGGAGATGCCGATGCCCTGGTCCACCACGCACAACCACACTTCGTCGCCCTCGCGGCGCACCTGCACTTCCACCGCGCTGCTCTCCGGCGAGTACTTGAGCGCGTTGCTCACCAGGTTATGCAGCACCTGTTCCACGCGCGCGGCATCGCAGAGCAGACGCAGGGGCTGCTCGGGCAACACCGTTCGCAGCTCCCGCGACGTCCCTCCGGCCTCGTACAGCTCCACCACGGAGGTCACCAGCTCGCGCACATCGCGCTCCTCCAGGCTCAGCTCGAAGCGGCCCGCCTCGATGCGCGTGGCATCCAGCAGGTCGCCCACCATCCGGTCCAACCGCGACACCTGGCGGCGCACCAGGCCCATCGTCCGCTGCATGCGATCCTCGGACACTCGCCCCGAGGTCACGAGCGCGGCGGACATCATGAGCGCGGAGAGAGGATTGCGCAGGTCATGCGCCACGCCCGCGAGGAAGGCGAGCTGGGCCTCGCGCTGGTGCGCCAGGGAGTCGGCCATCTCGTTGAAGGTGCGCGCCATCTCGCGCAGCTCCGTGGGGCCTTCCAGGGGCGCACGAAGGGAGCGGTCATCCGAACCGAAGCCCCGCATGGCACGGCTGATGCCCAGCAAGGGCCGGAAGACGGAGCGGCGCATCCACCCCCACAGCAGCACGCCCCCGAGCACCAGCAGGACGGCGACGCTCATGCCCACCATGTTGGCCATCTGATCCCACCGGTCCGCCTGCGCCTGATCGGCACGGGCCTCGAGGATATTGAGGGCGATGAGTTGGTTGAGCGGGGTGAGGGTCGACTCCAGGCGGGTGTTGAGTTCCCGGTTCGTCACCTCTGGCGGAGCGCTGAGCGGCGTCCGGGCATGGGCGGTGAGGTACGCGGAGAAGGTCGTCTGCACGGAGGCGAGCAGCACCTGCTCCTCCGGGGACCGCGCCTCGTTCAAGCACCGCTCCAACTGCAGATACAGGTCACTCTCGGCCTCACGGAGCGCCTCGTTCGAGACGGGCTCCCCCCGGCGGCGAGAAGACTGGAGCCGGTGGAAGGTGAGCAGGGAGACCTCCAAGTCCTCGGCCGCCCGGACCCCCTCCATGGCCTCGCCCATCTTGAGCGTGGTCCGGTGCAGGTACGTCGTCAGGATGACGAGGGAGGAGGCGGCCCCCAGCGCGAGCGTGGCCAACAAGGTGACCGCCGCGGTGATGATCCATTTGAGACTCATGCAGGGCTCCGTCGAGTACGAGACGCCCTTCCGTCCTCGACCGGGGTCTGCGCTCAGGGAGGAAAGATGCACCCTGTATGGACGTGTTGCCCGTCCTCACAACGGACCAACTCGTCTGGAGGGCAGGCGGCCCATGCGGCGCCCGCCCTCCATCACGGTTTCAACGACGGAACATCACGGCGCCAGGTAGACGATGCGCTTGTCCTCGCTCCGGTTCGTGTCGGCCACGGAGTAGCCCGGACCCGTCTTGGGATACTTCTCGGCCATGTAGGACGCGAACGCGTGCTGCTCGTGGCCCTTGGTCGTGAAGCCGAGGGTTTCGTCATCCTTCAGAGCGGACAGCGGCACGGGGTTCCTGTCCGAGAAGCGGGGGAACGGATAGCCGTCACCGCCACCATTCAGATAGACGCTCGTCGCCATGCGGAAGGTGCGGGTGGGCTCGCCCACCAGCGCGCCATTCTCCACCACGACGTCCTCGCCGTCGGCCGTGGTGACCACCACCTTGCGCACGCGCTGGCCGATCGTCGTGACCTCGAACTTGCTGTTGAGCACCTGCGCGATCTTGCTCGCGTCATACTCGAAGCGCAGCCCGCCCACCTGGGGGAAGGAGCCCGGAGTGGCACCCGGCGCCACGCCGGCCACGCCGTTCTCCAGCACTTCCTTGAGCTGCGAGGCCGTCACCGTGAGCAGCACCAGGCCGTTGTTGAAGCGCAGGCTGTTCTCGATGTCCAACTGGCTGATGTCACCCTCGGCCTTGTTGGCGGAGGGGTTGGCCGAGGGAGGGCCGTAGACAGGGGTCGCCCCCGTGCCCACCGTGCCGATGGCGTCGCGGATGCCGCCGCCGTTCTGCAGGGAGAGGACCGTCGTGGCGTCCGTCTGCTGGCCGTACCAGACGAGCGCATCGGCGTAGAGGTTGCCGAAGTTGGTCTCCTCGGAGCGCATCGAGGGGCGCAGGCCGTTGAGGTACACCGTCGTCTTGCCGAACAGGTTGCCGTCCTTGGCGGCGACCACTTCCTTCACCTTGTCGGCCACGGTCTTGACCGCGGCGTTCACCTTGGACTCCGCGCCGAGCTTCTTCATGACCGCCTCGGAGGAGGCATAGGCGCCGTTCTTCGACGTGTCGTGCAGCGCGCGGATGAGCACGCCCTTGTCATCGAAGTTGGCGAGGAAGCGGCCCACGTAGCGCCAGTTGGAGGCCACGTTCAGCACGGCCACGGGCTCGTTGGACTTGGAGGCCTTCCACACGGGGTACTCGCCCACGCGCGCGTCGCCGGGGAAGAGCGTGTCATCCGCGTCCGTCCACACGTCGTGGTTGCCGCCGGCGATGATGACGTCCACACCGTCCAGGCGCCTGGCCAGCTCGTCCAGCTCGATGGTGAGCTGCTGCATGTGCGACATCAGGACGACCTTGTTCAGGCCGGGGTTGGCCGTGCGCAGCGCGTCGACCTCGGTCTGGATGATGGCGGCGAGCCCGTCATAGTCCGTGGACTCGGCGGGAGCGGTGATGACGGTGCCCGGCGAGGAGATGCGCGGCAACTGGGGCGTGGTGGCGCCCACCACGCCGACCTTCTCGCCGTCCACGGTGAAGACGACGCTCTTGGTCACCTTGTTGTGCAGCGACGTGCCGGGGTTGGCCGCGTCGATGAGCTGCCCCGACGCCACGACCTGGCCGGACAGGTCGCTCTTGGAGAAGTCCAGGTTGGCGCTCAGGTAGGGGAACTTCGCGCCGGACCAGGTGGCGCCATTCGCGGTCTCGGTGGCCAGGATGTTGCGGATCTCCCGGGGACCGTTGTCGAACTCGTGGTTGCCGAACGAGGCGGCGTGGAAGCCGATCTCGTTGAAGATGGCGATGTCGCCACGACCCGCGCTCGCCACGCCCACGGTGGGTACGGTCGCCAGGGCGGGATCTCCACCGGCGTTGAAGAAGACGCCGGGCAGCCACAGGTCGCCGTTGGCGAGCTTGAGGGTGTGCGTGGGATCCTCCTGCTCGAGCGCGCGGATGATCGCGGAGAAGCGCGGCGCCACGTCGGTGGCGGACACGCCGGACTCCATGTCCGAGCCGTGCAGGAGCTGCAAGGTGAACGCGGCCGTGGGAATGGGCGTCGGAGTGCTGGTGCCAGGATCACGCGTCGGCGGCGTGTACGAAGCCTCCTCGCCGCAGGAAGCGGAGAGGACCAGGGCCGAGAGGGCGCCGGCGAGAGTCAGATGTCGGGTTTTCAGTTGCATGCATGCGTCCCAAGTGCAGTGGCCCACGTGGGGGCCGGGAGGGCGCGCATGCTAGCGGCATCCAGGGCTCATGGTGAGTCACTGCCTGGAAAGAAAAACCCGTTCGCGGCGTGTCATGCCCCGAAGCCGCCCAACGCGGTGCGGCTGAACGCGGCGGCTCCCTGACTCACTCGTACCGCTGATTGACTGAAAACCTGGAAAGCCTTGCGGATGTCCTGGGCGCTCTGCCCGGGGGTGAGGATCCATTTGTCCTCGATTCCCATTTCCCGGAATACGCGGCGGAAGTCCGTGTTGCCGTCCTCAATTCCCATACCCGCGATGATGTGACCCTCGGCGCGGCGCAGGTCGTTCACGAGCGCCGCGACCTCGCGAGCACGCGCTCGCTGCGAGTGGCAGTCCGCCCCATCGGTGATGAGCAGCGTGACGGTGCGAGCGGCGACTCCGTTGCGGGTGAATTCCTGCGCCTTGGCGAGCACCGTGCCGAGCAGGACGACGGCCTGGTCATAGAGCGGCGTGCCCTGGTCCGGGTCGTAGTTCTTCGCGTGCATGCGCACCACGTCCTCCAGGGGCCGGAAGGGGTTGAGCACGGTGCCGTTGAGGTAGCGGGTGTGGAAGAGGATGCCGTCCTTCTGCTGGCTCGAAAGCAGGGCGTCGAGCACGAGGTTGTGGCCGTCACACACGGTGCGCGCGTGCCCCGCCATGCGGATGGAGCCGGAGTCGTCGGGCATGACGGTGACGAGCACGACTTCACTCGCCTGCACGTCGTCCACGCCGACCCCGAGCCCCGCCTGGATCTGCGCGCCCAGGTCCACCACGGTGAGGGCCTGCAAGGAGGAGGGGCTGAGGACTCCCTCGGCGTGGGCGTCCTCGAGGAGCTGCGAGATATGAGAAGCACTCATGGTCGGATTCCTTTCGAGTCACACGGCGGGGGACATCAGGCGATGCGCAGATCCGGCCACGCGGCGAGCGGATCCGTGGACTTCACCAGGTGCATGCCCGCGTCGGCGAAGCGCTGGAGCGCGGCGTCGGCCTGGGGAGTGAAGTCCGCGTGGAAGCCGCCCTTGCCATCGGGGACGGTGACGGCGGACATGCAGTCGGTGAGCAGGTACACCTTGCGCGCGAGCGCGGCGTCCTGGGCGAGGATCTCCCCGAGCAGGTCATCGATGGAGCTCTTCACGCAGTGGCTCGCCGCCTGGCCCGCGATGACGACGGCGTCCGAGGTGAGCAACGTCTTGAGGAACTGGGTGTTGCGCTGGGCGAGCGGCTGGCCGTCATGGCGCGTGAGCACCTCGGGCCGGAGCACCGAGTAGTTCTCCGTGAAGGGGTTGCCGCCCTTCACCTCGGCCCAGGACTGAGCACCGCGCACGAAGGAGTGGAACAGCCGGGCCTCCTGCACCACGCCCGCGAGCGCATGGCCGTCACCGCCCAGCAGGCAGTGCGGAGGCCACAGGTAGAGCGTGTACTTGCCCGCGCGCTCCAGCTCCTCGCAGTAGTACTTCACCTGCTTGAGCAGCCAGGGGTAGTTGCCGCCGCACAGCCACTTGGCCATGGCGGGGTTGGGACGCACCTGGCCGCGCTCCAGCTGCTCGCGGGTGATTTCCCGGTGGGCGGTGAGCGGCTGATCATCTTGATCCACCCAGAACGAGGGGAAGAAGATCTGGTAGGCGAAGTGCGTGTCGAGCGTGGTGGTGACGTTCGTGAGGGTGCCCAGGTTCTTGTAGACGAACTCGGCGATGCGGCGGTTGTCGTCGATGGCGCCCCGGCCGCTTCTGCCGCCCACGTAGAGCGAGCCCTCGGGGAAGCAGAAGTCCTTCTGCACGTCGATGAGCAGCAGGTGCAGGTTGAAGGTGTCCGTGGCCGCGGCCGTGAGCCCCTGCGCGTCCCGCCAGGCTCCGGACTCGGTCTGCAGCCGCCCGGCGTTGGGGCCATAGCCGAACGAACCCGCGTGGGCGGGCAGGTAGAACGACGGCAGCGGCAACTCCTGGAGCTTCGTGACGGTCTTCTTCATGGCACGGCCTCCACTTCGTGTATAGACAACACCAACATAGTGTCCAATCGACACCTTGTCAAACCGGATTCGGCCACATAGGCTTCCGCGCACGTCCATGGCCCACTGGTTCCAACCGTTGAAGACCGCGCTCGGGCAGCCACGGCCAGCGCCGCTCCTGGTGGCGAACGCAGGTCAGGAGGCGCTTGGCGAACTGGTCGACGCGCTACTGCCCGAGCACCCGGAGGTGGAGGTGCATACCGACGCCCGGCGCCTGCTCGACGCGCCCCCGGAGCACCCCGTGGTGCTCGTGCTCCGGGAGGAGGACATCGACGGGCTGCGACACCCGCTGGACGTCATCACCCGTCGCGGCCCGAGCACGGTGCTCTTCTGCGATGCGCCCACCACCCGGGCGCTCGAACGGCGGGCGAAGGAAGTGCTCGCCGGAGTGAGCCTCCGGCTGGAATGCCCGAGCCGCCCACCCCACTTCGCCGTCCAGGGACTCCGTCAGGCGCTCGCGGTCCGGGCGCCTGGCGTTGTGTGGAAAGGGGGAAATCTTCCAGCCACCTTCGCCGCCGCCCGTCCCCACGGGAGGCTCCATGAACTCAGCGCGGCGCTTCCCTACGCGGCACTGGTCGCGGAGCTGAGGGCGCATCCCCGGGAGTGGATCGCCTGGACCGGAGTGGACAGTCACCTCCGGCTGCGCCGGGTACGCCAGGCCCATGCGGAGGTGGGGCATCGCACGCGCGCCATCCTCGTGGAGCCGGCTCTGGAGTGCCCGGGCTGGTGGCCGGTGCACGGACAGATGGTCGACGCGAGGACGGCCCGAGAGCGCATGGAACGAGCGGGGGCCTCGCTGCCCGGGCAAGTGGCCGCCCTCAATCACTTCGAGCCCGAGGCCCTCTCCTGGACGGAGGAATTCCTGCGCCACGGCCTCGACGCGCCCACGGCCGAGGCAGGGATTGTCTTCATGGCCGCTCCCGAGGGACGCCCGGATCCATCACTCCGGGAGACGGCCATCATGCACGGGCGTCGAATCCTGCGCGGGGAAGCGGATCCGCCCGTGTTCCGGGTGTTCCGTCCCCGGGATTTGCGCGGCTACCTGCGCGAACAGCTCGCCCTCCTCACCCGGTCATTGGAAGGAGGCGGAGGCGAAGCCTCCCTCGAGGACCTCGCGAGCTGGACGGCCTGGGCGCGAAACCTCCCCGTGTCACGGGGCGTGGATGCACTCGTCGCGACGCTGGCCACCCGGAGCCCGGAGCTCGCGGCCGAGCTGTTGCTCGCGCGGCACGGAGACAGGCCCGAGGCGTGGAACCAATTGGCGTCCTGGGCCCTCGAATGGGGAGATACGGAGGCGGCGATCCACTGGGCACATCGAGCACGTGACAATCGAGCCGCGACGAACTCCCGCCGGTAAGTCACGGGTGGTAGGTTGCCCACATGTCGCGTCGTGAAGTGTGGCAGGAGCTGTATCAGCGGTTCGATCCCGAGCGCCCCGCCGAGAGCCAGTGGCGGGCGGATCGGCCCCACAGTCCGGCCGGGCGAATCATCCAGTTCCTGGATATGCCGTTCGGGGACCCGCGCATCCTGCTGACGGGAACCGTTGGGACGGGAAAGACGACGGAACTGTACCGCGTGGCGGAGACGCGCAAGGACCGCGAGTTGGTGGTCTTCCTCGACCTGGCGCGCCAGTTCAGCGAGGCCGTACGAGACCCCGCCGCGCTCGACCGCATCAGCTCCTGGGAGGTCTGCTTCCTCGCGGGAGTGGCCCTGATCGCCACCGCGCAGCAGCGGCTCGGGTACCAGTTTCCCGAGGAAGATGTCGAGGCGCTCAAGTCCGCGTGGAACGCGCTCGCCCAGAAGACGGAGACTCCGCCGGCCCAGCTGGATATCGGAGCCCTCGCGAAGGCGACCCTGGGCGTCATGGCGGCGACCGTCCCCGCCCTGGTCGAGGGCAGCACAGGGACGGGAATCGCCACGGGGTTCTCCATCAGCGGAGCCGTCACCGGAGCCGTCACCAAGTGGATGGCGCCCCTGGGCCTCAGCAAGCAGACGCTGCCCGACCAGGACAGCCACGTGCAGACGCTGCTGGCGCGCGTCAACGTGCTCGTGGGCCAGGTCCAGGCCGAGTTCAAACGGGTGCTCTTCGTCATCGATGGACTGGATCGGATCCGCGACATCCAGCGCGCCAAGGAGCTGTTCGTCGACTCCCAGCTCATCGCGCGGCTGGCCTGCCCCGTGGTCGTCTGCGCGCCGTTCGCCCTCCGGCACCATCCCTCGACGGCGGCCGTACGGGGATTCGAACCGCTCGCCCTGGTCAATGAACCCGTCCTCCTGCACGAGGATCCGACCCAGCACGGCAAGGGCGTTCACTTCTTCTGCGACCTCTTCGAGCGGCGCACCCGCGACGTGGAGGGGGCATCCCTCATCGCCCGGCCGCTGCTCGAACAACTCGCCTACCGCTCGGGAGGCCGGGCACGTGACTTCGTGAAGTTCATCCGAGAACTCGCCAAGGAAGCGTGGCTGGCGGATGTGTCGGCCGCTACCGAAGAATTGGTCCGGAAGGTCCTGGACGATCAGCGACGGCTGCGAGAGACCGGACTGAACAAGGGGCACATCGAACTGCTGGAGGAGATCGCGAACGACCCCGCGCACCAACTTCCAGCGAGCCCACTTGCCCAGGACCTGCTGAGCTATCAGGCCCTGCTGCCCTACCCAAACGAATCCGAATGGTTCTACCCCCATCCGCTCCTGATGATGCACCTCGTCCGGTTGAGGCCCACTGGCTCGACTCCCTGAAGTTCGCGCTTCGACTGTCGCGCTCGGGAGTTCTGCTCCTGGTCGATCATGCGCGCCAGGAGTCGCTCGGCGAGCTCGTCGAGGCGCTCGTGCCCGAACATCCCGAGTTGGACGTATACACCGACGTACAGCGAATGCTGGAGGTGCCGCACGGCTCCACGGTGGTGCTCGTGCCCCGGCCCGAGGACGCGGACTGGCTCAACATCAACCGGCCCCTGTTCGCCCAGCGCGAGCTGCGGGTCGTGCTCTTCTGCGACACGGAAACGAGCATCGCGCTCGCCCAGCGCGCCGTGGACTTCTTCGACTGGATTTCCCATTGGGTGGAGTGCCCGGTTAGGCCTCCCCGGTTCGCGGTCGCGGGGATCCGCACGGCCCTCGCGGTCCGGGTTCCGGGAATCATCTGGACGGGCGGCGACATCCAGGCGGCATTCGCCGCCGCGCGACCGCGCAGCAGAATGCATCTGGTCAGCGCGGCCCTCCCCTATTCGAAGATGGTGGAGGAGATTCGTGGGCATCCGCGCGCCTGGATCGCATGGACGGACGTGAACAGCCATTTCCGGCTGCGACGGGTTCGATGGGCCCATGCGGAAACTGGCCACCATACACGCGCGATCCTCATCGAGCCCACGGTGCCCTCACCTGGCTGGTGGCCCATTCATGGGCGAATGGCCGACCTCCGAGAAGCGCGTGCGCGGCTCGAGACCGCAGGAGTGCGATTTCCCGGGCGTATCGCGGCGCTCCATGACCTGGAACTCACGGCTCTCACCGAACTCGAATCACGTGGAAATCACGTCCACGAGGCTCGCCATGCCGAGCAGGAAGACACGCGGCTCCTGCATGATGGAGTCCTCCTCTCCCTCAAGCATGACCCAGGGCACAGACAACTTCGCCAACGCTGCCACCAAGCCTTCCTGACTCTGAGCAGACAATTGGCCGAGGTCTCCCCGTTCCCGCTCGACGGGTTGCTCACCTGGACGGCGTGGTCCACGCGCTTCCCACGCTCCGAAGCAGAGAAAACGATCGCGCTTCCCGACTTCGCCCAGTGGAATCCGGCGTACTCCCTGGAACTGGTCCTTCCGAGGGAGATGCACATGGCCGAAAAATGGGCCACGCTGACGCTTCAAGCCGCGCGTCTTCATGATCTGGATGCGGCCGAGCATTGGTCGCGTCGGCTCAAGACAGAAGACGGGTCAGGGATACAAATCATGCTCGCACTCGTGCGCAGCATGAGTGGAGACATCCACGAAGCGGAACGATTGCTCCGAGACCGACTCAGTACCCACGCGAATCCATCGAGTCTCGAATCCATCGAACGTGATGCCTTGGTATCGAGTCTCGCAGCCGTGCTCGAGCGGAAAGGCAAGCACCACGAAACGGAGGAGCTGCTTCGCGAGGAAATTGCCCGCGTCACGCACATTCAAGAGTTCAAAGCTCCGCCGAAGAACAATCTTCTCTATCAACTCGCCTCTGTCCTGCGAATGCAGAACAAGCACTCCGAGGCGGAAGAAATCATCCATCAAGCGATTTCCTTCCACCCCAACCAGTCGGACGGGGAACGAGCGAACCTGGGCCGGCGACTCAATGAACTGGCCCGGATCCTCGTTGCCCTGGGCAAACTTGACGAGGCCGAACGGGCCTTTCAGGAAGCCCTCACGCTCATTGGCGGCGCTCTCGGGCCCGGACACACCTCATTCACAACGGCCCTGACAGAACTGTTCAACCTCCTGGGTGATCAGGGTCGGCAGGGTGAAATCGAACCCCTGCTGCGAAGTGCCCTCCATGCGCTTCAGACCCTACAGGACGAGGAGAATCCCAACCATGCGAAATTGCTGTGGATGTTGGCATCCATCCTTGAGGACCAAGGAGAGTATGCCAAGGCCGAGAAGTTCCTGACCCAGGCGCTCGACATCAGCAACATCTTCGGCATGGCCGATCTGACGACGAACTGGACGATTGTCCAACGACTCGCCCATGTCGTTCAACGCCAAGGCCGTTACGACGAAGCGGAGCGTCTTTTTCGCCAGGCCATCTCAATCGCCGAGAAATTCCACGCTGAGCACCGTAGCCCGCTCCAAGCATCCCTGCTGAGCCTTGGGGGATACCTCTTGCGGCAAGAACGCAAGGAGGAAGCAGAGTCCGTCCTCTCGCGAGCATTGGAAATCCTCAGATCCGAGCAAGAACACGCCAATGTCGATACGATCAAGGGATTCAATATGCTGTCTGCCCTCCAGAACGAGTCAGACCATCAACAGGCACGAGCAACAGCGCGCGAAGCCTTGAACCTCATCGAGACGACACCTGGGCTCGTCCAGTCCATCCCTCAAGATCTCGTCGACAGCCTGATGGCGATTGCCCAGAGTCCCGAGGACCACTGAATCGTCGAGCGCGTTCACCCCATTCGCAGCAGCGTGACCGCCTGTCGGCCCACGACCACGAGCCCCTGCTTCGTGAGCAACAGGCGGCTGTCCGCGTCGACGAAGGGCTCGGTGTCGGGGAACTCGCGGACCGTCTCCACCTGGCCCTGCCGGAGTTCCACCCGGACGAGTCCCGCGTCGGTGGCGGCGAATAGGGCCTCGCCCGCAGCGCACTTGCCCCGGAGCGTCCCGAGCCATGAGCCGTCTCCCTCCTGGGCCATCGCGCTCGCCTTCACCGCGCCATCCGCCCCCACCACCACGCAGTGGTGCACCGTGCGCCCCGCCGTCTCCTCCGCGAGGAAGAGCCAGCACAGCGCGCCCTCGAAGACGGCCTCCGCGTCCAACAACCGCCCCGAGGGCCACGGCAGGCTCAAGCCATCCTTGAGGCCCGGGCGCTCGGCATCGAAGACGAAGGCGCCTCGCAGCGCGCCCGCCCGGTGGAAGCCCAACCCGAAGCGCGGCCCCACGAAGAGCCGCGTCTGCCCCTCGAGCACATCACCCAGGCGCTCGGGAGCGAAGTCCCCATCCCGCCACAGCGCTCCCGCGTGGGCCCAGTACCGGTGGCGCGCATTGGCCACGAAGGCGGGCTGCCCTTCCGGAGCATCCACGCCCAACCGCTCGGGGCGTCGTCCCGGGGCGAGCACCGCGAACTCCGGTCCCTGTCCCACCAACGTGGACGTCCCCTGAATCACCCACCGGGGCGAGGGATTCAACGGCCCCTGGAGCACCACCGAGCCGTCCTCGCGCCGGTACGCGCCCCGTTCGTGGACGAGCCAGCGGGGCATGCCGTCCTCGACGCACGCGTGCAACACCACCCCCTCGGTGGAGAAGAGGCGCGTGGCCACCACCTGGCCGCGCACGGAGGTCACGGGCGTGGCGGTATGCACCGCGCTCGGACGGCACGTGGGGCACGACGCCCGCGCATGCTCCACGCCACACGACGCGCACACGCTGAAGCGCAGCGCCTCCAGGAGCGGCAGGGGAAAGGGCCCTCGGGCGTCCTCGACGAAGACGCGGTGCAGGCAGTGCAGCAGGTCATCCGGAAGTGCGCCGAAGGGCGTGGCGGGCTTGGGGTAGCGCACGTCCGGGTGGAACACCGTGAGGCGCTGGAGCACCCGCGCGGTGGGCGTGACCCTGGGCAGGATTCCCCCATAGGGCCCCACGCACAGCAGGCTCTGCATCAACGCGACACCGAAGGCATACCAGTCACTGTCCGGGGACGCGGGCCGCGTGGGCATCAGCGCCGTCGTGCCGCCCAGCCGCAGGGGATCCAGGAAGCGCTCGGTGAAGACGGTGGCGAGGTAGGGCCCGAACTGGAAGCTGTCCGCGTCGATGAGCCAGGCGTCGTCCCCCACGACGAGGACATTCAAGTCATTGAAGTCCCCCACCACCACGCCGCCGCCATGGAGCGCGCCCAATGTGCGGTGCAGTCCCTGGAAGACGTTGACGACCCGCGAGGACGCAACGCCCGCGCGGCGGAAGGCCGGGTCTCCGAAGCGGCGCAGGGGCTCGGAGGCATCGAGCTTGCGCATGGCGTAGCCCACCACGTTCCGGCCCTGCTTGTCCGTGGCGATCACCAGCGGAGACACCACGCGCGGGGGCAGGTGCTTGGGGAACGCGGGCAACTTGTGCTGGTGCTCGGCGAGGCGGGCCCGGGCGGCGTCCTGCTCCTCGGCGAGCGCGCTGTAATCCGGGTGCTCGGGGGGTTTGAAGCGCTTGAGGACGCGGCCGTCGCCCAGGTCGAAGACATCCGCCTCGCCGCCCTTGCCAATCGCCTTCGCGGGATCCAACCGGAGTTTCTTCCCCTCGAGGTAGACATCCATGGTGTCAGGTCTCCGCCCGCGCACGGCGCAGGACGACGAGGGTGGTGTCATCACCGAGCAGCCCGGGCGCACGCACGAGGCGCCGGGCCGGGAAGTCCGCGCGGACGGCCTCGCGATTGAAGAGCGACAAGCGGCGGCGCAGCGCGTCCGGATTGGCGAAGTAACGGTCCTCGCTCCAGAACTGGGACAGGGGCCCCACGGGCTCGTCGCGCTCGGGAATCCGTGCCTCGGCCAGGCCCATCAGGTCCGCGACGCCATCCGTGCCGAGCAGCAACGAGTCCACCTCCGCCGTGGGCCGCACGGCCAGGGTCTTCAACGAAACGGCGCCCGGGTGCAGCAGGCCATAGGCGAGGTAGGGCGGCGCGTTGCCGGGAAAGGGGCCGAGCCGGTAGACGTCCCCATTGAGCGCCCAGAGCCCATCCCCCGCGGAGAAGACGAGCACATGCTCCGGCGTGCAGATGGCGCCCACCAGGGTGAAGAGCAGGGCCTCGCCGACGGTCTCCCGGCCCAGTTGCGTGGCGAGCCCCCCGAGGAAGCGCAGCAGGTCCTCCTCCAGCCGGGGCAGGAAGCCGGGCGAGTCCGGGGACAAACCGTCGGCCAGCAGGGAGAGCGAGGCCTCCACGGCGCGGTGGGCCCCGAGCCGCGCCCCCAGCTCACTGTGCGCGCCACTGCCACACCCATCCGCCACGACGGCGGCGAGGCCGTGCGCGCTCGCGCGGGTGCGGAAGGCATCCTGGTTGTTGCGCCCCGCCCGGGCGTGCTCCCGGCCCAGGACGGTGGCTGCGGCGGACTCGAAGGGCAACGAGGACATGACACTCCCCGCCCGGAGGGACACCGGGCATCCGTGTTCCACGGACACCAACTTAGTGTCACATCAACACCAAGTCAACGGAGGTTCACAGCTCGAAGTTGAAGCCGGCCTTCTCCAGTTGCTTGTACTTCTTGTGATCGAAGCGGTAGAGGCGCGCCGCGCGGTGGGAGACGTCCTGCTCCACCTCGTCGAGCTCCTCCAGGAGTTCCATGGCGAGCAGCTTCTTGCGGAAGTTGCGCTTGTCGAGCTCGCGCTCGAGGATCTTCTCGTACAGGCGCTGGAGCTGGGTGAGGGTGAACTTGGGGGGCAGCAGCTCGAAGCCCACGGGCTGGTAGCGCACCTTGCCCTTGAGCCGTTGCAGGGCGGTGGAGGCGATCTCCGCGTGGTCGAAGGCCAGCTTGGGCATGTCCCAGACGGAGAACCAGGCGGCCTCGCGCGCGTCGGTGGCGGCGTGGACGCGGTGGTCCGACAGCTTCACCAGGGCGAAGTAGGCCACGCTCACCACCCGGCCCCGGGGATCCCTCTCCGGCGCGCCAAAGGTATAGAGCTGTTCCAGGAGACCCGGACGGATGCCGGCCTCCTCCTGGAGTTCCCGGCGCGCGGCATCATCCAGGGACTCGTCCATGCGCACGAAGCCCCCCGGCAGCGCCCAGCGGCCCTGGAACGGCTCCACGCCTCGCCGGATGAGCAATACCTTCAAGTCCTCGTCATCCAGGCCGAACACCACGCAGTCCACCGTCAACGAGGGCCGCGGGTATTCGTAGGTGTGGCTCATGGGTGCTTCCCCTCATCGTGTGGTGGACCGCCGCACATAGTGTCTCGGCGACACACGGTCAAGCGAGGGGTTCAGGCGTTGGCCACGACCCGGCGCAGCTTCCGCCAGTCCACGAGCCGCACGGACTCCTCGGCCAGGGAGAACTCCAGCGAGCGGCGCATGCCCATGATGTCGCCGCCCATCTGGAAGGGCACCTCGCGGTTGAAGTCCATGCGCAGACGTTCGACGAAGAAGTCGTGCATGTTGGGCAGCGGGTGCTCGCCGCGCCACAGCTTGAACATGCTGCGCGTGGCCTCCACCACGCCCGCGCCGTAGACGCGCACGGACAGACGGTGGGGGGCGGCCTGGGCGAAGGGGAACGCCTTGAAGCCGAAGCCGAACTCGGGCGTGGTGGCCGCCCCGGCGATGCCCACCGGCCCGTCGTAGAGCAGGGCGCCGGTCTCGCCTCGGGGCATGGGGACCAGGTGGCCCCGCATGTCCACGGTGAGCGCGGGGGCGCCCAGGTTGTACACCTTCACCCGCAGGTCCGCCCTGCCGAGCACGTGCCGGGGAATGGTGCGCGAGAACAAGGCGCCCATGTATCCGCGCAGGCCCGCGTTCACCTGGCGCAGGGGCCCGGGCGGAAACTGCGAGAGCTGATCCTTGAAGTCCTGCAGCACTTCCGAGTCCCAGCCCGTCCCCGCGAAGGGGGCCAGACGGCCCTCCAGCCTCACGAGCGAGAAGGGACGCAGGGGCGGCAGTTCCTCGCCACACGCGGCGAGCTGGCGCAGGGCCACCGCCGGCTTGGGCGCCCCCGTGACCCGGGCCCAGGCGTTGCCCGTGCCCAGCGGAAGGACTCCGATGGCGGGCAGGGCCAGTCCCTGCTCCCGCATGGCGTTGATGAGGCTGGTGATGGTGCCATCCCCTCCGCCGGCCAGCAGCAGCGTGGGGGGGTTGGGCCTCAGCTGTTGATCAATCCACGTCTGGGCCTCCTCCAAGGAGCGGGTGAGCGCCAGCCGGGCCCGGGGAAACAGGCGTTGGACCATCGCACCCACCCGTTCGGATCCACGGCGTGCATGCAGGTTGACCATCACGGCGAGGTTCATGGCTCCCCACTCTTCTCGGTCCATGTCATGGCTTTGTCATGGAGGCTCCGGCCCTCCCTCCCGTTGGAGAGAACATGGGGATGGTGTCTCGCGAACGACGGAAGGCCCGGGGGCCTCCCCGCCGGGCAACCGGGATGGCGGAGTCCAGGATCGAGACCCCGGGAGGAGGAGAAGGTGGCCGGACGGAGGTGGAGCGAGGGGAGGACACCGTGTCGGGTAGGGAGCAGCGCATCCGCCCAAGGCCCCGGAATGACAGCGCTTCGGACCGACCAGGGGGGTTGTGGCACCCCAACCCGGTGGCTGCTATCTCCGGCGCCGGCCTCCACCCCCGCCCCCGGAACGGACCCTGCAAACCCGCCTCCCCATCATGACCTTCCCTCCCATGTCGTACCCGATGGTGGTGCTCGCCCTCTTCCTGGGTGGCGTGGCTCCAGCGGCGCCGCGCCGGGCGGTGTTCGCCAGCGGTGATTGCAAGGACGCGGCGCTCAGCAGCCAGACCAAGGCCCTCTCCGACACGCTGGCGGCCCGGCCGGGCGAGAATCTCCTCTCGGCCGCGGACCTCACCGAACGCCTGTTCCCGCAGCCCTCCGGCGACTTCGAGGACATCCACCGGCAGTTCGAGGCCGCCCAGGGGCAATTCTACGAGGCGCACTACACCCGGAGCGCGCAGTCGCTCGACGAGGTGCTCCGGCAGGTGGTGCGCCTGCCGGTGGGCGAGGCCCGCTGGAAGCTGACCGTGGACACCTGGCTCCTGCAGGGCATGACGCTGCGCTCGCTCGGGCGGGTGAAGGAAAGCGACGAGGCCTTCCGCAACGTGCTGCGGCTGGACGCCGGGCATCAGTTGGATCCGGACTACTACACGCCCTCCACGCGCCAGTCCTTCGACAAGCTGCGCAAGGAGCTGGCGCGGGCGCGCAAGGTGATGCTGTCGGTGAAGAGCACCCTGCCCTCCTCCGAGGTCTTCCTGGATGGCCGGAGCGTGGGCCAGACGCCGCTCGCGCTGGACGCGCTCCCGGGCACCTACGCGCTCACGGTCCAGAAGGGCGAGGCCGTCAGCTTCCCGCGGCAGCTCGTGGTGCAGGGCGAGGAGCTGCCCCTGCTGGTGGACCTGGCCTACGAGGGTGCTTTCTCCGCCACGCCCTTTCCCTGCCTCGCCACCCCCGAGGAGGGAGCGCGGAGCCTGTCCCACGCGGTGCGCCTGGGCGGCACGCTGGGCGTGGAGGAGGTCATCGTGGTGCGGCTCGAGGGGACGAACAGCGGGCCCAAGTGGCTCGCCGCCACGGTGATCAACGTGGAAGGCGGCCAGAAGCTGCGCGAGGGGGGATTCAAGACGCGGGGGCTCGATGCGCCGACGGACTCACTCGCCGCGCTGGTGGACTTCATCACCACGGGCAAGACGCAGCCGAGCCTCGTCGTCGCCCGGCCGGATCTCCAACCGCCCTGGGAGCAACCCACCGAGCCGCGAGCACCGGCCGTTTCCGAGGTGAAGGCGAAGTCCGGAGGCACGTCCGGCACGCGCGTGGCCTCCTACGTGGTGCTGAGCACCGGGGCGGCGGCCCTCGCAGGAGCGGGCATCGTGCGGCTCTCCGCGCAGAGCGAATGGGCGGAGCTCCAGGAGAACCACCTCAATGCCAACGGCCGGGTCGAGGCGGACGACGAGACGGGCCGGCTCCTCGTGGGACGGCTGGCGAGGAAGGGGCAGCTCATGACGGGGCTGCTCATCGGCTCGGGCGCGGCGCTCGCCACGGGAGCGGTGCTCTACCTGGTCTCCCCGTCGGCGCCCACGCCGCCCGTGACGGTGAGCGTCATGGCGGGACCCGAGGGGGCGGGCGCCTCGGTGACGGGGAGGTTCTGAGGCGGCGGCATCGGGTAGCGTGCCGGGGATGAACCTCCTGCTGGCCCTGCTGCTGGCCGCGAGCCCTCCGAGCGCTCCCGGTCCCCGCACCTTTCGCGTCGACTACTTCCACACCGGCAACGCCACCGAGGAGCGCTTCAGCCTCGACCGGCTGGTGGTGGAGCCGCTGCCCTGGCCCGGCAGCCCCCGGCGCGCCGTCGATGAAACGAACCTCGGCAAGTACCTCTTCGAGGTGAGGGACCGGGAGACGAACCGGCTGCTGTTCTCCCGCGGCTTCGCGTCCATCTACGGAGAGTGGGAGACCACGCCCGAGGCGCGCGAGGTGAACCGCACCTTCCACGAGTCCCTGCGTTTCGCCGCGCCGGACAAGCCCGTGCAGGTGCTGCTCAAGAAGCGCGCGAAGGACAACTCCTTCCGCGAGGTGTGGAGTCTCCCGGTGGACCCCGCGGACATGTTCGTGGACCCGGCGGTGCCCGCCTCGCCCGGTCCGCTCGTGAAGCTGCTGGAGAACGGCGCGCCCGCGGACAAGGTGGACCTGCTCATCCTCGGCGATGGCTACACGGAGAAGGAGCGCGCCAAGTTCGAGAAGGACGCCCGGCGGCTCGTGGACATCCTCTTCACCTTCTCGCCCTTCAAGGAGCGCAAGCGGGACTTCAACGTCTGGGGGCTGATGCCGGCGGCGCGGCAGTCGGGCATCTCCCGGCCGTCCACCGGCGTGCACCGGGACTCCCCCGTGGGCGCCACCTATGACGCCTTCGGCAGCGAGCGCTACGTGCTCACCTTCGAGAACCGCCGCTTCCGGGACCTCGCCGCGTTCGCGCCCTACGAGTTCGTGGAAATCCTCGTCAACGGCAACACCTATGGCGGCGGAGGGATTTTCGGCCTCTACAGCACGGTGGCGGCCGACAGTCTCTGGTCCCCCTACGTCTTCGTGCACGAGTTCGGCCACCACTTCGCGGGGCTCGCGGACGAGTACTACACCTCCGACACCGCCTATGCCCCCAGCGAGGAGCGCGTGGAGCCGTGGGAGAAGAACGTCACCGCGCTCAAGGATCCCACGAAGCTCAAGTGGAAGGACCTGGTGGCCGCGGGCACGCCCCTGCCCACGCCCTGGAAGAAGGACGAGTACGAGGCGCACGCGCGGCAGGTGCAGGAGCAACGCCGCCGCATCCGCGCCGAGCGCCGTCCCGAGGCGGACATGGACGCGCTCTTCACCGCCCAGCGCGACTGGGAGGAGCCCTTCTTCCGGGCGGAGAAGCACGCGGGCGTGACGGGCGCGTTCGAGGGCGCCATGTACGAGGCGCGGGGGTACTACCGCTCCCAGTTGGACTGCGTGATGTTCACGAGGGATCGAGTGCCCTTCTGCTCGGTATGCCAGCGCTCCTTGAGCGAGGTCATCGACCTGTACGCGGGCACGGGCGGCAAGTCCCCCTGAGTTGCGCCTGACTGCCCTGGGAGGGGGGGCTCGGGCACCCAGGGAGTCCGCGACTCGTCTGCTGCCGTCCGGGAGGGACATCTCCAACCTGACATGAAAAGGAGGCGGACAAACCGATGACGCATACTCAGGAGACGGAGTCCTGGTCTGGCGAGGGCGTGGGCACGAGCGCGGAGTCCTTCCTCGCGCGCATCAACCGCGAGGTTCCCGAATACCCGCCGACCGATGCGGCGGAGGCGGTCATCTGCGCGTTGTGCGAGCGGCTTCCCGGGGGGCTGGTGCAGGAGTTGAGGGAGCAGTTCCCGGAGGGCCTGCGTCAGCTCTTCCAACACTGCTGGAAGGAGCGGAGCGAGAACGCGCGCAGGTTCGACAAGGACGACTTCTATCTGGATGTCGCCGAGCACCTGCAGGTCGACGCCGAGAGCGTGCGGTTGGTGCTCCATGTCGTCTTCGCGTCCATCCACTCGCAAATCACCGAGCGGCTGGCGGATCGGATGGGACGGGAGATGCCACCCAACGTGGCCGGTACCTGGGATGCCGCGCGCCGGGCGGCGGACCTGCCCCGTTGAAGACAACCCCCTGGGCGCGGTGCCCCGGAAGGACGGAGTCCTATCCGGAGTGCCGCGCCCATTGCGGAGGCGCTGTCACTTCCCTCCGGGCTCGATGGCGAAGATGAGCGTCACCGTCGCCTCCACCGTCTGCTCCTGCGGCTGGATGGGCGTGGTGGAGGCGTCAGCGCTCTCCGCCATGGCGAGGCGCGCCATGGGGAAGACGCGCACGGGCTCGGAGATGGTGCTCGCGTCCAGGATGGCGCCCAACTTCACCCCGAGCGCCGTCGCCAGCACCTGTCCGGACTGCCGGGCCCGCTCCACCGCGTCCTTCAGGGCGGCGTCGCGCACCGCCTCCGGCTTGCTCAAGCCGAAGCGCACCGAGTCCACCCGGTTGGCGCCCGCCTTCAACGCCACGTCCAGGAGCGAGCCCACGCGCCCGAGGTCTCGCACGTGCGCATGCACCGAGTTCGTCACCCGGTAGCCGCGCTGCTTGGGCGCCACGTCCGGGCGCGTCGGGGGCTCGAAGTCCGGAAACACGGAGAAGTTGCTCGTCTCCAGGTCCTTGCGCACCAGTCCCGCCTGCACCAGCGCGGTGAGCACCTTCTCCATCTTCTTCGCGTTGGCCTCGGATGCGGCCTGGGCCGTCGCGGCCTGCGTCTCCACGGCCAGATCGATGAAGGCCTCGTCCGGCGACACCTTCGCCTCGCCCTTGCCCTCGACGCGAATCGTCCGCTCCTGCGTCGTGGCCGCCTGGGTTGCCGCCGGGGGAGGACGGGGTTGGGCCAGGGCGGGAATGGGCAGCGCCAGCAACAGCGCGGAGAGCAGGGCGGCTCGGGGAGACGACGACATGGCGAGAACTCCTCGTTCGACAGGGTGGGGTGCTGCACGTCGGAGGGCAACCTACACTCATCCCGAGCATCGGTTGCGTCTCTTGAGTGCTGACGGCCCGGCATGTCCGTCATTCATCGCGGACCGTGTCCGCCGTTCGATTGCAGGAGGGGGGCGCCCTGCCCATCCTGCTCACGGCTGGACGTCGCGCCCGAAGGGGGCCGGCGAGGCCTTGCACGCTCAAAGGAAACCCACACACATGTCACAAGACAGTCTGCGCTTGCGCGTCCAATGCATCACGCCCGAGGCAGAAGGCATTCTCTCCTATGAACTCGTCTCGCCGGAGGGCGGCGCGCTGCCCGCGTTCGAGGCGGGCGCGCATCTGGACGTCCAGGTCCCCGGAGGCTTCACGCGGCAGTACTCGCTCTGCAATGATCCGGCGGAGACGCACCGCTACGTCATCGCCGTGCAGAAGGACGCCAGAGGCCGCGGCGGCTCACAGGCCATGCACGAGCAGGTCCGCCTGGGTGACGAGCTCACCGTGGGCCCGCCCCGCTGCGCCTTCCCGCTGCTGTACGCGCGCGGCTACATGCTCGTGGCGGGCGGCATCGGCATCACGCCCCTCTTGACCATGGCGCGGGTGCTCCAGCGCCAGGGCACGGCCTGGCACCTGCTCTACTGCACCCGCTCGCCCGAGCGCACGGCGTTCCGCGAGCTGCTCACCTCGCCGACCTTCGCCGGCAACGTCACCCTGCACCACGACAACGGAGACCCGACCCGGCAACTGGACATGAAGGCGCTGCTCACCCGGCGCCCGGGCAACCACCGCCTGTATTGCTGCGGCCCCGCTCCGCTGATGCGCGCGGTGCGCGAGGCCACCAACCACCACGAGTGGCCCCGCGAGAAGGTGCACTTCGAGGCCTTCTCCGCCGAGGGAGTGGGCGCCGTGGGCGCGCAGGCCGACAGCGAATTCCAGGTGGTGGTGCGCAGCTCGGGCGCGTCCTACGCGGTGCCGCCGGGGAGCTCGGTGCTCCAGGTGCTGCGCCAGAATGGCCTGCGCGTGCCGAGCGACTGCGAGGCGGGCACCTGCGGCGCCTGCATCACCCGCGTCCTCGATGGAGAGCCCGAGCACCGGGACACCTTCCTGCCCGAGGCCCAGCGCGCCACGCGCTGCAACATGCTGGTGTGTGTGTCGCGCGCCCGCTCACGCCAGCTCGTGCTGGACCTGTAGGCGCGCGAGGCCCACCGCGGCTCACGCCGCCTGGAAGGACTCCACGCCATTGCGCGCCTGGATCACCCACTCGCGCACCTGATCGCGCAGTTGCTGCGAGTCGAAGGGCTTGTCCACCCGCGCGTTCTTCACCTGATCCATGAAGGCGCGCGCCGCGGGCGTGAAGGCGCCACCGGTGACGAACACCATGCGGCGGGCCACACCGGGCGCCGACACCGACAGCTCCGCGTGCAGTTCCATGCCCGTGAGGTCCGGCATCATCAGGTCGCAGAGGACGACGTCCACCTCCGCGCCCTTCGGCCCCGACAACAACTCCAGGGCCTGTCGGGAGCTCGTCACGACTTCCACGTCGTGCTCGCGCGCCAGCGTCCGCCGCAGCGCCGAACTCACCATCACATCATCGTCCACGATCATTACCCGGCCACGCACGCGCGCACCCTCTTGCTCATTTTGCATCGGACGCACTCCCTGCAGACTTGGGATACGGGCGCCACCAAGAACCCAAGTGTCTCACGAAACGGCGTTGTCCCGCCCGAGGCACCGCCTCGCATGCTCCCTCACCAGCCGGAGACACACGCCCACACGCCTCCTACCCTATACCCGAAGTGGCCCCAGGAAAGGGGGCGCCGGGAGAACCCCCCCCTCGCGCGTGGCCAGAAGGCGTTCTCTTCATTACACCAGCGCACTCCGGGTGAAGATACGCCGCAGCAAGGCCTCACCCTCGGAGCGGGGAGGCGCCGAGGACAGGAAGTACGGCAGCGGACGGGATTCGGAGGAAAGCGAACCCGAGGCGGCCGATGGGCGAGCGGAACCCACCAGACGAACCGGGGACGAAGGATGCGATCGGATCGGGTCGAGCATGAGGGCCTCCAGGGAACGCCGCACCCGACGCAGTGTCCTTCCTGGGTCTGACAATCCAGGCGGAAAGTTGCTCAGGGAAAGCGCGCCAGGAAGGCGCCCAGCTTCGCGCCCGCCTCGCGCGTGGCGGGATCCAACCCCTTGGGCCCCGAGGGCGGCAGTTGCAGCGCCAGTTCCACCAGCGCGGGCCGCATCTCCGCCCAGGCCGCCTCGGCCTCCGCCCCAGACGTGAAGAAACGGCAGTGCACGAGCCAGCCAGACACCCCACACGTCAGCGCATGGAACGAGCGGGACAAATCCTCCTCCAGGGTGAGCCGCAATCCCGCCGGATGCTCCTCGTCCCGGACGATGGTGCCTCCCTCGGCGCCCGGCAGACCCAACGTGTGGCCGCCCTCCGTGGGGCTCCAATCCCGCTCGTCACTCATGCGCCATGTGCCTCCCGCCTGGACCCCACCGTCGCCCACTCGCGGCCGGACGACAACCCCTCCCGTCAAGCATCCTGGCGCAGGTGGCACTTCTTGTACTTCACCCCACTGCCACACCAGCACGACTCGTTGCGCTCGGGCCTCTCGCGGCGCGCCTTCCGGAGGATGGCCCGCAGGGGCGCGCCCCAACGCCACGCCCGATCGGCCTTCGCGCGGTGCGCCTCGCTCAACGTCCCCCCCAGGTCGAGGATGGCGGCGGCCAACTCCAACACCGTCTGCTGGGCGAACACATCCATCACGTCATCCGCCAGGGAAGGGTCCTCCAGCATCCGGGCCATGGGCTCGATCGCCCGAGGGTCGCCGTAGGTCACCAGGTTGACGGCTCCCGGAATCGCCTCTTCCCGAAGCTGCTCCAGGAGCGCCGCGAGGATGCGCTCGTCCCGCGCACCACAGCCCGCCAGCACGCGAAGCAACCCGGAGCGCGCGTCCGCGTCCCGCTCCGTCCCGAGCGCATCCAAGACGACGGGAACCACCGCCGGACCCCACCCTTCCAGTCGCTCGATGAGCGAGTTCTGGAGTTCCGAACCCAGTCCGGAGCGCGCGAGCCGTTGCACCAGCGGCCCCAACTCGTCTCCCCCGTCACCCACGACCATACGCGCCCCCCGCCCGGAAGAACCGATGCACTTCCTCCACGAGCACGGGATCTCCCGCGGTCGCGAACTGCTCGGGCAGGGCCGAGAGCACGTCCCAGGCGCCCTGCCACCAGTCCGCCCACTCCTCGGCGCCCAGCAACCCAAGCCCCCGCAGGTACTCGCCCCACGGACGCAAGGAGAGCGCCAGGGCGGCATGCACATGGGGGTGCAGGGCGCGCTCCTCTCCCTGGGCTCGCACCCACTGCTCCAGGTCTCCCAACTGGGGCAGGAGCACGTTCGAGGGCCGCGAGTCACGCCCTCCATCCACTGGGGGGCCGGGCAACAGATGGAAGAACTCCGGGAAGAGCAACTGCGTGCGTCCCCATGGCCACCCCTGGCGCAAGCGCAGCTCGGGCTCGAAGGACATCACCAAGGCGCGCTGCGCGTCGAAGAAGCGCTCGGAACGCAGAGCCAGCACCTCGGGGCCCGAGCGCCGCCGCCAGGACTCCCGGCCGGTCCGCAGCGCCAGGGCCTCCCCCACCCAGTGCGGCACCGCCCGATCGAAGGGCGCCAGGAGCACGCCCAGTTCCTCCTCGCTCAGCGCCGGAGCCCGTCGCAGCCCCGCGTCCATGCAGGTGAGCACCGCGCGCGTCACGTAGTCCACCCGGGTCCACTCCGCGAGCGATTCGTCCTCGCGCACCCGGGGCCAGGCCTCCAGCAGACCCGCCCGCGCCTCCTCCACCCGGCCCCGGTAGAGACACCACTCGGCCAGCCGGGTGACGAGGGCACAGTCCCCCGTCCGCCGCGCCAATGACACGAGCGCCCCCTTCACGTCACCGCCCGGCAGCCGCAACGCCAACTCCACCCGCCACGTGCGCACCGCGGGCTCCGCGTCGTGCACCCGTGGAGCCCGCTGCTTCCACACGTCCAGCACGGACTCCAACTCCGCGAACCGGCCCACCGCCTCGAGTGACTCCTCCAGGCGGCTGCCCACCTCGAAGGCATCCTCCTCGTCGAAGCCCGGATGACTCGCGGCCTCGCGCGCCAGCACCAACTTCTCGTCCACGGTGGAGGACTCCCACCGCTCATAGAAGCTCAGCGGAAGCCCTTCCCGTTGCCCCCCATCCTGTTCCTCGGTCTCCATGCCATTTCCAGTCTAGACATGACTGGAGACGTTGGCACGCGAATATGACCTTGGCCGTCAGGCAGTGGCCCGTGCTGGACCGTCCACGCATACGGACCCGCCGCTCCTCACCCGTGTCCTCCCAGCCGCCGCTCGGCGTCGGCGATCAACTCGCGCGTCAGCTCCGCCGCCGGCAGGCTCCGCGACAACGTCACGCCCTGCCCGGACCACAGCGCCAGGAATCGCGCGTCTCCCCGCGTCGCCGCGGCGCTCCGCAAGGGACTCGTCGCTCCGTGCTGGAGGGGAAAGGGAAGGATGGCGGCCTCCGACGCGCCCACCTCGCGCGAGAAGTCATTGGCGAGCCCTCGCGCCGGACGCCCGGAGAAGGCCCGCGTCACCACCGTCCCATCCTCGCGCGCGCTCCGGATGGCCGCCTTGTACGCCTCGGGGGCGCCCGACTCCGGACAGGTGAGGAACGCCGTGCCCAGCTGCACCCCCGCCGCCCCGAGCATCCGCGCGGCGGCGATTCCCCGTCCGTCCATCAGCCCTCCGCTCGCCACCACCGGAAGGCCCACGGCGTCCACCATCTGCGGCACCAGGGCGAGCGTCCCCACCAGGGCGTCCTCGAAAGGGCCCGCGAAGGTGCCGCGATGGCCTCCCGCCTCGCTGCCCTGCGCGACGATGGCGTCCACGCCCGCGGCCTCGAGCAACCGGGCCTCGCGCACCGTCGTCGCCGTTCCCATGAGCACCAGACCCCTCTCCCGCAGCCGCGCGAGCGCCGACGCGGGAGGAATCCCGAAGGTGAAGCTGAACACCCGCGCGCCGCTCTCCAGGACGGCGTCGACCTGCTCCTCGAAGGGCGGCAACGCGAAGGCGGGCGGCTGGGGCGGTCCGAGCCCGAGTTCGGCGTAATACCGGCCCAGCAACGCCAACATGGGACCGGCGGCGGCCGCTTCCGGCGGAGGCAGGGGCGCGAAGAGGTTGATGGCGTACGGCCGATCCGTGAGTTCCCGCACGCGACGCGTCAATTGCCGCAGGGCCTCCGGCGTGAGGTAGCCGGCTCCGATCGAACCAAGCCCGCCCGCGTTCGACACGGCGGCGACCATCTCCGCGGTCGAGACACCGGCCATCGGCGCCTGGATGAGGGGATGCTCGACTCCGAGCCGCGCGGCGAGGCGGAACCAGGGACTGGAAGCGGTGGGCGCGTTCATTCGGTCAGGTCTCCTTGAACCTTGGGTCCACCACCCTACACACGGCCCCGTACTCCGCGCATGGGGCAAGACAGACAACCGTGCGGAAGAACTCCAAACGCGCCGCACCGATGAGGGGGGAGGAACGCACCGCGTCGCCGGGCGCATGTGTTCGCGATCGGCACTGGAGGCCCCCCTCACTGGACGAAAACAAAAATCCTGTCTTTGATGCGGGAACCGACCCACCAAAGAGGAGAGACCCGGCATGAGGCTCGTCAAGGCATTCGCGGCCATGGCCGCGGGCATGGCCGTGGCATGGAGTGGCAGTGCGTCCGCGCGAACGGTGAACCTGTCGTACGTCTGGGGTGGCAATGGAGGCGGCACCACGGTCTTCATCCACGGCCATGGCAATTGCGTGGGCGGAAAGGGCGCGGACGAGCGCTGTGTGAGTTCCTCCTATGGCTATTGGTTGAATTCCCTGGAGGACGGCGGAGACGGCCACGACTTCATGGTCGAGTCCACCTCCCGGTGCACGGGCAGCGGGTGCGCCATGACGTGTGGCACCTCGGGTTGCTCCACGGTGAACTACACGGGCCCGTGGTCCTACTCGGAGGCCTTCGCCATCCGGTATGACCTGGTCAACCAGAGCGTGCCCGCCGCCACCAACGACGTGGCCAACTGCCTGCTGGACCTGCGCAACGGCAGCAACACCACCGGCTGCAATCCGAACCTCTACAAGCGCACGAGCTTTCGCGTGGTGGGGCACAGCGCGGGCGGAGCGGTCCTCGACCGCATCCTCTCCACGGGCGCGTGGCCGGACTTGACGGGCACCGACGGCGCCATCACCGGCATTCCCGTCGCCTCCGCGGGCGCGCTCGGCGGCTCCCGCGCCGCGAGCGCCCTGTACGGCACGGACGGCGCCTCCAACTTCTGCACCACCCTGGTGAGCTGGGTGGCCAGTTGGGCGCTCAAGGACCCCGGAACCGCCAGCCTCACGCGCGCCACGATGCTCGGCGAGGCCAACAACGGCCGCGCGGGCAAGTCTCCCCGCTGGATCTACAAGGTGACCACCACCGGCGGCGCGGGCTCCACCAACAACAACTCCAAGGACAGCGTCCAGGAAGCCACCAACGACGCGAAGATGGCCGTGCTCGTGAGCTGCGTGGGCTACTCCGCCGACGATGACTCCGACGGCGTGCTGTGGCAGTACGACAGCGACCCCACCTCCAATCCCAATGGCTCCAATGGCGGCAAGTACCGCGCCCAATACACCGGCTATTACTGGCGGTGGATCCAGTCCTGGTCCAACCACTCCCACAACCGCAATGACGCGTATGTGAAGAAGTATGGGTTCCAGAGCAGCACGGGTTGTTATTACATCTCGCCGGGCACCTGCATCGGCCAGTACGCCCAATAAGCCATGACGCCTCCCCCGAAGCGCTGGCGCCGGGTGGGGGCGGGACTGCTGCTCGGCGCGGTGGCCGTGCTCCTCGGGTTCGCCCTGAGCGGCTCCGACGCGCCCGTCCCCGCCCCCCTTTCCCGCCCCACCGCCCAGACGCCAGCGCCCACTCCCCCTGCGCTCCCGGCGCGCGCCGGGCCGCCCGCCGCGGGCGCCCCGCCCGAGCCCGGGGGGGGCCCCGGGGGC
>Ga0081606_1000034_pt1 | contig 145035 bp, 137 predicted proteins | sample EareggfetidaYelm_FD_71127 | JGI IMG/M metagenome (GOLD analysis project Ga0081606, IMG submission 71127) | Earthworm egg capsule microbial community from the University of Washington, USA - E. fetida Yelm (SPADES assembly) (version 2) | ecosystem: Host-associated > Annelida > Reproductive...
CTGCTTCCCCCGCCTGCCGGGCCTCTCCCGGGAGGCGCGCTTCTTCCGCGGGGCGCGCTTCTTCCGCCAGTCGCGCGGCTTCCTCCGCCTGCCGGGCCTCTTCCGCGAGGCGCGCTTCTTCCGCGAGGCGCGCTTCTTCCGCGAGGCGCGCTTCTTCCGCGAGGCGCGCGGCTTCCTCCGCCTGCCGGGCCTCTTCCGCGAGGCGCGCTTCTTCCGCGAGGCGCGCGGCTTCCTCCGCCTGTCGGGCCTCTTCCGCGAGGCGTGCTTCTTCCGCGAGGCGCGCGGCTTCCTCCGCCTGCCGGGCTTCTTCCGCGAGGCGTGCTTCTTCCGCGAGGCGCGCGGCTTCCTCCGCCTGCCGGGCCTCTTCCGCCTGCCGGGCCTCTTCGGCCAGTCGCGTGGCTTCCTCGGCCTGCCGAGCCTCTTCGGCCAGTCGTGCTGCTTCCGCGAGGCGTGCATCTTCCGCCAACCGCGCGGCTTCCTCCGCCTGCCGAGCCTCTTCCGCGAGGCGTGCCTCTTCCGCCAGTCGCGCAGCCTCCGCTGCCTGCCATGCCTCTTCGGCTAGGCGTGCTTCTTCCGCGAGGCGCGCCTCTTCCGCCAGTCGCGCAGCCTCCGCTGCCTGCCGTGCCTCTTCGGCCAGTCGTGCTTCTTCCGCGAGGCGTGCTTCCTCAGCTAGTCGAGCGACCTCTGCTGCCTGCCGGGCCTCTTCCGCCAGGCGTGCCTCTTCCGCCAACCGCGCGGCTTCCTCCGCCTGCCGAGCCTCTTCCGCGAGGCGTGCCTCTTCCGCGAGGCGTGCCTCTTCCGCGAGGCGTGCCTCTTCCGCGAGGCGTGCCTCTTCCGCGAGACGCGCCTCTTCCGCGAGACGCGCAGCCTCCGCTACCTGCCGGGCCTCTTCGGCCAGGCGTGCCTCTTCGGCCAGGCGCACCTCTTCGGCCAGTCGCGCGGCCTCCTCTGCCTGCCGGGCCTCTTCGGCCAGTCGCGCGGCCTCCTCCGCCTGCCGGGCCTCTTCCGCGAGACGCGCCTCTTCCGCGAGACGCGCAGCCTCCGCTACCTGCCGGGCCTCTTCGGCCAGGCGTGCCTCTTCCGCCAAGCGCGCGGCCTCCGCTGCCTGCCGGGCCTCTTCCGCCAGGCGCACCTCTTCCGCCAAGCGCGATTCCTCAGCTAGTCGAGCGACCTCCGCTGCCTGCCGGGCCTCTTCCGCCAGGCGCGCTTCCTCAGCTAGTCGCGCAACCTCCGCTGCCTGCCGCGCTTCTTCCGCCAGACGCGCTTCCTCAGCTAGTCGAGCGACCTCCGCTGCCTGCCGGGCCTCTTCCGCCGAGCGTGCCTCTTCCGCCAACCGCGCGGCTTCCGCGGCCTGCCGGGCCTCTTCGGCCAGCCTCGCCGCCTCGCGAGCGGTCCACTCCTCGATGGACAATGACTCGACGAGTCTCTCGCGCATCAAGACCCGCAGCAGGACTTCCTCGGCGGGTGACAATTTCTCCAACCGCTGGAAATCCGCGAGCGTCGAGAGGAGCGCGGTCTCGGCCTCTCCGGAGACCCACGGTGAACAGGCCGCCACATCCGAGCACCGGTACATGCGCGGGACGGAAGACTCTCCCTCCGTGGGCTCGAGCGCGGCACGGACGACCCTCGCCCCCGCGATGGGGAGGAACATCTCCTCGACGCCCCCCTCCTCGAATGCGGCGGACTCGGCGAGTTGACTCAGGCGCCGCACCTCCGCGAGCACCTGGTGCTCGGCCACCGTCTCCGGCGAGAGCCCCAGTTCCTCGAGCAGCTCCTCGTCCGGAGTCCCCGCGCTCTCGCGTGCCCACAGCGCATCCAATGTTTCCGCGGAGACGCGGCCGGCCTGCAGCAGGGACTGTACGGGCGTCTGGAACCCGAAGCCGAGCCGGGTCCCCACCAGATTGCCTTCCTGGAGAAAGAGCAGTGACTCCCGGCCGCCGGCGAGCAGCGTGAGCCGGCCGGTGGCGCGGGACTTGTGGGCGGAATACAGCGTATCGGCGACCTGCGAGGCGGGCATGCGGAGCCCAGTGTAGTCCGTCCGCCCCTCCTCTCAACTTGGCGTGTCCGCCCGCCCGCCCGGTATGCCAAAGCGCACCTGCCGCAGGGCCTCGTAGGCGGCGATGCCCACGGCGGTGGACAGGTTCAGGCTTCGACGCTCGGGCAACATGGGGAGGGTGACGGCCGTGCCAGACCCACCCGAGAGCACCTCGGGGGAGAGCCCCTGGGTCTCCGAGCCGAAGACGAGGTGGTCACCCGCCTCCAGCCGGGCCTCGTACAGGGATGTTTCAGCCCGGGCGGAGAACAACCAGCGCCTGGCCGAGGGCCATTCGGCCAGGTAGGCCTCGTAATTCGGGTAGAGCTTCAAGAAGACCTTGTCCCAGTAGTCCAGGCCGGCGCGCTTGAGGTCCCGGTCCGCGATGGAGAAGCCCAGGGGCTCCACGAGGATGAGGCGGCAGCCGGTGACGGCGCACAACCGGGCGATGTTGCCGGTGTTGGGGGGAATCTGGGGAGAGACGAGGACGAGGTGGAAGGGGCGCGCCAGGGGCTGGAGCATTGGAGTAGAACGCGCGGAATGCGCTTGAGGGTGAACAATGTGACACGGGACCGGCTGCTCGCGGACCGCGCGGAGCGGGCCACGTCCTTCAAGGAGCGCTTCATCGGACTGATGGGCCGGCGCTCGCTGGCGCTGGGCGAGGGGCTGCACATCGACCCTTGCAACTCCATTCATACCTTCTTCATGCGAATTCCCATCGACGTGGCCTTCCTCGACCCGGACGGGGTGATCGTCAAGCAGTTCCTGGCCCTGCCCCCCTGGAGGGGGACCTCGATGTACTTCCGGGCGAAGTCGGTGCTGGAGCTGCCCGCGGGGACGTTGACGGCGAGTGGAACCCAGGAAGGGGACCGGCTCGTCTTCGAGTCCGCCGCCTGAATCCCCGACGAGCCTCCAGGTCCGAGGTTCTTGGGTTTTGACCCCCCTCGTGGCGCTTTGTTAACCTGCCCCCCCGTCCACGGCCCATCCTGGACACGCTGGAGAATCGCCGAGCATGCGCATTGAGGTCGCTGGCTACACCCACGTTGGGATGAAGCGCAACCACAACGAGGACAACTACCTCATCCTGCAGGAGGAGAATCTGTGCTGCGTGGCCGACGGCATGGGTGGACACTCCTCGGGGGAGATCGCCTCGAAGATCGCCGTGGATGAGCTGGCGGAGTTCTTCCGCATGACGGCGCGCGATCAGGACGCCACCTGGCCGTTCAAGATGGACAAGGCGCGCAACTACGACGAGAACCGGTTGGCCACGGGCATCAAGCTGGCCAACAAGAGCATCTACGAGAAGGCCACCAACGAGTCGAAGTACAAGGGCATGGGGACGACGATCGTCTCGGTGCACTTCACCCAGGACTCGGCGTACGTGGGGCACGTGGGCGACAGCCGCGTGTACTTCTTCCGCCAGGGCGTACTGCGCCAGCTGACCGAGGACCACTCGCTGCTCAACGACTACCTCAAGGCCAAGAAGCTCACGCCGGAGGAGATCGAGAACTTCCCGCACAAGAACGTCATCGTCCGGGCGCTCGGCATGAAGGAGCTGGTGCAGGTGGACGTGACGAAGGTGGAGCCGCAGCAGGGCGACGTCTTCCTGCTGTGCTCGGACGGCCTGTCCGGCATGGTGACGGACCCGCAGATTCAAGACCTGCTGGGCCGCACGTTGGAGCTGGAGAAGGCCTGCTCCCAGCTCATCGACCTGGCCAACGCCGCGGGCGGCAACGACAACGTCACCTGCGTGCTCGCCCGCTTCCACGCCAACTGACGCCGGGCCTTTAGAGCGGCGCGCTCACCCGGTGCGCGCCCCAGGCCAGCACGTCCACCAGGGACTCTCCGGGCACCAGCTCGGTGCCTTCCAGGAGCGCGGTGCGCTCCAGCCGGACCCCCTCCCCCACCCGCACGCCCGCCCCCACGGCCACCGCGGCGCCCACGTGCGCGTCCCGGGACACGAGACACCGCTCGTCGAAGTAGGCCGGCCCCGTCACCTGCCCGTCCACCTGGGCCGAGGGATGGGCCCAGAAATAGCCCGCTCCGCGCGGCGCCGAGGCGAACGGTGAGTCCGCGCCCAACCCCTTGAGCGGAACCCTGCCACCGAGCACGTCGCGCACGGTGCCCAGGTAGCGCGACGGCGTGCCCAGATCGGACCAGTACGCGCGCACCGACTCGCCCCGGACGCTCAACCCCGCTTCCATCATCCGCACGTAGACGTCGCGGTTGATGTCCTCGGGGCCCTCGGGCGTCATGAAGTCGAAGACACGCGGGGACATCACGTGCACGCCCGTGAAATGCCACGGCGTGAGCCCGTCCCCGCCAGGCCCAAGGCCGGCGATGCGGCGCACCTGGCCCCGAGCATCCAGGTCCACCGAGGCGTACGTCTCGTTCTCCGGCATGGGCAGGAGCACCATCGTCGCCACCGCGCCGGACTCCCGATGCGCCGCCACCACCGGGCGCAGGTCCACCGGAAAGAGGATGTCCCCGTTGAACACGAGGAAGTCCCCGTCCGACAGGAAGTCCCTCAGGCCACGGATGCCACCCCCCGTGCCCTGGATGACGGGCTCGTGCACCACGTGCAGTGGCAGTCCCACGCGCGCGCACTCGGCCCGGGCCGTTTCCGCCATGACCTCCGGCAGGTGGTGGGTGTTGATGCCCACCGCCGTCACGCCCGCGGCCCGCAGCACCGACAGGTGGTAGCGCAAGAGCGGCTGGCCCAGGAACGGCAGGGCCGGCTTGGGCCACCGCTCGGTGAACGGACGCAGGCGCGTGCCCAACCCCGCGCACAGGATCATCGCCTTCATGTGCCAGCCCCCTCTCTTCCTCGCCTCAGCCTAGTTCGGGCACGTACCGGGCCACCAACGTGCGCAGGCCCGCGAGTTCCGGACGGCGCTCGAAGGCATCGCGCACATAGCGCAACGACGCGGGGATGGATACCAGGAAACCCGGGTTTCCCTTCACTCTGTGGATGAATTCGAAACGGCCCGCGTCCTTCATCTTGCGCTGCAACGTGAGCAGGTCGAAGTAGGCCTTGAACGCCGTGGGCTCGATGCGCTCGCCCGTCACTTCCGCGAACGTGGCGATGTACCGGTCGAGCATGGCGTCCACGAACGCGCGATCCAGTTCCACATAGCTGTCACGCAGGAGCGCCACCAGGTCGTACTGCCTTGGGCCCTGGAGCGCGTCCTGGAAGTCGATGACCACCAGCTCGCCGTCCTTCATCATGATGTTGCGGCTCTGGTAGTCGCGGTGGGTGAAGCCCCGCGGCGCGGCGGCCAACTGCTTCGCGATGTCGCGGAAGGTCCGGTCCAGCTCGGCGCGCTCCGTCTCCGTGGGCTTCTTGCCGCTCCAGGCCTCCAGACCCCACTCGCGGAAGTGGTGCAGCTCCCAGTCGTACAGGTCCTCGTCGAAGGCACGCGTGAAGGCGAGGCACTCTGGATCCACCTGGCGCTCGGCCTGGGCGCGCAGGCGCGCGAGCAGATCCACCGCGCGGGTGTAGAGCGCGTCGCGGTGCTTGCCCCCCTCGAGCGCCACCTCGAACGTCACGTCGCTCAGGTCCTCGAGCACCATCATCCCCGCGGGCACGTCGTAGCGCAGGATGCGCGGCACGCGGATGCCCAGGCGCTCCAGGTAGCGGTGCACGTTGACGAAGGGCAGCTCCTTGGGCGGCCCGCCGTTCGACGCCTCCTCGCTCTTCTTCAACACATCGAGGGGCATCTCCATCACCACCCAGCTCTCCGGCAGGGTGCCCACGCGGTAATACGAGCGGTTGCTCGCATCGCCCTTGAGCTTCTTGATGGGAGCCTGGGGCACGGGGCGGCCAATGGCCTTCCCCACCTGGTCGCGCAGCGCGGCCTCGAGTTCCATAGGTCAGCGTTTCTCCAGAAATCCGTCGTGAGACGGGGGCGCGCGAGTATGGGAGCAGGCCAATGCCGGGTCAAAGCTCGCGTGCCGGGGCGCGTCATGGTGGGCCGTCGTCCCAACGTGCGCACACAGGGCCCGCAAGGCCACTCGCCGTATGGGCGGATTGGCGCGCCGTGTCTGAAAGACGAGGACCGAGCGGGCTGTTGGACACGGTTGAGGGATGGGCGAGCCGCGAGGGTCGACCGCTTCCTCCAGGGGCGTTTATAAGGACACGCCGCTTCCTACCCCACAAGCGAGTACCCGATGGACATCCACGACAACATCCTCTCCGCGATTGGCCACACCCCGCTGGTGAAACTGCAGCGCATGGTCGGGCCGGACGACGCCACCGTGCTCGTCAAGTGCGAGTTCATGAACCCGGGCGCGTCCATCAAGGATCGCATGGCGCTCTACATCATCGAGAAGGCCGAGCGGGAGGGGAAGCTCAAGCCCGGCGGCACCATCGTGGAGAACACCTCGGGCAACACGGGCATGGGCGTGGCGCTGGCCGCGGCGGTCAAGGGCTACAAGTGCATCTTCACCATGCCGGACAAGATGTCCCTGGAGAAGATCAACCGCCTCAAGGCGCTGGGCGCGCAGGTGGTGGTGACGCCCACGAACGTGCCGGCCGAGGATCCGCGCAGCTACTACGAGACGGCCAAGCGCCTGCACCGCGAGACGCCCGGCGCCTTCATGCTCAACCAGTACCACAACCCGGACAACATCGAGGCGCACTACAAGGTCACCGGTCCGGAGATCTACGAGCAGACCGAGGGCAAGTTCGACTACTTCGTGTCGGGCCTGGGCACGGGCGGCACCATGAGCGGCGCGGGCAAGTACCTCAAGGAGAAGATCCCCGGCCTCAAGAACGTGGGCGTGGACCCGGAAGGCTCCGTCTACGAGGGCTACTTCAAGACGGGCAAGCTGACCGAGCCGCACGTCTACAAGGTCGAGGGCATTGGCGAGGACATGCTGTGCGGCGCCATGGACTTCAAGATCGTGGACGACGTGCGCCAGGTGGATGACCGCCAGAGCTTCGTGGCGGCGCGCCGGCTCGCGCGCGAGGAGGGCATCTTCGCGGGAGGCTCGGCCGGAGCCGCGGTGCACGTGGCGGTGCAGCTCGCCAAGGAAGTGGGCAAGGGCAAGACGATCGTCGTCATCCTCCCCGACACCGGCATGAGCTACATCAGCAAGTTCCACTCGGACGAGTGGATGCGCGACAACGGCTTCATGGAGGAGAAGGGCGCGGGTACCGTGCGCGATCTGCTCCAGGGCAAGCGCGGCGAGGTCATCACCGCGCGCAAGGGCCAGCGCGTGGACCAGGTGGTGGAGACCATGCGCCAGCGCGGCATCAGCCAGATGCCCGTGCTCAGCGAGGACGGCCGCGCCCTGGGCATGATCCACGAGTATGATCTGCTCAACGCGCTGGTGGCCGCGCAGGTGAAGTTCGCCGACACCATCGACAGCATCGTGGCGCCGATGCAGGGCGTGGTGGCGCCCGAGACGAGCCTCAACCGGCTGCGCGAGGTGTTCAACCAGGACAAGGTCGCCGTGGTGAAGGAGGGCGAGAAGGTGCTCGCCGTCGTCACGAAGATCGATCTCATCGAGCACATGCACCGCGCCTCGACCTGAGCACCCCGCTTCCGCCTCCCGCTTGCGCCTGATGTGACGTGAAGAGCCCGGCCCCTCCCGACAAGAGGCCGGGCTCTTCCCGTTTCCGACTGGCCGCGTAGCCCCGAGGCGTCCCGGCGCGGAGTCGGCCCGAGGCTCGCGCGCCCGGATGCCGCGCGGTCCGCGAGCGGACCGCTCCCTGACGCGAAGCACCCCCCTCCTCGCCACGCCGGGCCCCTCTCACCTTAAGGCTGACCCCAGCCATCGGGAGAAGGCACCATGCTCGCCGTCGTTCTCAAGGACGCCATGACCGTTCGCGTGGAGGAAGTGGAGGACCCTCGCATCGAGAAGCCCACTGACGCCATCATCCGCATCACCTCCACGAGCATCTGTGGAAGCGATCTCCACATGTACGAGGGCCGCACGCTCATGCCAGCCGACCCGGTGCTCGGCCACGAGAACATGGGCGTCGTGGAGGAGATCGGCGGCGCAGTGGCGGGCATCCGCAAGGGAGACCGCGTGGTGCTGCCCTTCAACATCGGCTGCGGTACCTGCTTCAACTGTACGCGCAGGGGGACGCATTCATGCCTGATGGCCAACCCGAGCGGCGCCCACGCGGCCTATGGCTACGCCGCCATGGGCCCCTACAAGGGAGGACAGGCCGAGTACCTGCGCGTGCCCTGGGCGGACTTCAACTGCCTCAAGCTGCCCGGACAGCCGGGAGACGACCTGGAGGATGATTTCCTGCTCCTCTCGGACGTCTTCCCCACGGCCTACCACGCGACCGAGCTGGCGCGGGTCCAGCCGGGCTCCACGGTGGCCGTGTTCGGCGCGGGTCCAGTGGGCCTGCTCGCCGCCTACTGCGCGCTCTTTCGCGGAGCGGCCGAGGTGTACGTGGTGGACAGTGTCCCCGAGCGCCTCGCCAAGGTGCGCGAGATGGGCGCGGTGCCCGTGGACTTCACCCGGGGCGATCCGGTGGAGCAGATCCGCGAGCTGCGCCGGAGCAACCCGCTCATCACCGGCGCCATGCGTCCGGGCGAGGAGCAGATGATGGGCGTGATGTGCGGCATCGACGCCGTGGGCTACCAGGCGCGCGACATCCGCTACGCGGACACGCATGGGGGACCGGAGCGCCCGGTGCAGGTGCTCGAGCAACTCATCGAGCTCATCAACCCCACGGGCCACCTGGGCAGCGTGGGCCTCTACATCGCGCCGGACCCGGGGGCCGAGGACGAGGCCACCCGGCAGGGCCTGTACATGCTGCCGTTCGCCAAGGCGTGGGACAAGAGCCTGACCATCGGCAGCGGACAGACGCCCGTGAAGCGCTACAACGTCTTCCTGCGGGATCTCATCATCGCCCGGCGGGCACGGCCCGGCTTCATCGTGAGCCACCACCTGCCCCTGAGCGCGGCCCCAGATGCCTACCGCAAGTTCGACGAGCGCAAGGAGGGCTACACCAAGGTCATCCTCCAGCCCCATCCGATCCCCAAGGCGCGGGCCTGAGGGAATTGCCGCCCCCCCTCGGGAGGGGATACCAAGGAGGGCCATGGAGCTGGATGTGAATGACGTGGCCGTGAAGGAGGCGCTGCTGCGGGCCTGCGACGAGGTGGGCCTGCCGCGCGCCTACCGCTCGGTGGTGGCCCAGCGCATGCGCACCCCTCCCGCCGAATGGCCCGAGTGCTGCGGCGAAGGGTGTTTTCCGTGCACCCAGGCCCTGTCGGACGCGGCGCTCCGGGCCTGGGAACTGCTCGGCCGCCGTCCGCCCGAGGAGTGAATCAGCCCAGGCTGGCCAGCAGCCGCTCCGCCTGCTCGCGGTTGCTCGGCTGCGAGCTCGCCAGGGCCTTGCGCGCGTGCTCACGGGCGCGGCCCTTGTCGCTGTCGGCCAATGCCAGCGCCATGTTGAGGTGGAGGTTCGGATCCTCCGGGTGCGCGGCGAGCGGAGCGGTGAGCACCTGGATGGCCTGGGCCCGTCCACTTCCACCGGGCTTGGACAGGTAGATGACCGCCAGGTCGCACGCGGGAGCGGGGGCCTTGGGATCCAGCTTCGAGGCTTCCTCCAGGAGCTTCTGCTCTCCGGCCGGATCCTTGAGGATGCGGCGCACGTTGGCCAGGGCCACCCGGCCCTCCACCGTGTCCGGCTGTAGGGTGATGGCATCGCGCAGGGCGGGCTCGGCCCCCTGAGGGTCGCCCGACAGCAGCGTCGCGAGCCCCTGCAGGTAGGCTCCCTCGGCGTTCTTGGGGCTCACCTGACGGAATTCAGCGGCCGTCCGAGCCGCGCCCTTCGGGTCGCCGGTGAGGATGATGAGCTTGATGAGCTCCGGGTAGATCTCCGACTTGTCATGCGCCCGCGACAGCGCCTGCTTCATCAACTCGAGGGCACGCGGCACCTGTCCCTTGTGGGCGAGCAACCGCGCGGCATGCAACAGCGGCAGGTGCTCGTGCTGGGTCAGGGACGCGGCCTTGAGGAAATGGGCCAGCGCCTCGTCGAACTTCCCCTGCCCTCGCAGGGCCACGCCCAGGTAGGTGAGCACCTGGTAGTTGTTGGGCTGCTGCTTGCGCGCGAGTTCGAACGCCGCCGCGGCATCCTCGAAAGCGTTGCGCGCCAGCAGGACGCGGCCAAGGTTGAGGTGCTCGAAGAAGCCCGCGTCCAACTGCCCCGCGAGTCCCCGCAACACCGTGACTCCCCGCTCGTCTCCCGCCTCGGCATCGAGCCGGGCCAGATGGCCGAGGGCCTCGGTGTGCGTGGGGTTGATCTCCAACACCCGTCGCAGCAGCTCCCGCGCCTTCGTGTCGTCACTCAGGGCCAGGCGCAGCCGCGCCAGCCCGAGCAACGCGGTGAGATCCCTGGGATCCTGCGCCAGGGCGAGATCGAACTCCTGGACCGCCTGCGCGAACACTCCCTGGGTCATCAGACGCACGCCTTCGGCGGCATGGGGGGAGACGGTCATCGGAGAAGAACCTTTTCGACGAGAGGGAGGAGAAGCGAGGGCGCACTCTAGGCCCCCGGGAACAAAAAGAACGAAGGGGATCCGCATCCGCGTCTTCGCGGTGACGGATCCCCCAGGAGAGGAAGGACGCGCTCGAGGCCTAGCTGAACCAGCCCGTGACCGTGTCCCAGGCGTCCTTGGCCTTGCCACCGATGGCGCTGATGCCCACGTCGGCGACCGCCTCGGCGATCTCGGGCACGTTCACCTCACCGGCCAGCTCCACGCCCAGGCCCACGCCCACCGTGGCCTCCGCGCCGATGTCGAACTTGACCTTGCCGCCATCCAGACCGATGTCCGCGTGCGCCTTGCCACCGATGCCCGCCGTGGCGCTGGCCGTGACGCTGCCGCTCACCATCGTGTCGCCCTCGTGCTTGAGGGCCACCGAGCCCGTCAGCTCCGCCTTGGCGCCCGCGAACCCCTCGGCGTTGGCGGTGATGGAGGGCTTGCCGTCCAGGCCCACGTGCACGTTCAGGTTGATCTTGCCATCCGCGCCGATCTTCCCGGCCGCCGACAGGTCGACCTCGGCGGAGAACTTCTCACCGGCCACCTCGAAGTCGATCGTCTTCTTGGCGCTCGCGCCCGCGTCGGCCAGCGTGGCGTCCACGTCCACGCCCACGTCGATGTCCAGGCCGTCCTTGCCCACCTTGGCGTCCGCGTGGCCCTCGAGGCTGATGCTCGGGCCGTTGACGTGCGCCTCACCCTGGATGCCACCGGGCAGCTCGCCCTCGGCCTTCACCCCACCCACGCCCGCGCCCACCGAGCCGCTCGCACCCGCGTGCGCCCCGTCCGGACCCACGCCCGCGCTGGCCTGACCCGAGGCGCCCGCCCCCCCCGTGGTCTTGAAGTCCGGGTTGCCCTTGCTGCCCTGCACGCCCGCGGTGATGGCGGGGATGAGGCCCCTGATGGCCGACGCGATCGTGTCCTTGCCCGCCTGGGTGAAGGTGTCCTTCACGTCCTGGGCCGTCGGCTTCGGCATCGTCGGCTTGTTCGGCAGGTTGACCGTCACACCCGTGTTCGTCAGACCCTTGTTGTCGACGTTCACCTCGACGCGGCTCGGCTTGGGGGTGGTGGGGGCGACAGGGGAGCGGCTGACAGGACCGATAGCCATGGAAGACCTCGAAGGGGGGAGGCGGGGTTTGGAGAACCGGCGGACAGCTCGTCGGTGACGGGAATACACCTTAGCAGGAGGTGTGCCAGGGCCCACCCGGACCGACACCTGCCCGTAACCCTCGCATATTCCTAGGAAGCGAGACCGGAAGCCCCCGCCGCTGGTGACCCCAGTCACCAGGAAATGGCCTCGCGCCCTGGTGACTTCAGTCCCCAGGTGGTGACTTCAGTCACCACCTCCCGCCCAGGTGGGGCCTCGGGAAGGTGTGCGCTGGGGTATCCTCCCCAACGCACCGCGGTGCACCCCCTGACCATGCCTCGCTCGCGCCTTCGCCCCGTTCCCGCGCTCCTCGCGGCCCTGTTCCTCTTGTCCTGCGGTGGCCACCGCATCGAACCGCAGAACCTGCGGCCCTCCGCGCCCGCGGCCAACGGCGGCCGTCCGGTGTCGGATCCACCCCCCTCGCGCATCGTGCTGCACGCCACCGTCTTCCGCGAGGCGCTCATCCGGAAGATGGCCGAGAGCCTGCCGCGCACCGGCGAGGGAGACGCCCAGGTCTTCGCGGGCCAGACGGTCCACTACACCTGGCAGCGCGAGCCGGTGACGCTCAAGTTCGACCGGGGCCGGGTGGTGGTGGGCGTGGTGGTCAACGGCCGCTTCAACCTGCTCGGCGAGCGCACCCTGCCCCTCACCATTACCCTGGCCGGCGAGCCCGTCATGACGCCGGACTTCCAGGCGCTCCTGCAGTCCACGGAAGTGCAGGTGGTCGCCTCCGGCCCCGTGGACTCCGTCAACCGCGCCATCGAGGGCAAGCTGCGCGAGCTCATCGCGAAGACGATCGACTCGTTCCGCTTCGACGTGCGCCCGCTGATGAACCAGGCCTTCGAACGGCTCGCCCGTCCCATCGAGATTCCGGTGGGAGACCAGATGGCGTGCGCCGAGCTGAAGGTGACCAGCCTGGAGGCCGCGCCCACCGTGCTCGCCGACGGCTTCGAGAAGGATCTCGGCATCGTCGTGCTGCCCTCGGTGACGCTGCCGTGCACGCCGGTGGCCAGCCTCACCCAGACCCCGCCTCCGGACGCGGGCGATACCCACCTCGCCAGCGATACGCCTCCGGTCCCGGCCCCGGGCCCCGAGGGCGTGGCCTCCATTCCGCCCGTGTCCGACGCGGGGACAAGCCATCCGCCGCGGGTGGCGATCCCCCTGCTGCAGAACGTCTCCACCCTGCCCTCCGGCCCCTTCCGGGTGGTGATTCCCGTGGCCGCCCGCTACGAGGAGCTGTCCCGGGCGCTCGAGTCCTCCATGAAGGGCCGCCTCTACTTCTCCGAGTCCAACCCGGAGCTCTATATGGAGAGCCCCCAGGTCTACCCGTCCCATGACACGGTGGTCATCCGGATGAACCTGGGCGGCAAGGCCCGGGTAGGCAGCTACTCGGTGGCCGTGGGGGGCGAGCTGTTCTTCGCCGGCCATCCCCACGTGCTCGACAACCAGTTGTCCGTGCCGGACCTGGAGATCGCCCCGGGCACGGCGAGCGAGCTGGTGAAGCTCAAGTTCGCCCTGGACTACGCCGCCATCCGGGACCAGGCCCGGCAGGCGCTCCGGGTGGACATCTCCGAGCGGCTCGCCGCGGTGAAGGACAAGCTGTCCACGGAGATGTCCTTCTCCGAGGACCAGGGCTGCGTGCGCGGTCAGGTGCTGCGCTCGGAAGTCACCGGCGTGCACCCCCACGCGACCTTCCTGCGCATCTACGTCCAGGTGGATGCGCAGTTGGGGCTTTACATGCCGTGCAAGCAGTAGAGGCCCCGCCGGGGCTCACGCCACCTTGAGCGCCTGCTTGAGGTCGTCGATGAGATCCTGCGCGTCCTCGATGCCCACCGACAGACGGATGAGCCCGTCGGAGATGCCGAGCACCTCGCGCGTCTCCTTGGGCACCGAGGCGTGCGTCATGATGGCCGGGTGCTCGATGAGCGACTCCACGCCGCCGAGCGACTCGGCGCAGGCGAACACCTTCACCGTCTTGAGGAACGTGCGCGCCGCCTCGAGACCGCCCTTGATGTCGAAGGTCAGCATGCCGCCAAAGCCCGTCATCTGCTTGCGGGCGAGCGCGTGCTGCGGGTGGCTCGTCAGGCCCGGGTAGGTGGCCTTGTTCACCTTGGGGTGCGAGGCCAGGAACTCGGCCACCTTCATGGCGTTCTGGGCATGGCGCTCCATGCGCACGCCGAGCGTCTTCACGCCGCGCAGCACCAGGAAGCTGTCCATGGCCCCGGACACGCCTCCCACCGCGTTCTGCAGGAAGTACATCTTCTCGGCCAGGTCGTCATGGCTGGTGCAGGCGAAGCCGCCCACCACGTCGCTGTGGCCGTTGAGGTACTTCGTCGTGGAGTGCGTCACCACGTCGAACCCCAGGTCCAGCGGGCGCTGGAAGTACGGGGTCATGAAGGTGTTGTCGCACACCGAGAGGATGCCCCGCTTCTTCGCCGTCTCGGCGATGCGCGCCAGGTCGATGAGCTTGAGCATGGGGTTGGTGGGCGACTCCACCCACACCATCTTCGTCTTCGGGGTGATGGCGGCCGCGAAGGCGTCCGGGTTGGACAGGTCCACGAAGGAGAAGTCCAGGCCGTGGCGCTTCCACACCTTGTCGAAGATGCGGAAGGTGCCGCCGTACACGTCGTCCGACACCACGACGTGGTCCCCCGCGTTGAGCAGGTGCATCAGGTTGTCCGTGGCCGCCAGGCCCGAGGCGTACGCGAGGCCGTACTTCGCCCCCTCGAGCGCCGCGAGGCAGTCCTGGAGCGCCTTGCGGGTGGGGTTCTGCGTGCGGCTGTACTCGTAGCCCTTGTGCTCCCCGGGGCCCGCCTGGACGTAGGTGGAGGTCAGGTAGACCGGCGTCATGATGGCGCCAGTGGTGGGATCCGGCTCCTGGCCGGCGTGGATGGCGAGGGTATCGAAGCGCATGACCCGCGACCTAGCACACTCCCCCCGCGCCCGGGAGGCCAGGAGAGAAGCGACAACCCGTGGGGAACACTTGCCGCGGAGCGTCGAGTCGGAGAAGAGAGCGGACATGACGACAGGGGACCCAGGCTCGGCAGCGGCGGGAGGAATGTTCGAGAACCGCCTGCGCAAGAACGCGCGGCATTTCCGCAAGTGGGCCCGGGCGCGAGGACTCACCGCCTTTCGCGTCTACGACCGGGACATCCCCGAGTACCCCTTCGCGGTGGACCTCTACGGAGAGCACGTCCACCTGGTGGAGTACCCCCGCCGCAAGGCGCTCAAGGGGGGCCTGGAGGAACAGCGGGCCGAGGTGCTGGCCGCGGTGGGCGCGGTGTTGGAGGTGCCCGAGGCGCGCATCCACGTGAAGACGCACCTGCCGCAACCCTGGGGCCGCTCGCAGTACGGCCGCGTGGGCGAGGGCACCGAGCGGCTGGTGGTGGAGGAACAGGGGCTCAAGTTCTGGGTGAACCTGGGCGACTACCTGGACACGGGCCTCTTCATGGACCACCGGGTGACCCGGGCCCGGGTGCGCGACGAGGCCCGGGGCAAGAGCTTCCTCAACCTCTTCTGCTACACGGGCGCCTTCACGGTGTACGCCGCCGCGGGCGGGGCCTCGCGCACCCTGAGCGTGGACCTGTCCAACACCTACCTCGACTGGGCCGAGGAGAACCTCGCCCTCAACGGCCTGTCCCACTCGCGCCACACGCTCCTGCGCGGGGACGCCCTGGCCTGGGTGCTCGCCCAGGAAGAGGCCCCCGAGGAGACCTTCGATCTGGTGGTGTGTGACCCGCCCTCCTTCTCCACCTCCAAGAAGATGCAGGGCACCTTCAACGTCCAGCGCGACCACGTGAAGATGCTGCGGGCGCTGGGCTCGATCCTGTCCCCGGGCGGCGTGCTCTACTTCTCCACCAACTTCCTGGGCTTCGAGCTGAAGGACTCCGCCGTGCGCGACTACGCGAGCGTGGAAGAGCTCACCCCTGGCTCCATCCCCGAGGACTTCCAGCGCGAGCACATCCACCGCTGCTGGCGCCTGGTGGCGCCCCGCTGAGGCACGGGCTCGCTATTTTCCGTATCGCGAGCCGTACCACTGCTTGCCCACCTCGACGGACTTCTGGAAATCCGAGAGGAAGGCGCGCTCGGCTTGTTGGGCGAAGTCCTTGTCGTCGACGATGAGCGCCCCCTCCTCCATCAACCGGTACGACAGGATGTCGAAGTTGATGGAGCCCACCATCACCAGGTGATCATCCACGAGGATGACCTTGGAGTGCATCATCGAGATGGGCCACTCCCAGAGGCGCACGCCCGCGGTGGCGAGGTCCGGATAGGAGAGGCGCTGGGTGATGGTGATGACCGGCTGATCATTCTTGTCCCCGGGCGCGAGCACCCGCGTGTCCACCCCGGAGCGCGCCTGCTGCATCAGGAGCGAGAGCAGCGTGGAGGTCGGCGTGAAGTAGGACTGGCCGATCCACAACCGGCGCCGGGCGGCCTTGCACATCAGGAGGATGCTGCGCTCGGAGCGGGTCACCTCCGGGTTGGGGGTACTGCTGACGAAGGCCGCGCGGGCACCTCCCGGCCTGGGCGGCGCGTACATGGCCGCGAAATCGGAAGCGGGCAGCAACACCCCGCCCATCTCCTGCCAGTTCTCCGCGAACGCCTGCTGCATCTGCGCCACCACGGGACCCTCGGCCCGGACCGCGACATCCCGCCACTCGTTCTCGTTGCGCGCGTCCCCGAGCCAGACCGTGTGGACACCGAAGCCGCCCGTGTACCCGACGCGTCCATCCACGATGACGAGCTTGCGGTGGTTGCGCGCCAGGGTCTCGTCCGCGGGCAGGGGCCGGAAGATCCGGACATCACACCCCGCCTGCTCCAGTTGCGGCTTCACCTTCTCCAGGTCGGTGCTCCCGAACGGATCGAGCAGCACCCGGCAGACGACGCCCGTCTTCGTGCGCGCGGCGATCTCCTGGGCGAGCGAGTCCCCGGGCTCTCCAGAGCGCCAGATGAACAGCACGATGTTGATGGAGGACTTCGCCGTGCGCACGTCCTTCTTGATGAGCTCGAAGAGCGCGCCGTTGTCGATCCACTCGACCTGATTGCCCGTGGTGAACCGGGTGCCCAACGTCTCGTAGAGGGCCAGGTCGAAGCCCTCCGGGTCCGAGGGAATCTCTCCGCGGAGGACGAAGTCGGACGTCCGCGCGCCGTTGGTGGCACAGGCCGAGAACCACAGGGCCAGCGCCAGGAGACATGTCTTCTTCGTTCCACGCATGGCGTCCGACACTACTGCATGGATGTCAGGGCGTTCATCGCCGCCACCTTCGCGGGGAAGATGAGGGCGTGGACGAAACGCAGTTTCCCCATGACCGCGGGCGCCAGGACGAAGGGATACAGGTCCGGCTGACCCATGCTCTGGTTGAGGCTGTTGACCGCGTACGTCAGGGGCAGCCACGTCTTGAGGAGGATGTCGAAGTCCGGCTGGTGATAGGGGTCGAACTCGATCTCCATCGTGAGCGCGGGCTCCTGTGCGCCCCGGGGCTGGACGCGCAGACCGAACGCATGCGCCGTCTCCAGGGTATCCACGATGTGCAGGTAGTGCGCCCAGGTCTCCGCGAAGTCCTCCCAGGGGTGGGAGCTAGCGTAGCCACTCACGAAGCGCTGCCGCCAATCCCTCGGAGGTCCTCCGGCGTAATGCGCACGCAGACTCACGCCGTAGTCCTGACGTTCGTCTCCGAACAACTCGCGGAAGGACTCGAGCCACGGACCGCCCTGGACCAGCCGCTCCCAATAGTAGTGGCCCACCTCGTGACGGAAGTGCCCGAGCAGCGTGCGATAGGGCTCCGACATGTCGCGGCGGTGGCGCTCGCGCTCGGCATCGTCGGCCTCCGCGATGTCGATGGTGATCAACCCCGAGACGTGGCCCGTGACGACCGGAGCCTGTCCCGCGCCCTGCCCTTCCGGACGGGCGAGGAAGTCGAAGGCGAGGCCCACGCGCGGATCCTCGAACTTGCTCGTGACCGGCAGACCGAGCCGGAGCAAGCCATACACGAGCTGGTGCTTGGCGACCTCCAACCGCCGCCAGCGCAGCAGGTTCTCTCCCTCGGAGAGCGCGGGAATCGTCCGGTTGAGCCGGCAGGCGCGGCAATACGCGTCGGAGCTCCCGGCGGGCACGAGCCAGTTGCACGCGGAGTGGGCGGCATTGGCACAGAACCGGGACGGTTGGTCGGGCGCGGCCAGCGGGCTCCAGCACTCCCCCTCCAGCGGGGTCAGGGCACTCAGGACCGTCAAGCCCGGCAGATAGCCCAGGGTGTGTCCACAGCGCTCGCACCGGGTGTTGCTGAAGTACACCATCAGGCCACACTGCTGGCAGTTGAAGATCTTCATCTCGGTGGGGCCTGGGGGAGAGCGGAACGTCCATGACGGGGTGGGCACACGCGCCCACCCCGCCGGAAGGATTACTTGCCGAAGACCTCGGCGAAGAAGTTGTTCATCGCCAGGAAGGACCGCCTGGCCGCCTTCTCGTTGTACTGGGCCTGACCCGGAGCATTGGCCTCGCGCTCGGAGAAGCTGTGCACCGCGCCTCCGTAGGCCACCAGCTCCCAGTCCACCTTGGCCTTGCGCATCTCGTCCTCGAAGCCGCTCACCTCGGCGGCGGGAACGTACGGATCATCCGCCCCGTGCAGCGCGAGCACCTTGGCCTTCACGGCGCCCTCGGTCGCCGGCATGGGCGCATCCAGGCCGCCATGGAAGGACACCACGCCCGCGATCGGCGTCCCGCTGCGCGCCAGCTCCAGCACGCTCGTTCCACCGAAGCAGAAGCCAATGGCGCCCAGCTTCTTCGTGTCGACTCCCGCCGCCTTGCCCTCGGTGCGCAGCACCTCCAGCGCCTTGTTCACGCGGGCCCGCATGAGGTTGCGATCCCCCTTCACCGCGCCAGCGGCCTGCCCCGCCTCCTGCTGATTCTTGGGACGCACGGACTCGCCGTACATGTCGGTGACGAAGACGATGTACTGCTTGCCCGCGATCTCCGTCGCGTGCTTGAGGCTGGGCGCGTTGATGCCCAGCCAGTTGGGGACCATCACCAGTCCCGGACGCGACCCCTTCACCGCGTCGTCGTACACCAGCACGCCCTCGAACTTCGTCCCGTCCAGCTCGTACTTCACCGGCTTCTGCACCGGCTTGGCCGTCGCCGTCAGGGCCATCAAGCCCACCATCACTCCGAGTACTCGCTTCATGTCGTTCTCCTCCGGGGGGAAAAGTGCTCGATGACTGTGCGCTGTGCCGCACGTTTGCAAGCCGATTCCGACGAGGCGGTCATCTTCCAGCCTTCCGCGCGCCTTCGCACACTCGCGGTCAGAGCCCCTTCCGGTTGCTGGCCAAGCGCCGCGGAGCCGTAGTAAGTGCGCGCCCGTTCACATCCATTCCGCACGGAATGAGGAGCAGGTCCACCATGAAGAAGTTCTTTGGAGTCGTGGCCTTCGCGGCGCTGGCGCTGACCGGTTGTGGGACCATCTGCGACGACATGTTGGATGCGTCCGACACCTACTCGACGAAGTACAGCCCGTGCAGCACCACGCTCGATTCCCTCTTCGGCAACGAGGCGTTCAACGTCACCCAGTGTGAGCGCACCATCGACAAGTGCACGGACTCGGAGAAGGACGCGCTCAGTGAGTACGCCGACTGTCTGCGCGACCTGCCCGAGTGCTCTCCGGGCACGAAGGACACCTTCAAGAACGGGGTCGAGGGTTGCTACCTCCTGATCAAGGACAAGGTCGGCAACACCTGCAAGAGCGCGCTGTGAGCCGCTGACCCCACGACGGGCATGTGCCGGGCGGCCTCGGAATTCTGAGAGCCGCCCTCGGGTTGCGCGAGGCCTTCTCCGCGCAACCCCCTGTTTTCCCGAGCCCCACCCGTGAGCGCGTGCGTTGCATATCCCGGCAACCCCTCATGGAGGCTCGCACGATGACGAAGCTGTTGGGCGCCCTGGTCCCCCTGCTCGCGGTCCTGGCCGGTTGTGGCCAACCCGAGAACAAACGCCTGTTCTGGACCCCGAACCTTCGCGAGGCCACGCTCTCCCTCGGGGATGGCTACACCTTCACCACGCGCTACACCTACGTCCCCTCTACCCTGAAGCTCAGCGCGCACTGGAGCCGCAACGGGCCCGACGGCTTCCGCATGAAGGACGCGGAGATAAGAATCCTCCCAGAGCAGGCCCTGTCGCTCGAGGACCGTCTGAGCAACGTCCGGCCCCAGGAGAACCCACCCCCCGGCGACTGCTGGAACGACGTGGCGACCCTGAGTCTCCAGCTCGTGGAAAACTCGGGCGAGTCACGTCTGTACTACACGGACCCCGTCAAGGAGAGCTGCGAGCCCGCCCGCGCGTTCCTGAACAAGGACGACGTGCTCGGCGTGCTCGACACCTTCGATGAACTGCTCCCCACGCCCGAGCTGTAGCGCGGAGCGCCCCCGCTATCTCACCCAGTCGATGCGCTGTTTGCGCCCCTTGATCCGCCCATCGCGCAGCCGCTGGAGCGCGACGCGCACGATGCCCTTGGCCACGGCGACGTAGGACAGCCGATCCTGGATCTCGATCTTCCCCACGTCGGAGGCGTTCAGTCCGCCCGCCTCCCCCGTCAAGGCCCCGAGGATGTCCCCCGGCCGCATCTTGTCCTTGCGACCCGCGGAGATGCAGAGCGTCTCCCAGGGCGCCGCGAGCGACACGCCGCGCGCCGGGTCTTCCGGTGGCAGGGACTCCGCGCCCGCGCGCTCCAGCTTCACGCCCATCCCCTCCTCGAGGGCCTCGACCTTGCGGTCATCCTTCGGCGTGACGAGCGACAGGGCCAGTCCCCTTCGTCCCGCGCGGCCCGTGCGGCCAATGCGATGCACGTAGGGCTCGGGCTGCGAGGGCAGATCGAAGTTGACGACGGCATCCAACGCCTCGACGTCGATGCCCCGGCCCGCCACGTCCGTCGCGACGAGGACCCGCGTGCTGTGGTTGCGGAAGCGCGCCATGACGCGATCCCGCTCGCTCTGCTCCAGGTCTCCCTGGAGGCCATCCGCGCTCACCCCGGCATCGCGGAGCGCGTGCGTCAGCTCGACCACCGTCACCTTGAGGTTGCAGAACACGATGGCGGACACGGGCTGGTAGTGCCGGAGCAGCCGCAGCAGGAGCGCCGTCTTGTCCTCGGACGCGCACATGTACCCCAGTTGTTGGATGTCGGGCGCGGCGGAGCCCTCCTCCACCACGGTCACGCGCGTGGGAGACTTCTGGAAGGTCCGGCTCATCTCCTCGATGGTGTCGGGGAACGTCGCGGAGAAGAGCACGGTCTGCCGCGTGGGCGGAGTGGCGCCGAGGATGCGCTCCATGTCCTCGCGAAAGCCCATGTCGAGCATCCGGTCGGCCTCATCCAGCACCACCGTGGCGAGCAGACCCGTGTCCAGCGCCTCCCGTTGGAGGAGATCCAGGATGCGGCCCGGAGTCCCCACCGCCAGGTGGGCCCCCTTCTCCAGCGCGTCCAACTGGGGGCGGATGGGCTGGCCGCCCGCGAGCACGAGCACCTGGAGTCCGGGCAGCCGCCGGCCCAACCGGCGGATCTCCCCGGCCACCTGCGCGCAGAGCTCCCGCGTGGGACAGAGCACCAGCCCCTGGAGTCGCCGCCGCGACAGTTGCGTCTTGTGCAACAGCGGTAGCGCGAAGGCGGCGGTCTTCCCACTTCCCGTCTTCGCCTGACCGACGAGATCCCTGCCCGCGAGCAACACGGGGATGCTCTGGGCCTGAATGGGGGTGGCGGTCCGGAAGGTCAGTTCCTCGAGGACCTGCAGCAGCGGCGGAGCGAGGGACAGCGAGGAGAAATCCATCGAGATATCGGCTCAGGGGGCGCAGAAGTGGAGGAGGGCGGCCTCGTCCGGAGCGCCCGGTTCCGAGACGTTCTTCCGGGTGAAGGTCACGTAACGGGAGGAATCCGGCAGGACGACGAGCGTCTGGTTCGCGCTCTCGGTCGACATCAACTGGATGGCGGACTCGCTCTTCGAATCCGCGGACAACGAAGCGACGGAGAGGGCGTCGTGCGACATGCCCTCATCCCGCCAGGAGAACACCACGAATCCCGGCAGTCCCGTCTTCGAAGCCGGCCCCAACCACGCGCGCCGCATGACGTGCGTGTCCGTGTAGAACGACTCCAGCGGGGAACACATGACGGACTGCTGCGAAGGAAGGCAGCGCACCGAGACGATCTGGGACGCCGCAGGCTGGCCCTGATCCTGGGCGAAATAGACGCTGACCCCGAGCGATTTGTCCTCGCTATCGACGATGAAGGGCGAGTGGGTGAGCAACCCGTCCTCATGCAGCGGGACACTCGCCGTGGGAACCGAGATGTCGGTGGACGAGAATTGATACAGGAAGCGTTGGCCATCGCTCTCATGGGCCACGAGGAATCCGGTCCCCGAACCACTCGCCGTGGCGTGCAGGCCGAACCGCTGGGTGGGATGGCCAATCACCCGGGTGTCCTGGACGAGGAAATCCTTCTGGTTGAGAACGAACGCCGAGAGTTCCCGGTACTCGCCCCCGTCCTCGCTCGGCGCGGGCTGATTGCTCCAGTCGAGCAACACGAGGAGCTGAGCGTTGTTGGCCGTGATCCTCATGTCCCGCAGGTAGGGGAGCTTGCTACTGAACGCGTAGGAAACCGGAAGGCTGGTGCGCGCCCCCTTGCGGTCCAACGCGACACTCTTGAGCAGGAACCGCCCCGTGCCCACCACCTGCTCCACCCAGACCACCACGGCCGACTCAGCCAAGTAGGACACGAGCGCGTGGGCCAGGACGACGGTGCCTTGCGCGGGGCCGAGAACCTCGCTCACACGAGGCGCCTGTTCTGGCTCCAGGATGCGAGCCGTGAGGTCTCCGGCGTCCACCGAGACGGTGATCATGGACTGCGTGCCGAGGAAGGTCGTGGCGTTCAGCGCGAAGCCGGGCGAGGGGTGGTTGAACAACCGGGTGACGACGTCCACCGTTCCATCGCAGTCGTTGTCCAGGCCGTCACAGACCTCGGCCACCGCCGTCGTCTCCCCTTCACAGGCCCCGAAGGAGCCCTGCTCCCCACAGGTCCGCGTCCCCATGCGGCACTCGCCCACCTGCGAGCCACAGGACTCCGTCGTCCCGGGCATGCACGCCAGTTGATCCGGACGCAGGCATTGCGTGTCGACGCAGACCTGGCCCGACGGACATGCGAACTCCGCGCTGCACGCATAGGGAGGCGACGTGGCCTCGATCTCCTCGATCGTCGGCACGGTGCAACCAACAAGGCACGAGAGCAACACGACCAGGGCGTGCTTCACGGGGAACCTCCTGCCGAGGCGACGGGATGGGGAGCGGGCGAGAGGCTGGGAACGAGGAAGACGGCGAGCGCGCCCAACGCCGCGGCGCTCGCCGTGCCAATGAGGATGTTGGCGACGAGCGCCTGGCTCTCGGCGCTGCGCAGGCGCTCGGTGCGCTCACCGTAGTAGAGGGTTTCCCGCGCGAAGCGCACGTTCGTCGAGGATTGCAAGCCGAAGAAGCCCGCCGCGCCCCCCGCCACCGCGCCCGTGCCCAGCAAGGCCAGGGTCAGCACGGAGCCGCGCCTGGAGGTGCGCTCGGAACCCGGGGACAGATAGGCGGGCGATACGGTGGACGCCGTGGACGGCGCGGTGAGTTGCGGCGCCTTGTCCGCGACCGGCTGCTCCGGGCGATCCGTCCTGGGCGCGCGGGCGCCCAGATCGTGCAGGACCGCCTGGCGGATCTCCTCGAAATCACGCTCCACCCGGGGAGACACCTTCACGGGCAGCTTCGCCTCGGGTTGGAGATAGAGCCCGGTGCGGAAGGCGGCCAGGGACGCGTCCCGGTCCCCCAGTTCCGCCTGAACGATGCCCAGATACAGCGCCACGGGCACCTCCTCCTCGGCGCCCTTGGCCACGGCGCGAGCGCGCGTGAACTTCTCCAGGGCCTGCTCGTACTCGAACTTCTGGTAGAGCCGGACGGCCGAGGAAAACAAGCTCTGGAAATCACCCTTCGCGGGAGCCTTGCGCGAGGGCGTCTTGCGGGCGGGCGTGCTGGGAGCGGCGAGCCCCTGCATCGGCAGGGCGGCCACGAGGCCCAGGGCCAGCACCCGTGCGGGCACGCGTCGCGGGAAACGAACGGTCATGGCACCAAGGTATCAGGTGCGGACCTGACACTGGCAGTCCTCTCCGCGCCAGACGTGATGTGCCTATGATACGGGCGCATTCGCGGCCCAGGAGATCGCATTGACGCACGTCGGGAAATACCACCTGGTCAGCAAGCTCGCGACGGGGGGCATGGCGGAGGTGTTCCTCGCCAAGGCCGCGGGCCCCATGGGCTTCGAGAAGTCGCTCGTCCTCAAGCGGATCCTCCCGCACCTCGCGGAGGACGCGCAGTTCGTGGAGATGTTCTTCACCGAGGCCCGCGTGGCCGCGCAGCTCAACCATCCCCACATCGTGCAGATCTTCGACTTCGGTCAGGCCGAGGACACCTACTACCTGGCGATGGAATACATCGATGGGCCCGACCTGCGCACCCTGTCGCGCAGGTCCGTGCGCGGGAAGGAGCCCCTGCCCCCCGCCTTCTGCGCGAAGGTCATCTCCGCCGCGTGCGAGGGCCTGGCCTTCGCGCATGACTTCGTGGACCCCGCCAGCGGCGAGCCCCTGGGCCTCATCCACCGCGACATCAGCCCCGACAACATCCTGCTGTCGCGCCAGGGCAGCGTGAAGGTGGTGGACTTCGGCATCGCCAAGGCCTCCAACCAGAGCCACAAGACGACCACGGGCCTCATCAAGGGGAAGCTCGCCTACATGCCGCCGGAGCAGCTCCAGGGCATGGCGCTGGACCGGCGCGTGGACGTGTATTCGCTCGGAATGGTGCTCTACGAATTGCTCACGGGCACCTACCCCTTCGATGCCAACACCGACGTGAGCATGATGCAGGCCATCCTGTACGAGCCGCAGGTGTCCGCGGCCACGCGACGGCCGGAGTTGCCCCCGGCCCTGGTGCGCATCCTCGGCAAGGCCCTGGCCAAGGAGCGCGAGCAGCGCTACGCGGATTGCATCGCCTTGCAGACGGACCTGGAGCACTTCATCCGCTCCACCGGGGAGTCCGTGGGCGCACGGGACCTGGCGCAGGTGGTGGAGAAGTACTGTCCGAGGAACCCGGAGTCCCCCCGGAGCGCACCTGTCGAAAGAGCCGCGCTGGGCACCGGGCCCACCACGGCCCCGACCCTCGCAGCCCCCGCGCCCCAACCCGTGGACCCCGAGGCGCTGACGAGCGCCGGAGACCCGGTTCCAGCGCCCCGCTCCCACCGGAGCCGCATCGCGCTGGGAATCACCCTGGGCGCACTGGTGCTCGCCGCTGGCACGGGTGTCGTGCTCGTCCGGGGACCTGGGGTGTCAACCGAGCCCCGTCCCGAGCCCACTCCCGCGCCCGTGGCCGCCGCCCCGCCGCCGCCCCCCGTGGCCGAGCCCGTCGCCGTTCCACCGCCGCCTCCGGAGCCCATTCCAGAGCCGACGCCGGAGCCCGAGGCCGCGCCGCCCGCCATCGCCGAGAAGGCGGCGCCGGAGAAGCCCGCCGTGGTGGAGCCCGCCCCCGTCAAGGCGCCTCAGAAGGGAAAGCTCACGATCCGCGTCCGGCCGTACGCCACCGTGTTCCTGGATGGCACGGCGCTCGGACAGACACCGCTCGCGCCCGTGACACTCTCCCCGGGAGCGCACACGCTGCGGCTCATCAATCGGGATCTCGACAAGGACATCACCCGCACCGTCGAGGTGAAGCCCGGCCAGCCCACCCTCTTCACGCTCGACTTCCAGGCGGATTGAGGCGCCTCAAATCTGGCAGGCGCCTTCCACGCAGCGCTCGCCCGAGGGGCAGTCGCAGTTGACGGCGCAGGCCGCGCCACTGCCCGAGGTACTGGAGGGCGTGCAGTAGCCCACCTTGCAGGCGAAGCCCGAGGAGCACGCCGTGCTGGAGGCGCAGGGCGCGCGGCAGGAACCATCCACGCAGTCCTTGCCCGTGGCGCATTGCGCGGCGCCCGTGCACACGGTCTCCGGGCGCGGACGGCACAGGTTGCTCGAGCACAGGTCCGAGGCGGCGCAATCCGAGTCGGAAGCGCAGCCGCGCACACACGCGCTGTTGATGCAGTAGTGGCCCGAGGCGCAGTCGGTGTTGCGCACGCAGGCGGGCGCCGATCCTCCGTCCGAGGTGGGCGTGCCCGCGTCCCCCGCGGGAGGAGGCGTGCAGGTGCCAGCGTCCGGCCGGGGCGTCCCGCCGTCCGAGGGGCGCGTGCCGCCATCGGTGGGCTTGCCCTTCACCTGGCAGTAGAAGCCATCGCACACGGAGCCCGAGGGGCAGTCCGAGTCGCGCTTACACGACTGGTTGCACACCCCGTTGATGCAGGTGTCGCCGCGCGTGCAGTCATTCGCGGAGCGGCACGTCTGGGAGTCCGCGGTCTTGTCCTCGCACTTGCCGCGCATGCAGTACTGGGTGGAGCGACAGTCCGAATCGTCGACGCAGGACCTGGAAGAGTCATCGTCCCATCCGGAGCCACCCTGGCCATCGACGAAGACACATCCGGTCGTGAAACCCACGACGAGCGCGAGCAGCGACAACCACCGGGAGACAGCAGGGGAAGCAACGTTTGGCATGGGGCACTCCATCAGGCGGCCACGCACCGGCTCCTGGGTCTGGAGCACCGGGCCGCTTGTTTTCTGGATTGGATCAGAGTTCGACCCGGGACGCAGGCGAAACCGGACGCGACGCCGTCTTCTGGACGCTTACGTCCCAGGCGGCATCGGGTCCACGAGCAGACTTGAAGTAGTCGCTCACGAAGAGATAGTTCTCGGGCCGCCGGAGCCTGCCCTCGCGAAGGAGGGCAATGTCCTCGGGACGTCGGGACAGCAGGCACGCGTCCTCATCGCAGTACAGCGCGGTGAAGCGCGACGTCAGCCGGGGCAGCGCGGGATCATCGCGCCGGAGCAGCACGAGCTCCGTCCCGTAGCGCTCCACGGTCGCCAGGGGATCCTTCTTGTCGTACCCGAGGTTGATGTTCGTCGCGATCATCTCGCCCGAGTAGGCCATGACATGGCGGCCGTCACAGGCGACGCGCGAGTCCGGTGCCGCCCACAGCAACAAGCCGCCCCAGTCGAAGTCGTTCCAGACCCGGCCGGACAGGCCGTTGAGCCGCATCACGGCGATGGCGTTGGAGGGGTTGCGGAAGGGCCACTCGATGAAGCCCAACGCCTCGGGCACCCGCAGGGCCCACAGCGCCAGCAGCGCCAGGGCGAGCACCCCCGAGAGCTTCACCGCCAGCGCGTCGAGGCGATCCATCCGGAGCGTCTTCACCCGGGCGAGCGCCGCCTCGAGCACGACCGCCACGACGGGCGCGAGCAGCAGGGGCGCCATCCGCAGGTGACGGCTCGCCGACAGACTCGTCCCCACGGCCAGCACGAGCAGCAACCACAAGCGCAACCGACGGAAGGGCAGGAACACGAGCGCCAGCACCACCGTGAGCGCCAACAACCCGAGCGCCACCTGCTCCGTGTACACGAGCGCCCCCACGGACCAGAGCGGAATCCACTCCCGGTCGAGCAGCCGGGCGGGGTCTCCCGACAATCGCAGGGTCTCGGTGACGAGCCGGGGCCCGTACGGGGTCAGCAAAGACGACAGGGCCGCGACCGCCGGCAATACCGTCCACTCGCTCCAGTGCGGAGGCTTGTCGCCGCTCCAACCGAGCCGCGCCTCGAGCATGCGCGCACCGCACAGCCCCGCGAGCAGGAACCAGCCCGCGAGGAAGCCTCCATGGAAATTGGCGGACAAGCCCACGAGCGGCGCGGAGATCCACAACGCCCGGCGGTTGCCCGACACGCCCGCGTACACCACCAGGGCGATCAGCGCGAAGCTGACAATCTGCGCGCGCACCAGCTCGAAGCCCATCCACATGAAGTGCACGGAGGCGAGCAGCACCACCAGGCGCACCAGCGCTCCGGTGGCGACGGCGCGGATGCTCGCGGCCAGTCCCGCCACGGAGAGCGCCATCCATCCCCACTTGGCGGCGATGACGCCCGCCGCGCCCCACCGCACATGCAGCGCGTACAGCAGGACGTTGAAGGCCCACTGGTACATGACGAGCGGGTGGCCGGGTTCGGTGAAGGACTCGTCGTTCACCTGGGGAAACACCCCGGTGTTCGCCAGCTCGCGGCCGAACGCGAGCGTCCAGCCCAGGTCCGAGTTCACCGGCGTGAAGGCGTTGGACACCAGCGCGAGTCCGAGTCCCACGCCCAGCAGGGGCAACCACGAGCGCACGCCAGAGACGGCGCCAGACTCGGGGGGAGCCGAGGCCGCCTGGACTTCCTCGCTGGGATCGGGAGAAGCCATGTCCCGTGTCGGCTTACACGCTTCCGGGTCCGGCGGGAAGCGCACCCCGCCGCCAGGGCGCGAACCCGAAACCGAAGGCCCAGGCCGGAAAGGCCGTGGCGGCCACGCCCGTGCCGAATCCGTACAACAACTCATCGAGGGGAACGCCGAGAAACCGGCCCGGGAGCAGCAGGCTCGGCCGCCACGTCCGCTCGAAGACCCCCGGCACGAGCCGCGCGAAGACCAGGCACAACACCAGGTAGATGGCCATCGACACCAGCCCTCCGAGCAGTCCGGGTCTCCTCAAATCCGGGCGCACGCCCAACAGGCCCCCGGCCCCCGCGACCATGGCCACCACCGAGGCATAGAGGATGGGCACGCCCACGCCTCGCAACAGTCCGGCCATCCCCAGCACGAGCACCAGCGCGCCCACGACCCGCCACACCGGCCGTCCCGCGTTATTCCTCGGCACCACCGTCTGGCGGAACACCACCGCGTAGCCCGTGGAGGCGAAGGCGGCGAGCCCGGCCACGAACAACACGTCCTCGATGCCAAAGCCGATCCGGTCCGCCAGATCGAACAGGAAGCGGGGCGTCCAATACTCCGGATAGAAGAGCCACTCGGTCGCCGCGAAGGGGAGCGCGAACAACACCGAGCGCTTCATCAGCCAGCGCAGGTCCGGGCGTCCCCACCCGATGAGAAGGCCCGGCACCAGGAACAGCACCGCCAGCACCAGGAACTCATACGTCATGGCCGCCTCAGGGGACCGCGAGGCCGACAATCACCCAGGCCACCACCGCCAGGGTGGCGAAGATGGCGGCCGAGACCCGGACGAGGATGCGCCGCGAGCCCGGTGGCGCGGGACGCACCCCCACCACCCCGAGCGCCGCGACCCCCGGCACGAGCCATCCCGGCCCCATCCCCAGGCCCACGGACGCGAGGCCCAGCGGCGCCAGCATCCACGTGAGCCCGTTGAGCGCCAGGATGATCCACGCGGCCCGCTCGCCGCCCACGCGGACGGGCAACGTGCGCTTGTCACTGTCGCGATCCGAGGGCTCATCGGGCAGCGCGGTGGCGATGGAGCAGGCCAGGTGGGTGGGCAGCAACATCAGCGTGAGCGCCCACGGAAACCCGGACAGCCTTCCCCCCTGCGCGAGGTAGCCATAGAGGGGCAGCACTCCGGCCACGCCCACCATCTGCAACAACTCCCCTCCTCCTCGGTAGGACAGCTTCAACGGCGGATAGCTGTAGGCCCACAGCAGCGCCAGCGCCACCCCGGCCAGCGCCACGAGCAGCGGCTCGTCCCGGAGCACCGCCAGGCCCAGGGACACGCCCATCAACCCCACCGCGCACACGATCGCGGCCATGCCGAGCGCCCGGGACGACAACCGCCCCTCGACGAGCACCCGCGAGCCCCCCGAGAAGAGCGTGGCCGTCTGGTTGCGGCGATCCGTCTCCTGATCCGCCCAGTCGTTGGCGTAGACGATGAAGAGTTGATCCAACAGGCCGAAGAGCTGCACCGCCACGAGCGTGCCCAGAGCCAGCACCCCGCCCCGCTCCCGCACCGCGACGCACTGACCGAGCAGCAAGGGCAGCGCGATGTACGACTGCGAGGGCAACCGGGAGGCCTGGAGCCAGGCCTTCACGGAGACTCCTCCCGCCCGATCCCCAGGCGCCGGGCGGCCGCGGCCCTCAGGTCGGAGAACGGCAATTCCCAGCGGCACTCCCCATCCATGCGCCAGGCCTTGACGGGGATGTGATCCTCCCGGGCGAGCACCTGGTGCAGCAGCACCTCCTCATGGGGCTCGCGCAGGAAGGTGAAGGGATTGCGGAAGGCCGGACCATCGAGCTGATGGTACTTGGTGTCGTTGTCCGAGATGAGTTCGAGCAGCGTCTGGCGCCGCGAGTCCAGGTAGTCGAAGAACGCGAGATCGAAGGGACCAATGCCCGCGCGCGCCGAGGGCTCACGCGCCACCCAGCGCGCCCAGTCGAAGCCGAACAGGAAATCGTGGGCGTAGCGGAAGCGCAGCTCGGACTTGTTGCCGAACCCCCGGAACAAGCGCACCACCCGCTGCGAGAACACCTCGATGTCGCGGGGCCCACCGGCGTTCCACAGCCGGCACGCCAGGTAGTCCAGGTCCCAGAAGATGTTGTCCGGGAAGTCCTCGCTCAGCACGAGCACCACGTCCGTCAGGGCCTGGATGAACGCCCGTCCCCTCGCCTCATCCTCCACTCCGGCGAGCACCCGTGCCGCCAGTTCCACGGGCAACGGCGCGCACGCGCGGGAAACATCGAGCGAGGCCCGGACGCCCAGAAGCGGTCCCAGCCGCTCCAACTCCACGAGCGCTGTCTGAAGGAACGGACTCACCCGCCGACTCCCCATAGGGCGGCGAGGCTGCCCGCCGACAATGCCAATGTGCCCCACCAACTGGCCCGGTGCAGTTCCAGTTTGTACGCCGACTGCGCCCCGAACGCGTTCGTCACCGCGGAGGGACTCTTGCGCACCATCCGCGCGCCAAAGAACAACACCACCGGCACGGCCAGGGCGCCAACCCCCATCCGCACGAGCCAGAGCAACGCGCCCAGACCCACCAGCACCTCCGACGCCCGGCGGACCCACGTGTTGCCCCACCTGGTGGTGAAGGTGCGCTTGCCTCCGGCGCGATCGCTCTCCTCGTCGGACAAGCCACTGGCGAGCGCGCTCGCCAGGGACAGCGCCAACAGGCCGGGGAGCAGGTCCGTGAAGCGCGCGGGCGCCCAGTTGCCGCATTGCGCGTAGACATGCAGCGCGGGCAGGACGCCGCCCACGCCCACCATCTCCAGCAACTCGCCACCCCCTCGGTAGTTGAGCCGCGGGGGAGGCAGCGTGTAGGTGGCGAAGAGGGCCAGGCACAGGGTCGCGAGCGGCAACAGCAGCGGACGCCCCAACCCGACGCCGCCCACCGCCGCCAACACCAGCGCCACCCCACCCGCGCCCAGTCCCGCCCCGAGCACGGCATGCGCGGGAAGGATGCCATCGGGGATCGTCTTCGGTGAACAGCCTCGGGGGAACATGCGGCGCTTGAGGGCGTCCACCTCCCGGTCACCCCAATCGTTGAGCAACACGATGAAGGCGATGTCCGCGGCCGTCCACAGCACGCCCCAGGCGAGGGCGGGTCCCGACAACCGTCCCGCGCTCGCCGCGCCCACGGCCTGTCCGAACAACGCGGGGACGAACACCTTCGGCCAGCTCGCTGGCTTCAGGGCGTACCACCACCGCGCCGCGGCTCCCATCGACTCGACACCCTCCACTCGGGCCTCCTTCCATCAAGGGGCGGCGTCCACCGATGAACACTCGCACGGGGCGCTTCGCGCGCACGGCATCGTCCCTACCTTACCCGGACGGAGGTCGTACATGACGAAGGCCACGGACCAGGCATCGGGTGTCGTCGCGGGCACCTTGGACATCTCCACCCCGCCGCACCGCCTCCCCAGCGGCTCGCGCCAGAAGCGCTGAGGCCCACCGGACGGCGATGTGTCGCCTCCTTCACGCTCCAGCAAGTTCTCCGTGCAAGCGGTCCGGGCATCCCTAGATTCCGCCGCCGTCGCACCCCGGCACCACGCCGGGTCATCACCCAAGGAGAGCACACCATGAAGAAGGCACTGCTGGCCGTGACGCTGGGATCCCTGCTGGCTGGCGCCACGGGCTGCCACCGCAACACCCGTGAGAACGCCGAGGACAAGGCCGAGCGGGCTGGCGACAAGATCGAGGACGCCGCCGACGAGGCCAAGGACGACACCAAGGACGCCGTCGAGAGCGCCGGCGACAAGATCGAGGACGCGACCGACAAGTAGTCCCTCGCGCCAGACGCCGTGAACAGGGCGGAACGCGGGGCCCGTGGTAGACCCGGGCCATGCTCTCCGCCCTTTCCGTGCTCGCCCTGTTGCTCGCCGCGGACAAGACCCCGGCTCCGAAAGAGGCCACGGTCCAGGTCACCGCGCTCGCCGTGGACGTGGACTTCGTCTGCCGCACCCGCACCACCCAGAGCCTCGTGCTCACCCCCAAGGCCCATGGCCAGTTGCAGGTGCCCTCGGACTGTCCCGATGCCGGCGCCCACTGGCGGCTCACCGTCGACTGCACCCAACCGGACAAGTGCTCGGGCATGCTGCGCACCACCCAGGGCGCCATCGCGCGCGTGCTGGGCACCCCGAAGCAGCTCGAACTCAGGCCCTTCGCCCAGGAGCACCCGCCCACCCTGGACTTCATGGCCCTGAACATCACCGGCCAATACCCCGTGACGCTCAAGGCCTCCGAGGAACACCAGCGGCCCGTGCAGTTGCTGCTGCAACACCCCGCCGTCACCGGCGTGTACACGCTCTCCCCGGCGGAGCGCATCCCCGTGGCGTTCGAGCTCCAGGGCAAGCGCCTCGTCCTCAAGGCCCACGTCTCCTGGAACGACGAGGGCCACGTGCACCTGCGGCTTCACGACACCGAGGACGTGCTCCTGTTCGACGACACCCTCCAGTTGGAGGAAACCCGTGAGCTCGACTGCAAGCGCCTGCGGGGCATCTGCCAGGGCTCGCTCAAGCTCTTCGTGCGCGAGAACCAACCCCTGCCCTACCGCTAGCTACCCCCGCTCGTCTCCCTCGGAGAATTCGGCATCCACCTCTCCCTGGGCCCCGCGCTCCATCCGGGGTCGCGGCGAAACACGCGGAGGCGGCTCCACCGGAGTCCCGGGAAACGGCGAGGAGGGAGTGGAGAAGGAGACGACGCGCACCGAGCCCGAGGCGATGCGGCGCTCGACGCCCCGGCGCACCCATCGGCCCACGAGCCGGCGCGTGGGGGGAAACAGCAGCACGAGCCCCAGGACGTCGGACAGCACGCCGGGAATCACCAGCAACACACCGCCCACGAGCACGAGCAGCCCCCCGAGCAGCCCTTCCTCGGGTACCCGGCGCTGGGCGATGGACTCACTCCAGCGGCGCAGCACCCGCGTCCCTTCCTTCCGGGCCAGGAACGAGCCGATCAGCGCCGGGATGACCACCAGGGCGAGCACGAATCCCCAGCCAACCGCATGGCCGAGTCGTGCCAGGAGGTACAGCTCGGCGAAGGGCAGGAGCACGAGCGTGAGGAAGAGAAGCTTGAACATCCCCCCAGCCTAATGCCCGGCCCTCCTTCACGCCCGAACAAGCGGAGGAGCGACGGCGCCTATCCGCCCGCGAGCTGATCGCCCATCCAGTTGACCAACAGGTACAGCAGGACGAAGAAGCCGAGCACGCCCAGCGCGAGCTTCGTCGTCGGCTGGAACCCCTCGGTCTCGGTCGCGGCCGGCATGGGCATGGCCTCGGACACGCCGAGCGTGTCGCTCGCGTAGCGCGCGGTGCGCAGATACTGCTCCGTCACGGCGTCCTCCGCCTGCCTGGACAGTTCCCGCCCGAGTTGGGGATCGAAGAAGCGCACCTCGGCCTCCGCCGCCAGCACCAACCCCTTGGTGAGCACCTCGCGCAGGAGATCGGCCCGGTCCGACAGGGGCACGCGCACCTCGGTGGCGATCCACTGTCCGCCCTCGCGAAGCGGGTGGATCTCCACGTCGCCGGATTCGAGCTGCCAGACGTGCCCACCGTCTGGTCGAGCCTTCGCCCCCCTGGCAACCAGGAGCGATTCCACCCGGGCGCTGTCGAAGGGGGCACCGGGGGTCAATGATTGAAGGAGCAGGTCGTATCTCACGCCGGTTGGAGTATACGCCGCGAACGCCATGTCCAAGCCACCCCCCGCAGGTCCCCGCCCCGAACGCCGCTCCGGTCCGCCCGCCGGGCACAAGCGTCCCTCGCACCGCCCGGAGAAGCTCGCCCCGGACCGCACCCACCCGGACATCGCCCCGGACGGCCTTCCCCAGGTGTCCCTCGTGCGCCGGGGGGTCGAGCGCTGGCAGGCGGGCCACCCGTGGATCTACCGCGCCGACCTCAACGGGGACCCCGCCCTCCAGGGGGGCGAGGTGGTGCGCGTGGTGGACGGCCGGGGCTGGTTCCTCGGCAAGGCCTTCTACTCGAAGCAGTCCAAGATTTCCCTGCGCTGGCTGTCCTACGACGACGTGCCGGTGGACACGGACTTCTTCCGCCAGCGCCTGGCCCTGGCCGATGCCATGCGCCAGCGCGCCCTGCCCGGAGAGAGCACCTACCGCCTGGTGCATGGAGAGGCGGACCTGCTGCCGGGCCTCGTGGTGGACCGCTACGGGGACTGCCTGAGCGTGCAGTTCCTCATCCCCGGCACCGAGCAGCGCAAGCAGTTGCTCGTGGACCTGCTGGTGGAGCTGTTCAAGCCCCGGGCCATCGTCAACCGCTCGGACGTGGGCGTGCGCGCGCTGGAGGGCCTGCCCCAGGAGAAGGGCGTGCTGTACGGCACCCTGCCCGGGCCCGTGGCGTACGACGAGGGACTGGTGCGCGTGCGCGCGGACCTGCTCGAGGGCCAGAAGACGGGCTCGTTCCTGGATCAGCGCGAGAACCACATGATGGCCTCGCAGTACGCCTTCGGCGAGGCGCTGGACTGCTTCTCGTACGTGGGCGGCTTCGCGCTGCAGCTCGCCACCCGGGCCCAGAAGGTCACCGCGGTGGAGATCTCCGACGTGGCGGCGGCGCAACTGCGCGCGAACGCGGCGGCCAACAAGCTCACCAACGTGGACGTGGTGGTGGCCAACGCCTTCGACTACCTGCGCGACACGCTGGACGAGGGCAAGCGCTTCGACACCATCGTGTTGGACCCGCCCTCGTTCGCCAAGAACAAGGACGCCATCCCCGGAGCGCTGCGCGGCTACAAGGAGATCAACCTGCGCGCCATCCAGTTGCTGCGGCCGGGCGGCTACCTCATCTCCGCGAGCTGCACGTACCACATCGACGAGCAGGGCTTCGAGGACATGCTGGCCTCGGCGGCGGCGGACGCGAAGCGGCGGGTGCAGATCGTCGAGAAGCGGGGCGCGGGCAAGGATCACCCCGTGTTGTTGAACCTGCGCGAGACGCGCTACCTCAAGTGCTTCGTGCTCCGCGTGCTCTAACCGGGAGGACTCCATGCGCGGCCGGGAGTGGGACGACGAGGACGAGGACGAGGCGGCGCCCTCTCCGCCCGGGAGTGCCCACGAGGAGGAGCGGGCCCTCAAGGAGCTGCGCACCGTCTACCTGCGGGCGGACGCGGCCTACGCGCCCTTCTCGTGCCCGGCCAGTGGCGAGTGCTGCCAGCTCGCCACGACCCGGCGCCAACCCTGGCTGTGGTGGCCCGAGTGGCTGTTGCTCGCGCGCCGCCACCCCCTTCCCCCTCCCCGCGCGGATGGGGGCTGCCCCTACCTGGACGCCGCGGGCCGCCGCTGCACCGTGTACGCGGACCGTCCCTTTGGCTGCCGCACCTTCTTCTGTGACCGCATCCGGGGGCCGGCCCGTCAGCCCGCGGAGGCGGTGAACGCCCTGCTCGTCCGCCTCGAGCGCCTGTCCGAGCGCCTGCTGCCTTCGTTGAAGGGCCCTCGCCCCCTGCTGGACTGGCACGCGGAGGCCGTTGCCCGGGAGGAGAAGGCACGCCCATGACGCGCTGGCTCGTGGCCCCCCAGGAGTTCAAGGGCACCCTCACCGCCACCGAGGCCGCCACCGCGCTCGCCGAGGGCTTGCGCCAGGGCGCGCCCGGAGTGGAGCTGGACGTGGCGCCGCTCGCGGATGGAGGACCGGGCACCGTGGACGCGCTGCTCGCGGGCGTGGGCGGCGAGCGGGTGACGCGCACCGTCACCGGTCCGCTCGGCCAGCCCGTGCGGGCCACCTATGGACTGCTGGACGCGGGGCACACGGCGGTCATCGAGATGGCGGCCGCCTCGGGCCTGTCCCTGCTCGCACCGGACGCACGGGATGCCCGGCGCGCCTCCACCCAGGGCACCGGAGAGCTGATGCGTGATGCGCTGGAGCGCGGGTGCCGCCGGCTCATCCTCGGACTGGGCGGCAGCGCCACCACCGACGGTGGCACCGGAGCCTTGTCGGCGCTCGGCTGGAGATTCCTCGACGCCCGGGGCGAACCCCTTCCCCCCGGTGGCGCCGCGTTGAGACGGCTCGCGCGGGTGGAGACGAGCGCCCGGCACCCCGGGCTGGACACGGTGGAATTCCAGGTGGCCACGGATGTCACCGCGCCACTGCTGGGCCCCAACGGAGCCGCCCACCTCTTCGGTCCTCAGAAAGGCGCGGACGCGGCGGCAGTGGACGAACTGGAGGCCGCCCTGGCGCACTTCGCCGGGTGCCTCGACACCCGACTCGCCCAGACCCCGGGCGCGGGAGCGGCGGGAGGCTTCGGCTACGGACTGGTGGCGCTGACGCGGGGCCGGCTCGTCTCCGGGTACGCGCTCGTGGCGCGCACGCTGCGGCTGTCCGAGCGGCTCACCTCGGTGGAGGCCGTCCTCACCGGAGAGGGCCGCTTCGACCGGCAGACGGCACTGGGCAAGGGACCCGGCGCCCTGGCGAAGGAGGCGCACGCCCTCGGCAAGCACACGGTGATGTTCGCGGGACGCGTCGCGCCAGACGCGGGCATGGAAGGCGCTCCGTTCGACGAGGTGGTGGAGGTCTCCACCCGCGCGCCGTCCGGACTTCCGCCCGCGGAAGCCTTGCGTCATGCCGCGGGCGAATGGGCCTCACGCACCTGAAAGAACACCTCCGCCCCCAAGGCCACCGGGAATGACCCGCACTCCCGATGACAACCCCAGGGATCGGAGCTTTCACGTCCAAAGACAGACGTGATTCACGAAGCGGCTACCCGCCGTTGTCGTTGTTACAGGCGCCGGCCAGGATCGAGCAGATGACGGAGTCGCCGCAGATGATCAGGATCGAGAAGATGCAGATGACACCGGCCGAGTCACCGTTACCGCCCGCCGCCTTGCTCAGATCGTCCTCGGACAGGTTGCGGAGGGTCTCCTTGTTGAGGCGGAGCTTCTGCGGGACCTTGGCGTTCTTCATGGGATCTATCCGTCCTTCTGAGCCGTCGGGAGTGGCGGCGAAAAAGACAGTACAAGATGGCCTGGGAATCCCTCCATTACCCCCAAGGGAGGTGAAATGTGAATTCCCGGAACACCCATGATGTGAGTGTTGGATGAAAGGCTTTGTCTTCCATCCAACCCTCCTCGCGGCTCACGGCGTGTAGCGCACCGACCGGGTCACCCACGTCAAGCCACCGCGCCCATCGCGCACCACCACCCAGAAGAGGACGTCCTGGGGCTCGGTGGCGGAGCTCGGAGGCCGCCACTCCACGCGGTGCCGATCCTCCCCGCCACCCAGGTCCGCGCCGCCCGTCTGATTCGGCGAGAAGGAGCCCAACGTGCCGTAATAGGACAGCTCCCACGACTCGCGCAGTTGCACGGGCTTGAACTCGAACGAGGGTACCACGTAGCCCTCCTGGCGCTCGGAGAAGTCCATCGCCTCCACCCGGAAGGGGCCGGGGCCGGACAGTTCCCGGGGCGCGCCCTCTTCCCACGGCTCGCCCTCCAGGAGCAGGCCCGACAGTTCCGGCTGCACGTTGACCGCCATCCCCGGCACCAGGGGGCAGTTGTAGACCATCAGCTTGCGGGCGTAGATGCGCTCGCCTCCCCCCGAGACCTCGAGCACCAGCGGCAGCCGGATACCGCCCAGCCCCTGGTAGGTGTCCTCCTCGAGCACCCGCTGCGCGAGGAGCGTGCCGTCCTCCAACTGGGCCACGCCCGGCCCCGGCGCCAGGTTCACGACCAGCTCCCCGCCCCGGGTCACCCCTCGCGCCAGTTCCACCCGATCCTCCTCGCAGAGGGCATCGCGCGTCGTGGAACAGGCGGAGAGGACGTAGTCCAGGTCGCGGCCGTCTCCGGCGGGGTCCGGGATGAGGGCGGTGAGCCGCACCGGGCGCGCGAGCGTGGGCAGGAGCGCGGAGGGATCCGGGGAGCAGATATCGGCGAAGAGCTCGGGTGGATCGAACCGCATCGCGAGCACACGCAGGTCCTTCACGTTCGAGGGCGTGTCCTCGGATCCCACGCACGCGGCGCAGAACAACAATCCCAAGAGGGCGGGCAGGTGGCGCATGATCAGAAGCTCCCCTTGACGCCGATGACCGGGAGGATCGGGATGCCGGGCACCTCGAACATCTCGCGGTATCGGTAGTCGTAGAAGGTCGCCTCCACGTTGGAGGCGTTGTAGACGTTCTGCACGTCGATATAGGCGGTGAGCGTCCAGCGCTCGAAGAGCCAGTTCTTGTCCAGCCGCACATCCAACTGATGGAAGGGTTTGAAGCGGGTGGAGTCGGTGGGCCCGTAGGAGCCGTAGAAGCGGTTGCGGTCCGAGTCGTAGCGGTCGAACGTGTGCTGCAGCGGCGTGGTGGGGCGGCCGGTCACGTAGCGCATGCGCGCGCCCAACTCCAGGCCATATGGCAGCCGGTAGCTGGCCACCGCGGTGAGGATGTGCGTCTGATCATACGTGGTCAGCCGGTAGTCATCCCCGCCCGCGCGCCGCTGCTCGGAGCGGTTGAGCGTATAGGCCAGCCAGCCGAAGAAATTGCGCGTCACGGCGTGGCGCAGCAACACCTCCAGGCCATACGCGCGGCCGAGCCCCCGATTGGAATACTGGTAGCGCGTGATGGTGCCATCCAGGTTCGTGACGTTGTCGCCCGGAGAGACGACCAGGTCATAGCGCCGGTTGAAATAGCCGGAGACGTCCACGCTGATGGCGTCGGTGAGCTGGCGCTCCACGCCCACGCTCGACTGGAAGGCGCGCTCGTAGGAGAGATTGGGATTGCCGAGCGGCGCGGGCTCCAGATTGAAGCCTTCCGGCGGCTGGCTGTAGAGGCCCAGGCTGCCCTTGAGGGCCATCTTCTCCGAGAGCACCCACCGCGCCCACAACCGCGGATCGTAGGTGAAGCGCGTCTGGCCATAGATGCGCGAGTAGATAGCGCGCAGGCCGGGCGTCAACGTCACCGGCCCCGCCTTGAGATCCACCTCCGCGAAGAGCGCGCTGTCGAAGGTGTTCACCGTCCGCTTGACGTACTGCACCTCCGCCTGGGGCTCGGCGCCCGGGAAGGACGGGTACTGGACGCCGCCGAGCGTGGGCAGGCTGCCCTCTCCCACCAGGTGCTCGAAGCGCACGTCCGCGCCCGTGCGCGCGACGAGCCAGGGCTGGATTTCCAGGGACAGATCCTCGCGCACGCCGAGCGACCAGACGCTCGCGTCGAGCTTCGTCTCGCCGAAGCCGAAGCTGCCCAGGTCGTAGCCCATGTAGGGCGTGAGGACGGAGGTGAGGTTGCCGTGACGGTAGGTCCAGTCACCCTTGACGCGATGGAAGAGCGTGCGCGCGTCCACGGAGACGTCGCGGTTGAGCCCGCCTCCCGTGGCCACCACCTTGAGCAGGTCATCCGAGCCGAAGGCCATCACGTACCCGGAGCTGCGGCCCGGTCCGGTCTCGCCCCGCTTCGCGCCGAAGTCCATGCGCACCTGGTAGTCCCAGTAGCGCGGGAGCACGAGCAGCGAACCGCCCTCGGGGTCCTCGGGGAGCACGAGCGGCAGGAGCACGTCCACATACGAGCGCCGCGCGGCCCCGGCGATGGAGACACCGTCCGTGACGGGCGCCTCGAGGAAGAAGCCCGAGTCCAGCAGGTCCACCTTCACCGAGCCGTGCAGCGTGTCGGACGCGCCCTTGCGCGTGGCCACGTCCACGATGCCACCCACCGCCCGGCCATAGCGCGCGCCGAAGCCACCCGGGAAGAAGTCGATCCGGTCGATGAACTCGGCGTTGAGCACCGAGGGCCCACCGCCCAGGTGGTAGAGGATGGGTACCTCCACGCCATCGAAGAAGGTGAGCGTCTGGTCCGGTGCCGCGCCACGCACGATGAGCTGGCCGGAGACGAAGGGCGCGCGCGCCACGCCCGGCAGGTTCTGCAGCACGCGGATGGGGTCTCCGAAGCTGCCCGGCACCTTCTGCAACTCCTGGCGCTCCAGGGTGCGGCGCACCACTTCCTTCTTCTCGCGAGCGCCCCGCACCACCGTCTCGAAGCCGGGCGCCTTGGGCATCAGGTAGAAGATGACCTCCGTCGTCTCCGAGGGGGCCAGCGTCTCCTTCGTGGAGAAGAGGTGATAGTCGCCCGCCACCACGCGCACGTCGCAGACGCCGGGCTCCACCCGCAGCGTGAAGCGGCCTTCCGCGTCGCTCGTCGACTCGGGCGCTTCCGGATCGTCGCCACAGCGCACCGTGGCGCCCTCCACGCGCGTGCGGCTGCCGCGCTCCAACAGCTGGCCGGTGAGGGTGGACTGGGGTGGCGGCGGAGGGGGCGCGGACTCCTCCACCGGGGGCGCCTGGAGGACGAAGTTGTAGACGTACTGCAACTGGATGGGGGCCGGCACACCATCCACCTCGGCCGGGGTGAACTGGAACTGCTTCACCGCCGCGAGCGCCGCCTCGTCGAAGCCCTCGCCCACGGGCCGGGTGACCTGTGCGTCGGACACCCCGCCCTGTGCGTCCAGGGTGATGAGCATCTCCACCGAGGCCGTCTTGCCCGCCGCGGCGGCCTCGGACGGATAGACGGCCTCCACGAAGCGCACGAGCTCGGGGGGTTTCGTCAGCACGGGAGTATGGACACCCGCGTCCACCTCCTCGCGGCGCGCGCCGTCATAGGCCTGGGCCCGGACGTGAGACGCGAAGAGCAGGAGGACGGCGAGCAGCGACCAGGGAGCGAAGCGGAGGGAGGTCACGGTGGGGCGCATTTAACCCACGAGTGGCCTCTCCAATGAATAAGAAGTCTTAAAGGAAGATCCCGCCGGTGGGCCGCCAGAGCACATAGCCGTGGGCGAGCAACCACGAGTCCGTCATGACTCCCTCCTCCCGCTCGGCCAGTCCCAGGACGGAATGACGGAAGGCCGCTGGTGGCTCCAGGTGTCCGGCCGAGCGCGCGGCGCTCCACGCCTCCGTCCAGCGCTCGAAGAAGGCATGGATGGGCTCTCCGGGCCTCACCCGGCGGCGGAAGTCCCGGGGCAACCAGTCGCGGAAGAGCACGGGCGCGAAGCCCCGGCTGAAATCGGTGTGGAACAGCAGCGCCTCGCGCACGAGCCCCGCCCCACCGCGCCGCAGCAGGTGCGACACCCCCACCGCCCCGGACGTGTCCGTGCTCCCCTCCACGAGCAGCCCCCCCTCCAGCAGCGACCCGCCCAGCGTATGGTGGATGCCGGCGACGTCCTCGGGGCGATAGCCGCGCAGCAGGTTCATGGCGCGGATGAGCCGGACCGTCTCTCCGGGACGCAGGGGCAGCGCGAAGCTCCCCTCGCGGAAGTCGGTGAGCGCATCGGCATGAACCTGGGCGGAGGCCACCCGGGCGGCTTCCAGCTCCACGCCCACCACGCCAAGCGATGGATTCACCTCCCGGAAGGCCTGGGCGCTCTCGAGCGTGGTCCACGGGTGCTCGCCAAAACCCACGTCCACGAAGACGGCCCGAGCCCAGTCTCCCTCCTGACGGGTGAGCAGCGCGCGCTCCTGGTGGAGCAGGTACATGTCGAGCGCCTGGAGGCGGCCGTGGGAAGTCCTTCCGCGCATGGGCTCAGGAGGAACGGAAGCGGTAGAGCGCCGCGGGCTTGGAGGCCGTGCGCCGCACACCCGGGGCGGGTTCCAGGACACCGTCCTCGATGAGCCGTTTCACCTTGCGGCGGAAGTTGCCGGGATCCTGTGGCTCGCCCTTCACCGCGGAGAACACCGTGCGCAGCTCCGGAATGGTGAAGCGCTCCGGCACGAGCGAGAACGCCAACGCGGAGGTGTCCAGTCTCTCGCGCATGCGCGCCAGGGCCACCTGGAGGATGTGCCCATGGTCGAAGGCGAGCGCGTTGCCGTCCAACTCCGCCACCGGCTCCCAGCGCGTCTCCGCCGCGTCTCCGCCCGCCCGGACCCGCCGCGCCAGCTCCGGCCGCACCAGCGCGTAGTACGCCACCGAGAGCACGCGCATGCGGGGATCCCTCCCCGGCTGGCCGAACGTGGCGAACTGCTCCAGCAACACGTCCTCTGGCGCCAGGCCCGTCTCCTCCTGGAGTTCGCGCGCCGCCGCCAGGTCCAGGTCCTCGCCCTGGTCCTCCACGCCATCGCCCACGCGCAGGAAACCGCCCGGCAGCGCCAGACGGCCCTCGAACGGGGATTCACCCCGGCGGATGAGCAGCACGTGAAGTGCCCCCTCCACCAGGGTCAGGATGACCAGGTCCACCGCCACCGCCGGGCGCGCGTACGGCGCCAGGCTCTGGCGGGCCCTCATGACGTCGGGGGACCTCACCCTTCGATCGGGTCGGTGGTCCGGACCACCTTCATGCCCGCCTCCTGGAGCAACCGGATGCCCTCGTTGGCCACGCGCGGGAAGTCTAATCCCGGTGGCAGGGGATCCAACGGAGGCGCGGGCACGGGGCTCATCGCGTCCTCCAGGATGTGGATGCGCCCCATCCTCGAGGGATCCGTCTCCTCGATGCGATTCTTGAGATCCATCAGGGTCGACAGCACGCAGTGGGACTTCGCCTGGCCGAACACGTAGACCCGGTCGAACGTCATCAGATGCTCGAAGAGCGCCTGGTCGAACTGGCCCACCTTGCGGCCGGACACCTCCATCACCTCGGGGGAGAACACCGAGTAGTTCTCCGTCAGCGCCTCCTCGCCCTTCTGCACGATGTGCGTGGGCGTGTCGCGCACCGCCGCGTGGAAGAGACTCGCCTCCATCATCGAGGGCAGGAGCGCGTGGCTCAGTCCACCGAGCAGCGCGTGAAAGGGCCACACCGTGAGCACGTAACGGCCGGTGGACTCCAGGCGCTCGCAGTAGGCGACGCTGTCCTCGTGGAACCGCGTGGCGCGCCACTTGCCCGCGCGCAGGTCCGCCACGGTGATGGGCGTGAGCGGCGGGGGCGGCCGGCCCTCCGCGTCTTGCCACCACGCGGGATGGAAGACCTGGAAGACACGGTGGGTGTCCATGGAGAACACGAGCCCGGTGAGGCGGTCCAGGTTCGCGTACAACCAGCGCAGCGTGCGCTGGGCGTCCTCCACCGCGCCGGGGACGAAGAGGCTCGCCTCGGGATGGCAGAAGGCCACCTGGGTGTCGATGCCGAAGGCCGCGATGCGCAAGCGGTCCTCGCGCGCGGGACGCACCCGGTGCTCCACCGCGTAGCGGCGGCCCTCGTCCGTCACCCGCGCGGCGCGCTCGAGGAAGAGCTCGCCCACGCGGGACTCGTCATGGAACGTGGGTAGGGGCAGGGGCATGGAGTCCTCCGGGAAAGTGACGCTGGCGCAGCTCGTCCACCAGCGCCTGGGTGGCCGCCGTGTACGCGACACGCGGCGCCTCCTCGGCGACGGAAGGCGTGGTGTCCGAGGGCGCGCCGGTGAGCAGGACATAACCCTCGGGAGCGGCCTCGCCGTGCTGCCCCACGAGCCCGATGGGACCCGTGCCACTCACGCGGCGGAACACCACCGGCGAGCCCGGGATGCTCTGCTTGCCCTCGGCCAGCTCATTGCCGAACTTCATCGTCGGCACATGGCCCGTGCACGCCAGCTTGTACACCGCCGCCACGCGGTCGCGCGTGAAGGGGCACGCCATGGTGCGCGCCACGATGAAACCACCGTAACCGTAGAACTGCTGCGAGGGCTCCCAGCCGAACTGGGCGCGCAGGGCCTCGAACTCCCGCGTGGCCTGGGCGTCCAGTCCGTCCTCCAGGATGAGCACCGGCTTGATGCCCTCTTCCTTCGCCCGCGACACCGCCAGCGTGTACTGCTTCTTCTTGTCGCCGGAGTCGAAGCGGATGGAGTCTCCCGCGTTCGGCTCCTCGTGGATGATGCGGAAGGCCTTGGGCAGACCCGAGGCCAGGGTGTCGTAGGTGTCCAGCAGGAAGCTGGAGCGCTCCGGCCGCCGCTCGCGGATGGCCCGGAAGGCCGCCTCGTCCTCCCCGTAGCGCTGCACGTGCTCGTGGCCCATGGTGCCCACGGGGATCATCCCCAGCTTCTTCGCCAGGTACACGTTGCTCGTGCGAGTAACTCCCGCGTCCAGACAGGCCCGCAGGGCGATCTCATGCTGCTCCAGACAGGTGGCCGCGCGCAGACCCACCTCGAAGATGCGGCTCGCGTCCCCCACGGCCGCCACCAGGTCCTTCACCACCGCCAGCACCCGCGCGTGGTAGCCCTCCGAGTCCACCCGGATGGGCACCGGCTTCACGCCCACCGCGTCCAGCGTCTCCAGGGCGATGCGCTTCTCCTCCTCGCACGACACCACGGCGAGCGCCTTCGCCAGGAACTCCCTGTCCGCCAGCGCGGCCGTGGCCACCTGGATGCGGAAGCTGAGCTGTAGCAACAAGGGCTCCAGCCACGACACCAGCGCCGAGGAGCCCGTCAGCGTGAACACGGGCTCGCGCGGGTAGAAGCGCGCGCCTCGCGGCAGCGCCCGGATGACGAGCTGTTGCTTCCGGATGGCCGCCTTGAAGCCCGCGCCCATCTCGTAGCTGTTCGCCGCCAGATAGGAGTAGTCGCTCTCGGTGGGCACGGGGAGGAGCGAGCGCACGAAGGACTCGATGTCCAACGGCACCACCTGCTGCCCCCCCTTGCGGTGCGAGTAGTAGAACGTCTCCCGGCGCAACGGCCAGCCGGCCTCGGCCATGCTGAACTTGTAGCCGTCCGTCGCGAGCAGCGGACTTCCCATGGATGTGCCTCCTGGGAAGCAATCTAGCGAGCGGGGAAAGAGTCAGCAATACTCTTTCTCCGAGGCCGACACTCAGGGCGCTGGCCGTGGCACATCGGATGCGTCCTCATCCCGCAGCCGCAGGGTGAACCACACCACCCCGAGGGCGAACACCGTCAACACCCCCTCCGCCGCCACGTTGCCCACGGAGCGCGCCACCAGGACGGTGGCCAGATTCGCGAGGGAGTGGAAGCCCACGGCGGCCCAGTACCACCGCCGCTGACCGCGCAGGAACCGCTGGAGGACGAGCACGCTCATCCCGACATGAAGCACCATCGCGCCCACGCGCTCGTACGCGCCCAGCAAGGGCTCCCACCAGCGCAACGAGGCCACTTGCGCCTTCGCCGCGAGGATCTGCTCGAGCTGCGCGGGAGGGAGCGACAGCGTGGAAGGGTCCATCCGCGTCAGGACCACCACGTTGACCAGACCGATGGCGGCCAGTCCGCCCACCAATACGGCCGACTCCAGGCCGCCATGCCCCAGACCGAACCCCACGGCGTCCCGCCAGCGCCGGAACGCCTTGAGGGGGTATTTGAAGGCGATCAACCGCGCCGTCTCCTCGAACAGGCCCGCCGACAGGGAGATGACCACGAGCCACAGCTGGAACAGGGGCGTGGAGTCCTCGAGGACGTCGCGCAGGAGGTATTGCAGGACCTGCACCGCGGGCACGCGGGTCAGGAGTTGAGACAGGGTGAAGGCCAGGGCCCCGATGCCCACCGTCTTCCAGGCGAAGCCCAGCCGCCGCCGCGCCACGAGCACCAGGACGACGGGCAGCAGCACATCGAAGGCAATGGCGAAACCGAAGCTGGCGATCAGCCGCGCGTCGAGTCCTGACATGACGTCTCCAAGAACACGAGCGCCCCCATGCCCCGGGACGCCAGGTGAGACTCAGCGCTTGCCGCGCGCGCGGGACTTGCTCGCGGAGCCCTGGCCGTACACGCGCTGGTAGTCCTTCATGCTGCGCACGATGACCTCGTGGGCCTCGGAGCGGTCGTACATCTCGACGATCTCCACGGAGCGCTTGGCCTGGCTGGGAATCTGCTTGTAGGTCAGGAAGTAGTGCTTGAGCCGCTCCACGAGCGCGGTGGGCAACTGGGCCACGTGCTGGAAGGCCCCGTAGACCAGGTCCGACTCCAGCACGGCGATGATCTTGTCGTCGGCCTCGTTGCCATCGATCATCCGGAAGCCCCCCACCGGCACCGCGCGCACCAGCAGCGCCCCCGTGGGGATGACCTTCTCCGTCAGCACGCAGATGTCGAGCGGGTCTCCGTCGCCCTTGATGTCCTTGATGCCGGAGCGCTCGGCACAGCGCTTCGCCACCAGCTCGTCACAGAAGGTCTGGGGGATGAAGCCGTAGAGCGTGGGGCACTGGCTGGAGAAGCGCTGGGGCCGATCCAACCGGAGGATGCCCGCCTCCTTGTCCAGCTCGTACTTCACCGTGTCCGTGGGGACGATCTCCACGTAGGTGGTGACCGTCTCGGGGGCTTCCTCGCCCGGGGAAATGCCATGCCACGGGTGGGCCTGGAAATTGTGGGTCTGCGGCTTCTTGGTGGCCATGTCACTCACCTACGAATTCGTGCGCCGGGAAGAGGAGCACGTCCGAGATGGACTCCACGCCCAGCAGCAGCATCAGGATGCGATCGAGCCCCACGGCGATTCCCGCCGAGGGCGGCATCCGACCTACCGCGTCAAGGAAGCGCTCGTCCAGTGGATAGACGGCCCGGCCCGCATCGCGACGAAACCGTTGCTCCTCCACCAGACGGGCGCGCTGTTCCACCGGGTCCGTCAGCTCGGAGAAGCCGTTGGCCAGCTCCAGCCCCCGGGCATACAGCTCCGTGCGCTCGGCCACGGCGGGCTCACCGGGCTTGAGCCGCGCCAGGGCGGCCATGGAGGCGGGGTACTCCGTCAGGAAGGTGGGGCGCTCCATCCCCAGGCCCCGCTCCACCTTCTGGAGGAACAGATGGAAGAAGACGTCGTCGAAGAGCGTGGCGTCTCCGGTGCGCACCCCGGCCGCCTCCGCCGCCCGTTTGAGGGAAGGCCCATCCGGACAGGCCCGCAGGTCCACTCCCGTGGCGCGCAGCACGGCGTCGCGCACCGACAGCCGCTCATAGGGCGTCCGGGAGAAGAAACCATCCCCGCCCACGGCCCGGTCCCCCTCGGCGAGCGCCCCTTCCAGGTCGGCCATGATGGCGTGGTAGTCCGCGTGGGGCCGGTAGAACTCCAGCATCGTGAACTCGGGGTTGTGCGTGGGCGACACCTCCCCGTTGCGGAAGACCTTGCAGATCTGAAACAGGGGCCCGGACCCCTCCGCGAGCAGCCGCTTCATGGCGTACTCGGGGCTGGTGTGCAGGTAGAGCGAGCGGCGCCGGCCCACGTCCGTCTCGGGGATGAAGGGGGCCTCGAAGGGCGTGATGTGGGGCTCCATCCCGGGCGTCGGGACGAGCAGGGGCGTGTCCACCTCCAGGTAGTCACGCTGGGTGAAAAAGCGGCGGAGGGCCGAGTAGAGCGTCTGCCGGGCGGTGGCCGAACGCCACTGGACTGGATTGGGCATAAGCGGCGCGGAAGTTACATTGCGCGTCCCATGCGCCCAAGGCTTCCCGCAGTCGTCCTCAGCTTCGGTCTCGGTTTACTCGGCGGGTGCGCCACCCCCGTCAAGCCCCCCCCTCCCCCGCCCACGGAAGAGCAGAAGCTCGCGGAGGAGGTGGCCCGGAGTTCCGCCGAGGCCCAGGCCCTGCTCCAGGCACAGGATCTCCTGGTGTGGAGCTACTGGGCGGAAGGGGCGCGGGCGGACATGGCCTCCACGTACGCCGGGCGGGAGGGGCTCTTCAGCCTCGACACCATCCGGAAGATCGAGCGGCTGCGCCAGCTCGGGACGGAACCCCGGGAGGTGCGGGCCCTCACCGCGCTCCAATCGCACTTCGCGGGCGAGTACCTGTCCCAGCAACTGGCCGAGGTGAACGACGCCCTGGCCAACCTGGAGGCCTCGCTGACGTTCCAGGTGGACGGCCACGACGTGCGCTGGCACGAGCTGGAGCGGCTGCTGGCCAATGAGCGCAGCGCGCCCAAGCGCAAGGCGCTCTACACGGCGGCCACGCCCGCCCTGGAACGACTCACCCCCCTCATCCGCAAGCGGGAGGAGCGCACCGAGGCGCTGGTGCGCGAGCTGGGCTACGCCTCCTACGAGGCCTTTGGCGGCGAGCTGCGGCAGGCGGACCTGAGCCGGCTGGGACTGCTCGCCGAGGAAGTGCTCCAGGCCACGGAGGCACCTTACAAGGTGGTGATGGAGCGGCTGTCACAGCGGGAGCTGGGACTGCCCTACTCGGGCCTGACCCGGGCGGACCTGCCGCGGCTGTTCCGCGGGAGGGACGTGGAGGGCATGTTCCTCAAGGGGGAGGGGCTGGTGCGCGCGCACGGCACGCTGGCGGGGATGAGCATCGACCTGGACGAGATGAAGAACGTGCGCATCGATGCCCGGAGCGACGTGAAGCGCAAGAACTCGCGTCCGTTGGCGCTGGGCATCCGGGTGCCCGAGGACGTGCGGCTGTCGGTGAAGCCCATGGGGGGCGCGCTGGAGCAGGTGCGGCTGCTGCACGAGTTCGGCCATGCGCTGCACTACGCGTTCACGAAAGAGCCTCGCTTCGAGCTGGCCAAGCTGGGCAACCCCACCGTCACCGAGACCTACGCGGCCCTCTTCGAGGATCTGATGGATGATCCGGTGTGGTTGGAGGAGCACGCGGGGCTCAAGGACAAGGAGCGCAGCGAGTACCTGGCGGCGGCGAGCGCGCACAAGCTGTTCCTCATCCGCCGCGCGGCGGGAAGGCTGCTGTACGAACTCGCGCTGCACCGGCAGCCCTCCACGGACGCGCGAGAGCTGTACAAGGCGATGATCGAGCGCGTGGACGAGATGCCAGCGACGGACGACGACGTGGCGCGCTACCTGGTGGACCAGGAGGACTTCTTCCAGTCCGCGGACAACTTCCGGGCGTGGTTCCTCGGGGGTCAGTTGCAGGGGCAGTTGAAGGCGCGCTTCGGCCCGGCATGGTGGCACAGCCCGGAGGCGGGTGCGTTCCTCAAGGGGCTGTGGGCCCAGGGCAACGCGATCTCCGCGCGAGAGCTGGCCGCGTCCTTGGGGGACGAGGGCATCGTGCCGGACGTGCTGCTGCTGCGGCTGGGAACCACCCTGGGCGTGCCCATGAAGCTGGGGAGCCACGAGGAGCCCGCGCCGGATAGGACTCCGAACATCCAATAGTCCGGGCCTTGAGCGACAAAGGCCCCCACCCCGCTCGGGATGGAGGCCTTGAACCCGAGCCCCGAGGCCGGGGCCCGAGCGGACTACAGCAGCTTCATCAACTCGGCGCGCTTGGCGTTGTACTCCTCGTCGGAGAGCACGCCCGCGTCCTTGAGTTCCTTGATTTCCTTCAGGCGCTGCGCCGGGGTGCGCGTGTCGGCCGGGGCCGCCGCCTGCTGCGGAGGAGGCTGCTGGAACTGCCCGGGCTGCCCACCCCCGGGGTTCTGCTGGTTGTTGGCGAACGCCTGGGCCATGCCGAAGCCCATGCCCATCCCCATGCCCTGCAGCGCGCCATCCGAGCCGCCACCGCCCTTGGCCATGCCCTCGGACGCGCCCAGCATCGCCTGACCCTGCGCGTACTGCTGGAAGCCGCCCGCCAGACGCGAGTACGCCACGTCCTTCGACAGCTTCTTGAGCGTGGCCTCGTCCTCCTCCTTGATGCTGATGTGGAAGTTGCCCATCCGCACCACGGTCAGGCCGTAGGTGTCCACGTGGGGCTTGAGCCCGGAGATGACCTCCGTCTCGATCTCCTCCGTGTACGCACCGCTCGTTACGTCCAGGAGCGGCCAGCGCTTCTTCACCAGCAGCTCGGCGATGCGATCTCGCGTCACCTTGAGCACCTGGTTCTTGAACCAGCCCACGAAGTCCGAGTTGGTCGTGCGGCCCATGCCCACCAGGCCCACCACCAGCTTCTCCGGCTCCGTCACGCGGATGGAAAAGTCACCGTAGACCATCGTCCCGATGCCCAGGCCCGTCTCCGGGTCGCGCACGTCACCGATGGGGCCGCCGAACTTCAGGCCCGTGATCTCCCGCGTGGTGACGAAGAAGACCTCGGTGATGAAGAGGTTGCCACCGGTGAAGCCCTCGAGCAGCCGCCCCAGGAAGGGGATGTTCTTGCTGTCCAGCTGGTGCCGGCCAGGCCCCAGCTTGCCCTCCACCTTCCCGTCCTTCACGAAGAGGGCGACCTCGTCGGCATCGACGGTGAGCTGGGTGAGCATCCGGATGTTCTTCTCCGGATACTTGTAGACAATCTCGCCCTTCGCCTCGTCGGCCCGCGCGATGAAGTTGCGCTGCGACTCGTCCTTGATCGTACCGAAGAATCCCATCGTGCTTTCGTCGCCTCCAAGAGACCGCGTCGACCACCGGGAGCCCACGCCGCCTTCACATCCCAACGGATAGCGCCCGGACCTATTGCATGCCCGACGAACGCACCGCTCCCGGCCTGTCCCACGACCATGCCAGAAGGACCGCGCTCTTGGCCAGTCAACCCGACGAGCGCTCGTCCGCCCTGTCTCAACCCCAACGGCTCAAGAGCCGCTCCCGGTCCAGCAGGCGGACACTCGCCCACAGCAGCCCCAGGTCCAGCAGCAGCACCACGACGCCCTGCGACGCGTAATAGGCGGGCCCGGCCTTCAGGAAGCCCGCGATCTGCCCCGCCACCAGCCCCACGAGCGGCAGCACCACCAGGGCGGCGAGCTGTTGCGCGGTCCGGGCTTCGGCCACCCGCGCGGAAATGAGCACCGCCACCCCATTGCCGAAGAAAGCGAAGAGCGGCGCCAGGACGAGCACCCCGAAGAGCCACAGCGCGTTGGGCATCAGCAGCCCCTGGCCCAGCGGCCAGCCCACCACGTCCACGCCGACGCACAAGAGCGCGAAGGCCACCCAGGAGATGAGCACCGCGGGCACCAGCGACGCCAGGCTCTTGCCGGCCACCAGCTCCATCGCCGTCACCGGAGAGGCCAGCAGGGGCTCCAGGGTGCGCCGCTCCCGCTCTCCCGCCACGCTCTGCGAGGAGATGAGGATGGGCACGAACACCGGCATCACCAGGAACATGCCGAACCAGTCCATCAACGTGCGCTCCACCAGGAAGCGCCCCGCGTTGAAGTCCCGGGGCAACGACGGGTCGTAATAGAGGGCGATGACGCGCAGGTTGGTGTCGGTCGGGTCGCGCACGTACGTCCAGACGACGATGACCGGGACGACCACCAGCACCAGGGGCAGCGCCGCCATGGCGAGCAGCAGCGAGGGGTTCTTGCGCAGGTCCAGGAAGTCCTTCCAGAAGACGGCCAGCGCGCGCCGGGGATGGAATGACATGGCTACTCCCGCCCTTCCCGGATGAGCTCCAGGTAGACCTCCTCGAGCGGGCGCAGGGCCGGAATGGCGCTGCGCACGCGGGCCCCCGCGCCCACCAGGCAGGCCACCACGTCGGGCGCCTGGGCCTCGTCCGTCAGCATCACCCGCAGCCGCCCGCCCTCGGCGAGCGCGGGGGGAGAGAACGGCAGCACCGCCAGCGCCTCCACGAAACGCGCGGCGTCTCCCTCCACATGCACATCCAACGAGCTGCCCGTGCGCCGCAGTTCCTGGAGTGGGGCCAGCGCCAGCAGCCGCCCCTTCACCACCGCCACGCGCGTGCACAGCCGCTCCACCTCGGTCAGGTTGTGCGAGCACAACACGAGGGTGCGCCCCTCCGCCGCCAGTTCCGCCACCGCGTCGCGCACCGTGCGCGCGGACTCGGGATCCAACCCACTCGTGGGCTCGTCCAGGAAGAGCACCTGGGGCTCATGTACGAGCGTGCGCACGATGGCCAGCTTCTGACGCATGCCCTTGGAAAAGCTCCCGCAGGGCTCGTCCTCGCGGCCGCCGAGACCGAAACGCTCGAGCCATGCCTGGGCCCGAGGCCAGGCCTCGCGCTCGTCCAGTTCGTGCAGCTTCATGAAGAAGCGCAGGTTGTCCCGGGCGCTCAGCCGCTCGTAGAGCCCCGGCTGCTCGGTGAGAAGTCCCACGGTACGGCGCAGCGCCTCTCCGTCCGTGCGCACCGAGTGACCCCAGACGCGCGCCTCGCCCTCGGAGGGCTGGAGCAGCCCCGTGAGCATGCGCACCGTGGTCGTCTTCCCGGCACCGTTGGGCCCGAGCAGACCGAACACCTCGCCAGGATGGATGTCGAAGGTCAGACCCTGTACCGCGGTGCGCGCGCCAAAGCGCTTGGCGAGGCCCCGCACGGAGATGCCGCTCAATCGATGGTCACCAGGACGAACTTGTTGTTGATGTCGCGGTCGATGACCGTGACCGTCTTGTCGGCGCCCGCGTTCTGGCGCAACACGCCCAGCCGGTTGTGCTCCACGAGCGCCCACTCGCGGCCGGGCTGCTCCACGAAGGGCTTGAGCTTGGGCGCCTCGCGGATCTGCTTCACGGTGTTGCGCGAGTAGAACGTCTCGCCGCGCCAGTTCATCAGGTAGGCGGTGATGGGCTCGTCCGCCTTGCGCTGGGCGTAGTAGCGCCAGAACAGGTCGCGCTGCGTCCAGTGGTGCGACAGGTCCACCCAGTGGCCCCAGTTGAACCAGAGCGCGAAGCCCGCCGCGAGCGCCCAGAAGGTGCCGTAGAGCATCACCCGCATCCGCAAGAGCGCCGCCACCACGGCCAGTCCCCCGGCCACCGTGAAGGTGAAGCCGAGGAGCATCTTCACGTTGACCGGCTCGGACAGGGACTTGAGGAGCGAGTCACTGGCGAGCGAGCCCCGCAGGCCGCGAACGAGGCAACCCACGCCCAGCACCAGAAGAATGGAGGCGAGGGTCCACAATCCCGTGCGCGACTCCGCGTCCGCGCGCCAGGCCTGCCACGCCATCCAGGCCCCCACGAGGCCCACGGCCACGCCCACTCCCGGCGTGGCGGGCACCGAACCGGGCGCGACGAGCGGCACGACGAAGGCCCCCCCCAGCGCCAGGCACAACAGGGCCATCGCCCGGGAGGCATGAGAACTCCCAGCCCTGGCCGGGAACACGCCCAGCGCGAGATAGGCGCCCACCGCGAGCAGCACCCCCGCCAGCAGATCTCCCACCCACAACGGACGGGAAGAGAACATGGCGATGGGCTTGGTGACGAGATCGACCGGATAGGGCCGGTCATAGTTGTAGACGAAGAGGTCGGTGAAGTCCTTGGGGTTGCCGGCCAGGTCGTGGCCCACGAGCAGGAAGAGCACGAACCCGAAGACGAGGCTCATCGCGTGGGCCTGGATGCCCTCCTCCCACAACCGGTCCACGAAGAGGGCGATGAGGATGGCGAGCCCCGGCAGCACCGGGAAGACGTAGTGGTGGAACTTGGTGGCCGAGGAGGCCAGCAGGGTGAAGGAGAAGGCCACCCACAGCGTGGCGATGAGCGCCAGCTGCTCGGCCTTGTCCGGCGAGCGCGGGCGCAGCCGGGTCACGAGCGCGAAGGCCCCCGGGACCAACGCCACCCAGGGGAAGATGGCGAAGCCTCCCTGCTCGATGAAGTACACGAAGGAGCCACCCGGCGTGGTCGTGTGCACGCCCGCGCTCAGGCGGTTGAGGTGGTCGTGGATGAAGAAGCGGTACCAGAAGAGCTTGCCCTCGTCGTCCACCCCACCGAAGAGGCACAGCACGAGGTACCAGGGCACCGCCACCGCCGCGAACACGAGGATGCCCGTGCCCAGCTTCATCTTGTACAGCTGCGCCCACACCACGGGCATGGGCCGCTTGCCCTCACGCACCTCGGCGCGCACGCCGGACTCCAGCAACCAGCGCAGGTGCGCGTTGATGCTCGCGGCGTCATAGGGAACGACGGCGAAGAAGGCATAGAGCAGGAGGATGATGGCCGGCAGACCCACGCCCAGCAGGCCCTTGGCCAGCGTGGACAGGCCCAGGAAGACATAGAAGGCGTACCACCACGCGGCCCGGTGGCGGGTCGTCTCGTCCAACTGGCCGATGAGCGCGCACGCCATGGCACACACCAGCGTGGTGACGAAGGGCGTGTCCGTCACCGTCTGGCGGGTGAGCAGGAAGTAGAGCGGCATGGTGGCCAGCACGAAGCCGGTGGCCAGGCCCGCGCGGAGGCTCACCACCCGGGCCACCGCCAGCGACAGCAGCGACACCGCGGCGATGCTCAGCAGGGCGAAGGGCAACCGCATGCCCCACTCCGTATAGAGCCCCAGCGCGCCCTCGGTGCGCAACGAGCCCACCACCTGCATGCCCAGCGCCTGCATCCACATGGTGAGCGGCGGCTTGGAGAAGAACCAAGCGTTTTCCCAGAAGGGGAACACGTAGTCCCGGCGCTGGACCATCTCCCGGCCCACTTCCCCGTAGTGCGTCTCCCAGGGATCCCACAGACCCACCGCGCCCAGGTAGGGCACGAAGAGCAGCGCCGCGAAGGCGGCCGTCGCCAGGGCCACGCGCAGGGTCGGCTCCAGCCCCATCCACCCCTTCGTCCAGGACTCCTGCTCGAGTCCCTTGCCAAGCACGGCCTCGGTGAAGGTCCGCGGCTCCTGCCGCACTCCGTTGCTCTCCACGAGGAAGTCGCCTCCGTCCGCTGCTGCCCGGACACCGGATCCGGGTCGCGGCCTTATACCCCCGCCCCCCAACCGGGTCGACCTCCACCCGAGGCGCCCTCTGACGCGAAGGCCGAGAAGGGGACGGAGAAGGGGGCGGAGAAGGGGCGCGGCCACCTGTCCGATGGACAACGCTTCTGTCAAGGGCCTTGCTACGGCAAAAACCCTGTTGTTTAGGGCAGATACCCTCCTTGAGGTGCCCGGGGGCGTTCTGCTATAGCTGTAAGGGGACTCTACTCGTGCTGAAGCTCATCATCGAAGACGACGAAGGGCGAAAGACCGTCGTTCCCTTCATGCGCGACGAGATCACGATCGGTCGTCAGGAGGGGAACACCATCCGCCTGACTGAACGCAACGTGTCTCGTCGCCACGCCCGCCTCTTGCGCCAGAACGGGCACGTGCTGGTGGAGGATCTGGGCAGCTACAACGGCGTGCGCATCAACGGAGAGCGCATCCAGGGGCCTGCCCAGGTCAGCGACGGCGATCTCATCCAGATTGGCGACTACGACCTGGCCCTCCAGCAGGAGGCCGCCGTCCAACCGCCCATCGCCCCCACCATCCGGGTGCCCAGCGCGGCGCTCCAGGCGGCTCTCGCGGACAGCGAGCGCACGGCCGAGGAGGACACCGAGGACACGCCCGCTCCCCAGGAAGAGGAGAGCGACGCGCCCCCGTCCGCCGACCAGCGCCGCCACGCCACCGCCGTCATCCGGCTGGACCAGGTGGAGGCCAACCGGCCGCGCCGGGCCGCGCCGGTGCCCGCGGATGAGGCGCCTCATCTGGTGGTGGTGAGCCCCGAGTTCAAGGGCCAGGAGTTCGCCTGCATCAGCACCGAGATGCGGGTGGGCCGCACCGAAGACAACGACATCACGATCGATCACCGCTCGCTGTCGCGGCTGCACGCCAAGATCGTCCGCGAGGACTCGGGTGAGTGGCGCGTGCTCGACATGCAGTCCGCCAATGGCCTGAGCGTCAACGGCGAGAGCTACGCCCAGGCGCCCCTGTCCCACGGCGATCTGCTCGAACTGGGCCACGTGAAGCTGCGCTTCATCGGTCCCGGCAAGAGCGTCGAGGGCATGCTGCACGACGGGGGCACGAAGAGTTCGAGCAAGGGACTCGTCCTGGGCCTGGTGGGCCTCGTGGTGCTCGGCGGGCTCGCGGGTGCCGCGTGGTTCGTCCTCGGTCCCAAGGATCCATCCGCCCTTCCGCCCGTCGCCACGAACACGCCACCGTCGGCCACGCCTCCCCAGGAGCCGCCGACCCAGGCCGCCACGAACACGCCGCCCACCCCGGCCGGGCCCACGCTCGAGGACCAGCTCCAGAGCGCCCAGACGGCCATGGAGGCGCTGGACTTCGACACCGCCGTGGCCACGCTCGAGGCGCTCGGCCCCGAGGGCAAGCGTCCCGCCCGGGCGAAGGAGTTGCTCGAGCAGGCCCGCGGAGAAAGGTCGGCGCGCAAGAACCTGGATCAGGCCCAGAAGGACTTCGCCGCCGGCAAGTTGCAGGAGGCCCAGAAGGCCCTGACCGCCGCCGAGGCCACGATCGCCTTCGCCACCGAGCACACCGCCCTCAAGCAGAAGGTGGAGGCCGCGCTCAAGCCCGTGGACAAGCCCGGCAACACCACCAAGCCCGTGGCCGGGACCGTCAAGCCGTCTCCCGCGGAGCAGGCGAAGGAGCATTACGACGAAGGGATGAAGCTGCTGACCAAGAAGCAGAACCGGGACGCGGAACAACTCTTCAAGAAATGCCTCGAGGTCGACCCGACCTATGCGTACTGCCACATGATGTGGGGCGCCGCGGTGGCGAGGCTTGGCCGTATCGATGAGGGCGCCCAGCACTACCGGGAGTTCCTGAAGCTCGCGCCAAACGATCCCAGGGCGCCCCAGGTCAAGAAGCTGGTCGAGGACTACGAGAAGACTCAACCCCAGGGGGACGGCAAGTAGCCCCAGGGACGCGCGCCGCGCATTCCGGGCCGCTATCCGCCCCCTCACAAAGGAGAAGGTTCGTGCAGATCCGTATCCTGGTAGTCGATGACGAGCAGGACAACTGCGACTACCTCAAGCTCGTCCTGATGCGGGAGGGCTACGACGTCGTCACCACGACGGACCCCACCAAGACGGTGGAGATCCTCCGCAGCGCGGACTTCCACCTCGTCATCCTGGACATGATGATGCCCGCCATGTCCGGCACCGAGGTGCTGGAGCACATCCGCAAATACGACACGGACGTCGCCGTCATCGTCGCCACCGCGTACCCCACGGTGGACACGGCCGTGGCCTCGCTGAAGAACCAGGCCAGCGACTACGTGAAGAAGCCCATGGAGCCGGATCAGTTCCTCGGCGCCGTGCGCAACGCGCTCGCCAAGAAGGGCCTGTCCCAGGATCCCGAGGCGGATCTCCACCGCGCCATCGGCCGCACCATCCGCGATGCGCGCAAGACGCAGGACCTCACCCTCAAGCAGCTCGCGCGCCGCACGGGCCTGTCCGTGTCGCTGCTCTCGCAGATCGAGCGCGCCGAGTCCTCGGCGTCCATCTCGTCGCTCTACAAGATCGCCTCCGCGCTGCAGCTGCGCATGGGCGAGCTGTTCGGCGACACCTGAGCCCGAGCGGGGCGGGGCTCGCCCCGCCTCAACGGCCGCGGAAGTGGGGCGTGCGCTTCTCCAGGAAGGCCGCCCTGCCCTCGCGGGCATCCTCGCTCGCGAAGGCACGCGCCCGCACCTCGCGCGACCAGGCCCGTTCCTCCTCGGACAGGGCCGGCCGCGTGAGCAACCGGAAGCTCTCCTTCATTCCCGCCACCGACAGGGGCGCCTGCGCGGCGAGCGTCCGGCACAGCTCCAACGCCCGGGTCTCCGCATCCGGGAGGCACTCGTCCAACAAACCCCAGGCCAGCGCTTCCCGCGCGTCCAACCGACGCCCGGAGAGGAAGAGGATCTTGGCGCGCGCCACTCCCACCAGCCGGGCCACGCGCAACAGGCCGTCCGGCGAATAGACGATGCCCAGCCGAGCCGGGGGCATGCTGAAGAGCGCGTCCTCACCGCCCACGCGGAAGTCGCACGCCGCCGCCAGATCGAAACCCGCGCCAAAAGCCGCTCCGCGCACCAGCGCGACCGTGGGCAGGGACAGCGATTCCAGCCGCGAGAGGCACGCCATCAGCGCGTCATCCGGCAGACTCTCACCCGAGGGGACCGTCAGCAGGTTCAAATCGAAGCCCGAGCAGAAGGCCCCTCCCTCGCCCCGTAGGAGCACGGCATGCGCCTGGCCAGGCGCCGCGGCCAGCGCCTCGTCCAGCCGGGCCACCAGATCGTCATCGAGCGCGTTGCGCCGCGCCGGGTTGGACAACGTCAGGACGAGCACTCCCCCGTCCTCGACGTCCACCCGAAGCGAGGAGGGCGGTATCGGATTCATTTCACCCTAACCCAATACCACGAGCACATCGCCCTCGTTGACCGACTGGGCTTCCCGGCAACGAATCTCCCGCACCGTGCCCTCCTCTTCCGCCTCCACCGGCATCTCCATCTTCATGGACTCGAGGATGACGAGCGTGTCCCCCGCGGAGACCCGCTGCCCGACCTGGACCTCGATCTTCCACACCGTCCCGGTGATGTGCGCCGCCACGTCCGCCATCGCTGTGCTCCTCCTTGGAAGTGCCGCATGCACCCTCACGGCTTCGCGTGGTGCTCGAGAAACCGCGTGTTCAGCTCCCCCGCCCGGAAGACCGGGTCGCGCAGGATGCGCAGGTGCAACGGGATGTTCGTCTTGATGCCCTCGATCCGGAAGCCCTCCAGCGCCTGGATGGACCGCTCGATGGCCTCCGCGCGCGTGGCCCCGGAGACGATGAGCTTGGCGATCATCGGATCATAATGAGGCGTGACGAGGTCTCCCTCGGCATAGCCCGAATCCAGGCGCACGCCCTCTCCCGTGGGAGGCTGGAACACCCGCAGCGGACCCGGCGAGGGCAGAAAGCGCACCGGATCCTCCGCGTAGACGCGGAACTCGAGCGCCGCGCCCCGCCGCCGCACGTCCTCCTGCCGCACCGTGAGCCGCTCGCCCGCGGCGATGCGCAACTGCCAGGCGATGAGATCCACACCCGTGGTCAACTCCGTCACCGGGTGCTCCACCTGCAACCGGGCATTCATCTCGATGAAGTAGAAGCCCCCCTCGGCGCAGAGGAATTCCACCGTGCCCGCGTTGGCGTAGCCGAAGGCGCGGGCCGCGGTGAGCGCCGCCGAGAACAGCTTCCCGGCCAGCTCCGCGTCACGTCCATCCGCGAAGAGCGGCGAGGGCGCCTCCTCCACCACCTTCTGGTGCCGGCGCTGGAGGGAGCACTCCCGCTCCAGGCAGTGGATGAGGTGGCCGTGGTGGTCGCCGAGGATCTGCACCTCGATGTGGCGCGGCGCCGGGAAGTAGCGCTCCAGGTAGAGGCCCTCGCGTCCGAAGGCGGCCTTCGCCCGGTCCGCGCACTGCCGGAAAGCCTTCTCCAGCTCGGCGGGCGAGTGGGCCACCGCCATGCCGATGCCCCCGCCCCCGCCCGCCGCCTTGCACAGCACCGGGTAGCCGATGCGCTCGGCGGTCGCGCGCGCGGCGTCCACGTCCGGCAGCACGTCCTCGCTGCCCGGCACCACGGGGACTCCCGCGGCGGCCACGAGCTGGCGCGCCTGGCTCTTGTCCTTCATCCGCAGCATCGCCTCGGCGGGCGGACCCACGAAGACGAGGCCCGCGTCCTGGCAGGCCCGGGCGAACCCGGCGCTCTCCGACACGAAGCCGTAACCCGGGTGCACCGCGTCCGCGCCCGTGGCCTTCGCCGCCTCCAGCAGCGCGGGAATGTTCAGGTAGCTGTCCCGAGGTGGAGCCGGACCGAGCCGCACCGCCTCGTCCGCCTCGCGCACGAAGGGCAGCCCCGCGTCCGCGTCCGAGTAGACCGCCACGGTGGCCAGCCCCATCCCCTTCGCCACCGTCTGGATGCGCCGGGCAATCTCACCCCGGTTGGCGATGAGCAGCTTCTTGAACATGACCGCCCCTCGGTAGGTGATCGGTCAACCTAGACGCCACCTCCCGGACTGACAAGGAGACAACTCCCCCCGGGCCGGGAAGTTGCGAGCATGTAGGGAAATGGCGTAGCCTCTCACGCCGTGAAGCCCCCCATGACAGGAAGAGTGGTGGATCTCCAGGGCGCGCGCCTCGAGCGGCGGCTGGAGCTGTACCGGGCGCGCGTCGCCGAGCGCCATCGCACCAACCGCGCGGCCGTGGAGGCCCTCTACGACGGAGGCACCCTCTTCTCGCCCCAGGGCACTCGCGCGGGCCGGGCCCTGCTGCGCGCCCAGCAACTGCTCCAGCGCGCGAGCGGACTGGTGGAGCTCCTGTCCGGAGAGGGAGTCATCCCCGCGCCCCGGACGCCCGAGCGCATCGACGCGCTCTACCGCGAGCTGGACACGCTCCTGGCGCGCAGTGACGCCCTGTCCGGGCGCCACCACCGGGCGGCGAGCGTGGCCCGCCTCCCCGGCCGCTGACTCACGGCATCTCGGTCTGGCCCTGACGGCGCAGGAACGTCGGGATGTCGAACTGATCCTCGTCCAGGGGCAGCGCCGCGTCCTTCACCACCGCGGTGCGGTTGGACAGCGAGCGGCTCTCCGCCGGAGACAGCGTGCGCGCTCCCGCCTTGGCCGGCACGAGACTCGCCACTTCCTCGCGCGCCGTGGACAGCGAGACGGGCGAGGGCCGCGTGATGACGGGCACCTGCACCACCGGCGCCGGCTGGCGCGCCTTGGAGTCGCGCGAGACGAAGCCCGTGGCGATGATGGTGATCTTCACCTCGTCCTGGATGTTGTCGTCGATGAGCGAGCCGAAGATGATCTCCGCGTCCGGATCCGCCGCGTCGTGCACCAGCGTGAGCGCCTCGTTGACCTCCTGAAGGGTCATCTCGCGGCCGCCCGTGATGTTGATGAGCAGGCCCGTGGCGCCGTCGATGGAGATGTCCTCGAGCAGCGGGCTAGAGATGGCCTGCTGCATGGCGGTGAGCGCGCGCTTGTCGCCCGTGGACTGGCCCGTGCCCATGAGCGCCAGTCCCTTGTCGCTCATGATGGTCTTCACGTCCGCGAAGTCCACGTTGATGTAGCCGTGGTACTGGATGAGATCCGAGATGCCCTGCACGGCGTTGAGCAGCACCTCGTCGGCGCGCTTGAACGTCTCGAGCAGCGGCATGGGCGCGTTGCTGAGCGTGAGCAGGCGCTGGTTCGGAATGGTGATGAGCGTATCCACCGCGGCCTTGAGCTCCACCAGTCCCTGCTCGGCCTGCTTGCGGCGCTTGTTGCCCTCGAAGAGGAAGGGCTTGGTGACCACGCCCACCGTCAGGCACCCCAGGCTCTTGGCGATGTCCGCGATGATGGGCGCCGCGCCCGTGCCCGTACCACCGCCCATGCCGGCCGTGACGAACACCATGTCCGCGCCCTCGATCATCGCGGCGATCTGATCGCGCGACTCGAGCGCCGCCTCGCGGCCCATCTCCGGATTGGCACCCGCGCCCAGGCCCTTCGTCAACGTCTGTCCGAGCTGCAGCCGCGTGGGGGCCTTGCTCGCCGCGAGCGCTTGGACATCGGTGTTGGCGGCAATGAAGTCCACACGCTCAAGCTTCGCCATGATCATCGTATTGACGGCGTTGCATCCGGCGCCCCCAACGCCGATGACGCGAATCTTGGCGGCCTGCTTGTTCTGCTCGAACTGGTCCATGTGTTTCCTTCTTTCGGCGCGGACCATCCAGAGTCCGCGCGCGCGCCGACGGACACCATCTTCAGCAAGTCGCGATCTTTGGCAAGTTCTGAGCTACGAACCTGTAGCGCCACGTCGCATCGCCAAGTCGTCACAGGCACTTACGCGAGAGCCCCACCACAGCAGCCGTGCGACGTGGTGGGTGCATCACACCTCTTGACTCGCGCGGCGAGCTTTCCGGAGCACGTGGCGAACCCCTGGACAGGAAATTCGAGCGGAGATGGAAAGCCGCCGCCCAAGCGAACAAGGGTCGTTCGTGTTCCCAACTCCGGGACCACCGAGCAGAGCGCTCGAATGCCCAGCCAGCGGCAACGACGAAAGAGGGGGAACGTTCCTCCTCCCCCCAGTGGTTTCCGGCAAGAGCGAGACACGAGACACACCCGAGGAGCCACCCGACTTCCACGCTTCCACCCGTCCCCCCTGACGTATGGTTCCACGGGGCAATCGCCAATGAGGTGCACACGTGGATGAGGGACTGACTGGCGGGGGGGAGATGACGGCGCGCATCCGCGCCTTCGACTGGACCCGGACGCCCCTGGGTCCTCCCGAGCAGTGGCCTCAGAGTCTTAAGACGGCGGTGAGCATCTGCCTGGACTCCCGCTTCCCCATGATCGTCCGGTGGGGAGAGGAGCTCACCGCTCTCTATAATGACGCGTACATCCCCATCCTCGGACACAAGCACCCCGGAGCGCTGGGCGCGCCCGGCCTGTCACGGGCGCTGTGGGGAGATCCGGAGACCCGCGCCATCATCGAGCCCATGCTGCGCGGCGTGCTCACGCGGGGCGAGGCCACGTGGTCGGACGATCAGCTCATCATCTTCGAGCGCAAGGGCTTCCGCGAGGAGGCCTACCTCACCTTCTCCTATAGCCCCATCCGGGTGGAGTCCGGCGCGGTGGGCGGCGTCTTCACCGCGGTGAGCGAGACGACACAGAAGGTGGTGGGCGAGCGCCGCCTGCGGGTGCTGCGCGAGCTGTCCCTCCGCACCGCGGAGGAGAAAACGGCCGAGGGAATCTACACGGTGGCCGCGTCCGTGCTCGACTCCGCCCCGTCCGACGTTCCCTTCTGTCTGCTCTACGTACTCGACGCGAACGGGACGACGGCCACGCGGGTCGGCCAGAGCGGTGCGCTGCCCGCCGACGCCGCGCCCGAGCGCATGGGCGTGAATGAGCCCTCCGCGCCCTGGCCCCTGGATCCGTCCCGGAGCACCGCCGTGGAGGTGGATCTGACACGGGAAGGCTCCCGCGCGAATGACCTCCCCGGAGGACCCTGGCCCGAGCCCGCGCGGCGCGCGCTCGTGCAGCCGCTCATGCGCAAGGGAGAGCGGCGGCCCTCGGGCTTCCTCATCGCCGGAACCAGCCCTCGCCTGCCGCTGGACTCGGGCTACCGGGACTTCCTCGCCCAGGTCGCGGGCCACATCGCCGATGCCATCGCCCAGGCGCGCGCCTACGAGGAGGAGCGCCAGCGCGCCGAGGCGCTCGCCGAGCTGGACCGCGCGAAGACGGCCTTCTTCAGCAACGTGAGCCACGAGTTCCGCACCCCCCTCACGCTCATGCTCGGCCCCGCGGAGGAATTACGCATGGGCGCGCTCGGGCCCCTGACGCCCGCTCAGTCCGCCCAGGTCGACACGCTGCACCGCAACGCCCTGCGGCTGCTCAAGCTCGTCAACTCGCTCCTGGACTTCTCCCGCATCGAGGCCGGACGGGTCCAGGCCACCTACCAACCCACGGATCTGTCCACACTCACGTGCGACCTGGCGAGTGTCTTCCGCTCGGCCACCGAGCAGGCGGGACTCACCCTCACCGTGGAGTGCCCTCCCCTCCCCGAGCCCGTCTACGTGGACCGGGACCTGTGGGAGAAGATCGTCCTCAACCTGATGTCCAACGCCTTCAAGTTCACCTTCGAGGGCGGCATCACCGTGGCGCTCCGGGCGGAGGAAGGCCGGGCGGTGCTGACGGTGGAGGACACGGGCACGGGCATCCCCCCCGAGGCGCTGCCCCACCTCTTCGAGCGATTCTACCGGGTGGAAGGGGCGCGCAGCCGCACCCACGAGAGCAGTGGCATCGGCCTGGCGCTCGTGCAGGAGTTGGTGAGGATGCACGCGGGCACGCTGTCGGTGTCGAGCACCCTGGGCCAGGGCACGCGCTTCACCGTGTCCCTGCCCCTGGGCATGGCGCACCTGCCCGCCGAGCACCTGGGCCCCCCCTCCGAGGACACGCAGTCCATCGCCGACATCGCGGCGCCCTACGTCCAGGAGGCCCTGCGCTGGCTGCCCGCGTCGCGCGAGCCCGAGCCCCTCTTGGAACCCACGGAGAAACAAGGCCACATCCTCCTGGCGGACGACAACGCGGACATGCGCGACTACGTGGCCCGGCTCCTGCGCGCCGCGGGCCACCAGGTGGAAGTGGTCTCGGACGGCGTCCAGGCGCTCGCGGCGGTGCGGGAGCGGCGGCCGGAGTTGGTGCTCACGGATGTGATGATGCCGGAACTCGACGGCTTCGGGCTCCTCCAGCAACTGCGCGCCAACGAGCTCACTCGCACACTGCCCCTCATCATGCTCTCGGCCCGAGCCGGGGAGGAGTCGCGCATGGAAGGATTGGAACAGGGAGCGGACGACTATCTGGTCAAGCCCTTCGGCGCGCGCGAACTGCTCACACGCGTGCGCGCCCACCTGGAGCTGTCACGGCTGCGCGCCGACGCGGAGAACGAGCGCTTCCGCTCGTTCGTGGCCAACGTCCCCGGGGCCGTCTTCGCGAGCGAGCCGGAGGTCCCCTGGCGCTTCAGCTTCATGAGCGAGCCGATCCTCGCCCTCACCGGCTACCCCGCCTCCGAGTACCTCGAGGGCCGGTGCTGGGCGCCGCTCATCCACCCCGAGGACCTGGCGAACGTGGAGGCGCGGCTCGCCCGGGCGGTGGACCGCCACACCCCCTACGAACTCGAGTACCGCATCATGCACGCGGATGGCCTGCCGCGCTGGGTCTCCGCGATCGGGCGCGCCCTCTACGACGAGCACGGCACGGCGTGGTCACTCGAGGGAATCTTCTTCGACATCACCTCGCGCAAGGCCACCGAGGAGGCGCTGCAGCAGTACGAGCGCCAGGTGAGCCGCACCATCGCCGAGAACGCGACATCTGCCCTGTACATGACGGATGGCGAGGGCCGCTGCACCTTCATGAACCCCGCGGCCGAGCGGATGACGGGCCATACCTTCGTGGACATCCGGGGCCAGCGGCTCCATGAGTTGCTCCACCCCACGCACGCGGACTCCGGCCCCTGCGCCCTCGAGGTGCTGCTCACCGGACACGCGGCGCGCGGGACCGGTCACGAGGACGTCTTCGTGCGCGTGACCGGGAGCACCCTGCCCGTGGCCGTCTCCGCGAGCCCCCTGCTGCGCGCGGGCCAGCGCGTGGCCACCGTGCTGGAGGCGAGGGATCTCACCGAGCAGAAACGGGCCGAGGCCTCGCTCCAGGAAGCCAGCCGCCGCAAGGACGAGTTCCTGGCGATGCTCGCCCACGAGCTGCGCAACCCCCTGGCCCCCGTGCGCTCGGCGCTCAAGCTGCTCTCCTCCCACATCACCCTGGACGAAAAGGGCCAGCACGCCCTGGAGGTCATCGAACGCCAGACGACGAACCTCGCGCGGCTGGTGGATGATCTGCTCGACGTGTCGCGCATCACCCGGGGGCGCATCGAGCTGCGCAAGGCGCTCGTGGCACTGCCCGCCGTGGTGGACAGCGCCCTGCAGTCCGTGCAGCCGCTGCTCGATGAACGGCGCCACGAGGTGAGCGTGACCCTGCCACGCAAGCCCCTGTACACCTTCGGCGACGCCGTGCGCATCGAGCAGATCATCGTCAACCTGATCACCAACGCGGCCAAGTACACGGACCCCGATGGCACGCTCCGGGTGAGCCTCGAGCGCTCCGGCTCGGAGGCGGAGATCCGGGTGAAGGACTCGGGCATCGGCATCTCCCCGGAGATGCTCCGCCGCGTGTTCAACCTCTTCGAGCAGGCCGAGCGCGGTCTCGATCGTTCCCAGGGCGGACTGGGCATTGGCCTGACTGTGGTGAAGAACCTCGTCGAGCTGCACGGAGGCACCATCGAGGCGCGCAGCGAGGGAACCGGCCGGGGCAGCGAGTTCATCGTCCGGCTCCCGCTCACCGAGGCACCGGCGCCCGCTCCGGCTCACGTCACCGTCCCGGCTCCCACTCCCACGCCCGCCCCGGCCGAACCCCGCGAAAGCCCACCCTCCGCGGTGGCCCGGAGGATCCTCGTGGTGGACGACAACGTCGACGCCGCCGACACCCTCGCGGAACTGCTGCAGACGTGGGAGCACACCGTGTGGCAGGCGCATGACGGCCTCTCGGCGCTCAAGGCCGCGGAGGAGCACCACCCGGACGTCGTCCTGCTCGACATCGGACTGCCGGGCATGGACGGCTACGAGGTCGCCCGCCGCCTCCGGACGGGACCGCTGGGCCCGACACTGACGCTGGTGGCCCTCACCGGCTATGGCCAGGCGAGTGACCGCAGCCGCGCCATGGAGGCGGGCTTCGACAAGCACTTCGTCAAGCCCGTGGACATCGACGGACTGGAGAACTTCCTGCGGCAGGGCCCAGCCCCCGCGCATCGCTGAGCGGGGCCGCGCTCCCCCAGGCCTCAGTCACACGCCCAGGAGTAATAGAGCTCGCCCGTCCCCTGGGAGAAGTGGATCTGCCCCGTCCCCCAGGTGGGGGAGTCCACGCTCTCGGCGCGGTCCCTGAGCAGGCCCTCGAAGCCGACCTGGTAGACGAAGGTCATGGGCTGGCCGTCACGGTCCCTCGGCCGCTCCACGCCCTGCTCCCAGGACTCCCAGCCTCCGAGCAGCTCCCGCGTGGGCCCCGGAAGGTCCGCGGCGCGCAGTTGCAGCACGAACTCCAGGTTCTCGCCACCGTGGACGGGCCACTCCATGCCCTGGGGCATCCAGGGCCGGCCGAAGTAGCGGTGCCCCCGGGGCTCGGCGTCTTCCGAGTCCATCGCCTCCACCACCGGAGCGAACGCCTCGCGACGATGGACGAACAGGGCCTCCACCACGCCGCCGGTGAGGGTGCTCGTCTCGCCGAGGAGGTCGGCGCGGGTCCGCGGCCGGGAGGAGTCGGTCGTCATGCGAAGGCGTCCTGAAAGGGGCGGGGCCCGCGGAAAAAAGAAAGGGGCCGCTGGGAGGGGCGGCCCCGAAGAGGACTGCGGCGACTGTCACGGCGAACTAGAAGATCTCTTCCAGCCACTCACGCATGCGGCCCTTGACCTTCTTGTAGACGTTCTCGTCGCGGATGCGGAACATCTTCCGGTCCAGGTGCTTGGCCCCGTAGACGACCAGGCCCACGCCGGTCGCGTACATGGGGCTCTTCACCACGTCCACGAGCCCGCCGATGCCGCGCGGCATGCCCCGGCGCACCGGAAGTCCAATCACTTCCTCGGCCAGCTCCGGCATGCCCGCGAGCAGCGTGGAGCCACCGGTGATGACCACGCCCGAGGCGAGCAGGTCCTCGTAGCCGCACTTCTGGATCTCCCGGTGCACGAGCTGGAAGATCTCCTCCACGCGCGGCTCCAGGATCTCGCAGAGGATCTGCCGGCCGAGCACGCGCGGCTGACGGCCGCCCACGCTGGGCACCTCGATGGTCTCGTCCTTGTTGACGAGCGAGGACAGGGCGCAGCCGAACTTCTGCTTGATGCGCTCGGCCTCGTGGGCCGGGGTGCGCAGGCCGATGGCGATGTCGCTCGTCAGGTTGTTGCCGCCGAGCGCGATGACGGCGGTGTGGACGATGGAGCCGCCGGAGAAGATGGCGATGTCGGTGGTGCCGCCGCCGATGTCGACGAGGCACACGCCCAGCTCCTTCTCGTCCTCGCCCAGCACGGCCTCGGCGGAGGCGAGCGGCTGCAGGACGATGTCCGCCACGTTGAGACCCGTGCGGTTGGCGCACTTGACGATGTTCTGCGCGCTGGACACGGCGCCGGTGACGATGTGCACCTTGGCCTCCAGCCGCACGCCCGCCATGCCCAGGGGCTCCTTGATGCCGCCCTGGTCATCGATGATGAACTCCTGGGGCAGGACATGGATGACCTCGCGGTCGAGCGGAATCGCCACGGCCTTGGCCGCGTCGATGACGCGCGCGATGTCCGGCTCGCGCACTTCCTTGTCTTTCACCGCGACGATCCCCTGGGAGTTGAAGCCCTTGATGTGGCCGCCGGCGATGCCGGTGTACACGTGGGAGATTTCGGCGCCAGCCATGAGCTCGGCCTCTTCCACCGCGCGACGGATGGAAGACACGGTCGCCTCGATGTTGACCACCACGCCCTTGCGAAGACCCTTCGACGGATGAGTCCCGATGCCGATGATGTCGATCCCATTGTCGGTCAGCTCCCCGACGATGGCGCAGATCTTCGTCGTGCCAATATCGAGGCCGACGATGATCTCCCCGGACTTCTGCTTCGCCATGACTGCCCTCCCAGGCCCCCCACTTTCGTGAAAGGGGCGCGTTCTCCTACTGCGCCGACGCCCCGGTCCTCTCGGAGACGGAGCCCGACAATTTCACCGCCACCCAGCCGGGACGAGCCCGGTTCTCCAGGTGGATGACATCCGCGGCCAGGCTGCGGCTCTTCAATTCGTCGCGTACGCGCGCGAGCTTCTTCAACTTGGCGTCCGTCTCGCCCTGCCCCAACAACACTTCCGTCCCGTCCGCCAGGACCAGCACCATGCCCTCGGGCACGACGCGCACTTCGCTCAACCGGTCGCGCTTGCCCGGCTGCGTGGCCGCGTAGGCGCGCAGCACGGCCAGCGCCGCACGCAGTTGCTCACGCGTGCGGGACTCGCCCGACAGGTACGCTTCCCGCTCCACCCCGGTGATGAGCACCAGGTCCAGTCCATCCCCGGGCTGCAGCCGCTTGAAGGGCTCGCCGTCCTCGTCCAGCAGGTACAGGTCGCTGAGCACCGCGAGCGCCGCCGGGACGTGCTCGGACACCTCCACGGACACGCTGGAGGGGAAGTGCCGCCGCACCTTCACCTCGCGCACCCAGGGGTGGGTGTCCATGGCGCGCTCGAGCGCCGCCACGTCCAGCGACCACAGGTTCTGCCCCACCGTCAGCCCGGACAGCTTGAGCAGCTCGCCCGCGTGCGCCCGCTGCAGCCCGCTGAAGGACGTCTCCTTCAGGAGGAAGAAGGGCGAGGTGAGCGCCCAGCGCCGCAGCTCGATGGAGCCCCAGACTCCAGCGAATGTCAGACCGGTCAGGAGAATGGCCTTGGCGAGTCCGGGCCCATGCGTCCGCACGGCTCCCTTCATCGCCTCCTTCTTCTGAGCGACGTCCTGGTGACGCCGATTCTTGGACTGACCGAATGCCATGATGTGGGTCGGCGCATGCTGCGCGCGGTTGGATCTCCATGCCAGTTTTTCGCTACAGACACGTCGCTGTAGTCCGGCGCCCTTCGTGCAAGGGACCGGCGTGTCATTCCTCGGGGGGACGAACTCAGGCCTTGACAGAGGCCCCTTGGAGCAGGCGCTCACACAGTCCGGGGAAGTCGATGCCCCGGCCCGCGGCGATCTTCGGCAGCAGGCTGGACTCCGTCATTCCCGGCAACGTGTTGGTCTCCAACAGGTAGACGTCTCCCGAGGGAGTCAGGATGACGTCCGAGCGGGAGCCGCCACTGCACCCGAGGGCGCGGTGGGCCCCGAGGCACACCTCGTTCACGCGCGCGTACTGCTCTGGCGGCAGGGGCGCGGGGAAGAGGTAGCGGGTGGTTCCGCCCGACTGGTACTTGGCCTCGTAGTCGTAGAATTCGCGCGCGGCGACCACCTCGATGACGCCCAGGGCCTCGTCGTCCAGGACGCCGCCCTGCACCTCGCGGCCCTTGATGTACTGCTCCACCAGGAGGGTGCCCGCGCGTCCGGCCGCGTCTTCCACGGCGGCGAGGTACGCCTCGCGCGTCTTGCAGAGGTGGACACCCACGCTGCTGCCCTCGCGGGAGGGCTTGACCACCACCGGCAGGCCGAAGGGGAGCGAGTCCACGGCGGCCAGGGCCTCTTCCTTCGAGGAGAAGGCGCGGGAGGGGGGCGTGGGGATGCCGTGGGCGATGAAGATCTGCTTGGCGAAGACCTTGTCCATGGCCAGGGACGAGGCCAGCACGCCGCTGCCCGTGTAGGGGATGGAGAGGCACTCGAGCAGGCCCTGCACGCAGCCGTCCTCGCCGTAGCGGCCATGCAGGGCGATGAAGGCGACCTCCACCTTCTCCGCCACGAGCCGCGCGGCCAGGTCGCGGCCCACGTCGATCTCCACCACGTCGTAGCCGAGCCCCCGCAGGGCATTGGCCACGGCGGCCCCGGAGCGCAACGACACATCTCGCTCGGAGGACAGACCTCCGAGCAACACACCGACCCGCTTCCGCTTCAGCTCATCCTTGGACAGGGTGCTCATGGCAGGAAGACTCCCACGCGCTTGACTTCGGGTTGTAACTCGACGCCCCGCTCCTCTTTCACGCGCGCCCGCATGAGGGTGAGGAGGGAGAGGACATCGTGGGCGGAGGCTCCGCCCAGGTTGACGATCCAGTTGGCGTGCAGAGGAGACACCTGCGCACGGCCGATGATGTAACCCTTGAGGTGAACGCTCTCGATGAGCCGCCCGGCGAAATCTCCCGGCGGATTGGTGAAGACACTGCCGAAGTTGGGCTGGCTCAGCGGCTGGGAGCGCTTGCGGTAGGCGAGGTCCTCGTCCATCACCTTCTTGGAGGCCACGAGGTCTCCCTTGGACAGGAGGAAGCGCACGCGCGTCACCACGCCGCCCGGGGGCAGGTCCGAGTGCCGGTAGCGGTGGGGAATCTCCGCCTTGGAGAGCCACCCCACCCCGTCCGCGGTGGCCACCTCGACGGCCTCCACCACGCGGAAGCACTCGCCGTTCTTGGTGCCCGCGTTCATGGTGACCGCGCCACCCAGGGTGCCCGGAATCCCGGCGAGGAATTCCGCGCCCACGAGTCCGTGCGCGCGCATCTGGTTGCACAGCCGCACGATGGCCGCGCCCGCGCCGAGCGTGAGCCGGCCCTCGGACTCGCCCACCTCGGCCTGCTCCGGGAACAAGTCACCCGGCAGCTTCACGGTGATGCCCGGGATGCCGCCATCGCCCACGAGCGTGTTGGCGCCCCCTCCGAGCACGGTGAGGGGCACGCCCTCCTCGCGCGCCAGGCGCAGCAAGGCCACCAGGGCGTCGGGCGAACGCGGACGGACGAGCGCCTCGGCCGGGCCGCCCACGCGCACGCTCGTGAGGGGCGCGAGCGGAGCGTCCGCGCTCACGTCACAGCCAGACAGGCGCCCCACCCGCTCGGGCAGGGACGAGGAGGAAACGGCCACCATGCGCCCTAGTCGCCCTTCCCCAGCCCGTGCTGCTTGAGCAGTTCGACGAGTTCCGGGCCCACCTGGGTGATGTCTCCCGCGCCGAGCGTGAGCACGAGGTCTCCCTCGCGGAGCCGGGGCAACAGGGCCCGCGCCAGCTCCGTGCGCTTCTCCACGAAGGTGACGTCGCGGTGGCCGTGCTCGCGGATGGCCTCGGCCAGGGCGTCGCTGGTGGCGCCGGGAATGGGCTCCTCGCCCGCGGCGTAGACGTTGGACACGAAGAGCATGTCTGCGTCGTTGAAGGAGGTGGCGAACTCCTTGAAGAGCTCGTGGGTGCGCGTGTAGCGGTGGGGCTGGAAGGCCACCACGAGCCTGCGGCCGAAGGCGCGCCGGGCGCCCGCGAGCGTGGCCTGCACCTCGGTGGGATGGTGCCCGTAGTCGTCCACCACGGTGACGCCCGCCGCCTCGCCGCGCACGGTGAAGCGCCGCTGCACGCCGCCGAACTCGGCCAGCGCGTCGCGCACCACGTCCAGGGGAATGTCCATCTCCTCGGCCGCCGCGATGACGGCCAGGGCGTTGAGCGCGTTGTGCGCGCCCACCATGCGCACGCGGAACTCCCCGAGGGGTTCGTCCCGCCGGAAGGCCTCGAAGCGCGTGGTGAAGCCCTCCAGCCGCACGCCTTCCAGGCGGTAGTCCGCCATGTGCGAGCTGCCGTAGGTGACGAAGCGCTTCTCCAGGTGCGGCAGGAGCGACTGGACGTTGGGGCTGTCCAGGCACAGGACGTTGAGGCCGTAGAAGGGCACGCGGTTGCAGAAGGAGGTGAAGGCCTCCTTCAGGTTGTCCAGCGTGCCGTAGTGGTCCATGTGCTCCGGGTCGATGTTGGTGACGATGGAGATGGACGGGTGCAGGTGCAGGAAGCTGCCGTCGCTCTCGTCGGCTTCCACCACCATGAGCTCGCTCTTGCCGAGCTTGGCGTTGGAGTCGAGCACGTTCACCTTGCCGCCCACCACGGCCGTGGGATCGAGCCCCGCGGCGGACAGCACGGTGGCCACCATGGAGGTGGTGGTCGTCTTGCCGTGGCTGCCCGCGACGGCGACGGCGTACTTGAGCCGCATGAGCTCCGCGAGCATCTCCGCGCGGGGGATGACGGGAATCTTGCGCTGGCGCGCGGTGAGGACCTCGGGGTTGTCCTTGCGCACGGCCGAGGAGATGACGACCACGTCCGCGTGCACGAGGTTGTCCGCGCGGTGCCCCTCGAAGAGCGTGGCGCCCAGGTTCGCGAGGCGCCGGGTGATGTCACTGGCCTTGAGGTCCGAGCCGGACACGCGGTAGCCGAGGTTGAGAAGCACCTCGGCGATGCCGCTCATGCCGATGCCGCCAATGCCCACGAAGTGCACGTGCGCGGCATGACGGGTCTTGAAGAGGCTCGTGGTCCTGGCGGGGCGCTGAGTCGTCACGAAGGTATTCTCTCCTCAAGTCTGCTTTTCGTTGCCATCCGTCGGCTTGCCGTTGCCCTCGGTTTTCTTCGGGGCCGGCTTCTTCGGGCGGGGATCCTCTCCCCGCTCCACGGCGCGTCCATCCGGGCCGTACTTCTTCACCATCAGGTCCACGAGCACATCCGCCAGCTCCTTGGCGGCCTCGGGACGGCCGAGCAGACCCGCCTTCTTCTCCATCTGGCGCAGCCGCTCCGGCTCGTCCTTGAGACGGCGGATCTCCGCGGCCAGCTTCTCCCCCGTCAGCTCCGACTCGCGGAACATGAGGGCGGCGCCCGCGGCCACCATCTCCCGGGCGTTGACCGCCTGGTGGTCGTCCGTGGCGAAGGGAAAGGGCACGAGGATGCTGGCCTTCTTGGCCACCATCAGCTCGGACAGCGTCGTGGCGCCCGCGCGGCACACGACGAGCGAGGCCTCGGCGTAGGCGCTGGACATGTCGTCGATGAATTCCACCACCTGGGCCTCGAAGCCCCGGGCGGCGTAGCCCTGGCGCACCGACTCCAGATCCTTCTTGCCCGTCTGGTGGACGATGCGCAACTGACCCTTGAGGTCCCCCAGGTGGTCCAGCGCGTCGAGCATCCGCTGATTGATGCCGCGGGCGCCCAGGCTGCCACCGAAGACGAGCAGGGAGAAGGTGTCGTGGGCCACGTGCGCGAGCAGGAAGTTGTCCATCAGCTTGCGGCGGATGGGGTTGCCCACGAGCTGCACCTTCCCCGTGGGAAAGAAGGCGCCCGCCCCCGCGAAGGCGGTGAAGACGACGCGCGCGAACCGGCCGAGCACCTTGTTGGTGAGCCCTGGCAGCGCGTTCTGCTCCTGCACCGCGGTGGGGATGCCCATGAGCGCCGCGGCGAGCACCACCGGCCCGCTCGAGTAGCCGCCCACGCCCACCACCACGTCCGGCATGTGCTTGCGGAGGATCTTGAAGGACTCGATGAAGGCCAGGGGCAGCACGAGCAGCCCCTTGAGCAGTCCCCACAGTCCCTTGCCCTTGAGGCCCTGGGCGCGGATGGTCTCCAGGGGGTAGCCCTCACGGGGTACCACCCGGGCCTCCAGGCCGCGCTCGGTGCCCACGAACACCACCTGGTTGGCGTGGTGCCGCGTCACCACCTCTTCCGCCAGGGCGATGCCCGGGTAGAGATGGCCTCCCGTACCGCCTCCCGCGATGAGCACCTTCACGCCGCCACCTCCCTCAAATCACCGCCGGAGCGCTGGGGGCGGTTACCGCCGCCCGGCTGCGCGCTGGCACTGAGCGAGAGCAATACACCGGCCGCCCCCATCAACACCACCAGGGAAGAGCCTCCGTAGGACACGAAGGGCAACGTCAGCCCCTTGGTCGGCAGCAAGCCCATCGCCACGCACATGTTCACCGTGGCCTGAAACGCGATGATGGAGGTGATGCCCAGGCCCAGGTAGGTGCCGAACACCTCCGGGGCCGCGAGGCTCGCCCGGACGCCGCGCCAGATGATGAGGGCGTAGAGCACCACCAGCACCCCCACTCCCAGGAGGCCCAGCTCCTCGCCGATGATGGCGAAGATGAAGTCCGTGTGCGCCTCGGGCAGGAAGAAGAGCTTCTGCCGGCCGTCTCCCAGTCCCAGGCCCGTGAGGCCTCCGGAGCCAATGGACATGAGGGACTCGGCCACCTGGTAGCCAATGTCGTGCCGGTGGGCCCACGGGTCCAGGAAGGCCAGCACGCGCTTCATCCGGTAGGGGCTCGTGGCGATGGCCGCGTACGCCAGGGGCAGCGCCAGCAGCACCGAGCCCACCAGGTAGCTCACCTTGGTGCCCGCGGCGAACAGCAGGGCGAACAGCAGGAACACCAACAACACCGAGCTGCCGAAGTCCGGCTGGAGCATACAAAGTCCCACCAGGAGGCCGCACAGCAGCAGGTGCGGGAGGAAGCCCACGGAGAACGTCGCCACCTTCTCGCGCTTCTTGGCCAACGAGTAGGACAGGTAGACGACCCAGGAGAACTTCGCCAACTCGGCGGGTTGCAGGCCGAAGCCCGGCAGGCGGATCCACCGGCGCGCGCCTCCCACCGTGGTGCCGATGCCCGGAATGAGCACCAGCACGAGCAGCACCAGCGTCACGAGCAGCAGCGGGTAGGCGAGCCGCGCCAGTCGCCTCCAGCCCACCTTCATGCCCACCGCCATGGCCACCACGCCCATGCCCACCGCCATGAGCTGGCGGTTGAGGAAGTAGAAGCTGTCGCCCAGCTTGTCCTGGGCCATGACGGCACTCGCCGAGTACACCATCACCAGACCGAGCGAGACGAGCGACAGCACGGCACACAAAAGCAACGCGTCGAACCGCACGGGAGCGGTGGACGCGGAGGCGATGGCCTTCATGGGATCAGAGTTCCCCTACCAGGCGCTTGAAGGTGTCGCCCCGGTGCTCGAAGTTCTGGAACTGATCATAGGACGCACAGGCGGGTGACAAAAGAACGGTGTCCCCCGCCGCCGCCAGCACACGGGCCTGGCGGACGGCGTCGGCGAGCGTGCCACAGGGGTACACCGGGGCGGCGCCGTCATAAGCCTGGGCGAGCACCTGCGCGTCCTGCCCGATGGTGAGCACCGCCTTCACCTTGCCGCGGCCCTCCTCCACCATGGGGGTGTAGGGAGCCCCCTTGCCCTTGCCGCCCGCGATGAGGAGCACGTCCCGGGAGAAGGCACGCAGGGCCACCAGCACCGAGTCCACGTTGGTGGCCTTGGAGTCATTCACCCACTCCACGCCCTCCAGCACGCGCACGCTCTCCAGGCGGTGGGGCAGCCCCGGGTAGCTGTCGAGGCCCGCCTGCACGGCCGCGTGGGAGACGCCCCCGAGCCGGGCCAGCAGCGCCGCCGCCATGGCGTTCTGCGTGTTGTGGCCCCCGCGCAGCGCGCGGTTGGTGAGGGAGAAGGACTCGCCCGGCTCTCCCACGCCCTCGAAGCCGAAGCCTCCGGGCCGCGCCACCGCCAGGCCGACGAGCCGGGGAGCCTCGGCCACCGGTTGTCCGGTGAGGCTGAAGCCGTAGACGGGCCCGGGCGCGGACTCGGCCAGCCGCATCACGTCCGCGTCGTCCACGTTCACCACGGCGAAGTCCGCTCCGGTCTGCTGGCGCCAGATGCGGGCCTTGGCCGCGCCGTAGGCCGCGTGGTCCGGGTACCGGTCGATGTGGTCCGGCGTGAGGTTGAGGAGGGCGGCGCCCCGGGGCCGCAGCGAGTCGATGCCCTCGAGCTGGAAGCTGGAGAGCTCCACCACCAGCGCGTCCCAGGCCTCGGGGGTCAGGGCCGCCTCGGTGAAGGGCCGCCCGAGGTTGCCGCCGACGAACGTGCGTCCGCCCCCCTGGGCGAAGAGCTCGCCGGTGAGCGCCGTGGTGGTGCTCTTGCCGTTGGTACCGGTGATGCCGAAGAGCGGCACGTGCGAGAGCAAGCGCCAGGCCAGCTCCACCTCTCCCCACACGGGCACGCCCGCGGCGCGCGCCGCCTGGAGTTCCGGCAGCACCAGGGGCACGCCCGGGCTCACCACCACGAGCCGGTGCGATTCGAGCAGCCCCGGCGGCGGAGGGGCGGTGACGAGCGTGACGCCCTGGGCCTTGAGCTCGCGTGCCGTCGCGCCCAGGGCCTCCTCGGTCCGAGCGTCGAGCGCCGTCACCCGCGCGCCCTTCTGGACCAGCAGACGGATGGCGGCCAGACCGCTCTTGGCCAACCCGTACACGGCCACTTTCGAGTCCCGCAGCAGGTCGGGCGTCATGCGCGCCATGCTCCCTTCGCGACTAGCGCAATTTGAGTGACAGCAGGGCCACGCCACCACAGAGGATGGCGACAATCCAGAAGCGCACGATGATCTTCGGCTCGGCGATGCCCTTGAGCTCGAAGTGGTGGTGCACCGGCGCCATCTTGAAGACGCGCTTGCCGGTGAGCTTGAAGGAGGTGACCTGGATCATCACGCTCAGGATTTCCGCGAAGAAGACCCCGTGGATGATGGCGGACACCACCTCGTTCTTGGACAGCACCGCCAGTCCCCCGAGCGCCCCGCCCAGCGCGAGCGAGCCGATGTCGCCCATGAAGACGGAGGCCGGGTAGGCGTTGAACCAGAGGAAGGAGATGCCCGCGCCCACGATGCTGGCGCAGAAGATGGACAGCTCCGCGCCGCCGGGCACCTGGGGAACGCCCAGGTAGCGCCACAGGGGAATGCCCACCAGGCGCGCCGCGCCGTCCACGGTCTCCACGTCGGACAGGCGGATGGAGGAGCCCGCCACGTAGCAGAGCACCGCGAAGGTACTGGCCGCGATGATGGTGGGCATGATGGCCAGGCCGTCCAGGCCGTCGGTGATGTTGACGGCGTTGGAGGTGCCCACCACGACGAACCAGGCGAACAGCACGTAGAACCAGCCGAAGTCCGGGTTGAAGCGGTGCGTGGGCACGAAGGGCAGCGTGAGCTTCGTGTCGATGAGCAGCCGCGGTCCCGTGAAGGCGCCGTCCGCCCCCGTCCACGAGCACATGAAGCCAAAGACGGCCACGAGGAAGAAGACGGTCTGCAGGACCATCTTGTAGCGGCCCGGCAGTCCCTTGGAGTTGCGCTTGGACAGCTTGAGCCAGTCATCCAGGAAGCCGATGAAGCCGTAGCCCAGGGTGAGCAGCAGCGCCGCCCACACCGCGCGGCTGCGCAGATCCGCGAAGACGAACGTGCCCACCGCGATGCACAGGAGAATGAGCGCGCCGCCCATGGTGGGCGTGCCCTTCTTCTTCTTGTGGGTGTCCGGCGTGTCCTCGCGCACATTGCTCTGCCCGTGCTGCTTGAGCCTCAGCGCCGCGATGAGCCGAGGACCCACGAGCATGCCCAGCAGCAGCGAGGCCACGCCCGCCGCGATGATACGAAAGGTGGGGTAGCGCAGGAAGTTGAGCAGCCGCCCCACGTCCGTGTCCTTGAGCCACTCGTAGAGGAGGATGAGCACCTAGTGGCCCCCCGCCGTCGGAGTCACTCCGGTGAGACCCGCCACCACGCGCTCCAGCCGCATCCCGCGGCTCGCCTTGACCAGCACCACATCTCCCGCCTTGAGCTTCGGCTGGAGCCACGCCAACAGGGGCTCCACCTCGGTGAAATGCGCGGCCCGGTCACCCAGGCCAGCCGCGTCCAGGCCCTGGCGTGAACGCGGTCCGAAAAACGCCACCAACTCCGCCCGGGCCGCCACGAGCCCGCCCAGCCGCGCGTGCTCCTCCAGCTCGCCGGGCCCCAGCTCCAGCATGTCGCCGAGCACCGCCACGGCCCGTCCTCCCGGGCCCACCAGCGAGCGCAGCGTGTCCAGCGCGGCCCCCATGGAAGCCGGGTTGGCGTTGTAGCAATCGTCCACCACGGTGATGCCGTGCGGGCCGTCCATCACGTTGAGCCGGCGCGCGTACGGCCGGGCCGTCTCCAGGCCCTTCACGCACTCGTCCGGCGAGTAGCCCAGCGCCACCGCCAGCGCGAAGGCGCCCGTGGCGTTGAGCGCGTTGTGCTCACCCACGAAGCCCAGCCGCACCGGCCAGTCCTGGCCCTGGTAGCGCACGGTCATGTCCAGGCCCTGACGGCCTCGCGGCGTCACCTGGGCCAGACGCACCTGGGCATCCGGATGCCGGCCAAAGGTCAGCTGCTTCGCCCGGCTGCGCGCCGCCTGGGCGGGAATGAGCGCGTCATCCAGGTTCACCACGGCCACGGACTCGGGAGGCAGCTCCCGGAACATCTCGCCCTCGGCCTCGGCCACGCCCTCGAGACTGCCCAGGCCTTCCAGGTGCTCGGGCTGTACCACGGTGATGACGGCCGCGTCCGGACGGGCCACGCGCGTGAGCCGCGTCATCTCCCCGGGCTGGTTCATGCCCAGCTCCACCACGGCCGCCACATGCGAGGGCTCGAGGCGCAAGAGCGTGAGGGGCACGCCGATCTCGTTGTTGAAGTTGCCTTCCGTCTTCAGCGCGGGGCCGCGCATGGAGAGGATGGCGCCCACCATTTCCTTGGTGGTCGTCTTGCCATTGGAGCCGCCCACCGCGCCCACCGGAATCCGGAAGCGCTCGCGGTGCGCGCGCCCCAGGGCACCGAGCGCCTGGAGCGTGTCCTCCACCTCGTAGAGGGCGAAGCCCTCGGGAAGTGGAGGCAGCGCCCGGCCGCGTTTCACCACCGCGCCGGTGGCGCCTCCCTGGGCCGCTCGAGCGAGGAAGTCGTGCGCATCGAAGCGCTCGCCCTGCAGCGCCACGAAGAGACACCCGGGCGTGAGGGCCCGAGTGTCCGTGCAGACGGCCTGGAACTCCGCCGCCATACCACCGCGCCGGGTCGCCCCGGCCGCCTGCACCACCTGCTCATCCGAGAATCGCACGGACATGGAAGGGAGACTCCCGCGGCACGGCCTCGACTACGTGCGGATGGCGAGAGCCCGCGCCGCCACCTTGCGGTCGTCGAAGTCCCGAGCCTCGGACCCGATGGTCTGGAACATCTCGTGCCCCTTGCCCGCGATGAGGACCACGTCGTCCTCCTTGCCGAGCGAGATGGCCGTCTCGATGGCGGTCTTGCGATCCACCTCCACCAAGTAGCCCTTCTCCCCGCTCTTGGCCTTGCCCGGGGAGATGCGGCGCAGGCCGCCCTTCTCCAGGCCCGGCGTCACCTGCGAGATGATGTCGTCGGGGTTCTCGTTGCGCGGGTTGTCGCTCGTGATGACGGACACATCCGCGCCCTCGGCCGCCGCGGCGCCCATGAGCGGGCGCTTGCCCGCGTCGCGCTCACCGCCGCAACCAAACACCACGATGACGCGGCCCTTGGCCATGGCGCGAGCCGCCTCCAGCGCGCGCTTGAGGGCATCATCCGTGTGCGCGTAGTCCACGAACACCGTGGGCGCGCCCCTGGGACCGTGGTTCTCCACGCGCTCCATGCGGCCAGACACCTGATCCATGCGCTCGACGCCCGCCTGCACGTCCTTGCGCAGCGCGAAGCCCACGCCCAGCGCCACGCCCGCCGCCGCCAGGATGTTCTCCAGGTTGTGCGCGCCGAGCAGTCCGCTCTTGAAGGGGATGTCACCCGCGGGCGTCTTGAGCACGCCCTGGATGCCCTTGAGCGTCAAGGACACGTCCGTGGCGGAGATCTCCCCATTGCCCAGGCGGCTGAACTTCCACGCCATGCGCTTCTGGCCACGCAGCTCGTTGTAGATGCGCGTGGCGTAGGTGTCGTCCCCGTTGACCACCGCCACGCCCCCCTGGGACAGGTTCTCCAGGAACAGCTTGCGCTTGGCCTGGAAGTACTCCTCCATGTCCTTGTGGTAGTCGAGGTGGTCGCGCGTCAGATTGGTGAAAGCGGCCCCCTTGAAGGTCAGGCCATGCACCCGCTCCTGGAGCAGCGCGTGGCTCGACACCTCCATCACCACCGTCTCCACGCCCGCGTCCACCATCTGGCGGAGGATCCGGTGCAGCTCCAGCGGCTCCGGCGTGGTGTGGGCAGAAACGTGATCCACCCCACCGAGCGAATAGCCGAGCGTGCCAATCACCCCCGTGGAGGAACCGGTCGCGGCGGCGATCGACTTGAGCAGGTAGCTCGTGGTCGTCTTCCCGTTGGTGCCCGTGACGGCCAGCAAGGTGAGCTGGTCGGCGGGACGGCCATGGAAGTTGGCCGCGATGAGCGCCAGGGCCTTCCGGGCGTTGGACACCTTGAAGTAGGGCACCTGCGAGGACAGGGGCTTCTCCGACACGACCGCCACGGCTCCGCGGGAGACGGCCTCGCCCACGAACTGGGCACCGTCCTCCTTCGCGCCCGGCACGGCGACGAACAGGTCACCCGGCTTCACCTTGCGCGAGTCCTGCGACACCCCCGTCACATCGACCGGGGTCCGGCCGCCCGAGGTCTGCTCGGCACCACACCCTGCGAGGACATCCGTCAGCTTCATCTTTTCCCCTTCACAAATACTGCAAGCGCGACGGCTGGGCTTCGGGTACGCGACCTCATTGCCGCGTTGCCAGCTCCAGCGTCACCCGCGCACCCTTCTCCACCAGCGAACCCGCGGCGGGAGTCTGCGCTACCACGCGTCCACTACCTGACAACTGTGGCTCCAGGGCCGCGGAGAGCAGCTTCGTCACCGCCTCGCGTCCTGCCTGACCCATGACATCCGGAACGCGGACGGAGCCAGGCTCCACGTTCTCGGCGACAACCTCTTCCACCACGGCCCGGGCCGGCACCACCTTCGCGGGAGGGAGCTGGGCGGCCACCACCGGCAGGGCGGTGGACGGCAGCGGCACCTCTCGCGAGGGAGGGACGGCCAGATGCGCCATGGCGGCGGTAGCTATTTCCTTGAATGCGGGAGCGGCCACGGTTCCCCCGTACACGTCTGTTTTCGGCTCGTCCACAATCACGAGGATGACCGCACGCGGATTTTCGGCAGGCAACAGGCCAGCGAAGGAGGCGATCCGCTTGTCCGAGTACCCTCCAGCCACCGGGTCCACCTTCTGGGCGGTGCCCGTCTTGCCCGCCACCCGGTAATCTTCCATGGCCGCCTTCGTGGCGGTCCCCCCCTTGGCCACCACGCTTTCGAGCATGGACACCACCATCCGGGCGCTCTGGGGGGAAACGACGCGCCGCACCTCGGTGGGCCGGTTCTCCAATAGCACCACTCCGTCCGGATCCACCACCTTGGAGACGAGATAGGGCCTCATGAGCACCCCGCCGTTGGCCAGCGCGCTCCAGGCGGCGGCCATTTGCACCGCGGTGGCCGTCATGCCCTGGCCGAAGGACTGTGTGGCGAGCGACACCTCGGCCTTGGGAAAGGGGATGGAGCCCCGGCCCTCGCCGGGCAGGGCCAGGCCCGTGCGCTCGCCGAAGCCGAAGTCCCGGTAGGCCTGCACGAAGCGCTCGCGTCCGAGCAACTGGGCGATCTTCGCCGTGCAGATATTGGAGGAGAGCTGCAGCACCTTCTGCGGGGTGAGCCAGGCGTGCTCGTGGGTGTCGTGGATGGTGTGCTTGCCCACCCGCCAGGAGCCGTTCTCACAGAAGAAGGTGTCTTCCGGCTTGATGACCTTCTGATCCAGGGCGCTCGCGACGACGAAGGACTTCATCGTCGAGCCGGGCTCGATGGCGTCGAGCGCGGCGCGGTTGCGCATGCTCGCGCGCGCTTCCTTCTCCGGGGCGTTGGGGTTGAAGCGCGGCTCGTTGGCGATGGCGAGGATTTCCCCCGTCGTCGGGTCCATCACGAGCGCCATGCCCGCCACCGCCTGGGCATCCACCACCGCGCGGGAGAGCGCCTTCTCGGCCACGTATTGCAGGTGCCGGTCGAGCGTGAGGGTGACGGAGGCGCCCTGGCGCTCCAGACTGTCCGGCGCGCCGGTGACGAGCAGCTTGCGGCCCTTGGCGTCCCGGAAGCCCGACAGGCGGGAGTTCTGCCCGGACAGCTCGTCCTCGAAGGCCATCTCCAGGCCTTCCAGGCCATGGCCATCCAGACCCACCATGCCCACCACGTGCGCGCCCAACTCCCGCTGCGGGTAGAAGCGCTTGGGCTCCTTGGTGAAACCAAAGCCCGGCAGACCCAGGGACTTCACCGCCTCCACGTCGCGCGGCGTCACCTGGCGCTTGACCCAGGCGAAGCGCCGGCCCCGCGTGAGCCGGCCGAGCACGTCGTTCGGGTCCAGCTTCAACGCCCGGGCCAGGGCACGCGAGGCCTGCTTCACGTCCGGCAGCATCGAGGGGTCCACCCAGATGGAGTCCACCTCCACGCTCTGCGCCAGGGGCGTGCCGCGCCGGTCGAAGATGTCACCGCGCCGGGCGGGGATCTCGATCTGGCGCACGTACTGATCCTGGGCCATTCCCCTCAGCTTGTCGCGCTCGACGACCTGCAGATGCACGGCGCGGCCGAAGGCGGCCATCAACAGGCAGACGAAGAAGGCGGCGAGCAGCTTCACTCGCAGCCGGAGCCACTTCGTATTGGGCTCTGGCACCCGCGCCGATTTGAAGTCCTTCACGGCCCGCCCCCTCAGAGAGATCCACCGCGCTCGGCCACGCGCACGCCCCGGGCGCCCCGCGCCTCCACCCGGACGACGGGACGCTTGCTCCCCGACTCGGGCAGGGCGACGACGGCCGCGCCCGTGGGCATGGACATGCCCAGCTTCTCGCGCGCGAGCTTCTCCAACCGCGCCGGATTCTTGAGCGTGGCCAGCTCCAGCTTGAGCCGATCATTCTCCCGCGTGAGATCGCGCCCATCCACCTCGGCCTTGGACAACCGGTAGCCCATGTCCACCACCAGCACGCGGCTCGTCACGTGGAGGATGCCCACGCCGGCGAACAGGGCGAAGAGCAGCACCGCGGGCAGCAGGTGCAGGAACACCCGGCCCACCGACGCTCCATTGGAACCCACACCACGCGACACGGACTTGCTGCGGCTCATCGAATCCTCTCCACCACGCGCAGGTGCGCGCTGCGGGCACGGGGGTTGGCGGCGATTTCCTCGTCCGAGGGCGCGAGCGCCTTGCGCGTCACCAGGGAGAAATCCCCCTGGCCGCCACACACGCACACCGGGAGTCCCGGCGGGCATTTGCAGCCGCCCACCAGCTCCCGAAAGGTCTCCTTCACCTTGCGGTCCTCGAGCGAATGGAACGAGATGACGGCGGCGCGGCCCCCCACCTTCAAGAGGCGCGGCAGCGCGGCCAGGAGCGAGTCCAGGGACTCCAATTCCTGATTCACCGCCATGCGCAGCGCCTGGAAGGTACGCGTGGCCACGTGGATCTTCTGGGGCCAGGCCTTGCGCGGCACGGCGCGCTTGACGGCCTCGGCGGCCTCCAGCGTGCGCGCGGGCAACGCGCGCTTGAGCTCACGGGCGATGGGCCTGGCGAAGGACTCCTCGCCGTACTCGCGCAGCACGCGCACGAGCTCCGCCTCGTCCTCCTCGGCGATGAACTCCGCGGCGGTGCGGCCCGTGTCGCCCATGCGCATGTCCAGCGGCCCATCCTTCTGGAAGGAAAAACCCCGTTCGGCCACGTCGAGCTGGGGCGAGGACACCCCCAGGTCCACCAGGACGCCATCCACCGGAAGCAGATCCCCGGCCACGTGCAGCAGCTCACCGAAGTTGCCCTGCCGGGCCTCGAAACCCGGGGAGCCCGCGAGCCGGGCGCGCGCGGCCTCGAGCGCCACCGGATCCCGGTCCACGCCGAGCACGCTCGCGCCACGGGCGAGCAATGCCGCGGAATGCCCTCCCCCGCCGAGCGTGCCGTCGATGATCATCTTGCCCGCGCCCGGTTGGAGGACATCCACGGTCTCGTGCAAGAGAACGGTCTGGTGGCCGAAGTCAGCCAAGGCGTTAGACGAACGGGGCGCGCGCGAGCGCGAAGGCGGCCCGGGCGTCGTTCATGTGCGGATAGAGCTCGAAGCTGTCATGCGCCCCGGCGGCCCGGAAGATGGCGGCCAGGTAGGGCGACAGGCCCGACAGCTTGATGTCGCCTCCGGCCTTGCGGAAGGCGTCGGCGCGCGCCAGCAGGGGCTTCACGCCGCGGTAGTCCAGGTGGCTCACCTCGCTGAAGTCGAGCACGGCGTTGCGCAGGCCCCGCTGCATGCGGACCGCGAGGTCCTCGCACACCTGCACGAGATCCCTCTCCAGCAGCTCCCCCTCGAGCATGAGCGTCTCCACCCGGCCACTGGAGACCGCGCGGATGCCCTGCGCTTCGGCTACCTGGTTCATGTCGCCACCTTCCCGGCTTTCCCACATCACGTCGAACTTTCGGACCGCTACTGGCGCAGCTCGGTGAGCACGCGCATCACGTCCGCGCTGGAGGCTTCCTTGCGGGCCTCCTCCTGGGCACGCGCCCAGCCCTCGCGGCTCCACAACTCGATCACCTTCACCATCCCCGCCCACACCACGTCCTTGTCCAACCCCGCGTGCGCCCGCAGCGACGGGGGGATCACCAACCGCCCCAGCTTGTCGAGCGGGCACTCCTGGGCGCTCGCCACGTAGAGCCGCATGAGCGTCTTCACGCCCGGCTCCATGGGGTTGCGCCGGGCGAGCGCCACCTCGAGCTGCTCCCACTCGCGCACCGGATAGGCGTGCAGACAGGGGTCGAGCGCCGTCGTGACGATGAGCCGCTCGTCGTAGCCACCCACGAGCGTCTCGCGCAGCCGTGCCGGGAGGCTCGTGCGCCCCTTCGCGTCGATCTGGTGCTCATAGACGCCTCGGAACACGCGGAAACATCCACCTTGTCAGCCCGGCCGATCCCCATCACGCCACTCCTTGCCACTCCGATCCACTTCGGGCCGCGGAAAATACGCGCGGCCCCCTACCCGGTCAAGAAATGCAACAGGGCCGTACAGACCCGTGTCGCATTGACCTCGAAACGAGCCCTCTGTCATGACGCGCCCTCGCGAGCGGCCTCGGAAGCGGACCGCTCGCTCCTCACGACAGAAGGTGCACACATGACGCGCTCGATTCGTCTGATGGTGGTCTCCGCGATGTCCCTGGGTCTGGCGGCCTGTGGTGGCGCGAAGCTCGGCGGAGGGAAGGAAGGCGCGGCCCAGGCCGCGTTCCAGGCCTCGCAGGCCCCGGGCCGGGGCCACAACAAGACCGGGCAGGCCCTGGTGGAGCGGGCGCTGGCCAGCGGCGCCACCTCGGACCTGAAGATCAGCGCGACCTGCGCCCACAGCGGCTCGGCGAGCCTGACGCTCCAGGCGAGCACCAACCCGGGCGAGGGGCTGTTCAGCTACGCGGTCACCTATGACGCCTGCAGCGAGGACGGGGTGAACGAGTACGACGGCACCATCACCTCCACCATGGGCATCACCCTCGATCCGAAATACATGGGCTTCGGATTCTTCGTCACCCAGAAGGGCCACCTCAGCATCGACGGGGAGATCTCCGACTCGATCGACGTGGACTTGAAGATCATCATGGACGTGAGCGCCACGGCGGCGCACTCGGGCAGCGTGAAGCTGGTGTTCGACGGCACCATCAGGACGTCCGACGGGACGTACACCTACGCGAACGAGACCATCTCGATCGTCGCGGGCGAGTTGCCCAAGGCCTGAGTGTTCGCTCGCCGGGCGAAACCAGGGGATGGGCGGTCACGAAAGAGGCCCCCCCCTGGTTTTGCCGTATGATTCGGGCATGAACGAGAGCGGCACGAAGCAGACCCTCGGAGAGGTGCGCCTCAAGGTGGCCTACAAGAAGCCCGAGGATCTGCTGAGTGAATACACACGCAGCATCGGCCGGGGCGGGGTGACGCTGCACACCCAGAAGAGCCTTCCGGTGGGCACGCGCTTCGTCTTCGAAATGCACAACCCTGGCCTGGCCAAGCCCGTGGAGGTACTGGGCGAGGTGGTCCGCTCGACCCCCCAGCCGGGTGACCGCTACCTGCTCACCGTGAAGTACGATCCCGGACAGGACCGCGAGGGCCTGGACACGGTGCTGCAGCGCATCTTCGACCTGCAGGAATACGAGAAGCTGCGCCGCCACGCGCGCATCCCCCTGAACCTGCCCGCCGCGGAGGAGGAGACGCCCTTCGCGCCGCTCTTCTTCGTGCGAGACCTGTCGCGCGGGGGCGTGGGCCTGGAGGTGGAAGCGCCCGCCCTGCCCACCACGGTGAAGGTCGGCATGCCCTTCCTGCTGGAGATGGAGCTGTCCCTGGGCACGCTCATGCTGCACGGCGAGGTGGCCTGGACGTCCGCGGGCGGGGCCGAGGTGCTGCCCACCTTTGGTGTCAACTTCGGCACCCTGCGTCCGGACACGGTGGAGCGGCTGGAGAAGCTGCTCACGCTGGCCGCCATGCCCCCTCCGCCCTGGCGGGCCCGCATCTGCTTCGGCATCGACGCCGTGATGCGGATGCCCTGAACCCCGGGTCAACCGTTCGCGGGACAACGCTCCCGCTGTTGCGACCTGTAGCACCCTCCGCGCCCTACGAGAGGAACACACGCTCGCCTGGATGCCCGGACAAGAGGGGGCCAGAAATCCCCGCCGGTAAGTCGTGGCATCGGCGAAGGGTTATGTTACGACCTGCGCCGCTCTCTTACTCTCCGATGATGAGGGGGACATGCCAGAAGGCTCCGCGTCACTCCAGCTCGCGGTTGGCGACCGGGTGGTCTACCCCAACCAGGGTGTCTGCCGTGTCTCGGCCATCGATGTAAAAGAAGTGGCCGGGCAGAAGCTCACCTTCGTCACCATGCGCCGGGAAGAGGACGGGGCGGTGGTGATGGTTCCACAGGCCAAGGTGCTGTCCATTGGCGTCCGCAAGGTGGCGGGCGACGAGGATGTCACCCAGGTCTTCGACTTCCTCCGCTCCGACAGCGACAAGGCGGACCTGGATTGGAAGCAGCGCGCCCGGACCAACCTGGACCGGATGACCCAGGGAGGCCTGTTGGGCCTGGCCGAGGTCGTCAAGGGCCTCCAGGTGCTCAGCGAGCTGCGGCCCCTGCCCACCAAGGAACGGGAGCTGTACGACAACGCCCGCCACCTGTTGGTGTCCGAGCTGTCGGCCGCGCTCAACATCTCCGAGGCCAACGCCGAGGACGCCATCGACGTCGTCCTCTTCCCGCCCGGCCGCGAGCGCCCCAAGCGCACCGCCGCCGAGTTCAAGGTCCGGGGAGATGACGAGGAACTCGGGCTGGACGCGGACCTGCTTGGACTCGACGGCGACCTGGACCTGCCTTCTGACGAGGAGGAGCCCGCCGAGGAAGAGGAGGCGTCTTCCGAGGAGGAAGAGGGCGAGGAGGGCGACGAGGAAGGCGAGCCCAAGGCACGCAAGAAGGCCGCGGCGTCCGAGGAGGCCGAGGGCGAAGCGCCCAAGCGCAAGCGCGGCCGTCCGCCCAAGCCCAAGCCCGAGGGGGCCGAGGCCGCTCCCGCCGAGCCCAAGAAGCGCGGCCGTCCGCCCAAGCCCAAGCCCGAGGGGGCCGAGGCCGCCGCGCCCAAGAAGCGCGGTCGTCCGCCCAAGGCGAAGCCCGCCGAGACCGAGACCGAGGAAGTCGAGCCGGATGCCGACCTGGATGAGGACTTCGAGGCCGATGAGTGACGCCCCCAGGGACCCACAGTCCCTTCTCCGAGGTGACACCCCGTGATTCGCGTCGTGACGCTGGACTCCTTCGACGAAAAGCAGGTCGCGAAGCTCTGCCAGACGCTCTACACGGCGTTTGGCGTGGGCAGTGAGCACTCCGGCCAGAAGGACGTGCCCTCGGGCATGTCCGAGCCCCTGGACGCGGAGAAGCTGCTCGCGGACATCCAGGGTGTGCGGGCCTACGAGGATGACAAGGTCCTCTTCGTCACCTCGCGCAAGCTGAAGGAGCGGGAGCTACCCGGTGGCAAGGCGCCCACCACGGGCTACGCCCTGTACAGCCAGAACCGGGCCATCATCTCCACGCACGGCCACAAGGACTTCGAGGCGTCCTTCAAGCCCATCGCCCGCAACGCGCTGCAGCAGATTGGCCACCTGTGGGGCCTGCACCACTGTCTGGATCCGCGCTGCGCGATGTACCCGCCCTGGACACCGTCGTTCAACGCGGGGGAGCCTTCCTTCTGCAGCTTCTGCCGTGAAAAGAGCGAGCAGAAACTCCGCCTTGCCAAGTCCTAGGTCGTTGCCCCGAGCCCTCCCCCTGCTGGAATTGGGGGGGTTGGTGCTCGTCGCGCTCGCCTGCCTCGTCTTCCAGCTCCGGCTGCCCAGCCACTTCCCATCCGAGGCGGACTACCGCGCCGTGGCCGGATGGCTGCGCGCCGAGGCCCGTCCGGGCGACGCGGTGCTGCTCTTTCCCTGGTGGACGGAAAAAGCACGGCTCTATCTGCCTCCGGAGCTGCCGGTGTACGGCTATCTCGGCTCGGACGTGGACGAATTGGGCGCACACCCCCGGGTGTGGGTCCTCGGGCAACCCGGTCTGCCGCGCGCGGATGTCCCGGGCTTCGAGGCCGCCTTCCTGCCCCGGCGCACCGCCCTGAACGCGCCCCGTCACGCGGGCCCCCTGGAGTTGACGCTGTACGAGAACGGCCGCTCCCGGCCCCGGCGCTTCGTGGCCTCGGAAGCGTCCGCCCGGGCGCGCGTCTACCTGGAATCACCGGACGGCACGCGGCTCGACTGCCCTTTCGATGGGCGCGTGCACCGCTGCCCGGGCCCTCCCCACCTGTACGTGGCCCCCGAGTGGCACGAGCTGTTCTACGAGCCACGCCACTGCCTGTGGATGCACCCCCCCGGAGGAGCGCAGCGGCTCGTCGCCGAGTTCGACGGAGTCCCCGCGGGCACGGAGCTGCGGCTCGAGGGTGGAATCATCTTCGAGCACGCCGCCGCCCGCGCGCCCCGCCTGAGCGTCACGCACCTGGGCGTGGACGACGCGCGGAGCCAGGAGCCGCTGATGTCCATCTCCGTTCCGCCGGGACTCGAGGGCGTACAGAAGGCATCGCTCGTCCTGCCCCCCGGCGAGCCTCGCACGGTGAAGGTGTGGACACAGGCGGACAACCCGGAATCGCGCCAGGTGTGCCTGGACGTCTTCGCGCTCGGCTCCCGGGAAGGCCCATGACACGAGGCCGCGCCGCGACACGCGAGGAGCGTTGGCTCGCCTTGGGGCTCTGGGTGCTGGCCTTCTGCGCGCTGTGGGCCACCGAGTCCGCCGTGGGCTTCACCCGCGACGAGAGCTTCTACTTCCACGCCGCCGAGGACTACGCCCGCTGGTTCCAGCAGCTCGTGCGCGAGCCCGCGCGGGCGCTGACGGACGCGGCCATCGTGCGCGCCTGGGACTACAACCACGAGCACCCGGCGTTGATGAAGACGCTCTTCGGGCTGTCGCATCTGCTCTTCCACGACACGCTCGGGTGGATGCGCTCGGCCACGGCCTTCCGGCTGCCGGCCTTCGCCCTGGCGGCGCTCGTTCCCGCCGTCACCTTCCTGCTGGGCAGCGCGGTGTTCAGCCGCTCCGCGGGCCTCTTCGCCGCCCTCTCCTTCCTGCTCGTGCCTCGCCAGTATTTCAACGCGGAGCTGGCCTGCTTCGACATGCCCATCGCGGCCATGTGGCTGCTGGTGGTCTACGCCTTCTGGCGCGCGCTGGAGGACCGCGACTGGGGCGTGCTGTGCGGCGTCTTCTTCGGCCTGGCCCTGTGCACCAAGCACAACGCGCTCTTCCTTCCCTTCTGCCTCGCGCCCTTCGCCTTCTGGCGCGCGTGGACGAGCAGCGAGGGACAGCCCGCCGCGCGCACCGGGATGTGGCGGGTGCTCGGACTGTTCGGCGCCGTGGCGGTGCTCTACGCGCTGCTCGTGGTGAGCCTCGGGCCCGAGGGCTTCCAGCGGAAGTTCTTCCTGCTCAGTCCGCACACCCTGCTGTTCGTGGCCATGGCCGTGGGCTCGCTCGGCGTGCTGCACGTGCTCAACACGGAGCATCCCGCCACGGCGCTCGCCCTGCTGCCCCTGGCCACCATGGCGACGTTCGGGCCCATCGTCTTCTACCTGCACTGGCCCTACCTCTGGCACGCCCCCGTGGATCGCACGGCCTGGTACCTCGTCTTCCACGCCACCCACAACCACTACGCCTGGTTCTACCTGGGCACGCTCATGCGCGAGCCGCCCTTCCCCTGGACCTACGTCGGGGTGAAGACGGCACTCACCGTGCCCACGAGCCTCTTCGTGCCCATGGTGACGGGCTGGAGCGTGCTCGCCGGACGCGGGCTCCTGAGCCTCTTCGCGCGCACGCGCGCCTGGGTCCGCCCTCCTACCGAAGCCGAGCTGCTGGTGGGCCTGCACGCCGTCGTCGCCCTGCTCATCATCAGCCCCCCGAGCGTGCCGCACTTCGGCGGGGTGAAGCACTGGCTGCCCTCGATGCCCTTCCTGGGCCTGCTCGCGGGCGTGGCGGTGACACGGGGCTGCGAGGCCCTCACCGAGCGGCTGCGCGCGCGCTGGCCCCGCCTGTCGCTCGCGGCGGTGGCGGCCCCCGTGTTCGGGCTGGTGATGCTGCCCGCGCTCATCGCGCTCGTGCGCGTCTTCCCCTATGGAACGAGCTTCTACTCGGAGTTGGCGGGCGGCGTTCCGGGCGCGGCGTCCCTGGGGATGCAGCGCCAGTTCTGGTCGAGCAACGTGACGGCGGTGCTGCCGTGGATCAACGCGAACGCGCCGCGGGGCGCCCGCGTCTTCCTGCACGAGGTGACGGGCTTCGCGTTCCAGGACTACCAGCGCGAGGGGATGCTGCGCGCGGACCTGCGTCCGGGGGGCCTGTTCGACTCGGACCTCGCGGCCTACCAGTACCATCAGGAGTTCCGGGAGCACGAGTTCGCCCTCTGGGGGGCCTATGGCACCCGGACCCCCGTCACCGGGCTCTACCTGGATGAAACCCCCCAGGTCATCGTCTACCAGCGGCGCTGACGCATCCCGTCGCGGCCTCGGGCCGGGTATGACGCACGGTGTCTGTTCACGCTCGGACGACGAGGCTTTTCACCCACGAAAGCGCTGGCGTTCCAGGGCGGGTTTTCCCTCAGAATCGGGAGAATCAGCTCCGGGAGGGCACATGACGCGGTGGATGTGGGCCGTGATGGCGGTGGCACTGGGTACGACGGGCTGCCCGCAGGAGCAGAAGCTGGCGACGTCCGCTCGCGCGGAGGTCAAGTCACTCGGGGGCTCCACGGTGGAGTTCATCCCCAAGGACACCCAGCATCCCTACTGCCTGCTCTACACGGTGTCCGAGAAGGGCATCATCCGGCAACTGACGATGACGCGAGAGAACCGCTCCATCCGCTGCGAGGCCGGCAAGCGCATCTACAACTCCAGCTTCCGGATTCCGCTCGAGGAGGGAAAGGTGCGCGCCTATATCTTCTTCTCGGATCAGCGCATCCAGGCGGGCTCGGTGGCGCAGCAACTCTATGACCTGCGCGACAAGCCGCGCGTGTCGGCCATTGATTTCCGGCTGCCGGGCTCGGTGGCGGTGGAGATGCTGGAGTTCACCCCTCAGCCGGGAGGCAACCCCGCCCCCGACGCCGTATTGGGCACGACGGACCTGAACGACAACCCGGAGGGCGCGGAGCCCGAGGCGGAAGAGCCCGGACTGCAGCTCGCGCCGACGGACGCGGGCACGAAGCTCCCGCGCTAGGCGTCGTCAGGGTGCACCCGCCAGCCGGTGCACCAGGTCGACGAGCGCGAACAGCTCGAAGGGCTTGCGCAACGAGGCCGTGAGGTCGGCGTGCTTCACCTCCGCGCCGCTCATGGCCACCAGCGGCACATCCTGGAGCGAGGGAGTCGCGCGCAGCCGCTTGATGAACTCCTCCCCGCTCAGCCGGGGCATGAAGAAGTCGAGCAACACCAGGGAGGGCTTGCCTCCTCCAGACAACCAGTCGAGCGCGGCCACGCCATCGGCCGCGCACACGACCTGGAAGCCCTCCTCGATGAGCAATTCCTCGATGACTGTACGCAGGTCGAGTTCATCCTCGACGAGCAACACGATGCGGGGTGGTCCCGTCATTTCTCCTCGAACATCGCATGGATGACGCGCCAGGCGAGCTGCACTTCCCTTCCCGACAACCGGGCGAGGAAGTCACAGATTTCAGCGACCCGATCCGGCTTCTCCCGGCCGAAGCCGTGGAAGAGCGTTTTCAAGGACAGGTCCAGACCGCCCGACAGCTTGTTGAGGGTTTCAAGGGAAGGAGAAAACCCGCCGCGTTCGATGCGCCGGATGGCATCGACGGACAGCTCACTGCGCTCGGCGAGTTGTTCCTGGGTCAGTTTTCGTGAATTCCGGAGGCGCTTCACATGGCTGCCGAACCGCCCCGAAAGGATGGCTTTCTCATTGTCCATAAGCGCGGCCGGTAATCTTGTGGCCACCGACCGCGCTGTGAAGTGAGCATGTTCGGGGTTGGAACCTGCATTGGCTCCCAAGTCGGGCCTAGTACGATTCTCGTATCATCGCGAGTAGGTCATCCTGGGTGCATGGGCGAGGATTACCCCGATGCGAAGCGTCCTGGAAGGCCTTGTCGGCGATGCGTTCCAGGTCTTTTTCCTGTACGCCCACATCCCTCAGACGCGCCGGAATACCGATGGTGGCGTTGAGCTTGCGCACACGCTCGACGGCGTTGGCGGCGAGCACCTCCTCGCGTGATTGGGAGGTGTCCCCCATGGCCACGGCCACGCGCGCCAGCCGCGCCGTGCACACCGGGCGGTTGAACTCCATCACCACGGGCAGGACGACGGCGTTGGCGAGGCCATGGTGCACGCCGGAAGTCGGCGTGAGCGCATGCGCCAGCGCGTGGCACGCCCCGAGCCCCTTCTGGAAGGCCATGGCGCCCTGCATGGCGGCCACCATCATGTCCGTGCGCGCCAGGAGGTTCTTCCCGTCGGCCACGGCCGTGGGCAGCGAGCGCGCCACACGGGCGATGCCGTCGATGGACACCGCGTCCGCCAGGGGGTGGAAGCCGTTGGACAGGTAGGCCTCCAGACAGTGCGTGAAGGCGTCCATGCCCGTGGCCGCGGTGGGCCCGGGCGGCAGGCCCAGCGTCAGCTCCGGGTCACAGATGGCCGCCTTGGGCATGAGGAACGGGCTGAAGATGACCGTCTTGCGGCCCGTGTCCGACAGCGTCGCCACACCCGAGCGGCTCACCTCCGAGCCCGTGCCCGCGGTGGTGGGGATGGCGATGAGCGGCGGCATGTTGTCGCGCACGAACTGGTCGCCTCCCGTCGCGTCGTCGTAGCGCGACAGGGGCGGCTCGTGCGTGACGAGCACCTGCACGAGCTTGGCCGCGTCCAGCGGACTGCCTCCACCGATGGCGATGATGCCGTCGCACCCGTTCTGGCGGTACGCCTCCAGTCCCGCGACGGCATCGTGCTCGGTGGGATCCGGCTTGACCTGCTCGAAGGAGGCGTACGCCACGCCCGCGGCCTCGAGCACGTCGTACAGGCGCCGCGCGAGCCCGGCCTTCACCACGCCTCCGTCCGTCATCACCAACGGACGCTTCATGTTCAGCCGTGCCACCTGGGCGGGCACGCGCTGGAGCGCCCCGGCCCCGAAGACGACCTTCGTGGGCCAGGACATCTCGGTGATGCGCGGTTCGCTCGGCAAGTCGAAGGGTTTCATTGCGGTTCTCGCTCTCCTAGATGAGCTCCATATAGCGCTCGAGCTCCCAATTCGTCACGGCGCGCTCGAACTGACGCGCTTCCCACTCGCGCGTGCGCACGAAGTGGTCCACGAACTCCTCGCCCAGAATCTTCCGGGCGCGCTCGGACCGCTTGAGCAGCGCCACCGCCTCCTTGAGCGTGCGCGGCAGCGGCGGCGCGTCGGACGCGTAGCCATTGCCCGCGCAGCGCTCGGGCGGCTCCACCTCGTTCTCGATGCCCCACAGCCCAGCGGCCAGGCTCGCCGCCATGCCGAGGTAGGCGTTCATGTCCGCGCCCGGCTGGCGGTACTCCAGGCGCATGGACTTGGGGCTGTCGCCAATCACGCGCACCGCGGTGGTGCGGTTCTCCCGGCCCCACGTCGCCGTGACGGGCGCCCACGTGTTCTCCACGCTGCGCTTGTAGCTGTTCACCGTGGGCCAGTAGAGCGCCGTCAACTCCGGCATCAGCTCCAGCTGCCCACCGATGTAGTGGCGCATCGTCTGGCTCATGCCATCGCCCTCGTCGGGGTCGTGGAAGACGTTCTCCTCCTCCTTCGTCGACCACAGCGACTGGTGGATGTGCCCCGAGCAGCCGGGCAGCTTCGGATCCACCTTCGCCATGAAGCAGGCGGTGAGCCCGTGGCGCGAGCAGATCTCCTTGACCGCCGTCTTGAAGAGCACCGCCTTGTCCGCGATCTTCTCCAGCGTGTCGTAGCGGATGGCCGCCTCGAAGACGCCCGGGCCGGTCTCCGTGTGGAAGCCCTCCAGCTCGATGCCGAAGTCCCGGCAGCCATTGATGATGGCGTGCACGAGCGGCGCGTTGAGCGACGTGCGCAGCCACGAGTAGCCGAACATGCCGGGCGTCAGGGGAGAGAGCCCGGTGTAGCCCTTCTCCTTGAGCGTCTGCGGCGTCTCCTTGAAGATGAAGAACTCGTACTCGGCGCCGAACTTGGGCACGTAGCCCATGTCACGCGCGCGCTGACCCATCTTCTGCAAGAGCTGGCGCGGGCTCGGCTCGAAGGGCGAGCCATCCGGTTGGACGAAGTCCAGGAGGAAGGCGGCCGTATCCGGCTCCCAGGGGATGATGCGCGCGGAGCTCGTGTCCACACGGCACAGGCCGTCCGGGTAGCCCGTGTGCCAGCCCGTCACCTTCGTGTTGTCGAGCAGCTCGTCCGCGATGTCCCAGCCGAACACCACGTCACAGAAGCCCATCCCGCTCTTACAGGCGGAAAAGAACTTCTCGACCGAGACGTATTTGCCTCGCCACACGCCGTCCAGGTCCACCGCGCCCAGCTTCACCTGCCGGATGCCCTTCTGCTCGAACCACTTGTGCAACACGTCCGTCCCCGAGGGAACGCGTCCCAGGGGCCTGCCAGTATCGCGCTCCTTCTCCTTGTCCTTCGCGCGCGCCCGCCGGCTGGCGGGGGATGGCAACGTGATGACCTTCGCCTTGGAACGACTCGCCATTGGCCTCTTCCTTTTCCCGACGCCCATTCAGAAAGTGCCCCTTGTGCCGGTTTCACCCATTGCCCGGGACGCTTCATTCCTCCCCGGGATCCCCACCCCGCCCCATGATGCGCAGCTTGAACGCGGGCTGCCTTGGCGGGAGTGTACGAGTGTGGGCCCTCCAAATTTGTCGGAATCCCAGACGACACGCCCGAAGTGGACGGACGTCAACACAAGCGGCAGACGAACGTAGGGGGTGCCCGGCACCGAGGCAACCCGACCCTGGAGCGATGCGATGAAGAACGTTCTCCTGTTGAAAGCCGGCGATGCGGCCCGGCCCGTGCAACTGAGCGTGGGGGATTATGAGCAGTGGTTCGTCGAGTCGCTCGCGCCCGGAGGGTGCCGCTTCGACATCCTCCATGCCCACCGCGACGCCCCCCTGCCCGCCACCACCGCCGGCTATGACGCGGTGATGATGACGGGCTCGCCCCTGTCGGTGACGCAGTTGGAGCCGTGGATGGAGCGCGCCGCGGACTTCATGCTGAACGCGGCGGCCCGGGGCACGCCGGTGCTCGGGGTATGCTTTGGGCACCAACTCCTCGCCCACGCCCATGGGGCACGCGTGGTGCGCAACACCGAGGGCCGGGAGATTGGCACCGTGGAGGTTCGCCTGAGCCCGGAGGGACGGGAGGATCCACTCTTCGCGGGACTGCCCGGCTCCTTCGCCGTCCAGGCCACCCACGAGGACATCGTCGAGCGGGCGCCGCGAGGGTCCACGGTGCTGGCGGGCAACGCGAACACCGCCGTGCAGGCGCTCGCCTTCGGGCCCCTCATCCGCGGCGTGCAGTTCCACCCCGAGGTGCACCCGGCCGCCATGCGCGCGCTCATCCTCGCGCGGGCGGAGAAGCTGGAGGCCGAGGCCGCCAGCCGGGGTATCCCTCCTGGCGAGCGAGTGCCCCGGCTCCTGGCGGGAATCCTGCCCACCACCGCCGGGCAGACGCTGCTGCGAAACTTCGTGGAGCGGTTCACCTGAGGGCCCGGCTGGGGTAGGACTCTCCCATGGCGTCGCGCTGGGATTACCTCTTCGAAACCAAGCCGGTCCCCATGATGGACCACCTCCTGGAGGAGGTGGCCAAGCTGCTGGCCAAGGATCTCCAGCAGTGGCCGCCTCCGGTGCAGGAGATCGATCTGGACGTGGGCGGCCAGTTCGCCCCCCTGTTCACCGAGCCGCCCCCCCGCCCCGCGGAGGCCGTCTACGACGAGGCGCTGCGGCTGACGCGCTGGGAGCTGGAGCGGGAGTTGGAGGCGTACGATGACTACATGCGCAACAAGCGCTACCTGGCCCGGGGACTGGCGCCCACGGACCGGCTGCCTCTGTTGCTGCTCAACCGGTGGCTCGTGGACCAGATGCTGGGACTGGGCGAGGCCACCGAGGGCCGGGTGAACCGCCGGCTGATGCTCAAGTGCCTGGAGCGGCTGGAAGCCCGCAGACGGCTCATCCAGGGGCCCACCGCTTGAGACCCAACGCCCCCTCTGCCATAAGCCGCGCCATGCCGGAGCATCACGAATTGGACGTCCAGGAACAACGCCGCAAGAGCCTCTCCATCCTCACGGGGTTGTGGGTGGCCATCGCCATCATCCTGTTCCTCTTCCACTCCGTGCTGCTGCCCTTCGCCAGCGCCGCGCTCATCGCCTACCTGGTGCACCCACTGGTCACCCGCATGACGCGCGTGCGAGTGCGCGGCCACGCGATTCCCCGCTGGGCGGGCATCCTGCTCATCTACACCCTCTTCTTCCTGGTGGTTTACCTCTTCTTCATCGCCATGGTGCCCCAGTTGTACGGGGAGCTGGCGCGGGTGAGCCGGGACGGAGTGGCCTTCGTCAATTCGCTCACGCCCGAGCGCATCCACCTGTTCGCCGACCATGTCGAGGAGTGGCTGCGCGATCGGGGCATTCCCGTGGCCATCGCCACGCCGGAGGAGATCCGCAACGGCGTGCCCGTCAACGGGCTGCTGGTGGACCTGGAGAAGATCATCCAGGACGGCGCCGTGCAGGTGCGAGAGCTCGTGCGCCAGCACCTGGGCGACATCGTCACCATCTCGCGCGGCATCATCACGTCGGTGCTCGCGGGCGTGTTCATGATGTTCTTCATGCTCATGGTAGCCGCGTTCCTGTCCATCGACGCGCATGCCATCGTGACGTACGTCACCAGCCTGCTGCCGGCCGAGTACGGCACCGACTCCCAGCGGCTGCTCGAGCGGATCGACCGCTCGCTGTCCGGAGTCGTGCGCGGCCAGGTCACCATCTGCCTGGTGAACGGGGTGCTCACCTTCGTGGGGCTGTTGCTGTTCGGGGTGAAGTTCGCCTTCCTGCTGGCCACCGTGGCCACGGTGTTCAGCCTCATCCCCATCTTCGGCACCATCCTGAGCTCGGTGCCCATCGTGCTCATCGCGATGGCGGACGGGATACAGAAGGGGTTCATCATCCTGCTGTGGATCATCGGCATCCACGCGCTGGAGGCCTACTTCCTCAACCCGAAGATCATGGGCTCGGCGGCGCGCATCCACCCGGTCATCGTGGCCTTCAGCCTCATCGCCGGGGAGAAGATGTTCGGCTTGGTGGGCGCGCTCTTCGCGGTGCCCGTGGCCTCCATCGTGGTGGCCTGCTTCGACTACGCCCGTCTCAAGGCGCAGCCGGCACAGGCCGCGGCGCTCGAGCTGCCTGGGGCCTCGGAGTAGCCCTCCGTCCACCTCGCGAGGGGCTCAACCCTGGCAGGCGGCCTCGCAGCGCGACTCGCGGCAGATGACGAGGCAGCGCCCACAATCGAGGCCGTTCTCGGGACAGTCCCCGGCGCACCGCACGTTGGCGCAACTGGGCCCATCCTCCACATGGGTGGGCCGGGTCCCCAGGCCACAGCAGGCGTTCCCCGTGCAGTCCGAGTCGATGTAGCAGACGCGGTTGGACTCGGGCGTCGGGGTTTCACCGAAGTCCAGGTCCACCGGCTCACATCCGGACAGCAGCGCGAGCACCGCCCCCAGGACGAGGGCGGTGCGGGAAACGGAATGGGTACGGCACATGCGGCGAGCCTCCTGGCGAGGCTCGGAGTCTAGCGGTTCATCGAGCCGAGGAACTCGGCGTTCGCCGCGGTGGGGCGCATGTGTTTGAGCACGAACTCCATCGCGTCGATGGGCGTGAAGGGGTGGAGCACCTGACGCAGGGCCGTGATGCGCACGAGGTCCGCCTGGGTCAGCAGCAGCTCTTCCTTGCGCGTGCCGGACTTGTTGATGTCCAGCGTGGGGAAGATGCGCTTTTCCATCAGCTTGCGGTCCAGGACGATTTCGGAGTTACCCGTGCCCTTGAACTCCTCGAAGATGACCTCGTCCATGCGGCTGCCGGTGTCGATGAGCGCCGTGCCGATGATGGTGAGGCTGCCGCCCTCCTCGATGTTGCGCGCGGCGCCGAAGAAGCGCTTGGGCTTGTGCAGGGCGTTGGCGTCCACGCCACCCGAGAGGATCTTCCCCGAGGCGGGCACCACCGTGTTGTAGGCGCGCGCCAGGCGGGTGATGGAGTCGAGCAGGATGCACACGTCGTACTTCTGCTCGACCAGGCGCTTGGCCTTGTCGATGACCATCTCCGCCACCTGCACGTGGCGCGTGGCGGGCTCGTCGAAGGTGGAGCTGACCACCTCGCCGCGCACGTTGCGCGCCATGTCCGTCACTTCCTCGGGGCGCTCGTCCACGAGCAGCACGATGAGGTAGACGTCCGGGTGGTTCTTGGAGATGGCGTGCGCGATGTTCTGCAGCAGCACCGTCTTGCCCGCCTTGGGCGGCGCCACGATGAGGCAGCGCTGGCCCAGGCCGATGGGGCAGAACATGTCGATGATGCGCGTGGTCATCTCCGCCCCGTCGTGCTCGAGCTTGAGCTTGCGCGTGGGGTAGAGCGGCGTGAGGTTGTCGAAGAGGATGCGCTCGCGCGTCACCTCGGACAGGGGGTCGGCGAAGTTGACCTTGTCCACCTTCTGCAGCGCGAAGAAGCGCTCGCCCTCGCGCGGCTGGCGGATGGGGCCCGTCACCGTGTCGCCCGGCCGCAGGTTGAAGCGGCGCACCTGCGACGGCGACACATAGAGGTCGTCCGGGCTCGCCTGGTAGTCGCTGTCCGCGCTGCGCAGGAAGCCGAAGCCGTCGCTGAGCAGCTCCAGCACGCCTTCCGCGTGCACCTCGAACTTCTTGTCCGCGATGCCCGACAGCAGCGAGAAGATGAGGTCCTGCTTCTTGAGTCCCTGGTAGCCCTCGATGCCGAAGTCGTGGGCCATCTTCGCCAGGTCGGTGATCTTCATGCGCTTGAGGTCATTGAGCTTGATGACCTGCATGGGCGCGCCATCGCGCGTCACCTCGGTGACCACGGGAGCTTCCGAGGCCTCGGGGGCCGGAGCCGGAGCCGAGGGCTCCTCGTCATGAGCCTCGGCGGCGCGGGCCTCCTGGTACTCGTCGTCACGCACGGGGACCGGCTGGGAGGGGATGGGCGTGAGCACCGGGCGAGGCGGCGCGACAGGGGCCTCCTCGGCCACGGGCTCCTCCTCGCGGCGGGCCGCCGTCCTGCGGGTCCGCGCGGGCTTCTCGGGCTCCACCGTCTTGGTCCGCGTCGAGCGGCGCTTGGGCTTTTCCTCCACCTCGACGACTTGGGGAATCAGGACTTTTTCTTTGGGAGAACGGGCTTTGGCCATGGCGGGGGGGTCACTGGCGGCGCGGGGGGCGCGCTCGGGAATGTCGTGAACAATGTCCGGGGGGAACGCGGAACGCGGAACGCCCTCAGGGCGGCACCGGGATCCCTTCTTGCCGGGACCACGCGGGTGGAGGAACCTTGTGCTGGGAAGTGGCGCCTGACGGGTAGGACAACAACCCCCATGCGCGCCGCAGGAGGTTATTGACCACCTCCTGAGCTGTCAAGGCATCCTCGCTCCCTACGCAGTCAAGGCAACACCGAACCAGAATATTCCCGTCCAGCCGCCGAGCCCTCCGCCGTGACCGCCCCGAAAACCGACGCCGCCCCCCGCATCGCGCAGCTCCGCAAGGAACTCGCCCATCACAACCACCGCTACTACGTGCTCGATTCTCCGGAAGTGAGCGACGCGCAATACGACCGGCTCATGAGGGAGCTCCAGGAGCTGGAGGCGAGCCATCCGGAGCTCGTCACCGAGGACTCGCCCACCCGGCGGGTGGGAGGCACCCCGGCGGAGAAATTCGAGAAGGTGCGCCACCTCGTCCCCATGTTGTCACTGGCCAACGTCTTCGATGACGAGGAGCTGAGCGACTTCGACGAGCGCATCCGCCGCCAGACGGGCCTCGCGAAGGTGGGCTACGTGTGCGAGCCCAAGCTGGACGGACTGGCCATCACCCTGCGCTACGAGCAGGGGCGCTTCGTCCGGGGCGCCACCCGGGGAGACGGCACGGAGGGCGAGGACGTGACGGCCAACCTGCGCACCATCCGCGGCCTGCCCACCGAGCTCCTGCTCCAGGAGGACGGCGTGACGGCCCCGGGCGCCATCGACGTGCGCGGCGAGGTCTTCATCTCCAAGAAGGACTTCAAGCGGCTCAACGACAAGCGGGAAGAGGAAGGCGAGCCGCTCTTCGCCAATCCGCGCAACGCCGCCGCCGGCAGCCTGCGCCAGTTGGATCCGCGAATCACCGCTTCCAGGCCCCTGTCGCTCTACCTGTACGAGTGCGTGCCCGGCGAGGGCGTTCCCGCCTTCCGCTCGCACACGGAGAAGCTCGCCTACCTGCGCTCGCTCGGCCTGCCGGTGAACCGGGCGGTAGCGGTGGAGGACGTGGAGGGGGTGCGCGCGCAATACCGCGCCTCCGTCGAGGGCCGTCATGCCCTGCCCTTCGAGGTGGACGGCATGGTGGTGAAGGTGGACGAGGAGGACCTGCGCCAGCGGCTGGGACAGGTCTCCAAGAGTCCGCGCTGGGCCGTGGCCTACAAGTTCCCGCCCGAGGAGGAATCGACGCTCGTCGAGTCCATCCAGGTGTACGTGGGCCGCACGGGCGCGCTCACGCCGGTGGCGCACCTGAAGCCGGTGAAGGTGGGGGGCGTCACGGTGAGCCGCGCCACGCTGCACAACGAGGACGAGCTGCGCCGCAAGGACGTGCGCCAGGGGGACACCGTCTTCATCCGCCGCGCCGGTGACGTGATTCCGGAGATCGTCAAGGTGGTGGAGACCAAGCGCCCCGAGGGCACCCAGCCCTTCGTGTTCCCCACCGAGTGTCCGGTCTGCCACGCGGCGGCCACGCGGGACGACGAGGGAGCCATCATCCGCTGCACGGGCGCCACCTGCCCCGCCCAGCTCGTGGAGAAGGTCCGCCACTTCGCCTCGCGCACCGCCCTGGACATCGAGGGACTGGGGGAAAAGCTCGCCGCGCAGCTCGTGGAGGCGGGCCTCGTGAAGACCTTCGCGGACCTCTTCCACCTCACGCGCGAGCGGCTGCTCACACTCGAGCGCATGGGCGAGAAGAGCGCGGACAACCTGCTGGCGAGCATCGAGCGCGCCAAGCAGACGACCCAGCCGCGCTTCCTCTATGCGCTGGGCATCCGCCACGTGGGCGAGTCCACCGCGCGGGTGCTCGCCGAGACGTACCCCGACGTGCGCGACCTCTACGAGGCCTCGATGGAGGACATCACCCGCGTCAAGGACGTGGGCCCGACCATGGCCGCGGTCATCCATACCTTCTTCCATGAACCGCTCAACCGCGACGCCATCGAGGCGCTGCTCACCGCGGGAGTGGCGCCCGCCGCGGCCCGGGTCGTCAAAACGGGCCTGTTCGCCGGCCAGACGGTGGTACTCACCGGAGGCATGAGCGGGATGAGCCGGGAGCAGGCCAAGGAGGAAATCGAGCGCCGGGGAGGTAAGGTCTCTGGAAGTGTCTCGCGCAAGACTGACCTCGTGGTGGCGGGCGAGGACGCCGGCAGCAAGCTGAAGAAGGCTCAGGAACTCGGGGTAAGAATCCTGGACGAGCAGGGCTTCCTGCAACTGCTCCAGACGGACGCGAGAGGATAGGGAGCGTGGGCACCATGGACAGGCGGCGGGCAGTCCTGCGAATTCGGGGAAAGGTGCAAGGCGTCTTCTTCCGGGAGAGCACCCGCGCCGAGGCCCTGCGGCTGGGGTTGACCGGCTGGGTGCGCAACCTCTCGGACGGTTCGGTGGAAGCCCTCGCCGAGGGCCCCCCCGAGGCCCTCGAGGACTTCGTCCGTTGGTGCCATCGCGGTCCCCTCCAGGCCCACGTCACGGACGTGGAGCGCGTCGACGCCCCGGCACAAGGGGAATTCACTACCTTCATCGTGGAGCGCAGTTCATGAATCCCTACGCGCCAGCCTCCTTGAGCTCCATGCTGGGCATCAAGTCCGGCAGCAAGGTCTCGGTCATCAATCCACCCCGGGGCTTCGTGCAGAAGCTCAACCCCCTGCCCGAAGGTGTGGAATTCCTCATCACCGCCCAGACGGGCCTGGACGTCATCCTCTTCTTCACCCAGGACACCCACGAGCTCGTCCAGCGCCTGCCCGCTCTCTCGCGCGCCATGACGCTCCAGGGTGGCATCTGGGTGTGCTGGCCCAGCGGCGAGGGCATCAAGACCGCCCTGTCCGAGGACTTCATCCGCCAGGCCGCGCTCGACATCGGCATGGTGGACAACAAGTTGTGCCTCATTGATTCCACCTGGACGGGCCTGCGCCTGGTGCGCCGCCCCCGGGGCCGCCTGGACAAGCCGGACCACCGCAAACGGGCCCCCACCGCCCAGGCCTGAGGCTGTCCGGGCTGCCAGACGGCGGACATTTTCCACGTCCCGCCTTTACACGCCGGATCAGGCGTGAAAACCTTTCGCTGTTTTCAGGCCTCGGAACTCTCCGCCAGGGGTGGGGGGTTCAGTCGCCAGTGGATTCGAGATTTTGAGACGGGTGCGTTCCCGGCAACCCGGGCGCGCTGGCCGCTCCGAGCTTCTCGCCGCCCCCAAGGCGCCCGCGGATGGGCACCGACCGGGTGAGGAAGGCCAGAAGCCGGGTGGCTTGAGCGCCAGGGCTGCCTCGAACGCTCGATATGGCAAGTCCCCGCCCGGCGAGGTGCCGGTAGCCGCGGGGCGACATGAACTCGGAGGAGCAGGTCGTGGTTCCCTCAGCCCCCCCTCGCGCGCGAACAACCCGCCCCCGCATCCACGGGTGGGACCTCGTCCGCGCACGGAGTGGAGCCGGGACCGCCTCTCCCCTCGCAGCGCGCTCGGAAGCAGGAGACGCCGTCGCCTCCCGTCCGCCGGAGCTCACGCCTCCTCGCGCGCGCCCAGGATTCGTCCATGAGCAGCATCCTCGTCATCAACGCCGCGGGCCGGGAGACCCGGGTCGCCCTCGTCGAGAACGGGCACATCGCGGAGTTTTACCTCGAGCGGAAGAAGGACAAGGGAGTCGTCGGTAACATCTACAAGGGCCGCGTGGTCCGGGTGCTCCCCGGCATGCAGGCGGCTTTCGTGGACATCGGGCTGGAAAAAGCGGCCTTCCTCTACGTCAGTGACGTCGTCTACGACCCGGATTTCGCTCGCGCCCAGTTCGAGCTGACCGAGGGCGAACACGAGGACGCCCTGGACGTGCCCGAGGAGTCCGAGGCCGTGGCCGCCGAGGAGGCGCACCATGAGCCCGTGCACGAGCCCAGCCATGAGCCCGAGGCCCCCGAGCCCGCCACCGCCGCGGGCGAGGTGTCCGTTGCCCCGGAAGTAGCCCAGGCTCCGCCGGAGACGCCCACCCCCGCGGAGCCCTCGCTCGAGAGCCCCGCGCCCTCCACGGAAGCGCCCGCCTCTCCCGCTGGGATTGAAACGGCTCCCCTCGTGGAGTCCGCGCCCGCCGAGGCGCCGCTCGCCCTCGAGTCACCCGCTATCCATGAAGCCCCCGCGCCCGTGAGCGAGGCGGCGCCCCCGACCGTGGAGCTCGCCCCGGAGGTGACGCCGGCCGAGGCCCTGCTTCCCACCCCGGGCACCGAGACGGCCTCCGTGACCGAGGCCCCGTCCGCCCGTCCGGAGCCGGCCTCCGGTGAGCGCCGTGCCCCTCGGGACAACCGCGAGGCCGCGCGCGAGGCCCGCGAGGCCCGCCGCGACCAGAAGGAGCCCAAGGAGCGCGATCAGAAGGAGCGCGAGAAGGACAAGGCCCGCAAGCAGCGCGAGGAGCCGCAGCGCAAGCGCGAGGACGACAAGAGCAAGCCGCGCAAGACGGCGAAGATCGAGGAATTGCTCAAGGTGGGCCAGGAGGTCGTGGTCCAGATCTCCAAGGATCCCATTGGCACCAAGGGCGCGCGCCTCACCTCGCACATCTCCATCCCGGGCCGCCACCTGGTGTTCATGCCCACGGTGGACCACGTGGGCATCAGCCGCCGCATCTCCAACGAGAAGGAGCGCAAGCGCCTGCGGGAGATGGTCGATCGTTTCCGTCCGCCCGGCACCGGCTTCATCGTGCGCACGGTGGCCGAGAACGTGCCCCAGGAGAAGCTCGAGAGCGACATCCGCTTCCTCATCGAGGTGTGGAACCAGGTCGTGCGCCGCAACGAGAAGCGCGGCGGCTCGGGCCTCCTGCATCCGGACCTGGACCTCATCCTGCGCGCCACGCGCGACCTCTTCGCCCATGACGTGGAGAAGCTGGTCGTGGACGACCGCGAGGAGTACGAGCGCATCCTCGGCTTCGTGAACGCGCAGGACCCCGCGCTCAAGGACCGGGTGGTGCTGCACGAGTCGGACGAGCCCATCTTCGACGCCTACGGCATCGAGCACGAGCTGCAGCGCGCCACCCAGCGCAAGGTGTGGCTCAAGAGCGGCGGCTACCTCATCATCGATCAGGCCGAGGCGCTCACCGCCATCGACGTCAACTCGGGCCGCTACGTCGGCAAGAAGAGCCTCGAGGAGACGATCACCAAGATCAACGTCGAGGCGGCCAAGGAGATCGTCTACCAGCTGCGGCTGCGCAACATCGGCGGCATCATCATCTGCGACTTCATCGACATGGAGAAGCCGCAGAACCGCGACAAGGTCTTCAAGTCGCTGCAGGAGGCGCTGGGGCGGGACAAGGCCAAGACGAACGTGCTGCGCATCTCCGAGCTGGGTCTGGTGGAGATGACGCGCAAGCGCGTGCGCGAGTCCATCGGCCGCGTCCTCCACGAGGACTGCCCGTACTGCGACGGCAAGGGCTTCGTGAAGACGGCCACCACCGTGGCCTACGAAATCTTCGGGGAGATCCGCCGCGAGGCACCGGGCTACAAGGATCCCACGCTCGTCATCAACTGCAACGCCGAGGTGGCGCGTCTGCTCCAGGGCGAGGAGCGGCAGGAGCTGCGCCACCTGATGGACCGCTACAACAAGTCCATCCAGGTGAAGGCGCAGCAGAACTACCACCGCGAGCAATACGACGTGTACGGCCGCAGCGCCCAGGGTGGGGACCACAAGGTGGCCTCGTCACCGGGCTCCGGAGACGGCGAGCTGTCCATGCAACGCCGGCCGGAGAGCGGCGGCGGCGAGCGGGGCTTCCGCCCGGAAGGCAACCGGGAACGGGAGCGCGACCGCGGTGGCGGGGGTGGCGGGGGTGGCCGGGAGCGCGGAGGTGGCGGGGGTGGAGGAAGCGGCGGCGGTCGGGATCGCGACCGCGGTGGTGGCCGCGACCGCAATGGAGGCCGCGACCGCAACCGCGGGGAACAGCGCCGGTCCGAGCCGCGTGAGCCACGAGGGCAGGCGCCCTCGACGAGCGAGGCCCCTGGCGCGGGCGCCGCTCCGCCCGCATCCTCCTCGGGAGGAGGCAATAACGGCTCCGGAGGCGGCAACTGAGTCCGTCCCCTCACTCGGGTCGACACACGGACCCGGATGATTGGACGCCAGGAGGGGAGACGAGTTGGCGCTCCTCCTGGCCGAGCCCCCTCGGCATTGGCTAGCCTGGGGGGACTCGGATGTGGACCTTCCCGCCCCCCTTCCTTCAACGGCTGAGTACCGGTGCACGCCAGTGGGCCCAGAACACCTGGGCCCCTCTGGCCCGGACTCGGACAGGCCGTTTCGCCGGGGACACGCTGCTCGCGGTACGCGGTCTGGCGCGAGGCTTCCTGGGTGAGAACATCCGCCTGAGAGCCGCGGCGCTCACCTACATCAGCGTCTTCTCCCTGGTCCCCTTGTTGACGGTGGTGCTGGGCATTCTCGGCGCCTACCACCAACAGGCATTTCAGCACCGTCTCCGGGAATTCATCTCCGCGGTGCTGGCTCCGGGCGTGCGCGAGGAGTCAGCGGCCTTCCTGGAGGGGCTTCTCGATCCGGTCAACGCGACGGCCATCGGGAGCGCGGGCTTCCTCGGACTGCTGTTCTCCGCGGGCTCGCTGCTGCACAACATCGATGTCTCGCTGAATGAAATCTGGGGCGTGAAGAACCACCGCTCCTGGTGGATTCGTGGCCTCGTCTACGCCGGACTGCTCCTGTTCGGACCCCTGATGCTGGCCCTGTCGTTCGCGGGGACGAGCGGCGTGCGCTCCATCCTCGCGGGGACCCATGCCTCCATCTTCCTGGACGTCTTCGAACTGCTGTTCAGCGCGGTGTCTCCCATCATGGTCACGGTCGGACTCACCCTCATCTACCGGGTGACGCCCAACACCCACGTGCGGATGCGCTCGGCCCTCGCGGGTGGACTGGTGGCGGGAGTCGCCTGGAGCGTGGCGCGGCACGTGTACACGGGCATCGCCGCCTATGGCTTCCGCAACAACCCGCTCTACGCCTCGCTCGGTGCGCTGCCCATGTTCCTCGCGTGGCTGTACGTGGACTGGCTCATCTTCCTCACGGGCGCCCGCCTCTCCTACGCCGTGGAGCACACCACCTTCCGCGATTCACTGTGGATTTTCGGCACCCATCCACGGGCACGAGAGCTGGTGGCGGCCCGATTGGCGCAGGAAACCTCCCTCGTCTGGTTCGATGGCGGGACACCGCCCCTCCCCCGAGAGCTGGCCCTGCACCTGAGAGTCGCCGAGTCGCTCGTCGACGAAGTGGCGGAGTCCCTGGTCCGCGCGGGACTGATGACCCGCCACCGCCGAGGAGGGCTGTTGCCCGCCCGTTCTCCCGAGGAGCTGACCCTGGCCGACCTGACACTGGCCGTCCACGGGGTCTACAGCCCCGTCCGGCCCGGTGCCTGGAGCCCTCCACGGGCTGACGGTTTCGAGGCACTGGACGCATTCTTCCGGCAGTCGGATGCCCTGGGACTCGAGGTCCTGCGCCGCACCCGGTGGATGGATCTCGCCATCCTGGTGCGTCCCGGACTCGCGCCGACGCACGCACGCCCCGCCCTTCCTGGCGTCCCGGCCCAGGATCTGATGGATCGCGGAAATCCGTAACGTTTCTAGGAGGTTGGCGGCCCTCGCGGCCTTGCGCCCGGGATTCGATCTGCTATCGTTCCAGGATTCGACCACGGGCCATGCGCCCCGATGACGAGGGGTTACGCGGTTTGCGGGAGCATGCGATGCTCAAGTCCGATCTGATCAACGTCCTCGTCGCCAAGAAGGGCATGACGCAGAAGCAGGCCGAGGCCACGGTCGAGACGATCTTCGAGTCCATGAAGGACGCCCTTTGCCGCGGAGAGAACATCGAGATCCGCGGCTTGGGAGCCTTCCACGTGAAGAACTACCAGGGCTACCAGGGCCGCAACCCGAAGACGGGGCAGATCATCCCCGTGAAGCCCAAGCGGGGCCTGCTCTTCCGCACGGGCAAGGAACTCAGGGATCGGGTCAATCGGCCGCCCCCCCAGACGCCCCAGTCGGACGTCTCCTTCGACCCCAAGCGGGGGAGCGGAAGCAACTACTAGTCCGCCCCACTCAGTCACCGGATGCCGCCGGTGACAACCGCCCCAACGGGCGGATTTGCAGACTCATGTCCAGCTCGCCGTAGGTCAGAACCGCGACCTCGGGAAAAGTCCCCTCGCAGAGTTTGCGCAGGGTCCTCCTGACATCCGGAGCCGTGAGCAACACGGTCTGCCCACCCGCGGCGATGCGCTTCAATCCCTCCAGGATTTCCGCGATGCGCTCGGGAGCCGGAGCCGGACCCCGCGCTCCCGTGGAGCGCAGCGTCTCCTCGATCTCCGGATCCACCAGATAGGCGAAGAGGGGCCCGGAGGGAGCGAATTTGTGACTCAGGTAGCGGGAGAGCGCCTGACGGCAACGCTCGGCCAGCGCCGAGGCATCCCCCTCGGTGGTAGGTGCCACCAGGGCTTCGAGGAGGGCGCGGATGTTCCGGATGCTCACCTGCTCCTCCGCGAGCTTGCGCAGAACCTCCGTGAGCAACGGCAACGGGACCTTCTGGAGTGCCTCCTTGACCAGGGTGGGGGCCTGGGTTTCGAGCCCATCCAGCAGCCCCTGGACCTCCTGGATGCCCAGGAAGCCCGCCAGACGCACCCGAAGGACATTCCGCAGATGCTCGGCGATGAACTCTCCAGCGCTTCGCACTGGCACCTGAGCCATCTCCAGGCGCGCGCGCCCTTCCAATGGAACCCGGCTGATGGGCCTGCCCGAAAACGGCTCCGCCGCCAGTTCCGCCCGAAGCTCCAGGAACGCCAGTTCCTCTGGCCGGGCCAGGGCGTAGAGCATTCCCGGCACCACCTGTCCCATCCCGGCGGGGACCTCGTCGATCAGGAGCCGGTAGCTACCTGGAGGAAGATAAGTGGCCTCCGTACGGACCTGGATCCCTGGCACGCGTACGCCCAACTCCTGGAAGAGCTCATCCCGAACCCGGTTGAGCACCTGGTGAACGAAGGCGCTCCCCTGCGCCTGGGCCAGGGACGTGAGATCCGGCGCGAGTTCCACCGTCAGGGGCGTCACCCCCACGGGAGCCATCGTGCTCACGGACGGAGCACCCGGCCCCGCGTTCGGCGCCGCCCGCGCACCGGAGGGGTCCTCGGACTGAACGGCGTCAGGGGGAGTCTCCGCGGGAAGCGCCTTCATGCGCTGGAGGCCATAGGCGAGTCCACCCAGGGCCGCAGCCAATCCGAGGAATGTCAGAAGCGGCATCCCCGGCATCACGGCGAGCGCCACACAGAGCGCGGCCACCACCCAGAGCGCCCGGGCGTCACCGAAAATCTGTGAGCCAATATCCGAGCCGAGGGAGTCATCTTCCTTCTCCGAAGCCACACGCGTGACCACGAGTCCCGCCGCGACCGCGATGCACAGGGAGGGAATCTGCGACACCAGGCCATCGCCCATGGCGATGAGCGCATAGGTAGAGGCCGCCTCGGTCAACGTCATCCCGTTCTGGAGGACGCCAATACAACTGCCTCCGAGGAGGTTCACCGCGACGATGACCAGACCCGCGATGACGTCTCCCTTCACGAATTTCATCGCGCCGTCCATGGCACCGAACATCTGGGATTCGCGCTCCAGATCGCGTCGGCGGCGGCGGGCACGTGTCTGATCGATCGCACCCGCGCGGAGATCCGCGTCGATGGACATCTGCTTGCCAGGCATCGCGTCCAGGGTGAAGCGCGCGGAGACCTCGGCCACACGCTCCGCCCCCTTGGCCACCACGAGGAACTGCACCAGGGTGAGGATGGCGAAGATGACCGCGCCCACGACGTAGTCGCCCCGGACCACGAACTCGCCAAACGCCTGGATGATGTCTCCCGCATGTCCCTCCGCCAGGGCCAATCGCGTGGAGGACACATTGAGCGCGAGCCGGAAGAGCGTGGTGAACAAGAGCAGCGTCGGAAAGGACGTCACCTTCAACGCGTCCCGGGCATAGAGCGCCGCCACCAGCAGGGAGACCGCCATCACCAGGTTGAGGGCCAGTCCCAGATCCAACAACCAGGGAGGCAACGGGATGATGAGCGCGCCCAGCACCGCGACCATCGCCGCGGCGAGCACCCCCTCCGATGACTCACGCGCCCTGAGCAGCATCTTCATCAAGCGGTTCATGACTTCTTCCTTCGTGGATGCACGTTCACATCTACGGTTCCCGAGCGACCCGGAGCACCGCCGCGGCCGCCTGGTACAACTCCTCGGGGATTTCCTCGCCGACGTCGTAATGGACGAGGCTGCGAGCCAGCGGCACATCCCGAACCACCGGAACGCCGAGCCGTTCAGCCTCGCGTCTCAGGTCGAGCGCGTCCGCCTCCCTCCCCTTGCCGACCAGATAGGGCGCGTCACACTCGTCCTGGTCATAGCGAAGCGCGACCGCGATGTGCGTGGGATTGACGACCACGACACTGGCCTTCTTCACGCCTCGCGCCGAGCCTCCCGCAGCCAGCTGACGATGCGCCGCCCGGCGCTGGCCCTTGTGGTGGGGGTCCCCCTCGCTCTCCTTGTGCTCGCGCTTCACCTCCTCGCGAGTCATCATCAATTCCTTCATGTGCCTTCGGCGTGCGAGCACGTAATCCCCCACGCCCAACACCCCGAGAACCCAGGCGAGCCTCAGCGCGAGCGAGCCAATCAGGCCCAGGGTGTGCACCACCCCATCCGCCCCTGCTCTCCAGACCGTGCGCAAGACATCGGGTCCCGCATCCATGGCGGCACGCCATACGAGCCAGCTCATGACCGCCGCCACGAGCAAGGCCTTCCCCAATTCAATGAGAGGCCTCACGCTGAAGAGTTTCTTCAATCCCTCCACGGGATTGATGCGCTCGAGTTTCGGCATGGCATGTTCCGCGTTCAGGTCCAGGCCTCCCGTCGCCACGGAAACGCCGAGAGACGCCAGCCAGGCCGCCAGAAGGGGCGGTCCCGCCCAGAGCACCATCCAGCCTCCCGCCTCTCGCAATGCACCCGTGGGCTCCTGGAAAAGCATCAGCCGGGCCGTCCAGTCCTGGAGTTGTCTGAAACCCAGCGGGGCCACCGAGAGGACGCCCAACAATCCCCCGAGGGTCACCACGCTGGAGGACAGCAGTCGACTGCGCGGAATCTGCCCCTTGCGGCGCGCTTCTCGCAGACGCTTCGCCGAGGGTTGCTCCGTCTTCCCACTCACCGCGCCACCTCGGCCAGGTGGAACAGCGCGTCCTCCACGGAGAGGAAGCTCGCGAGCAGCCGGTCACACAGCACGCCCACCCCCAGCCACAACAAGGCGCCCCCCGCGAGGATGCGCACGGGAGCGCCCAGTTCCTGAAGATTCACCTGGGGCGCGGCGCGCGACACCATCCCCAATAGACAATCGACCGTCATCGTCGCCGCCGCCACGGGCGCTCCCACGGCGAATCCCGTGGCCAGGGCTCCTCCAACGAGCCCCACCACTTGAAAGACCGCCCCTTCGGAGGGCACGTACGCCCCCAACCGGACCCAACCGAATCCTCTCAACAGACCCGAGAGCACGATTGGCATCAGCCCTCCAGTCACCACCAGCCCGACGAGCAGTTGGTGGAGTGCATCTCCCGAGGCCGATTCGCGCGTTCCCGTCACTGGCAGACTCGCTTCCGCGGATGTTCCCCGGAACAGGTCGATGAAGCGGCCCCCCATCCTCGCCGCATCGAAAGGCAACGCCGCCACCAACCCCAGCGCCGTTCCATAGGACAGTTCCTTCACCGTCAACGCGGCCAGTTGCACTGGCGTCTCCACGGGCATGGACAAGGACACACCCGCCGTCTGGTGAAGGAATAGCGCGAGGCTCAACACCAGCGCGAGCTTCACCATCGAGGGAGTGGCCTGTCCTCCCAGCAACGGGCAGAGAAAGGCCACCGGCAGCAATCTCGCGGAGCACAGGGCCACGGACACCACGCTGGGACCCAGTCCCTCCAGGAATGCACGAAACAGGTCGAGGGTCATCCGCCGACCTCCGCGATGACACCCAGGACCCGCTGCGCGAAAAGGGTGAGCTGCCCGGCGATCCACGGTCCAGCCACCACCAGGGCCAGGACCGCCGCACACAACTTGGGCACCACCGTCAGGGTGCTCTCCTGCAATTGCGTGGTCGCCTGAAAGAGGCTCATCAGAAAGCCCACCACTAGACTCGCCCCAATAGGAGGAAGGGAAGCAAGCACCATCAGGAGCAGGGCCTCGCGCCCGAGTGACAACAGCACGTCCTGACTCATCACATCACCGGTAGCCGAGGATGAGGCCGCGAGCGAGCAGCGACCAGCCATCCACCGCGACGAAAAGGAGGATCTTGAAAGGCAGACTCACCTGGCTCGGTGACAACGACTGCATTCCCAGCGCGAGCAAGACATTGGCGATGACCATGTCCAGCACCAGGAACGGAAGGAAGACGAGAAAGCCAATCTGGAAGGCTTCCTTCAACTCGGTGAGCACGAAGGCGGGGATGACCACGAAGAGTTCATCCTCGTGCACTTTCTCCGCGTCTTCCGGCGGGCGCAGTTCGCGTGCCAGTTCCACGAGCCGGGCCCGCTCTTCCTCGCTGCCGTGTTTGACCAGGAAGGAGCGCAGCGGCTCGGAAACCTTCGCCGCGGCGTCGAGGATTCGTTCTCCAGAGCCGAGGTCCTGGTAGACGGCCTGGCCCACCTCATACATGCGCTCCAGGACCGGAGCCATGATGTGGCCCGTCAACACGGCGGCGAGTCCCGTGAGCACGATGGTGGGGGGTGCTTGCTGAGTTCCCATCGCCGAGCGAGCCAGGGACAACACCACGGCGATCTTCGAGAAGCTGGTCAACATCAACACCGCGAAGGGCAGCAGGGACATCAGAGCCAACAGCCCCATCATCGACAGGGGACTGCCCGCGAAGGACATCTGGGAGAAAGTCATGACAACGACTCCTTCACCAGGGAATGTCCCCCCGTGCCCCGCCCCGTGCGGGGTTTCTCTCGCACCGGACCGCGCGTCCGGCGGATCTCCGCGAAGGAGTCCCCGAAGACCACGAGGTAGTGGCTGCCCTCCACGTCAATCAACGCCAATCCACACCGCTGAGACAAGCCCGTCCGAGACACCACCCGCAGAGGCTCCTCGCGCATGAAACGGGCGCCGCTCCGCTCCCCGCGCTTGAGCCACCCCACGCCCACCACCAGGGCCACGCCCCCCAATAGCACTCGCGCCACCGAGGTCACGGACGTCTCTCCCCACCGCGCCACCACGGCCAGCACCAGCACCAGGCCCAACGCCAGCGCCATTCGCGCACGCGGTGACATGAACAAGAGCAAGGGGTTCATGGGCGCGCTCACGGCAGGAGGCACAGGATTCGCGCCCCGACCTCTCCCTCGATGTCCACCAACTCCGCCCGCGCCACCGCCCGATCTCCCACGCGCAACAACACGGGTTCACTCGCGCTGATCCGCAACGGCAGCAACGCCCCGGGCTTCAGCGCCGCGAGTTCGGAGAGCGGCAACATGAACCGCGTCAGTTCGATCTCCACATCCACCGGGAGCGGGGGCATGCCCTCGCTCCGCTCATTCACCTGGGTCACCATGTCCCGCTCCTGGAGCACTCCGCGCGCATCAGCGCGGTTCAGAGAAAAACCCCGGGGAGAAAAGTCCCCCCTCAACTCAAAGCCCCGCAGCACCAGGCGCCCGGCACCGGACAGGCCCGAGCCCTCCCAGCGCAGGCCCTCGAACAAGATGACGTCGCCGCCCCCCAGCGCCCCCCACGCCTCGCGTGGCAACGACGAGCACCCCACCCGGCACCAGGCCACCAGCTTCGCCGCCAGCACCTCGGAGGCGATCACCTCGTCCCGCTCGACCGGCAGGTCCTTCCACGCCCCGTCGAGCACCTTCGCCGGAAGAATCAGCCGCCCCCCCGCGGTCGTCCGCCCCACCGTCACGGTCAACTCCACCCCCAGGTGCGGCTGCCGGTTATCCAGGCGCGCCAAGGTGTCCGTGCGGCTCATCGTCACTCCGGTGAGCCGCGGGCTGAAACGCCGCTGCAACTCCTTCTGGCCCCGCAGCGTGTCCAACATCGACAGACCCAGGAAGGCGAACGAAGCCTCCTCCAGGCGCGTCAGCCCCGTGAGCGGACCCGGCTTCGTCCCCGACCCCGACAGACGCTCCAGCACGGCGAAGAGCACGGCCGGCGCCAGTTCCAGCACCGCCGTCCCCCCGATGGCGGACAGGTCCACCCAGGCGAACGCGGCTGTATGCGCCAATCCCGACGCCGGCATCACCACCGACTCCAGCACCCGCGCCTCCACGCGCACCTCACAGCCCAACTCCCGCTCGAGCGCTTCACACACGCCCAGCAGTGCCCGCTGACCCAGCCGTCCCACCTGAGGCCGCTGCCGAAGCATCACGTGGGCGCGTGACAATCGCCGGATGCCGAGCCGGCGAAGCCCCATCGCCTTCACCGTGGTGGACTGGGTGTGACCGCCAAGAGGACTCCGCATGGTTCGCTCCGTGCCGTGCATGAACGAGGCTCTTTCATCTCCAATGCCAGGGACCCGCCTCGTGAATCCGCCTGGTTGGGCGGCGCGCGCATCCTGCGAGCGGGATGGCACATCCCAACCGAGGGCCTCCTGGTGGCCCGCCAGGAGGAAGGAATCAGCGCGTGGCTTCACGAATGAGACGCTCGGCCCACGTGCCGACAGCGTCCGGTACGTCGGTGCCGGTCGGCTCCATCTGGAGCGAGGGAAAGAGACTTCGGTGAAAGGAAGGCAGCCGTCGGAAGATTTCCCGCCGCAAGACCTCTGGCGCGTCCTCCATCACCCGGCGCAACCGGGCCGCCGCATCTGGCCGCACACCGAACTCCACCGCGACCCGCGCCTGCCGCCTCGCGGAGGAAAGCGCGGTGAATCCCGCCAGATATCCCCTGGCCCGCACCGCATCGGGCGCAGGCAACCCCTCCAGCAGCGCCGCCGCCCGCTCCCGGCCAAGGACCAGGGCTACCAACGCCAGACGCTCCAGGGAAAGGGGCTCCACGTCGGGAACGGGTCGCGAGGAGGGAGACGCTGACGCATCGAGTGCCTTCGCCCGGAAGCGCACGATCCGCGTCGTTTCCATGGCTCACCCTTTCGACGGCCGCACGCCAGCCACCACGGGCCGAGCTGGCACGGGCGGAGTGGCGCTCCGGACGTCCGCCCTGGCGCGATCGCGCCGCGAACGCAACGTCATGAAACACAGCCCCACGGACAGGCCGGTGATCACCAGGCACAACACGGCCAGCAGTACGCGCAACCGCGTCAAGGGAGAGGGAGCCGCGGGGGGCGCCACCACCCGAGTGGACACCTCGTCCACCATGAGGGACACCGAGTCGGGGGACAGCCCCTCCACGCCTCCCGCCACCAATGCTCGCAGAACCTCCCGAGATGCCTTGAGTTGTTCCGCGTGGCCCGGTGCCGCGCGCAACAGCGCCGACGCCTTCGCGGGGACCGGTGGCTGTCCAAACCTCGGCGGTGGAGGCACCACCAGATGCACCCTCGCGAGGAGCACCCCCTCCACCGTCCGCAGCGTCTTCTCCAACCCCTGCTCCATCACCCGCACCCGGCACAACTGTTCCTCCACCGGCGTGCGCACGAACCCACCTCCACCGAAGACGTCGCAACCCGTGTCCTCCGCGGGCCGAGGCAATCCCAGCTCGGCGAGGATGCGCACCGCGTCCGAGCCCTGCTCGTCCGCCACCTCGATGGCCCACGTGGGCTTCTTGCCCGCCTCGGGCACCTTGCGCGCATCGAGCCCCCGCTCGACGAGCACCCTCTGCAACTCATTGGCCTGGCGCTCATCCAGGCCGTGTTGAATGCGGTCCTGGCATCCCGTGAGCCACACGAGCAGCAGGAAGACACAGCATCGCGAACGCATGGACGGCTCCTCACACCTGGGTCTGCAGAACCTGCTTCACGCCGCCGGTCGCCTTCTCGACGACCTTGCCAGCGAGATCGAGCTCCTGACTCGCCCGGTACACATGGGCTTGGAGCGCGAGCAATTCCGCCGGAGAGAAGGATCTGCCGGATTCGGCCAGTTCCAGGATGTGGTCCAGGCGCTTCTGCGCCTCGCCCACCCGATCCAACACGCGCACCACTTGCGGCGAATGCGCGGCGTGCACCGGAGCCACCCCGCCCGCGCGCGCCACCGAGGTTCCCCCCGGCGCGCGCTCCACGCCGTCCGCCTTGCATGCCCCGCGAACCGCCTCCGTTCGCTCGGCGGACACCCGGTGCGGCGCGCCCTCGCTGGCCACCGGCAATCCCGGGGGCCTCGCGGGTCCCTTCATGCCGTCCAGGATCTCGCCGAAGCCGCCTTTCCTCGTCGCGGGCTCCAGGACGGGCGCCGCGCCCGCCCCACCGATCGCTCCTACATTGCCCATGGCCATGGCGCGCCCCTAGCGGATGTTGTTGATGGCCGCCTTGGCCGAGTCGTGACGCACCTTCATGATGTTGGAGATGGCGTTGTGCGCCCGGCTCTCCGCCTGCATCTCGTTCTGCAGACCCATGTAGGCGAGGTTCATCTGCGCGCCCTCCGCCTGCATCTCCCGCTGGGCCGCCAGCAAGTCCCACTGCTCTCCCTTGCCCGAGGGCACCGCCCCGCCCGCCGCGCCGCCCGTGCCCACGGGCAACGACGTCGCCGCGGCGCTCCGCACGGACGAGGCCGCGGACGACACCACCGAGCCGACACTCGCCACCGCCGCGCTCACCGCGGGCACGCCCGGCACGAACGACGCCACCACGCCCGCTCCCGAACGCACCACCTCCTGCGCCGTGCGCGCGAACACCGTGCCGAAGTCGTTGTGCGGTGTCTGCCTCGCCACCGTCGGGGTGATGGACAGCCTGCCAATCCGATTGCCGTTCTCCACGTGAAGCCTCCTGCGCTGGGGTTGCGCTGGAGCCTTTTCAGGCCCCATGCCAGCGGCCACGAGGCGTCTTCCCAGGCACCTGACGACAGGCATTCCCCGATCGCTCCACCCCTGTGGAGTTCACGTCCGCGCACGTGGACGGTCAGGGCGGCGTCCGAAAAGTTGCGGCCCGTCCAGACTGCTACACACTCGTAGTCCCTTGTCGTACACCGAGGAGTTCCCGATGACCCCGCCCACCGATTCCACCCGTCCCCAGGGGCGCTACCACCCGCGCGTGGACGCCAACTGGATGGTCCAGGTGCACCTGGGCGAGCGCCGGGTGCTCGTCAAGGCGCTCGACCTGTCCATGGCCGGCCTGTTCCTGCACGGTCACCCCGGGGACGCCATGCGCAGGCTCACCCTCACGCTGCCGCTGCCCGGCGTGGGGGACATCACCACGACCTGCTCCATCGTCCGTCGCGAGGCGCACGGCGTGGCGGTCGAGTTCGACGAGTTGGACTGGGATCACCTGCTGCTGCTGGCGCGCTACCTCCACCCGCGCCTGCCCTGAGGGGCGCTCACTCCGCCTTGCGCAACCGCTCCACCAACGCCATCAGCTCCGCGCCCTTGAAGGGCTTCTGGATGTAGCCATCCGCTCCCGCCAGCGTGGCGCTCTCCATGTCCGACTTCTTGGACTTGGCGGTGAGCATGTAGACCGGCACCTTCGACGTCAGCGGATCGCTCTTGAGCATCCGGCACACCGAGATGCCATCGAGCTGCGGCAGCACCACGTCCATCAGCACGAGTTGGAAGGGCCGACTCTTGGCCAGCTTCAGCCCCTCGATGCCATTGGCCGCGCACACCACCTCCACGGCCCCGTCACTCAACATGGAACGCACGAGCTCCCGGATGACGGGCTCGTCCTCGACCAGGAGGATGTGGAAGGGCATCTGCGGATTGACGGCCATGGGTTTCACTCTCGAGGCGACGACGCAGCGCGCAGGATACAGCCCGGAGCGCATGCCGCCCAGGGTTGGATGAGACCGGGGAGCGAGAAGTGCTCCACTCTACCTCTCCCGTGGGTGCGTCCCCCGCGTCTCCTGGGAACATCCACCCGAGGACGCCTCCCCTCCCCCTGGGGAGTGACTACCTTGGAGGACAATGAGCCAGGCTCCCTCGCCCGTCCTCGCGGCCTTCACCGCGCTTCGCGCGTCCTTCTTCCAGCGCTACCTGCGCTCACAACCCGAGGAAGCCACGACGCTCGGGCTGCACCACCTGGATGACCGGTTGAAGGACTTGTCCTCCTCGGCCCTGGGGGACGAATACGCGCTGCACCGCGACACGCTCGCCCAACTGGAACGGCTGCCACCCGAGGAGCTGCCCCCCAGCGACGGGCTCGACTGGAGGGCGATGCTCGATGTCGCCCGCTTCCACGTCCATGCCTACGAGGACCTGCGCAGTCACCGGCGCAACATCGAGCTGTCGACCTATCCCCACACGATGTTGCAGTACCAGATCGGCCAGGCCGAGACGGCCGAGGACTGGGCGGCCATCGCCAGCCGGGCGGCTCGCATCCCCACCTTCCTCCAGCAACAGGAAGACCTGCTCGCCGAGGGTCTGGCCACGAGCGAGCTACCGGACGTGCACACCGTGCGGGACTTCGCCGAGGAGCAGCTCCCCGTCATCGTGCGCTACTACGAACACTTGCCGCAACTGCCCGGCGCGCTCCAGGTGGAGCTGTCCGGCTCCGGACTCCGAGCGCTCCAGCAAGCGGCCCGGGAAGCCCGCGAGGCCTTCGCCGCGCACCACCGCTTCCTGAAAGGACAGGTGCTGCCCCACGCGCGTCCCGGCGTCGTGCTCGGCGCGGACGAGTACCAGTGGCGGCTGCGGCATCTGTTCGGCATCACCGACTCCCCCGAGGAGCTGATGGGCCAGGCCCAGGAGGTGCTGGCCCAGGCCCAGCACTCCATCACCCAGCTCTCCCGAGCACTCGCCCAGGAGCTGCCCGGCGCGCCCGCCAACCTCGCCAACCTCGCCGAGGCCCGCGCCCTGCTCGCCCCGCTCGAGTTGCACCACCCCGAGCGGGATGAAGACGTCATCCCCCTCTACCGGCGGCTCGTCGGCCACGCGGAGCAATTCATCCTCGAGCAGGGCCTGTTCCTCGTCCCCGAGGGCATGCGCATGGGCATCAAGGCGCAGCCTCCGGGCATGGTGGACGTCCGGGGCACCAACTGGCCCGCGCCGCTGTTGGATCCACGCAAGGTGGGCTGGTTCGTGCTCGCGCCCATGGCCGCCGAGCACCCCACCGTCTGGGCCGCGCTGCTCGCGGTGCACGAGGGCATCCCCGGCCACTTCCTGCAGAGCGTCGCCTGGCAGCGCGCCTTCTCGCACCACCCCGCCCCGGTGCGCTTCCTGCTCGTGACGGACCACGTGGCCATGGCGCGCGGCCACTTCGGTCCCATGCTCAACATCGAGGGCTACGCCACCTATGCCGAGGAGCGCATGCGCCGCGCCGGTTTCTACACCGCCGTCGAGGAGCTCACCGCGCTCGTGGCCCGTGCCCTGCGCGCCGTGCGCGTGGTGGTGGACATCGGCCTGCACACCCGGCGCATGGATGACGACGCGGCGGTGCGCTACCTCGTGCACCACGCCTGCATGCCCGAGCCCAACGCCCGGCGCGAAGTCCTCCGCTACAAGCGCATCCCCATGCAGGCCATCACCTATCTGCTCGGCGCGCTCGAGTTCGAGCGGCTGGAGGCGGACTGCCGACGCGAGCGCGGAAGCCACTTCGACGAGGCGCGCTTCCACGAGGAACTCTTCTCGTTCGGCCCGGTGTCTCCCGCCCGCTTGCGGCGCTTCATGCTGGCCCATCCGTGATGCCGGTCAACCAGCCGACATAGCGCGTGACGCCCGTCTGGCGGCCTCGCGCCCGATGCAACCCCCGCTTGAAGAAGGCGTACACGTGGAAGAAGGCCGCCAGCCCCGCGCGGTCCGCCCGGCTCAGGGGGCGCGGACTGCAGATGACCTTGGGGTCCGCGCAGCCCGCGTCCAGGAAGCCAATCACCCCCACCACCGGCACCCGCACCCGCGCGCCCCGCCGCAGCCTCGGACCCAGCACCACCACGTCCAAGGGATCTCCATCCCCCGAGTCCATCCCGGGAATGCAGCCGTAATTGTACGGACATGGCAGCGGCGAGACGAAGTCCACGCCCCCATCCGCCCTCCGCTTCACCACGGAGCCACGGGGCGATTCGATCAAGACCTCGGGCTCGCTCGGCAGCCCGGCGGGAAAGGGAATCTCGGACACCCGCGCGATGTAGCACGAAGAAGCCCCTCGTCCGTTCAACCTCCCACACCCCTACCTCGGCCCACGTCCCGGCCCTGAATCCCCGACCGTCGGCCAGACAACGCTGGAGATGAAGTCCGCTGCACAGATGACGAGGACTCTGTGGCCCCGGGCACGAGCCCACCACCCCAAAGCGCGGGGACCCCTGGCCATCTTCCCGACCCCTGCCCACATCCCTGGGGGGCGGAATCGGAAGAGGGGTCGGCGATGCGGGTGTGGGCGGTTCTTGGACTGGCGGTGCTGGCAGCGTGTTCGAACACGGACAGCGGTATCTCCGGACAGAGCCACAACGGGTGCGTGGACGTAAAAGAAGACTCGGTGGTCGGCCACCTCCAGAAGAAAGTCCAGGATGAGCGGCAGGCGGTGATCGTGCGCTACCGCGAGGGCGTACGCAGCGCGGCGGCGGTCAAGAACCTGGGTGTCGAGGTGAAGGCCCAGTACACGCTCATCCCCGCCGTGGCGGCCCGGCTGACCCCCCAGGAGATCGCCCGCGTCGCCGCGAGCCCCGAAGTGGAGCGCATCGAGCCGGACCTGGAAGTGCGCGCGCTCGGCATGCCCATGATGAGCGGCTCCGTGGAGGAATACACCGACGCGCTGCGCCTCGTGCAGGCGCCCCGGGTGTGGGACGCCAACGAGGACGGCATGCTCGACCAGAATGCCCCCGTGGGCTCCGGCATCCGCGTGTGCGTCATCGACAGCGGGCTCGACCAGCGCCACCCGGAGCTGCGCATCCCCTATGCCGCTGGCCATGACTTCGTGGACGGCGACGACGACCCGAGCGACGAGTCCCAGGGAGTCCGGGGACTCGGCCACGGCACGCACGTGGCGGGCATCATCGCGGCCCAGCTCGCCTCGGGAGGCGCCATCTGGGAAGGGATGAGCCAGGGTGGCATCGTGGGCGTGGCGCCGGGAGTGGAATTGCTCATCGCCCGGGTGCTCAACGTGGAGGAGCGCGCCAGTGTCAGCGGCGTGCTCTCGGCACTCGAGTGGTGCCAGCAGCAGAAGGCGCACATCGCCACGCTGTCGCTCGGGGCACCCATGGACATGGGCCGCACGGCCCGGGAGACCTTCCAGGCCGCGCGGGACTCGGGGATGCTCATCATCGCGGCGGCGGGCAATGACAGCGACTCGCTCCAGGTCGCGCCGCTCAGCTACCCCGCGGCCTATCCGTCCGTGCTGGCCGTGGGCGCCGTGGACTCGCGAGGCGACGTGGCCCCCTTCTCCAACGGCGGTCAGTCCCTGAGCCTCGTGGCCCCGGGCGTCGACATCCTGTCGTCCATCAGCGTGGGCGGCAACACCGTGTCCCAGCTCGACGCGGGCGTGCTCGGCTACAACTCCCGCTCGCTCTTCTTCGCCCCCGCGGGGGACTACACCGGCACGCTCATCGACTGTGGCCAGGGCGAGGCCCTGGGGTGCCAGGGCGGCACGTGCGAGGGCTTCGTCGCCTACGTCCGGCTGGAGCAGGGCTCCGACGTGTCGCGCATCGCGCGCGATGTGATGAGCCAGGGGGCGCGCGCCATCATCTTCGGCACCAGCGACTCCGAGACCCAGTCCTGGCAGCTGAGCCTGGAGGGGCCCAGCCCGGCCTGGGTGCCCTCGCTGAGCGTGGGCCGGGAGTCCCGGGCCGCCGTGCTCCAGCACCTGGGCAAGCCCATTCACGTGAACCTCCGGGGAGTCGATTACGCGCGGTTCATGGGCACCTCCATGGCCGCGCCCCACGTCACGGGCGTGGCAGCGCTCCTGTGGAGTGCGCGCCTGTCGCTGACGGCCTCCGAGGTGCGTGAACTGATGGAGCGCACCGCGTTGGATCTGGGTGAACGAGGCCATGACTCCCGGTATGGACATGGCCTCGTCCGGGCGAAGACGGCACTCGATGCACTCGACGGGCTCGCGCCGCTGCCCTGAGGGCGCGGTAGGCTCCACCGAGCCCCATGCCCAGCCACTTCACCCCGCCCCGCTACATGACTCGCTTCCGCTGCATCGCGGAGCGCTGTGAGGACTCCTGCTGCTCGGGGCTCAAGGTGCCGGTGAGCCAGGCCCATGCGCGGCGGATGCACGAGGCGCTGGGAGCGGAGTCGAAGCTCACGCCGAATCCCGGGGGAAGCGCCCCGGAGAGCGCCTTCATCCAAATGCGGCCGGACGGGGGCTGCCCCTTCCTGGACACCGAGCGGTTGTGCTCGCTGCAGCGCCGCCACGGCGACGCGCTCCTTCCAGACATCTGCGCCACCTTCCCCCGCGTCGTCACCCGGTGGGGCGAGCGCTGGGAAGTCGCGGGGACCCTGGCCTGCCCGGAAGTGGCGCGCCAGTGCCTGCTCGCCGAGGACTCCACCCAACCCGAGGCCGAAACCGACCCCTCGCCCCTCATTCCCCGGCCCGACTCCGCGAGGGACCTCACACGAGCGCCAGAGGACGCCTACGCCCTCCACGCGGAGGCCGTACGAAACGCCCTGCTGCGCTGGCTCGAGCGGCGCGCGCATCCCCTCGCCTCCCGGCTCGCCCTGCTGGGACGGTTCGCCCATGCGGTGGATGACTTCTACTTCCAGGGGACGGAGGCCTTCGGGGACGACGCCCGCGCCGAAGCCCAGGCCCGCTTGGACGGGGTGCTCCAGCACTTCGACACCGAGCAGACCCAGGAGGCCATCCACCAGGACTTCTCGGAACTGGCCCTGCCCGGAGGCCCCTGCGTGGGTCTGTTCGCCTCGCTCTTGAAGGCACGGATGACCCTCCGCGGAGAGCGCTTCCTGACCCTGGCGCGGGGCGTCCTGACCTCGCTCCGGCTCGACGCGGACACGCCAGAAGACCTGGACGCGGCCTGGCGCACCTATGAAGCGCGCTGGCACCACGTGGCGGAAGCACACGGCGCGCGGCTCGAGCAGGTCTTCCACAACTACGCCCTCCACTCCGTCTGGCGAACTCCGTTCACCGACTCGCCGAGCCTGCTCGCGTACGTGTTCCGCCTGGCCCTGCGCGTGGGCCTGCTGCGCCTGATGCTCATGGGCCACCCCCGGCTGGAAGCACTCCACCGGGAGCCCTTCGCCCCCGATGCCGCGGAATCGCTGGACCTCGCGGTGGTGGAGACATTCCAACTCGTGGCCAGGCATGTGGAGCAGTCCCCTGAATTCCTCACGCTCGCCGAGGGGCTCCTGGGAACGGGGCGCGGTGCGCAAACCCTGGGCAAGGTGCTTGTCTTCGCCGCGTTCTAGACACGCTCGATAAATACAGACACATCGACCGGCGTCCCGCGCATACATACGAAATCTGAAGTTTCCCTTAAGCGCTCACATGTTCCCCGGGTGAAAACCGAGACAAGCGAACACTCGTGACGGAACTGTTACAAATCATTTCCGGACATCTTTTCATCCAAGGCTTCGTGGTACCCATCGAGGGGACGACAGCCATTGGATCGCGATCACTCCCCCCGGGCCGGCGGCGGAGGCCATGGCTGTCTCCTTGCAAAAGGACTCGACATGCGCGCCTCCCTCGTGCTGCCTGTGATTGCCTCGCTCTCCCTCGGTGCTGGTATCGCCGCGTGTAACGCCGACCCTGACTCCACGGACCCCGCGGACTCGGACGACACGATTCCTCCAACGGACGACGGCGCCAATCCATTCAGCTTCTTCGTGACCAGCATCGAGGCCATGCGCCAGCTCTCCGGCAGCGCGAACGGCTTCGGCGGCGATCTGCGTTTCGGCGAGGCCACGGGTCTGGAGGGCGCGGACAAGATCTGCCGGACCATCGCCGAGATGTCCCTGCCGGGCGCCGGGCAGAAGACCTGGCGCGCCTTCCTCAGCGCCTCCACCGGAGGCCCCGACGGCGCGGCCGTCAACGCCATCGATCGCATCGGCGAGGGCCCCTGGTACGACCGCCTGGGCCGGCTCGTGGCCCAGGACAAGGCCGGGCTGCTGAGCGCGACCCGCCCCGCGGGAAACTCGGCCATCAAGAACGACCTGCCCAACGAGACGGGCACGCCCAATCGCCAGGGCGTCGACAACCACGACGTCCTGACGGGCTCGAGCAAGCAGGGCACGTTCTCCGGCACCCAGGCGAATACCTGCAACGACTGGACGAGCGCGGTGGGCTCCACCGGCAAGCCCATGTGTGGCCACTCCTGGCCTCGCAGCGGGAGCACCGGCAATGGCTCCAACTGGCTGTCAGACCACACGGTTCCCGGCTGCGCGCCCGGCGTCAACCTCTCCAACAGCGGCGGGGGCGGTGGTGGCTCCACCGTGGGCGGCTCTGGCGGCTACGGCGCCATCTACTGCTTCGCGCTCAACCCCTGACGGCCTCCTCCGTTTTCACGAATCTCCGAACAAGACCTGGAGCATCCATGAAGACACTTCATTGGGTCGTTCTCGCTTCCTCGTTGTTGGCATTGACCCGTTGCGGCACCGGATCCACCTCACCCACTCCAGACACCGGAACGGGCGGAGACCCACCCGCCGAGGACGTGGATATCTCCGATCTCACCTACAAACCCTGTGACGCCAGTGTGCGGCTCGGGCAGTTCACGGTCGAGAACCTGGATGGGTACACCGCGGTCCAGGGCCGCGTGCTCAACGGCGTCGTCCCGAGCACGGTGCGCAACGTCGAGGCCCAGGAAGGCCAGTGCCGCCTCCTGCGTGGCCGAGCGCTCTTCTGCAACCCCACCTGTGGTTCCTCACAGACCTGCGGTGAGAACGGCGTCTGCATCCCCTATCCCACCTCGCAGAACGTGGGCACCGTGAAAGTGGCCGGCCTGAAGGTGCCACTCTCCATGACCCCCAACTCGGCCAGGTTCTACTCCAGCAGTTCCACATCCATGCCCTTCCCGGGCTTCGACACGGGCGCGAGCATCCAGCTTTCAGCCAGTGGTGCGGACCTGCCCGCGTTCACCCTGCTCGGACAGGGAGTGGATGCCCTCACCGTGGACGCGTCGGACATCGTCATCGAGAAAGGCAAGCCCGTCCTTCTGTCCTGGACGCCCTCCACCTCCGCCAGTCCGGCACGCATCAGCATCCTCCTGGACCTCGCCCATCACGGAGGCATCGCCGCCTCGGTGGAATGCGACGGCATTGAGGACACGGGCAGCTTCTCCCTCCCCGCCGGACTGGTCTCGAAGCTGATCGACGTGGGGGTCGCCGGATTCCCCAAGATCACCCTCAGCCGCCGGACGGCGGACTCGGCGGAACTCACCTCCGGATGCGTGGACCTGCTGGTCCAATCCCAGGTGAGCCGGGAAGTCGTCATCCCGGGTCTGGTGTCGTGCAGCACGGATGAAGACTGTCCGACGGGACAGACCTGCCAGGCGGATCTGACCTGCGGCGGAACGAGCACCCCGCCCACCGAGACGCCCGACAGCGGCACTCCCGATAGCGGCACTCCCACCGAGGTGCCCGACAGCGGAACTCCCACGGAGACACCCGATAGTGGAACTCCCACCGAGACGCCCGACAGCGGCACTCCCGACAGCGGCACTCCCGACAGCGGCACGGTTCCGACCACCCCCTTCAGCTTCTTCGTGACCAGCATCGAGGCCATGCGCCAGCTCTCCGGCAGCGAGAACGGTTTTGGAGGCGATCTGCGTTTCGGCGAGGCCACAGGCCTGGAAGGCGCGGACAAGATCTGCCGGACCATCGCCGAGATGTCCCTTCCGGGTGCTGGACTGAAGACCTGGCGCGCCTTCCTCAGCGCCTCCACGGGAGGCACCGGCGGCGCGGCCGTCAACGCCATCGACCGCATCGGCGAAGGCCCCTGGTACGACCGCACGGGCCGGCTCATGGCCCCGAACAAGGCATCGCTGCTCTCCGCCGCGCGGCCCGCGGGAGGAGACGCCACCATCAAGAACGACCTGCCCAACGAGCGCGGGGAGCCCAATCACCAGGGAGTCGACAACCACGACGTCCTGACGGGCTCGAGCAAGCAGGGCAAGTTCTCGGGCACCAAGGCGAACACCTGCAACGACTGGACGAGCGTGGTGGGCTCCACGGGCAAGCCCATGTGCGGCCACTCCTGGCCTCGCAATGGAAGCACCACCGGCAGCGGCGCGTATTGGCTGTCCGACCACTCGGTGCCCGGCTGCGCGCCCGGCGTCAACCTCGTCGACAACGGCGGCGGGAATGGCACGCCCACCGTGGGCGGTGGTGGCGGCTACGGCGCCATCTACTGCTTCGCGCTCACTCCCTGAACCCCTTTCCCAGAGACTCTTCCATGCGACCCTCTTTTCGCCTCCTGGTGAGCGCCGCTCTGGCGCTCGCATGCACGGCCCAACCCACGACGCCCACCGAGGAACAGCCACAGGACCCCACGGCGGAAGCCTGTCAGATCGCCGAGGGCGCCACGGCGCCCGACTCCCTCAAGCGCCTGTCGTGCGCGACGGACTTCAGCGCCTTCGCCTCGCAGCCCATCGACACGAGCATCCCCGGAGCCCGCTCGGTGAAGGTGGTGTTGGACCGCTACGACAACGACGCGCTCTACTTCCAGAACAGCCAGAAGTACGCCATCCACTACGCGTTCGTGTCCAAGAACCTGTCCGGCGCGGGCAAGCCCGTCGTCGGCTCGTTGGCGGACTTCAACCAGACGGAATACTACTCGCCGGACCGGCGCTTCCTCCTGGGCGCCGTCACCTACTACGAGGGAGCCAAGGTCTGGGCGCTGGAGATCTCCCCCTATGACACGGCCTCCGCCGCCCTGGTGACCCAGCTGTACGAGTCCGTGCGCGACGCGAGCTACTTCGGCTCCTCGCTCGTCTTCCACCCCACGTCCGAGGCCATCCTGGTGGAAGCGAAGAACCTGCCAGGCTCCGTCCGGGTGATGAGCACGGACGAGCTCTTCGCGGCCATCGACTACCAGCCGCTCAACCTCGCCACGTCGGTGGGCCAGTTGCGCTTCGTCACCGCGGAACAGCTCACGACGACCTACCTGTCCTTCCGCGACATCATCGTGCTGGACCGCATCCCCAACGACATCTCGACGATCCTCGGCATCATCAGCGAGGAGTTCCAGACGCCGCTGTCGCACGTGAACGTCCTGTCGCAGAACCGCAAGACGCCCAACATGGGCCTGCGGGGCGCCATGACCAACGAGACGCTGCGCGCGCTCGAGGGCAAGTGGGTGCGGCTCACCGTGGGCGCGTTCGAATGGAGCATCGAGGAGGTCTCCGCCGCCGAGGCCGATGCATACTGGGAGACCCACAAACCCTCGCCCGTGGTGCTGCCCGAGGTGGACACGTCGGTCCAAGACCTGCGCGACATCGAGAAGGTGGTGGACGAGAGCAAGGGCACGCTGCGTGAGGCCATCAAGGCCGCGGTCCCGGCGTTCGGCGGCAAGGCCGTGCACTACGGCGTCATGGCCAACACGCCGGGGGTGCCCCTGCGCAAGGCCTTCGCCATCCCCGCCTGGTACTACGTCCAGTTCATGGAGGAGAATGGGTTCTACGAGAAGCTGGACGCGCTGATGGCGGACCCCGAGTTCGTGAACAAGCCCGAGGTCCGGGACGCGAAGCTCGACGAGTTCCGCAAGGCCATGAAGGCGGCGCCGGTGAACGCGGAGTTCCAGAAGTTGCTCAAGGCCAAGCTGGCGGCGGACTACCCCGGGCAGACCATGCGCTTTCGCACGAGCACGAACAGCGAGGACCTGGAGGGCTTCCCGTGCGCGGGCTGCTACGAGTCGCACACGGGTGACCCGAGCGACTGGGAGGACGTGCTCAAGGCCATCCGCAAGACGTGGGCGAGCGTCTGGCTGTTCCGCACCTTCGAGGAGCGCACCTACAGCAGCATCGATCACAAGTCGGTGGTGATGGCGCTGCTCGTGCACCACAACTTCCCGGACGAGGAGGCCAACGGCGTGGCGCTCACGGCCAACCCCTTCGATCCCACGGGCAACCAGCCGGGCTTCTACGTGAACGTCCAGGCGGGCGGAGACGCCGAGGTGGTGCACCCTCCGGCGGGCGTGACGAGCGATCAGTTCATCTACGAGTTCCACCAGCCCGGACTGCCCATCACCTACCTGTCCCGCTCCAACCTGGTGACCCAAGGCACGACGGTGCTGTCGGCCGCCCAGGTCTACGAACTGGGCCAGGCGCTGGACAAGATCCACGCGCGCTTCTCCCCGGCCTACGGCCCGGCCTCGGGCAACTCCGGCTGGTACGCCATGGATGTCGAGTTCAAGTTCGACGGCGAACCCGGCGAGACGCCGAAGGCCATCATCAAGCAGGCGCGCCCCCACCCGGGACGTGGCCAATGAGCCGCCGCGCATGGAGCGCCCTCTTCCTGGCGGGATTCGTCGCCACGGGCTGCGGATTGGGAACCGACGCCCCCCTCGACCCCGGCACCGGGGACGAGGGAGGAGGCGAGGTGCAGGTGACCCGCGGCTCGCTGTTGCCCTGGACGGAGGGAAACCGGTGGACCTACCGGGTCACCGAGGCGGGTGAGGTGTCGGAGAAGGAGACCACGGTGGGGCCGCTGGAAGCCGTGGGCGGCACGGGACCCCTCCAGGGGGAGCGGGCCCACCGGGTGACGTCGCGCAAGAGCTCGGGAGCCATCACCCTGAGCTGGCAGGTCGTGTCGGGCGCGCGCGTCGTGCGCTACCGCGAGCAGTCCTTCGAGGCCGGAGCCACGACCGCCAAGGACGATGAGTGGTGGAACCCGGCCAAGCTCCACGTCGACATGTCGTCCGAGCACACCGTCAAGGGCGCGAGCTGGGTCGAGATCTACCAGGAGACGAAGCAGAAGGCGGGCAAGACGCCCAGCACGGAGACGACGCGGGACCTGTGGACGGTGCTGTCGGAGGCGGAGTCCGTCACCGTTCCGGCTGGAACCTTCACCGCGGTCGTCCTGCGCAAGACGGGCACCAGCAAGACCAAGACGTACTGGTTCGTGCGCGGCATCGGCAAGGTGAAGGAGACCGGAGAGGAAACCGAGGAGCTGCTCAGCTACGAGGTGGCTCCGGAGTCCTCCACGGATTGAGTGGAACCGGGGGCCGCGGGGAGTCCACCGCGGTCCCTTCCTTCTGGATGAGCGTCTGGACGAGGTCGCGCAGGGCCTCGGAGGAGAACGGCTTCTCGAGCCGGGGATTCTCCACATCGCGGAGAAACGAGCGGGCGTAGGGTGTGAAGGCCCCTCCGGTCAGGAACACCATGCGCGCGGCGAGGTCGGGCGACAGGCGCGAGAGTTCCTGGTGCAGTTCCACCCCGCTCATCTCCGGCATCATCAGGTCACTGAGCACCAGATCGAAGCGCTCGCCGCCCCGCAGCCGCGCATAGGCCTCGCGGGCGCTCGTCAGCGCCACGACCTCGTGCTCGCGCCGGAGCGTGCGGCGGATGGCGCCTCCAATCTGAGGCTCGTCATCCACCACCAGGATGCGCCCACGAGGGACCGCTTCCAGATTCCGCCCGGCGCTGTTCTCCATGTCCATGCGTCCTCCCTGGACTCCCGCTACCAGAGATGACCGTTCCCCGGAAGCCCAGGACATGGCTTTCCAGGCCCCAAGGACTCAGATCTCGGCCACGCCCTCGCGCTCGGCCCATCCCTCCAGCCCGTTGGGCAGGCGGATGCGTACGTAGCGGCCCGCGTCCTCCATGACGCGCACCTTGAGGCCGGGGTGCACTTCGAAGGACACCTTGGCCTCCTCGCGGGGGAACTCCCGCGCGCGCAGGGTGGGCGCGATGACGATGGCCTCGTGAAGCGTCTCGTGGACCCAGACATGCGCGGCCAACAGCGCGCCCGCGGGCAGCGACAGGATGAGCAGCAGTCCGCCCAGCACCGCCGCCCAGGCCCGCCTGCCCGGGCGCAGCAGCCGGAAGAGCAGGAAGAAGGCGCAGCCGGTGAGCCACGCCCCGAGGAATCCCCAGGCCGCTCCATTGCCGCTCGTGGCGGCCACCACGCGTTGCAGGAAGGAGCCCTCGGGCCCGGTGCCCACCACCTTGTCGAGCTGGCGCGCACGGGCAAGGGCCAGGTTCGCCTCCAGATCCGGCCCCTCTCCCCCTTCGCGGCGCGAGCGCTCGAAGGCGAGCACCGCATGGCCCAGGTCGTCCTGCGCCAGGTACGTGGTGCCCAGGTTGTATTGCAGGTCCGGACCCCCGAAGCCCCGGGCGAACAGCTTCTCGTAGCCCGTCCGCGCGGCGGCGTAGTCCTGTTTGTAGAAGGCCTCGTTGGCCTGCTGGAACAGCCCCTGGGCCTCCTCCGGAGAGTAGTAACCCTGGCCCAGCACGGTGGCCACGAGCACGGCGGCGAGGGCGCTCACTTGTCCCATCCCTCCATCACGGCCGCGGCGTCATCCAGGATGCGCTCGCGGGCGGCCTGCTCCGCGCCCGGGGCGAAGCGGCCGGTGTCACAGGACTCGAGGACGAAGCGCACCCGCTCGCGGCGCGTGGCGTCCACCCCCGCCTCGGCGAGTTTCGCGTCCAGCGCATCGCGGGTGAGACCGCCCACCGGCACGTGCAATCGGGCCTCCAGGAAGTTCAACACGGCCTTCTCCACCTCGCCGTAGAAGGCGCTGGAGGAACCCGCGCGCAGCTTCTCCGCCTCCGCCAGTTGCTTGCGCGCCGCCCGGACCCGCTTGCGGTTGCCGGCGTCCTGGCCCGACAACTTCCCGCGAACCAGGCCTCCGAGGCCCAGCGCCAGGAACAAGCCCATGGGGGCAATCACCGCCGGGAGGTAGAAGGGGCGCTGCCACACGGCCTCCGCGGGCGCCTCGAAGCGCGCCTGGTAGCGCAACGGCCGGAGACCGCCCGCGGTGAGGACATTCTTCTGCTCGGACGCGGAGTCCGCCAGCGGCGTCGACGAAGAGCCCTGCGAACCCACCGCCGCCGTCGCGCCACCCGCGCCGGGCTCCACCACGATCTCCACCGGCTCGGTGCGCGCCACCGTGTAGCGGCCCGCCTTCGGATCGAAATAGGGAAACTCGAGCGCCGGCAGGGTGAAGGTCCCGGTGCGCTGGGGCATGACCAGGTACTCCTGGGTGCGACGCCCCTGGATGCGCCACTTGCCGGGGGTCAGCTTGTCGGTGGTCTTCGGGTCATAGACCTTGAACGCGGAGGGCGCCTCCAGACGGGGCGGCGTCACGTTCTTCACGTTGCCCGAGCCCTCGAGGACGACCGTCACCGTCACGGGCTGGCCCAGTTCCACCTGATGCTGGGACGTCTCCAGCGACAGCTTCCAGTCCCCCACCTGGGCGTTGGACATGCCCTTGGGCGCGCCGGGAGGCAAGGGCCTCACCTGAACGTCCAGGTCGTTGGAGACACGGTGCACCCGGTGGCCCACGAAGAGCATGCCGGTGGTGATGTCCGCCTCCGCCGCGGTGATGGACAGGCGGCCACTGCGCATGGGGAAGAGCGCGCGGCGGCGCAGCAGGTAGGTGCGGTAGGGCACGCCATTGACGACGCGGGTCTCCCCCGTGAGCTGGGTGGGGCTTTCCACATCCTCGCTCCAGAAGCCCTCCAGCTTGGGCATGCTCACCGAGTCCACGCTGGACAGGTCCACGCGCGAGTAGATGAAGAGCGACAGCGTCACCTGCTCGCCCACGTACACCTGGTTCTTGTCGAGCGTGGCGCGCAGGAACAGATCCGAGTCGCCCCGGGGAATGCGCACATCCTCCCGCGGCACGCCCTGGGAGTCCTCCTGCTGCTCCTCCGCTTCCTCCTCGGCGAACGGGTCCTGCATGGAGCCGAAGGGGAAGTTGCGCAGCGCGTCCGGCAATTGAGAACGCGAGGAGCGTGGCGGCGGCGCGGTGCGGCCCTTGGACACCGTCATCTTCACGGACTCGGTGCGCCAGGTGCGGCCTCCCGCGGACATCACCGCCGGAGGCAGGGTGAGCGAGCCCGCGCGCTTGGCGCGCATCATCAAGACGTGCTTGCGCACGGTCTGGATGACGGGCGGTCCACCTCCGCTCATCTCGATGGAGCGCTGGGTGCTCTGCGAGGACGAAAGCACCTCGAAGTCGTCCGGCGCGGGAAACCGCACCTGGGCGTCGTTCGGAGGATCCACGATCACCACGGTGAGCTGGAAGACGTCCTCCGTGCCCACCTCGGTGCGATCCACCGTCTGGTAGAACTCGACCTCGGCCCACGCGGGCATGGCCGCCAGCAGCAGGCTGAGGGCGGCCAGTGTGGCGCGGCCGCTACCAATCCTTCGCATTGGGATTCCTCGGTCGCTTCTTCTGCTGGAAGCGCCACAGCTGGAGATTCTTCTCGTTCTGCTTCATCGCATCCAGAAGGCGCTCGGCCTCCTGGCGGTCGACTTCCTCCGCGCTCATGCCGCCATCCCGCTCCTCGGTCCCCGCGTCCGCCGCCGACGCCGAGTCCGATGGGCCACCATCCGCCTCGCCTCCGTCCTGGCCTTCGCCCCCATCGCCCTCCCCCTCGCCGCCATCGCCCGGACCGCCATCGTTCTCGGCCCCCCCGTCTCCGGGGCCGCCGTCTCCCCCTCCATCCATGCCCCCGTCCTCGCCGCCATCGCCCGCGCCGCCGTCGGAGCCGCCATCCATACCGCCATCGGAGCCGCCATCCGAACCACCGTCGGAGCCTCCGTCAGAGCCCCCATCCGTCCCACTATCTGGCTGACCCGCGTCCGTGCCCGCGTCCGGAGTGCCGCCATCCTGGCCGCCATCCTGCCCACCGTCCTGGCCGCCATCGGTGCCACCATCCGCGCCGCCCTGCTGGGGCGGAGGCAGGTTGCGCAACAGCACCTCGTAATTGTGCCGGGCCTGGGCGTCCATGGGGTCCAGGGTGAGGGCGCGGCGGTAGGCCTTGAGCGCCTCGCGCGTGTCCCCCGTGGCCGCGTGGACGTTGCCCAGGTTGTAGGTGGCCTTCTGGCGCAGGTCCGGCCGACTGTTGGACTCCGCCACGCTCTGGAAGGCCTGCTTCGCGTCGTTGTAGCGGCCCAGCTTCATCAGCGCGTCGCCCCGGTTGAACTCCACCGCCGGGTCGTTCGGCCGCTCCTTCTTCGCCTGATCGAAGGACGACAGCGCGTCCTCGTACCGCCCGGCGGTATACGCCTCGCGGCCTTGCTGCACGAGCGGGTGTTCCTTCTCCAGGAGACCCGCCGCGCCCGCCACGGACGGCAGCACCCACCCCACGGCGAGCAGGGTCCAGGCCCCGACGCGCCTGCCCAGGACACGCGACTTCATGCCGACCTCCGGCGCCACGAGGGCGGCAACATCATGCCCATCAACAGCAGCACGAGCCCCGGCAGGGCGAAGACCTGGAAGCGCTCGTTGTAGCGGACGGTGACCCGGCTCTCCAATTCGCTCTTCTGCATCTCGTCGATGCGCTCCAACACCCCGGCCATGGCCACGCCGCGCGGCTGGTAGAAGAAGGCGCCGTCCGTGGCCTCGGCGATGGCCGTGAGGCCCGCGCGATCCATCCGGGTGATGACCGTCTCACCGCTCGCGTCCTTCTTGTAGTCCACGAACTCACCGCGGCGGTTGTACACGGGGATGGGCTCGCCCTGCTCCGAGCCCACGCCCACGGTGAGCACCTGCACGTGCGCATCCTTGAGCGCGGCCACGGCTTCCTTCACCTGGCCCGTCAAGTCCTCGCCGTCCGACAGCAGCACCACTACGCGCTCCTTGGAACCCCGGTCCGCGTTCTCCAACACCTGGAGCGCCAACGTCAGCGCCTCGCCGATGTTGCTGCCACCCTGGGGCATCTGCTCCGGGTCCACCGCGCGCAGGAAGAGCTTCACCGCCGAGTAGTCCGACGTGAGGGGCGACTGGATGAAGGCGTCTCCGGCGAAGGCCACCAGGCCCACCCGGTCTCCTTTGAGCTCATCGAGGAGCGTGTTGAGCTCCAGCCGGGCGCGCTCCAGGCGGCTGGGCTGCACGTCACGCGCGAGCATGGACTTGGAGGCATCCAACACCACCACCACGTCGATGCCGCGACGCTTGGTGGGCTCGGTCGTGGTGCCGCACTGCGGTTGGGCCAGCGCCACCCCGAAGAGCATGAGCCCCAGGCCATAGAGCCCCGCCTGCGTGGCCGGCAACCAGCGCACGGTTCCCGGCGCCAGCTTGTTCACGAGCCGCTCGGGCAGGAACGCCCGGACGCGCGAGCGCCGGCGCAGGGCCAGCCACAGGGCGAGCACGCCCACCAGCAGACCCAGCCCGATCATCGCGAGGTAGACGGGCTGGGCGAGCCCCATCTGCTCGCCCAGGAACTTGAACCGCCAGGGTTCCAGCGGCGTCACGGGAACACCCTCAGGAAGGTGGAGCGCAGGAAGAGTTCCAGCACGGCGAGCCCGAAGGCCAGCAGCAGATAGGGGTGGTAGTTCTCGCGGTAGTTGGCCGAGGCGCCCCCCTCCAGCAGCTTGGAGCGATCGAGCGAATCCAGCACCTTCTGCAGGCCCTGCTTGAGCCCCTCGGGATCGGTGGCGCGGTAGTACTCGCCGCCGGTCGAATCGGCGATGTCCTGCAGGAGCTCCGGGTTGATGGGAATCTCCGTCTCGCGCCAGACGGTGTTGCCGAACAGGTCCGTCCCCTGGGGAAAAGGCACCTTGCCGCCCTTGCCCACGAGGATGGTGTAGATGGGGATGTGCAGGCTCTTGGCCATGCCGGCCGAGTCCAGCGGGGAAATCTTTCCCGCGTTGTTGTCGCCGTCGGTGATGAGCACCACCACGCGGCTCTTGGCGTCCGAGTCGCGCAGGCGGTTGAGCGCGGTGGCCAGCGCGTCACCAATGGCGGTGCCATCCTCGAGCACGCGGGTGCGCAACTGCCGCAGCACTTCCTTGAGCACGCCGTAGTCGAGCGTCAGCGGCGCCTGGGTGTAGGCGGCGCCCGCGAACACCACGAGCCCGATGCGGTCATTGACGCGGCTGGTGATGAACTCGGCGAGCACCTCCTTGGCCACGTGCAGACGGTTCTGCGGGCGGAAGTCGCCGGCCTCCATGGAGGTGGACAGGTCGAGCGCCACGACGATGTCGATGCCCTCCACGTTCAAGTCCCGCACCCGCGTGTCGCGGGACTGGGGCCTGGCGAGCGCCACCACGGCGGCGGCCACCGCGACGAGGCGCAAGAGGGGCAAGAGCGGCAACAGGTACGTGCGCAGGCCCCGGCGGTGCTCGGCGAACACGTGCGCCGCGGAGAAGCGCAGCACGGCGCGGCGGCGCTTCTCCCACACGCTCCCGGCGATCAGGAGGGGCAGGAGCAACAATCCCCACAGGAAGTGGGGGCTATGAAACGCGAGGTCCGGAAGCATGGGACACGTTGACCGCCTCGGGCGGCAGTGGAGGGGGCCAGGTCTTGTCCAACAGCGAATAGCCGAACGACAGCGAGTCCCGGCACGAATCCGCGGAGGAATCCGCCCGGGCGTACTTCACCATGTCCGACTCGGAGATGAAGCGCATGAGCCCTTCCTCGGGCAGACCGAGCGCACGCAGGCCGCGCAGCCGGGCCATCAACTCGGTGCTGGTGCACTCGAGGGCGTCGAAGCCATAGCGCTCGCCCAGGTAGCCGCGAAGGATTTCCGAGAGGCGGAAGTAGAAGTCCTTCACCCGGCCCTGGGCGGGCAGGTCCTCGCCCTTGAGGGAATCCAGGGCGCGGCGCGTGCGCACGTCGAGGGGAAGTGGCGGCGCGACGGCCGCCCGGACCCGCGCGCGATACTTCTGGAAGTACCGCCACGCGACCACCGCCAGCAGCGCCGCGGCCAGCACGCCCAACGCGGCCCACACGAGCGTGAGCGAGCGCACGGCCACCTCGGCCGGCGGCTGGATGTCCCGAAGATCCTCGCCCTTCGTCTGGGCGTCCTCGGGCAGGGTGGAGCCCACCTCCAGCGTGCGGCCCGGCGCCACGTAGCGCTGGGGCCCCTCGGGAGTGGTCACCGCGAAGGGCACCTCGGGCAGCGTGACCGTGCCCAGCTTGAAGGCGGACATGCGCAACCGGAACGTGGTGACGGCCGGGTCCTTGCCCGCTTCGGGAGGCGTGCGCTCCTGGGACAGCAGCTCGAAGTCGCCCAGGTCTGGCGGCAACTCCATCTCGTAGCGCTGCCGCGCCGGATGGGTGAGCACCATCTCGTAGACGAACGGCTCGCCCACCAACACTCGCTCGGGCTGGACCCGCGCCTGCACTCCCGAGGGCTCCGCCTCCGGCAGCTTCGCGCTGGCCGGAGCCGGGGCCGGAGCGGCGGGCGCCTGGGCCCATGCGGGCGAGACGGCCAGGAGCGCGCAGAGAACCCACCCCTTCATGCCGCCATCCTCCGGGAGCGGGCGCGGAAGAAGCGCACCAGGGCCAGGCCGTGGTCGTCTCCGGTGCTCAGCTCCACATGATCCAGTTCCAGCTTCTTGAAGAGCCGGCGCAACTCATCGCGCTGCGCCTGCAGGGTGCGCGCGAAACGGCCGCGCACGAGCGGATCGCTCGTATCCACCACGAAGCGCTCGCCCGTCTCCGGGTCCTCCATCTCCACGAGCCCCATCTTCGGAAATTCCCGCTCCAGCGGATCCACGATGACCACGGGCACCAGGTCGTGCTTGCGGCCCACCAGACGCAGCGGCGGCTCGTAGCCGAAGGCGAGGAAGTCCGAGACGAGAAACGTCACCGTCTTGCGGTGGGCCAGGCGGCTCAAATAGGTGAGGCCCGCGGCCAGATCCGTCCCCTTGCCCTTGGGCTGGAAGGTGAGGATGTCGCTCACCAGCCGCATCACGTGCGTGCGGCCCTTGCGCGGCGGCACCACCTTCTCCACCCGATCCGAGAAGAGGATGAGCCCCACCCGGTCGTTGTTCGCGATGGCGCTGAAGGCGATCTGCGCGGCCACCTCGGCGGCCACCTCCGACTTGGAGCGGTCTCGCGAACCGAACTCCTTGGACGCCGACACGTCCACCAGGAGCATCACCGTGAGCTCGCGCTCCTCGGTGAAGACCTTGACGTAGGCGTCGTTCATGCGCGCCGTGACGTTCCAGTCGATGATGCGGATCTCATCACCCGGCTGGTATTGGCGCACCTCGGAGAACGCCATGCCCCGGCCCTTGAAGACCGAGTGGTATTGACCCGCGAGCATGTCCGACACCACCTTGCGGGTGCGGATCTCCAGCTTGCGGATGCGGCGGATGATGTCCTTGGCGAGCATGGCGCTGCCTCCAGGCCCCTTCGCTTACGGCACTTCGACGCGGTCGAAGACGCGCTGGATGAGCTTCTCGGTGGTGAGCTCTTCCGCCTCGGCCTCGTACGTGAGGGCCACGCGGTGGCGCAGCACATCGAACGCGATGGCCTTCACGTCCTCGGGCGTGACGAAGCCCCGGTGGCGCAGGAAGGCGTGGGCGCGCGAGGCCTGGCTCAGCGCGATGGTGGCACGAGGGCTCGCGCCGAACTGGATGTAGTCCGCCTGATCCTTGAGGCCGTAGCGCGCGGGCTCGCGCGTGGCGAAGACCACGTTGAGGATGTAGTCCTTCACCTTCTCGTCCATGTAGATCTCCTGGACGAGCGAACGCGCGTTCACCAACTGCTCCAGGGCGATCACCTTCTGGACCGCGGGCGGCTTGCCCCCGCTCATCCGGTCCATGATGACCTTCTCCTCGTCCCGCGTCGGGTAGCCCACCTTCACCTTGAGCATGAAGCGGTCCACCTGCGCCTCGGGCAGCGGATAGGTGCCCTCCTGCTCGATGGGATTCTGGGTGGCGAGCACCAGGAAGGGCGAGGGCAGCGGGAAGGACGTGTCCCCGATGGTGACCTGGCGCTCCTGCATGGCCTCGAGCAGCGCGGACTGCACCTTGGCGGGGGCGCGGTTGATTTCGTCCGCGAGCACCACGTTGGCGAACACCGGCCCCTTGCGCACCGTGAAGTTGGCGGCCTGCTGGTTGTAGATCATCGTGCCCACGAGGTCCGCGGGCAGCAGATCCGGCGTGAACTGGATGCGCGAGAACGAGGCGCTGATGCTGTCGGCGATGGTGCGCACCGTGAGCGTCTTGGCGAGGCCCGGCACGCCCTCGAGGAGCACGTGGCCGTTGCACAGGACGCCAATGAGGATGCGCTCGAGCATGTAGCGCTGGCCGACGATGACCTTGCCCACCTCCTGGTTGAGGAGTTCGACGAAGCCGCTCTCCTGCTGTACGCGCTCGGTGAGTGCCCGGATGTCCGTGTTCATAAGGTGTTGTCTCGACCGTCCCTGAGGAGGCAGGCAGCCTAGGGGGTGGAAGGTTCCGGCTCAACAACACAGTAGGCCGCGCATTCCGGTATTTTCACGGCTCGACCCAGGGGAGGCGGCCACGATGACCGGAGAGGACGTCCAGCACCGTGAGGAAGGACCCGTGGAGCGGGCCGTGCTGGCGGAACTGGCCCCTCGGGTGACGCGCCGCAGGTGCCCCGTGCCGGGCGGAGGGACGCTGCGGCTCCTCGAAGGGGGCGAAGGCCCTCCCCTGCTCCTCCTCCATGGGCGGGGAAACGCCGCGAGCACGTGGTTCCCCCTGTTGCCGGAACTGGCCCGGGAGCACCGGGTGTTGGCGCTGGACCTGCCGGGCTTCGGGTGCTCCTCGTCGACGCCTGGACCCCTCCAGACGGCCGAGGACGGGCTGCGCTTCTTCGTCGAGCCGGTGGAGGCGGTACTGGCCTCGTTGGAGGCCAGGCCCATGACGGTGGTGGGGCACTCGCTGGGAGGACTGGTAGCCCTGGAGCTGGCGCTGCGGGGCCGCGTGCCCGTGGAGCGTCTGGTCCTGGTGGACGCGATGGGGCTGGGTCCGGAGATGGCCCGGGATGCCCGCCTCTACTTCCGGGTGGGCCCGGAGCGGATCGCCCGGGTACTGGGGCCCAGGCTCTTCGGCCGTATCGCCCCGCTGCCGGACACCCCGCTCCACCGGCGGCTGATGGCGTTGGACCATGAACTGATGACGGTTCCCGGGGGCAGACCCGAGGCCACGAGGGCCTTCAACACCCTGGTGCCCCTGACGGGCGGCGTGTTCCACCGCTTCGAGCGCCTGGGCGAGGTGAAACAGCCCACCCTCCTTTATTGGGGTGAAAAGGACACGGTGCTGCCGGTGTCACTCGCCGAGGCCGCCGAAAGAGCCCTGCCCCATGCGCGGCTCATGCGCACCGCGTCCGGGCACAGTCCGCACCTGGAGCGACCGGACACCGCGGTCTCGGAGATGAGAACCGCGCTCGACGCATGAGCCCCTTCCATGATTGGAACGGCTCCCATGCAGATAACGACCTGGTTCATCGCGAAGGAAGACGAAGCGGACGCGATCGCGTCGACCGTCACCACGGAGGAGCACGACCTGGAGGAGTGGCCGAACATCGAGCTGCCCCTCATCGAGATGGAGTTGATGGCGCTGTTCGCCACGCTCCGAGGGTCGGATGATCTCACCGTCACGAGCAGCCAGGGGGAACCTTTCGTCTTCGACGAGGATGAGGGATTGCTCGTCATCCGCGTCTCGGATGACTTCATCCAGGCGCTGGCTCGCATTCCTTCCGGGAAGGAAGCCGGCATCATCGAGACCTGGGCCGAGAACATGGACTCGGAGCTCGAGCCCGAGGAGCTGCGCGAACTGCTCGCGGACATGGCGGAGTTCGCGCGGGAAGCCGTCAAGCGCCGCGTCCCCGTCCTGTCCCTGTCGACATTCTGAGGTCGAGAGACGATCGTGGTGGAGCGGCTCGTCAGAAGGGCCGCTCGGGCATGCCGCGCTCGAGCCAGGACTCGTACTCCACCAGGATGTCGAGCCTGTCGAGCAGGATGACGCACCCGAGGGACAGCACTCCCAGAGTCACCAGGGCCGCTCCCGCGAGTCGGCGGCTCGCTGACCACCACAACCCGCCCGCGAGCACCGCCGCTGCGAACAGCGGCGTCGCCCATAGCAGGTTGACTCCAATGTGATTGTCTGAAACGGAAATGATGCGAAGCACCACGAGCCCCCAGAACAGGGTGAGGGCAAAACCACTTCCCCATCCGAGCAGCCCTCTCCAAGAGAAGAAACCCATCACACCCCCTGGCGGCATTGAAGAGTCCTCTCTCACGGAGTGAACGTCACACCTTCCATCTTCTGACCACTCCCAGACCACCCGTTCCGACGCCGTTTGTAGGCCCACAGGTACACGACCTCGGACGCGTCATTGATCTCGACATAGCTGTCGCGACTCGACGAGAAGTAGGCGTAACCACTCTGTCCTGTGGTCCGCACCTTCTGCGTCTGGGCGAAGCGTTCCGCGGGCGTCCAGTTTCGGTTTCCCGCGAGGCCTGAGTTACATCCCGACAGAATCAGATATCCCTGTTTCGAGTCCCAATCCAGAGGCGGGAGACCCTCGAGCTCGTTCCTCATGACCGTCCCGTCCTCGCTCGTGTCCTTCTTGAACTCCAGTCCATTCTGCTCACTGTCTCCAGTCTTCGAGGCGTGCGAGAAGATCTGGCCCTGAATGACCGTTGCGAACTTTCCCTTGGACTCGGTGTGGACTCGCTTCCAGGCCGCCTTGAACTCGGACTCCGAGCCCACCTCGATCGACAGGAACAGATCCTTGGTGTCGTCGAAATGAAATGCCAGTCGAGTCTCGTCCTCCCATGTCTTCGCGGCACGTTTGAACGCGTGATCCTTCACCCGGTAGTAGATGGCGAAGAAGAGTCTGCGTTTGGCAGCGGGAACCACTTCCTGGGGATTCCTTGGCGCCACGGCCGGTGCCGGAGAGACGTACTCGACCAACTCTCGTGACACATATCCTTCACGGGTCTTGCCCTGGAGTGAGACCCGGACGTGCAGCCACCCACCCTCCTGGCCGATGACCGTCACCCGGGTGTCGCGCGGAAGATCGGAAAGAACGCCCTGGGATGGGTGACGATCATCCCGACGCGGCATGGAACGGAGCGCCGCGCTCCAGGGCTTGAGCCTGCCAATCCAAGGAAAAGGCCTGAGTGGTGGATTCACAATTCCCCCCTTCACAAAATCCGGTCGAAATGACTGTAGCAGCATCCGCCGTCTGGCTGTCAGGAACGGAGCTCCCTAACGTCCGTGGGACTCCCGCACTCCCCAACTGGAGGCACGTATGACCCGCGAACCCCCGCCCCCCGAGCAGGACCGCTCCGAGGCCACGGCTCGGCCCCGGGGCTATGAGCAGGTGGACCGGCTCTCCGTTCCCCTCCCCCACGGCACCGAGGTGACCACCCGCGTGGAGCGGCTGGCCGGCGAGCGGCGCATCCCCCAGGGCGTAGTGGGACGCGTGGCACGGGCTCGCGATGGCGGCTTCGATGTGCAGATCGTCGGCGTGGGCGAGCTCTGGTACGCCCGCGACGAGCTGGTGCCACGCAAGCCCGGCCAGCTCCAGTTCGCGCTCCGGCGCGCCGCCACCTGGGACGCCCTGCGCCCCTGCGTGGTGCTGGAAACCATCGTGGGCTCTCAGGCCTGGGGCCTCGCCAACGAGTCCTCCGACGTCGATGTGCGCGGCGTCTTCTGCCTTCCCCTCCCCTGGCACTTCGGGCTCGCGGACAAGGCGAAGGACCTCGTCAGCGCGGATGGCAGCCACACCTTCTGGGAGTTCTCCAAGGCGGTGGAACAGGCCCTGCGCGCGGACCCCAATACGTTGGAAATGCTCTTCGTTCCCAGCGCACGCGCCTCGGATGTCCTCGGGGAGTGGTTGCTCGCCGAGCGCGAGGCCTTCGTGTCCAAGGCCCTCTTCGGCAGCTTCGGGCGCTACGCCATGAGCCAGCTCGACAAGCTCACCCGCAGCCAGCGGCTCGCCGAGCATCGTGACCTCGTCCTCGAGTGGTTGTGCGAGGAGCCCGCGCCTTCCCTCGACGAGGTGGCCCGGAGGCTGTCGGCCATCTCCCCGCGCACCGCGCCGACTCCCGAGGACGCCCTGCTCGCGTCCAAGACGTACCTCAAGCAGCTCTACCGCTCGCTGTCGGACCAGGGGCTCATCGAGGCCAACGACTTCGCCGCCCTCATCCGCTACGCCCGAGGTGGCGGCCAGCGGCCTCCCAGCGCCCGCGAGTTGCGGCCGAAGAATGCCTACAACCTCCTGCGGCTGGTGGTGCTCGCCACCGGCTGGTTGAAGGACGGTTTCCCCACCTTCGAGGCGTCCGGCGCCATCAAGGCACGCCTCCTGGACATCAAGGCCGGACACGTTCCGCTGGAGGACGTGCTGAGGGACGCCGAAGCACTCGCGCCGGAGTTGGAGGAAGCCCACCGCACCAGCGAACTGCCCGCCCTGCCGGACTATGGGCGCGCGGACCGGCTGCTGCGGCGCATGGGAGAGGAACTGGCGCGGCGCTGGGTGATGCGGGAGCCCGGGCCGCTCGGACGAGAGGCGCCCACGCCTCCCGTCGTCGAGGAAAAAGAGGACGCGTCATGACGGACTCCCTGATGACGGAACACCAGACCCGTGTCGCCCACCGCGTCCTCGACGAAGAGTCCGGGCGCCGACGGCACCTCGTCGTCTCCCTCACGGGAGCCCACGCCTATGGGTTCCCCTCGCCCGACAGCGATCTGGATCTCAAGTGCGTCCACATCACGCCCACCTCCCACCTGCTGCGGTTGGAGCCACGCCTCTCGCCCGCCGAGCGTCTGGAGGTCGTGGAAGGGGTCGAGGTGGACTACTCGTCCAACGAACTCGGTCCCGTGCTCATCGGAGTCCTCCAGGGCAATGGCAACTATGTGGAGCGGCTGCTCGGGGCTCATGTCTTGCGAAGCTCCAACGAGTTGGACTCCCTGCGGCCCCAGGTGCGCGGCGTGCTGTCGCGGCGCCTTCACAGGCACTACCGTGGCTTCGCCCAGGGGCAGTTGCGCGAGTGGGAGAAGACGGGCTTTCGCTCCGCCAAGAAGCTCCTCTACGTGCTGCGCACGACGCTCACCGGCACCCATGCCCTGCTCACGGGCGAGGTGGAGACAGACCTCACCGCCCTGATGGACCGTTACGGCTTCCCAGAGGCGGGGGAACTCGTCGTGTGGAAGCGGAGGGGAGAGCGCAGCGAGCTGTCCGAGGCCCTCTCCGAGCGCTGGCGCGGGCAGATCGGGCGCGCCTTCGAACGGCTCGACGCGGCGCGTGAACACTCCGTGCTTCCCGAGGAGCCCCGGGACGTGGATGCCCTGGAGGCGTGGCTGCTCGACCTGCGGCGCTCGCACTGGTGAGACATGAGGGGGCGCTTGGGACTAGCGTGCCCCCTCGTGTCTCACGACCTCCTCGATCTCCCCGCCACGCCCGAGCGTCTTCATGCGCTCGCGCAGGCCGGTGTCTTGTCCCCCTCCGGGCTGGAGCAGGCCCTGCGGCGCGCGGCGGCGACCCCCGAGCCCACCGCCTGGCGACGCTTCCTGTCGACCGGGTTGATGGGCTTCGGCTCGCTGCTCGTGCTCTCCGGTGTCATCTACTTCTTCGCCTACAACTGGGCGGCCCTCCATCGCTTCGGGAAGATGGGCCTGTTGATGGCCGCCATCGCCGGAGCGTGCCTCGCCGCCTGGCGGATGAAGGAAGGGCTCGCGGGACAGTTCGCCCTGCTCTTCGCGGCGGTGCTCGTGGGGCCACTGCTCGCCGTCTACGGACAGGCGTATCAGACGGGCGCGGACCCGTACGGACTGTTCCTCGGGTGGAGCGCGCTCATCCTTCCCTGGGTGGCTCTCGCGCGCTTCGGGCCGCTGTGGCTGTTGTTGCTGCTGCTCGTGAACACGGGCTTGAGCCTCTACCGGGTCCAGGTGCTCGACCGGGGAGACGCCACGCTCATCTTGATGATCGGGCTGGTGAACGGCGCGGCGTGGCTCGCCCATGAAGTCCTCGCGCGACGTGGCGTCGACTGGCTTCGTGGACGCTGGCTGCCCCGGGTCCTCGCGGGGATGACGGTCCTGCCGCTGCTCGGGCTGGGAGTCCACTTGATGGCCGAGCCAGGGACAGCCGACATGCCGGAGTACGTGGCCCTCGGCCTGCTCGTGCTGATCATGGCCGCGACGTACGTCTTCCACCGCCGGGTGCGCCCGGAGCTCTTCCTCCTGACTCTGGACGCGGTGAGTGGGATGACCCTCGTCACCACCTGGCTCGGACGCATCATCTTCGACACAGGCAGCTTCCACGCGGGCAGCTTCTTCCTGATGACCCTGCTGCTGCTCGGAGAGATGGGACTCGCGGCATGGTGGCTGCGCGCCGAGGCGCGTGGAACGGAGGAAGTATGACCCTGGCGTTCAAGCCCTCGTTGCGCGAGGTCCTGCCTTCCGAGCAGCACGTGCAAGCACGTGCCGCGCTCGCATCGAATCAGGAACTCGTTACCAGCACGCCGTGGTTCATCCGGGTCCTCATCGGCGGCGGCGCGTGGCTGTCCTCCTTGTTCCTGATGATCTTCGTGGGGATGGCGCTGTCGTTCGCGGAAAAAGAGGGCGCCGTCATCCTCGGCCTGCTGCTGACAGGTGGCGCGATCTTCTTGCGCCGCTCGAACCCCAACCTGTTCCTCACCCAGACGGCCTTGGCCATTGGCATGGCGGGACAGGGGCTCTTCTTCTTCGGCCTGGACAGCTTGACCCGGGACATCCCCATGGCCCTCGTCCTCTTCGTGTTCGAGGCGTTCATCCTCGTCGTGTATCCGGACCTGATTCAGCGTTTCCTGTCGACGTGTGCCGCCAGCCTCGCGTTGCTGTACGTGTTGCACCACGGGCTCTCCGTCGTCGCCATGGACGTGGGCCTGGTGGGACTCGCCGCGCTCGCCCACCTGCTCTTCCTCCACCAGGGCACGCTTCAGGCAGGACGTTGGGGCCCGCTGGTGACGCCCGCCGCCTTTGGCCTCGTCACGACGCTCTTGACCCTTCTCCTGGTGGGCGCCTGGCAAGCGGAGCTCTTCGGCGACGAGGCGGTGCTCCGCATCCTGGTGACGATGGGGCTCGCCGCGGTGACGCTGTACTCGGCCTGGCGTGTCCTGGAGGAGTTGAACACCGAGCCAGGAGGCCCCGCCGGAGTGACCTTGTTCGCGGCATTGAGCCTCACGGCCCTGCTCACGTTCCGCGCTCCCGGAGTCATCGCCGCGGTGGGCATACTGCTGCTCGGCTTCCATCGGCGCAGCGTGGTGCTGCTCGGCATGGCCGTGGTCTTCATCCTCGCCTTCGGCGTGAACTACTACTACAGCCTGGAACTCACCCTGCTCGCCAAGTCGCTCGCGCTGCTGGGCGGTGGACTCATGATGCTCGGCCTGCGGCTGTTCATCCCGCGCCGCTTTCCCGTGGCCCCCGAGGTGTCCTGATGCGCACCCCCGTCATCTTCGGCGGACTCGCCCTGGTGCTCGTCGCCGTGGGAACGCTCGTCGTCCAGAAGGAACAGGTGCTCGCGCGGGGCACGCCCCTGTTGCTGGAACTCGCCCCCGTGGATCCCCGCTCGCTCATGCAGGGCGACTACATGGTGCTCGACTACGCCGTCAGCCGGGAGGCGCGGCCAAACGAGGGCACGGAGCCGGAGCAGGGACGCCTCGTGCTGCGGCGTGACGAGGCGGACGTGGGCCACTTCGTCCGGGTCCAGGTGCCAGGTACGGACCTCGCGCCGGGAGAGATGTGGCTGAACTACAAGGTCCGCCAGGGCCGCGTCCGTCTGGGCGCGGAGTCCTTCTTCTTCCAGGAAGGGCACGCGGATCACTACGCGAAGGCGAGGTACGGCGAGCTGCGCGTGGCCGAGGACGGCTCCAGCGTCCTCGTGGGCCTGCGCGACGCCGAGCGCCAACCCCTGGGGACGCCCGAGCCCTGACACCCACTGATCCATGGGTGGCTCATGGACGGTGAGGGGAACAGGCTGCACATTTGTACAGCCCCCCCCCCCGCCCCCCCCCCCCCCCCCCCCCCCCACTCCACCC